>Ga0209254_10005254_pt1 | contig 11904 bp, 10 predicted proteins | sample FrelakmetDIP11DI_FD_187148 | JGI IMG/M metagenome (GOLD analysis project Ga0209254, IMG submission 187148) | Freshwater lake sediment microbial communities from the University of Notre Dame, USA, for methane emissions studies - DIP11 DI (SPAdes)... | ecosystem: Environmental > Aquatic >... | reverse complement strand
GGTCTTGAAAACCGGCAACGGGGCAACCCGTTCGTGAGTTCGAATCTCACCGCTTCCGCCAAACACCGTCCTCTTGATTGATGCCCGAGCGACCGCCGTCGAGCGCTCCGCGGACATGTCGACACGCAGCGCGCGATTTATCAAGGCATGCAACGAAGTCCTCGCTGCCGAGAAACACTCTCGTGATCATGATGAAGTTGACGGGCATCAAACCGATCACGTCGGTACTCCTTACACGGGGCGTGACGCGCGGAGCACGTGTGGTGGTCGTCGTGTTCGAGTTCAGTCCCGTGCACCAGCGCGGGCCAAAAGAAAGAACCCGCCGTGCGGGCGGGTTCTGGTGATCGGGTAACTAAACCCTTCGGCGGCGAATCGCTGCGAGACCCGCGAGACTCAAACCGATAAGAGAGAGTGCGCCGGGTTCCGGAACGGGGCCTCCGCCACACCCTTCCGGCCGGGTCGAGCAGCCCGGATCCAGGATTGCGGCGGTAACGAAGACCCCATCTTCCGGCTGCCCACCGAAATCGCCCAGGAAGGTCTTAACGAAATTGGTGCCGTTCCACGAAATCGAGTACAAGTCATGCGTTAGTTCTTCGGTGATCACGGCCTGACCGGCGAACGGTGCGAAGTCGCTCGCAGCAGACTTGACGACCTCGGTGGGGTACCGCGCTGCGTAGAACCCTGCCAGCGGGTCCAGCGTCTCGGCGAAGTCCAAAGGCACGAAGCTCAACATTTCCGGTGTAGAGAACGTCACTCCCAGGTCCGTGACCGTACCGGTTGGGGTGATCGCCCGGACGTGGCCGTCGCCCTCGGACAGCACGACGAGGGTCCCCGCGGCGATCGGACCGAACGCTTGCGGCGCGAAGTCCATGCCCTCCGTGTCGACGCCCAGGTTCGCGATCTGGGTCGCCACACCGGCGCTATTCACCCGGTAGATCCGGCCGACTTGGGTTGCCACGATCATGTCGCCGCCGTAGTTCCCGTATAGGTCGAACGCGATGCTGCGCACTCCTCCGACCAGGCCGGTAACGAATTCCGTTGCCGCCGTCGCCGTCGAGGCGCCGTTGGCATACGTCCAGACCGTGCCGAAAGACTGTGATCCGGCGAAGACGCTGCGGGAGGCAAAGCCACCCAGGCCGAGCGAACTGGACACATAGATCTCTCCCGCGCTGCCCGACGAGATGGGCAACGGCGCGCCGAACTTCTGAACGTTGTTTCCAGCGAGATCTGATTGGTACAGCTGGTTGTTGAAGTAGACCGACCCGACGAACTTGTTGCCCGCGAAGGAGAATCCAATGGCTGAGCTGCTGCCAACAGCGCCGGTCAGTTCGGAAGAAGTCACAAATGGGTTAAAGGTCAGTGCCGCAATGGCGATCTGGCCGAATAGCGCGCAGCCGACGCCGGCAATCAATGCAATCAAGCGCTGGAGTTTCATTCTTATCCTCCCGATCAGCCCAGCAACAGAAGAGGCGCCTCTTGTTAGGGACGCTTGCTTGCACCTGCGCCGTCGCGTTAGGCGTCGGTTTCGGTGAGTACTCCCGTGCCTTTCCACGTTCCGGAACCTGTCGGCGCTCGTCGAAAGAGCTTCCAAGCTTTACGCTGTCGCTACCTGCGGGGCCAGGGTAAACGCGGAGCTAAGCAAGAATGAAGCCACCCCTCATACTGGTTGCGAATCCGTTGATCAGGCTTCAAGAATTCAGCAACTTAGCGAACCTCCTTGGGCGTAAATAAGCCAATCGGGTAGGTTTTGGTCTGCCCGATGTAAAGATGTTCGACATGATGCGCGAACGCCGAAATCGCCGTGACGTCCCCCAAATCACTCCTCCGCTCCCGATGACAGCCCGCCTCAGCCTCCAGGGAGTCACCAAGCGCTTTGGCGAGACGCTCGCCAACGATGCGATCTCTCTCGAGGTGATGCCGGGCGAGATCGTCGCCGTGCTCGGCGAAAACGGCGCCGGCAAGAGCACGCTGATGAAGATCGTCTACGGTGTCGTGCGGCCGGACGGGGGCCGACTCTTCATCGACGGGCACGAAGTCAACATCGACAGTCCGGCGCGCGCCCGCGCACTTGGCATCTCGATGGTGTTCCAGCACTTCGTGCTGTTCGATTCGCTGACGCTCGCGGAAAACGTCGCACTGGGACTGCCGCCGGAGCCGCTCGCCGGACTGACCGCGCGCCTGCTCGATCTCGCCAAGCGGTACGACCTCGACGTTGATCCGGCCAAGCGCGTGCACGACCTGTCGGTGGGTGAGCGGCAGCGCGTCGAGATCCTGCGCGCGCTGATGACCTCGCCGCGGCTCCTAATCCTCGATGAGCCGACCTCCGTGCTGAAGCCGCAGGCGATCGAGCGGCTGTTCGGCACGCTGGAGCAGCTGGCGGCGGACGGCGTTAGTGTGCTTTTCATCAGCCACAAGCTCGACGAGATCCGCCGGGTGACGCATCGCTGTGTGGTGTTGCGCGGTGGACGCCTGGTCGCGAACGTCGACCCGCGCCAGGAATCCGAAGCGAGCCTGGCGCGGCTGATGATCGGCGCAGACCCGCCGACCATCGCGGCGCACGATTCGCCGCCGGGCGAGGTGGCGCTCTCCGTCACCGGACTCGACACGACACACGCGGCCGAGCGACAGCACTGGCTGCACCAGCTCGATCTCGACGTACGTCGTGGCGAGATCGTCGGTATCGCTGGAGTGTCAGGCAACGGGCAGGCCGCGCTGATGGCCGCCTTGTCCGGCGAGTGGGTCGACGCGAAAGGTTCGATCCTGCTGTTTGGCACCGAAGTGCTGCGCTTGCCGACGCTGCGCCGGCGCGCGCTCGGCCTGCGCTACATCCCGGAGGAGCGGCTCGGCCACGGTGCGGTCACCGCACTTTCGCTGCAGGACAACGTGGTGCTCACGCGCGACACGCTGCGCGCGGGCGGTTTCGTCCACTACGGCGAGGCGCATCGTCTCGCGGCCACGCTGATCGAGCGCTTCGACGTGAAGACGACGGGGCCGGAAGCGGCCGCGTCGAGCCTGTCCGGCGGCAACCTGCAGAAATTCATCGTCGGGCGCGAGATCGAAGCGCAGCCGCGGGTGCTGCTGGTGAACCAGCCGACCTGGGGCGTCGACGTCGGTGCGGCGGCGGCGATCCACAACGAGCTGATCGCGCTCCGCAAGGCGGGCTGCGCGATCCTCGTCGTGTCCGAGGATCTCGATGAGTTGTTCGAACTGAGCGACCGCCTATTCGTGATTTCGAAAGGCAGGCTCTCGCCCGGTGTGCGACCGGGCGAGATCAGCGTGCAGGACATCGGCCGCTGGATGTCGGGCCTGTGGCCGCAGCATCAGGTGAGTGCATGAGCGCCGCACGGCCGCTCGGAAGGTGTTCGCGTGACCGCCCACAGGGTGAGGGGGCGGCATGACGCTGCCGTACGTGCTGGTTCCGCGCGCCGTGCCCGCGCGCGCGATGCTATGGGCCTCGCCGCTGCTGGCGATTGTGCTGACAGTGCTGGCCGGAGCGCTGCTGTTCGCACTGATGGGCCAAGACCCGGCGCAGGGACTGAAGGTGTTCCTGTGGGATCCGTTGGCGACGCGGCGCGGCTGGTCAGAACTGGGGCTCAAGGCAACGCCGCTGATCCTCTGTGCGGTCGGACTCGCCATGTGCTTCCGCGCCAACGTCTGGAACATCGGCGCCGAAGGCCAGCTGATCGCGGGTGCGATTGCGGGCGGCGGCATCGCACTGCTCGCCACGCGCGACAGCACCCGCATGATCGTCCCGGCCATCGTCGTTGCTGCGGCGCTGGGCGGTGCGGCGTGGGCCTCGATCACCGCGTGGCTGCGCGATCGCTTCAATGCGAACGAGATACTGGTCAGCCTGATGCTGGTCTATGTCGCCCAGCTGCTGCTGGCGTGGCTGGTGCATGGCGTCTGGAAGGATCCGGAAGGTTTCGGCTTCCCGCAGTCGAAGCTTTTCGAGTCGGCAGCGCGCATGCCGATCGTGCTGGCGGGCACGCGGCTAAACATCGGCTTCGTGCTGGCGCTGGTGGCGGCCGGGGCGCTGTGGCTGATGCTGGCACGCATGGTGATCGGCTTCCAGCTGAAGGTGGCCGGCCTTGCGCCACTGGCAGCGCGCTATGCCGGGTTCTCAGAGCGGCGTCTGTTGTGGTTCGCACTGCTGCTGAGCGGCGCGCTGGCGGGCATCGCCGGCGGCATCGAGGCGACCGGTCCGGTCGGGCAACTGACGCCGACGATCTCGCCGGGCTACGGCTTCGCGGCGATCATCGTCGCATTCGTCGGACGCCTGCACCCGGTCGGCATCGTCTTCGCGTCCTTCGTGATGGCGCTGTTCTACATCGGTGGCGAACTCGCGCAATCGCGACTCGGGCTGCCGTCGGCGCTAACCGGCGTGTACCAGGGGCTGCTGCTGTTCTTCCTGCTCGCCTGCGATACGCTGATCATGTACCGGCCGATGCGCCGCAAAGTGATGGCGGTATCGGCATGAACGAGGTCGTGGCCCTGGCCGCCGCCACGCTGAGTGCAGGCACTCCGCTGCTGCTCGCGGCGATCGGCATCGTCGTCAGCGAGAAGAGTGGCGTCGTCAATCTCGGCATCGAAGGGATCATGCTGGTCGCGGCCGTCGCAGGTTTCGGTGCGGCGCACGCGACCGGCATTGCTGAGCTCGGTTTGGTGGCCGGAGCCGCCGCCGGCGCAGCGCTGGCACTGCTCTTCGCCGTGCTGACGCTCGGCCTGCTCACCAACCAGTACGCGACGGGACTCGCACTGGCGCTGTTTGGTGCGGGACTGTCGGCGTTTCTCGGTCAGTCACTGCAGGGCGAAAGCCTCGCTACCCGTGGCGCCGACGGCATCCCCGGCCTGCGCGACATTCCGATATTCGGTCCCGCGCTGTTTGCGCAGCATTGGCTCGTCTACTTCGCGCTGTTGCTGGTCGTTGCAGTCGCCTGGTTCCTGAGCCGCACGCGCGCCGGGCTGGTGCTGCGCGCGGTGGGGGAATCGCCGGAGGCGGCGCATGCCCTTGGCGTTCCGGTGCGACGCATACGGATGATGGCACTGGCTTTTGGCGGCGCCTGTGCCGGTCTCGCAGGCGCGTTCCTTTCGATCATCTACACGCCGCTGTGGTCCGAGGGCATGGTGGCCGGGCGCGGCTGGATTGCGCTTGCGCTGGTCGTGTTTGCCACTTGGCGTCCGGCGCGCGTGGTGTTCGGCGCGTATCTGTTCGGTGGCGTGACGATGCTGCAGTTCCACCTGCAGGGCAGGGGTGTCGACGTGCCGAGCCAGCTGCTGGCGATGACGCCCTACCTCGCGACGATCATCGTCCTCGCGCTGATCTCGCGAAATCCGCGCTGGATCCGGCTCAACATGCCGGCCTCGCTCGGCAAGACATTCACCCCTAACACATAAGCGCAAGCGATGCTTGCATTGAGGAAAGTCATGTCCAAGGAACTCGAGCAACCGGGGCCGTCCGCAATGCAGGCATCCCGTCGCGACTTCATCAGGCTGGCCGGTGCGGGTCTCCTCGCCCTCCCGCTGACGCACCTGGCAGGCTGCGCAAGCACGGCGACGGCCGCCGACCCGTTGCCCTCGTGGAACGACACCGCGTCGAAGAAGGCCATCGTCGCATTCGTCGAGCGCACGACCACCGCCGGTACAGCGGATTTTGTGCCGGTGCCCGAGCGCATCGCCGTGTTCGACAACGACGGCGCGTTGTGGGCGGAGCAGCCGATGTACGTCCAGGCGTTCTTCATGATCGACCGCGTCAAGGCGCTGGCGCCACAGCACCCCGAGTGGAAGTCGAAGGAGCCCTTTGCGTCACTGCTCAAGGGCGACATGAAGGGTGTTGCCGCGGCCGGGGAGAAGGGCGCCATCGAGATGCTGGCCGCTACCCACACCGACATGACGACCGAGGAGTTCAGCAGGACGGTCAGCGACTGGATCGCGACCGCGCGGCACCCGACGACTGGCAAGCTCTACACCGAGATGGTCTATCAGCCCATGCTGGAACTGCTCGCCTATCTGCGCGCCAATGGCTTCAAGACCTTCATCGTTTCCGGCGGCGGCATCGAGTTCATGCGCCCGTGGACGGAGCGGGTCTATGGCATTCCGCCGGAACAGGTCGTGGGCAGCAGCGTGAAGCTCAAATTCGAGATGCGTGACGGCAAACCCGTGCTGGTGAAGCTGCCCGAGATCGACCTCAACGACGACAAGGAAGGCAAGCCGATCGGCATCGAGAGCCGCATCGGCCGCCGCCCGATCGCCGCGTTCGGCAATTCCGACGGCGACCTGCAGATGCTGCAGTGGACGGTAGCGGGTGGTGGAGCGCGCTTCGCGTTGATCGTTCATCATGACGACGCCAGGCGCGAGTGGGCCTATGACCGCACCTCGCACGTCGGCCGGCTCGACAAGGCCTGGGACGAGGCGAAGACGCGCGGCTGGACGGTGGTAAGCATGAAGGACGACTGGAAGGTGATCTTCCCGCGATGACGCAGCGGTGTCGATCCCGCAGGACGACATCGCATATCCCGCCGAAGTCTGCCTCAGGCGGCTGGGCCAGTGGCCAGACTCCAGCTCGCGAGCGCACGCTCGAGCTTCTGATGTTTCCGCAAGAGTCGGACATATGAGCGTTCCGACCGACCTCCCTTGGCCCGCGCCAACGCGATGAGCGAGGCTCGATCCGCCTCCGACCATCCGCGCAGCGGTAACGCCGCGAACAAGGGCGCCAGACGCATCCACGCCGACCGTTCGCTGTGCGTGAATCCGTGCAGCGAACCGAGTCCGCAGGATGCTCGCGCCACCGCTTCGGCCTGCTTAATCGCAGCCGAACGACTGTCCGGCGCGAGCGCGGCCAGGAACGCCGCCACGCGCAGACCGACCCGCGTCGGTAGCAGCAGTGGCGCGGACTGATGTGGATCGAGGTCGAGGAAGAGATGATGCTCGGCCAGGCGACGCAGCGCGAAGGACGTGGAGCGGTAGTCGGGCGTTGACTTCTGTCTTCGCGTTTCGGCTGCCGCCAGCTTCAGTGCAACTGGTGCGCGCGGTCGAAAGCCGAGCTTGAAGTAGAACCACCATGCGCCCGATTCGATGCCCTCGTCGTTTCCCTGTCCCAGCTGGTAGGGCTCAATGCTGAACGACGTGGCGCCGCTGAATTCGTGCAGCGCGGCGAGCAGGCGGGCGAAGGTGTAGGCGGATTCACCACCACGAAAGGATTCGAACGTGTTGAAGGAAGCCGCGACGGTACGGCCGAGGAAGTCGGCCTGGTGATAGCCGATCGGCACGCCATTCTGAAGTGTCAGTCCGCCATAGATGGCAGGCAGGGCGGCGCGACGTTCCGGCTGCATGCCTATCAGGACGAAAGCCAGTCCATCGCCATCGTCGCAGAGCCAGACGTCGGTCTCGTTGCCATAGGCAAAGGCGTCGAGGTCGCGGTTGCGCGTCATCATAGCCTCTCGCGCCAGCGTGATCAGTACCTGTGCTTCACGCGACGGCATGTGCCGGATCGTGCGCACTCCGCGAACGATTTCACGTCGCAGGTCCGGGCGTTGGTGCCGGAGCGGGGCCGTCTGCCAGACGCGTGGCGCGCCGCTGTACACCGCGGTCGTGCGCGTCGGCGTGCCGTCCATGGGCAGCAGTTCACAACTCGGGTTTATCAGGTCGTAGAAAGCTTCGCGCGTGAAGCTGTCGCCCGGCATGACAGCGATGCGGTCGAGCAGGAACGTCGCATCGGTACGCGTGCCGCGGACCGCATCGAGCGCCTGGTAGCCCGGCAGGTGGCATTCGCGCAGGGCGTGGTTCTCCAGACTGCTCATCAAGGCGGGGAGGGATTTGGCGATCGATTCCTCGGCGATGGTGTCACTCCGGTCGAGCCGCAGCGCATCGGGCCAGCGGCGGGAGAGCCAGTGCGCGGTCGGATAGAAGAACGGATATCCCATGAGCGTGCCGGCCATGCCGCTGTGCGCGAGCGCGTCCCGGTGCTTCCGCAGGTCACGACGCCGAGCGAAGCCGCTCAACATCTGCTCGACCTGCTGCAGCACCTCGGCATCGTCGGGATACGCGCGCATGAAACACAACACTTCGTGCAACCTTCGGACCTGTTCAGCGGTACGCAGAGTTGTGCGCGCCAGTTCGCGCAGCGCGTCTAGCTTCAGTGCCGCCTGCCCCGGCGTGAAGTCCTCGCGGCGGCGTTCGAGTGTGGTCAGGGCGCGCGCAGACATGTCGATCGAATCCATCGTGTGGGATCGGTCGAGTTTGGCACGGCGACGCTGACGCGGCCGTGGTGTCGATGAGGCCCGGTAAATCGCGCGGTGCGTAGAATTCCCCGCTTCGTCTGAAACTCACCCTGCGAATCTTCCCGGAGAACACCAGAATGAACCGGACTCTCTCGCTGCTGTCCGCCGTCGCTGCTGCCACCGTCCTGGCGGCCTGTGGCAAGCCCGAACCCGCTGCGCCCAAGGCCGAACCGGTGCAGCCCGCCAAGCAGGCGGAAGCGCCGAAAGCGGAGCCGCTGAAGGTTGGCTTCGTCTACGTCAGCCCGGTCGGTGATGCCGGCTGGACCTCGCAGCACAACACCGGCCGGCTAGCGATGGAGAAGGCACTCGGCGACAAGGTGAAGACCGCGTTCGTCGAGAAGGTGCCCGAAGGAGCCGACGCCGAGCGTGTGATCCGCGACCTCGCACAGCAGGGCAACACGCTGATCTTCACGACGTCGTTCGGATTCATGAATCCGACGATCAAGGTGGCCGAGGAGTTTGCGAATACGAAGTTTGAGCATGCAACGGGCTACAAGACGTCAGCCAACGTCAATACCTACAACGCACGCTTCTACGAGGGTCGCTATCTCGCCGGCATGGTCGCGGGCAAGATGAGCAAGACCGGGCAGCTGGGCTACGTCGCCGCGTTTCCGATCCCCGAGGTCCTGCAGGGCATCAACGCCTTCGCGCTGGGCGCGCGTTCAGTGAATCCCAAGGTGCAGGTGCGCGTCGTCTGGGTCAACAGTTGGTACGACCCGGGCAAGGAGCGCGATGCCGCCAACACGCTGATCGGGCAAGGCGCCGACGTAGTGACGCACCACACCGACTCGACCGCGGCGGTCGCTGCGGCTGAGGAGAAAGGCAAGATGGCCGTTGCCTATCACTCGGACATGCGCAAGTTCGGTCCGAACGCGCAGCTTGCCGCCGTCACGCACCACTGGGGCGACTACTACACGGCGCGCGCCAGGGCGGTCATGGACGGCAACTGGAAGGTCGCGCCGGTGTGGGGCGGCATCAAGGAGGGCTTCATAAAGCTGGAAGGGCTGTCGGACAAGCTTCCGAAGGAACTGGTGGATGAGGTGAAGAAGCGCGAGGATGAGATCCGCGCCGGCACGTTCCACCCGTTCACCGGGCCGATCAAGACGAGCGAAGGCAAGGACGTGATCGCCAGCGGGTCGCTGACCGACGAGCAGCTGGGCAAGATGGACTACTACGTGACCGGCGTCGTCGGCAAGGTGCCGACCGGCGGCAAGTGATCCCCGTGCGGCTCGGCTGAACTGGAGTCCGCCGCGGTCGGGCTCCGTCTGAAGTACAGAACGGTCGCTAGAGTTTCAAGGTGACTTCGACAAGTGTGATCGAGGCCGATCGAACTTAAGTTCGGAGCCAACTCGGCAGCGTCGACGAGGGTTCGCGTCTAGCCCAAATCCTTCATGCTTGTCCTCGAAACAACGCGTCTAACACTCCGCCACTTCGAGGCGGAAGATCTCGGGGCGCCCTTTGCGCTGTACCGGGACCCCGAGATCCGGCGCTACTTCCCGGAAGGCACTCGGACGCTCGCCGAGACGAAGGAAGAGCTCGAATTGCATCAGCATGGTCATCCGCGCCACCCCGAGCTCGGATTGTGGGCAACGGTAGAGCGGAGCTCCGGAAAACTGCTGGGCAGATGCGGGCTGCTTCCCTGGACGATTGACGAAGTGCCCGAAGTCGAACCGGCATTCCTCATCGACAAGGCGCGATGGGGCCAAGGGTTTGCGACCGAGGCCGCTCTGGCGATATGTCGGTATGCACGGGAGCGCTTGCACTTGCAGCGGTTGATCTGCCTTGTCATGCATGGCAACACGGCGCCTGTACGCGTTGCGGAGAAGGTGGGCATGGTCTACGAGCGCGATTTCATCGACGACTTTGGTCCCTGCATGATCTACTCTCGCAGCCTTGCGGTCGTGGCCTAACGGCCAACATCGGACAAATCCCTAGGTTTGAATTTCGGCTCACTTGCGGACCTGGTTCCCGCCGCGAGAGCGGTCGTTCAACGGTCGCTCAAACGTTGGCATGAATTGACACGCCGGACCGCGCGGGGCATTGTTTTGGGGTCATGCAACCGGCCATCCTGTTCGTCGCCACTTGCGCGCTGTGTGCCGCGGCGCCCACGGCCCATGCGCAGCTCTACAAGTGGGTCGATGACAGCGGCGTAGTCAACTACGGCGACTGGCCACCGGCGGGCGTCAAATTGCAGCCCGTGAACCGCGGCACGCTCAGCTCGGTCGCCGACCGTGTGTTTGAGGCGCCTCCCGCCCGCGCACCGGGCCCCGCACGCAACGCCTCCAGAACGGCCGGCCCGGCTGCAAACGTGCGCAATGAAGCTCTGCCGTCAGGTGCCCCGGCCTCGCCGGGCGACGCCAATGTGGATGGCACTTATGCGCCGTACTACGACTATGCGCGGCGGCCGGTGGCGGTAGAGGCGGTGGCTGACCGACGGCGTGAAAACGCGCCGGTCGCGAAGCCACTCCTACCCATCGACCCCGCCATACCGGACATGCCGCTGCGGCCGCGCAGATGATGCGCTGACAAGCGGGACTTCGCGTTGGGGCCAGAAGCCGACGGCCGCCGAGTGGTTTAGAATTTCCCGAAAGCGGCTTTTCCGCCACCGCTCAATAGTCGCTCCGTGAGTCACTGGACAGCGCCTTGGCGGCGCGGTCAAATCTTGGCGTGTTCACCCGTCCAAAAGGAGACCTCGCCATGACAACGACTCCGATGGTCAAGGTGGCCGTGGTTCAGGCCGCGGCGGTTCCCTTCGATGCTGACGCCTGCGTGGACAAGGCGGTCCGCCTGACGGCCGATGCTGCAGCCCAAGGAGCCAAGGTGGTCGTCTTCCCCGAGGTCTTCCTCGTTGGTTAGCCGAAGGGACTGAATTACGGCCTCGTGGTCGGCGCGCGCGATCCTGCGGGCCGTGAAGAGTTTCGACTCTACCTCGATGCGGCCATCCTATTTCCCGGTCCGCAGACAGACCGCATGGCCGAAGCGGCCGCCGTGCACGGCTGCTACCTGGTGATCGGTGTCATTGAGCGAGAGCTGGGCACCTGTTATTGCACCGTGGTGTTCTTCGGGCCGGATGGTCGCTTGCTTGGCAAACACCGCAAGCTGATGCCGACCGCCATGGAACGGATGATCTGGGGTTTCGGCGACGGTTCGACCCTTACTGTCGTCGAGTGCCCCTATGGCCGAATCGGTTCGGTGATCTGCTGGGAAAACTACATGCCGATGTTGCGCATGGCGATATACTTGAACAATGTCGCGCTTTACTGTGCGCCGACCGCCGACGATCGGGACACCTGGTTGGCATCGATGCGCCCCATCGCGCTTGAAGGACGCTGCTTCGTCCTGACCGCTTGCCAGTTTCTCCACAAGAAGGACTTCCCACCGACGGTGCGCGTATCCCTAGGCGATTCGCCGGAAGCAGTGCTGATGCGGGGCGGTAGCGCCATCATCAGTCCACTCGGAAAGGTACTTGCCGGTCCTGACTTCGAAGGCGAGACGATTCTGACCGCCGACCTTGACCTCGGCGAGATTGCCCGCAGCAAGTTCGACTTTGACGTGGTCGGACACTACAGTCGGCCGGATGTCTTTCAGTTAAGCGTCAATGAGGCTCCGATGCACCCGGTGATCGGTC
>Ga0209254_10005253_pt1 | contig 11904 bp, 14 predicted proteins | sample FrelakmetDIP11DI_FD_187148 | JGI IMG/M metagenome (GOLD analysis project Ga0209254, IMG submission 187148) | Freshwater lake sediment microbial communities from the University of Notre Dame, USA, for methane emissions studies - DIP11 DI (SPAdes)... | ecosystem: Environmental > Aquatic >... | reverse complement strand
GTGCTGACCACGATCTCGTGCTCGCGCGCGAGTTCCTTCAGCCACGTTCCCACGCGGCGCGACTTCGCCGGCTCGCGCCGGTCGAGGCGATGGGCCCACAGCTTGGTGTCGACGAAGGCGCGCACGTCAGCGCCGGTGCAGCGATTCGCGCGTCCAGCGCCGTGCGCTGCGCGATGCGGTGCGCGACGCCAGTGCGTCGAGCGCCTCCAGCGCCGCGAGGCGCCGCGATTTCGCGTCCACGTAGCGCGTAAGGTACTCCCGCACCAGCGCGTTGACCGAGGTGCGGTCGCGCAATGCGGCCTCGCGCGCCTGCTGCAGCAGGTCGTCGTCGAGCGTCAGGGTCAGGTTCGCCATGGCGGCCTCCGTGTGACACAGGATCAGTGTAGCACGGGTCCTGTGGTCAGCTGCTTGTGGGTCGAGCCGCGGATCTGCTTCAGGATCGCAGGGCACTACACACGTTCGACCAGACTACCCGGCATCGCGCTCACCAGTCCTTCAGCGGCCAGGCTACCGGCGAACTCGGCGGCCACGGGAACCTGGCCTCTTTCAGGCGCTGCGCGAATCGTGGCGTAACGGCGATGTCGAACGGTGCGCCGCAGGTGCAGACGGAGGCCGCCCGCATCAACGTTGCGGGACCCAGTGGCGAGGCGTCGATCTTCGCCGCCAGCGCGTTGGCCGCGTCGCGACCCTCGACCAGCGCGATCGCGGCGAGCCGGCGGTCGTAGCCGGGTGCGGCGGCGATGAATGCCGAGACCACCTTGCGTGCGGCGTCGCGATCGCCACCGGCTGCGGCGACCTTCACATGGACCAGGGTCACCGGCTCGGCCGGAATGGAGGCGAACTCCATCCGCAGGTCATCGGTGCGCCCCAGCGCGATCAGCGCCGTCATGTTCAGCTCGGTCAACTGCGGTCGCACGCCGAGCACGGCCTTGGCACGTTCGATGGTCGCAAGCGCAGCATCGGGCCGCCCGAGCTGGATCTCGGCCTGTGCCGCAGTGATCCAGAACAGCGCATCCAGCGGATTGCAGCGGATGCGATCCGCGGCGCGCCCAAGGTAGACGCCCGCGCGCCCGAAGGCGTTCGCCAAGGCGCCAACCCACAGCCATTGACGGCACGCCAGTCCCGACGCCAGGGCCAAGTCCAGCCGCTCGTCCAGCCCGGTCCAGTCGTCGGACAGGACCGTCTGCACCGTCTGCGCGATCAGGCGTGCCCCCGCGTCCTTCTCGTACCGCACGGCCGCGGAGAGGTCGGCTGCCAGGCGTCGATGCGCCTCTGCGGCCGACAGCCCGGTGACCGAGGTGGCGGTGGCGTCGCGAGGCCCCAGTTCGTCCATCAGCACGTGGCCATACAGATCCGAGTGCTCGAGGTGGGCCTGCGCGAAATCCGGTTTGTGCGCGATCGCGGCCTCGAATTCGCGGTTCGCCCGCACCAGCGTGGGAATGGTCGGCTCGTCGCCGTGCGCGCGCTCGTAGAGTTCGTGCCCGCGCGTGAAGGGCAGGAAAGCCTCGACGTCGCCCACGCCGGCATCGGCCATCAGCTTGCGCTTGCGCTCGTCGAGCAGCACGCCCAGCGTGCTGGCCACGTTCTCGGCGATGTCGGTCTGCGCCGCGAACACGTCGCTGAGCGAGCGGTCGTAGGTCTGCGACCACAGGTGGAAGCCGTCGCTTGCGCGGATCAGCTGCGCGGTGATCCGCACCTGGTCGCCGGCGCGGCGGACCGAGCCTTCGAGCACGTGCTCGACGCCGAGGATGCGCGCGATCTCGGGGATCGGCGTGTCCTTGCCCTTGAAGTGGAAAGCCGAGGTCCGCGCGGTGACCAGCAGGTCGGGCAAGGACGTCAGCGAGTTGATGATCTCCTCGCTGAGACCGTCGGCGAAGTAGCCGTCGTCGGGGCCCGAGGACAGGGCAACGAACGGAAGCACGGCGACCGATCCGCTCGCTGCGGAAAGGGGGGCAGTGCCGTTGTCCGGCGCGGGGATGTTCGAACCGGCGGCAGCCGTCGTGGCGGCAATCGACCCTGGCCCCTTTGCCGCAGGATTCGCGGCTTCCTCGCCCGCGACGGGTCCGTACTTGTCGAAGGCGAACCACGCCACCGCCAGCGCAAGCACCACGATCAGCACGCGATCCATGCGCCGCCCGGTCTGCGCGGCGATCGATTGCGCCGGCGTCACGTCGGCATCGCGCTTCAATCCCTCCGGCGTCAACTCGTACAGCCACGAGAACACCAAGGCCGGCAGGAAGGCGATCGCGAGCAGGACCACCAGGGCCTTGAGCACCCAGTCCGGCGTGCCGAAGATCGGCAGCAGCGTCTCGGCCACCTGCACGGCCAGCCAGGCGCCGACCAGGTACAGCCCCGCCATGCGGATGACGTTGCGGCGTTGCAGTTCGGCGAGCAGGCTCATGGGACGGGATCGCACTCGAAGTCGGTGTCGCCCACGGGCCGGCACTGCGGCGGGAAGCCGTGCGCGCGCCAATAGACCGGGATGCTGTCGAGCTCGAGCGTACGCTTGAAACCGGGGGAGTTGCGGAATCCCCGCGGCGAGCGCTCCCAGCCGGAGATCTCGTTGTTGAACCGGTCGATCGCGTCCGGTACCCGATCGAAGGCGCCGATCCAGAGGTAGGAGTGTGCCGCACCGATCGTCTGCAGGGACAACTCGGGCTTCTCGGCGAAGTACCGCGTCACGATGGCTTCGGCGTCGGGCGGCAGCTTGTCGGGCCCGGCGAGCGCAGCCAGCAGGACCTGCCGGAACTCGCGACGCGTGGTGAACCGGTTCACCAGCAGGGCCGCCGCGAGCCGGTCGCCGTTTGCCCACAGGGCGGGGACGAAGCTCTCGGCCCGATTGGTCTCGAACCCGGCGGCCACGCCTTCCTCGAAGGCGGCCAGTGCCTGGGCGGTGTCGCCCTTGAACAGCAGGGCCAGCGCCTTGTGGCGCTTGCAGTTCTGGTACGCCGGATCCAGTGCCAGGCAGCGATCGAAATCGGCGATCGCGCGCTCGAAGAAACCGAGGCTGATCCAGGCGATGCCGCGCCACAGGTACGCGCTGGTGTTCTTCGCGTCGGCGGCGACGGCGCGATCGAACAGGGCGAGGTTCTCGGCCCAGTCCATGGTGTCGCCATAACGTCGCAGGTTTCCCAAGGCGGCCCAGGGCATGGACAACGAGGAATCGAGCGCCAGCGCGCGCTCGGCAGCGGCCTTCGACATGGCCGTGTAGTCGCGATCGCGGATGCCCCAGCTCTCGACCACCGAGGCGACGGCCGCCAGCCCTTCCCAGCCGCGCGCGAACTCCGGATCGAGCGCGACCACGCGCTCGAACAGGCGCACGCTTTCGGCCAGCTCCGTGCGCGCGATGAACAGCTCGCGCGCCTTGAGGTAGAGGTCGTAGGCGGCGATGTTCCCGGTGTCGGCGCGCACCGTCACTGCCGCCGGCGCGTCGGTCGTGCCCAGCGTGCCGCGCAGCGCCTTGACGATCGCGTTGGCGATCTCGGCCTGGATCGCGAAGATGTCGATCAGTTCCCGGTCGTAGGTCTCCGACCAGAGGTGGCGGTCGCTCGCCGCATCGATGAGCTGCGCGGTGATGCGCACGCGATTGCCCGCCTTGCGCACGCTGCCCTCGAGGATGTGGTCGACCTTGAGCTCCTTCGCGATCGCCGCGGTGCCGAGCTCCCTGCCCTTGTACGCGAACGACGAGGTGCGCGAGGCCACGCCGATGCCGTCCACGCGCACCAGCACGTTGAGCAGTTCCTCCGAGATCCCGTCGGAGAAGTACTCGTTGTCCTTGTCCGCGCTCATGTTGACGAACGGCAGCACCGCGATCGACTTCTGCCCTGCAGGGGAAGGAGAACCGGGGTCGGAGTACGGTTCCGGCATCGACCCGGTGGGCGTTGCGGGTCCGTCCGGGCCGGAACTGTGCTCTGGCCCCGGTTCTGCGGACCCAGGTTCTGCGCCGCGCGGCCAGAAGCGGTCCGCGGCGACCAGTGCGACCACTGCCACCAGCCCCACCGCCAGCAACCGATCCATGCGCCGCCCGGTCTGCGCGGCGATCGACTGCTCGGGCGTCACCTCGGCGTCGCGCTTGAGGCCCTCCGGCGTCAGCTCGTACAGCCACGAGAACACCAGCGCCGGGACGAACCCGATCGCGAGCAGCACCACGATGCTGCGCGGCAACCACGCCGGGGCGTCGAACATCGGCAACACGGTGCCGGTGACCTGGATGACCAGCCACGCGCCGACGAGGTACAGCCCCGCCATGCGGATGACATTGCGGCGGCGCAGTTCGGCCAGCAGTTTCATGGGACCTCACCGGACATGCTCGAATGCGACGTGATGCGGTCGCGCAGGGCCTGCGCCTCCTGCAGCCACTGGCGATAGGAATGGATGTCGTCGCTGTAGGCCCGCTCGCGCACCCGGTCCTGCCGCGCCTGGTTCCAGTCCGAGATCTGCAGGGCAAGCAGGATGCCGACCACGACGATCACGAAGTCGATCCCGACCGCGGTCCAGTTCTGCGCGCGGACGTGCTCGATGACTCTACGCAGCAACATGCACGCTACTCCCCAGCTTCATCGGACGCTTGTTCAGGATTGCGCGCCCAGCAGCCGGGCGCGCGCAGGGAACCGTTCCACCAGGCGCCGGTCGGCGCTGACCAGGGGCAGGTCGAGATAGTCGGCCAGCGCGACGAACTCGCTGTCGTAAGCCGAGCAACCCGATTCAACGCTCAGGCGCAGCACTTCGGCCGAATCGACCTCGAACTCGCGGCCGCGCATCAGGCCTTCGGCCTCGGTCTGGATCGACTGCGCAGCATCGAGTGCAAGCCGCCCGCCACGGACCTGGGTGGCGAGGAGGTTGCGCATCTCGCTGCGCCACAGCATCGGCGCCACCCATTCCGGGTCGCGCCGGCACAGCGCCTCGGCCGCGCTCGTGCGGTCACCGGGCAGGTACAGGTAGGCGATGACGTTGGTATCGACGACGATCACGTCCGGTCCCGATCGATGCCGGCGGCGAGATCCTTGAACCGCAGCCTGGGGCCGGTGGAGCGCGCGCGCAGCAGCCGCGCGGCTTCGAGGCGCGCATCGGGGTCCACCCGGTGCGGCGCCAGGGACTGTTCCAGGCAGGCGATGATTTCGCTGTTCATGCTGCGATGGTTGCGCTCGGCAGCCAGTTTGACGCGGCGGTAGATCGGTTCGGGAATGCCCTTCAGGGTCAGGGACGCGCTCATGGGTCGGCACCTCAGGAACCATTTTGGTCGCGAAATGGTATGTCGTGCCTTGCGTCCCTGCAAGGACACCGCCGGAGCGGCCGGGCGCCCACGCCAGACCACGCGCTGCGGTCGAGGATCGAGGTCTCTTCCCGCCAATCCCCGCCATGTGCGCCAGGTAGCGCAGCGGGTCAGGATGCGATCCGCGGGTTGTCGCGGAGCATGGGCCTGACCCTTCGCCGCCCCGCTACGTCCAGCGGGACGCCGTCGCGCATCACCGGCGTCGCGGCCCGAGCGACGCTGCCTGTTCGATCAATGCTTCGAGATGGTCACCGGCGTCGAAGGGCGCGGCGACATCGCGAACGGCCGCGAGATCGACTTCCGGATTGCGAGCGAGCACCTGCACGATGTCGGCGTGATCGGCAAGGCCACCGGCGTACAGCTTGAGCGCCACCAGGTCCTCGATCGTCACACAACGCAGGGAGCTCCCCGGCAGGGGCTGGGCGCGCGCGATGGCCGCCCCGGCGGGTGTGTCGACGATCCGCCCCGGGTTGTCGGTACCGCGGGTGTAGCGGTGCACGGCCAGCGCGGCCGCGCCGATCAACGCCGTGTCGAAACCGAGCTGCTTCGCTGCCTGGGCGACCTGCTCAGCTAGCGCGAGCGATGCGGCTGGATCGAGCATGTTCGCCGAGCTTGCGCAGCATCTGACCACGGCGCCCCAGTTCGAGCGCGCGCAGCACGCGCTCACGCGCCGTCGTTGCGCCACCCGGCTGGAGGCCCGCGGCGCTGGCGCTCGGACGCCTGGCAGGGGCGGTCGTGGTCATGGCGGAGAGTCTGGATTCTGCTACCGAGGGCGTCAAGCAGACGCAGATGCGGAGTCGGGAACGGGGCCGCGGCATTCCAGCGTTCGAAGCGCCGAGGCGAGGCGAGCGCGACATCGGCTCTGGCCCCGTTTGCCGCCGGGATCACCGCCCCTCCTTGGCGACATCCTGGAGACCCTCGAAAGCGTTGCGGGTGCTGCGGGTCAGGAGGCCAAGGCGGGTTTCGAGGCCGGCGATCCGCAGGCGCAGCCTCCGGAGCGGCGTCATCTGATTCTCTCCGGATTCATCAGTCGCACGCGAAGCCCCCGGCGCCGGCCGCGCGGCATTGGGGCGGGAAGCCGTGCGCTTGCCAATAGGCCAGGACGCGGCCCTGCTCGATGAGGCGCTTGAACTCCTCCGACTTCCGGTAGCGCGCGAATTCCGGACCCCACATCACCAGCGGAAAGGGCCGCAGTTCGTACCCGCCCAGCGGAATCAGGATGCTGCCGAGGTAGGCCTTCTTGCTCGTGCGCTCGCTCAGGAAATTCCGCAGGTCGCCCAGCAGGGCCGGGTGGTCGGTGTCCGGGTTGCGGAACGCGTCATAGACTTCGTCGCCCCGCTGCCAACCGGGCAGCCAGAGCGGTTGGTTGAGCGCGAAGAGGAAGGTCGTCCTTTCCTCGAAGTGCGCGAGCACGGCGAAGTTGGTGTAGTTCTCTGTCACGAGGCCCCGGGACAGGTTGTCCGCGAATCGGGCGCGGGCCTGTTCCGGACGGCCCAATGCCCACAGGACGTCGACCTCGTTTTCCCGGCAGGGCGCGAGCGCCGGGTCGACCACACTGCAACGCTGGAACATCGCCAGGGCGCGCTCGCTCTCGCCGACCAGGCCAAAGGCGATCCCCAGCCAGTTCATCGCGTTGCTGTTGTGCGGGTCGATCTCGATCGCACGCTCGAGGTCCGCAATGATCGTCGCCCAGTCGGCAGGCTGGTCCAGGTTGCGCGAAGCAAGGCCGCTCATGTTGGCGATGCTCGCCAGCGCCAGCGCGCTGCGGGGATCGAGCGCGAGGGCCTTCTCGGCGTAGCCGGTGGCGATGCGATAGATCTCCGCAGGATCGAGCTCGGAGCCGCCATATTCGTCCATCATCATCTGGACCGCCGCGCGCAGCTCCCAGGCCTTGGCGAAGGCCGGGTCCTGCGCCAGCGCCTCGGCCAGCAGGCGATCGGCCTCGGCAAAGTCGCGCCGGGCCTGGAACATCGCCCGCGCCTGCAGATAAAGGTCATAGGCGGTGAGGTTCGCGGTGGGCTGGGCTGGCGCCACGCTGCCCACGTGCTCGAGGCCCAGCGATTCCACCAGCGCGGCGACGATCGCGCGGGCGATCTCGTCCTGGATCGCGAACACGTTTTCCGCCGTCAATGGGCGATCGAAGGTCTCCGACCACAGGTGGCGGTCGCTCGCGGCGTCGATCAGCTGCGCGGTGATGCGCAAGGTGTCGCCCGCACGACGCACGCTGCCCTCGAGGATGTGGCGCACCTCGAGCTTGCCCGCGATCGCCGGTACGCCCAGCGCCTCCTGGCCCTTGAATCCGAACGACGAGGTGCGCGAGGCGACCTGCAGGCCCTTGACCTTGACCAGCGCATTGAGGATCTCCTCGGCCATGCCGTCGGAGAAGTAGCCCTGGTCGCCCGCTGGCGAGAGATCGGCGAAGGGCAGCACCGCGATCGATGCGGCGTTGACGGCGGGTTTCGCTGGATCGACGGCATCGTCCGCGGCTGTGGGCGCCGAAGCCACCGGTTCGCTGCGCGGCCAGAAGCGGTCGGCCGCGACCACCGCGACGACCGCCGCCAGGCCGAGCAGGATCAGCCGGTCCATGCGCTTGGCGGTCCGCGGCGCGATCGACTGCTCCGGCGCGACCTCGTCGTCGCGCTTGAGGCCCTCCGGGGTCAGCTCGAATACCCAACTGAAGATCAGCGTCGGGACGAAGCCCAGCGCCAGCAGGATGACCAGCGCCCGCAACACCCAGTCGGGCGTCGCGAAGATCGGCAACAGGGTCTCGGCGACCTGGACCAGCAGCCAGGCCGTGATCAGGTACAGGCCGGCCATGCGGATGACGTTGCGGCGGCGCAGTTCGGTGAGGAAGTTCATGGCGCGGCTGGCGCAGTGGACGGGGGTGAGGTTCGACGGCCGATCCTGGCGACGGCTTCGCGCGCCTTGCGGTACTCCTCGGCGACCCCGAGCTTGTCGATCAATGCGACGAACTCCGGCGTGTCGCGGACCCCGTCCCAGAATGTCCAGTAGAAGAGGTCGCGGGTCTGCGTCGGCGGCATCCGCTCCAGGTAGGGCCAGGCCTCGGCATGCCGGCCCAGCGCTGCCAGGATCATGCCCTGGTGATAGCTGTCGGCCGGCCAGTGCGCCTGCGCCCAGTCGGCATGCGCCTGCGCCTCGGTATCGAGGCCCGCGCGCCTTAGCGCCAGGATGGCATCCGCATCGACGGCCCAGCGCGGGCTGCGCTCGCGTTCGCGCGTGATCACCCGCGCGTCCGCCACCGCCGCCTCGATCTGGCCGAGTGCCAGCCTTGCCCTGATCGATCGATAGTAGTTCGGCAGGAACACCTCGCCGCGCAGCGATTTCGCCCGCTCGATCGTGGCCAATGATTCGTGCGCGAGACCGGCCTCGAACTGGGCCAGGCTGAGGGTGTTGAGGATCACCGCGGACAGCGGATCGAGGCTGCGCGCCCGCTCCAGCGCGGCGAGAGCCGCTTCCGGATCGCCGCTCGAAGCCAGCAGCAACCCGTGCCAGTTGTAGGCATTGGCGTAGTTGGGGTTGAGTTCCACCGCACGACGGAACTCCGCATCGGCCTCGGCATAGCGGAATTGCATGAACAGCACGGCACCGAGCGCGGCGTGGGGCTCGGCCAGCGCCGGGTCGAGCGCGATCGCGCGCTCCGCGCTGGCGCGGGCGTGGGCGAAGTCGGTGTCCGAGTCCGGCTCCGAATCGAGCAAGCGGTACCAGCCGCGGATGGCCCACAGTTCGGCCATGGCGGCGTGGGCCTGCGCGAAGCCGGGATCGATCTCCAGGGCGCGCGCATAGGCGGCTTCCGCGCGGTTGAAGCCGTCGCGAGTCCGAAGCGTCCAGTAGTGGCGGCCCTCGAGCAACAATCCGTGGGCCTGCGGATCCACCAAGGTGGCGGCCCGCGCCGAGGTACCGAGCGTCAGCTGCAGCTTTTCGGCAATCACGCCCGCGATCTCGTCCTGCAAGGCAAACACATCCTTGAGCTCGCGGTCGAAGCTCTCCGACCACAGGTGGAAGCCGTCGGCGGCGCTGATCAGCTGCGCGGTGATGCGCACACGGTCACCCGCCTTGCGCACGCTGCCCTCGACGACGTAGGCCACGCCGAGCTGGCGCGCGACTTCCGGGATCGGCGTGTCCTTGCCCTTGAAGTGGAAGGCCGAGGTGCGCGCGGCAACCTTCAAGTCCGGCACCTTGGCCAGGACGTTGAGCAGCTCTTCGCTGATGCCGTCGGCGAAGTGCTCGTTGCCGGCGTCCTCGCTCAGGTTGGAGAACGCCAGCACCGCGATCGACTTCCGTGCAGCCGTGGCGGGAACGGGCACCGCGGAAATGGGGGCGGAAGAGTTCGAGGGCGGCGCAGCGGCCTCGGCCGTTGCTGTCGGCCCGGTGGCGCCCTCGGTCCCCGCCGTCGCGATTTCCTTCCCGCCGCGCACCCAGAAGCGGTCGGCGGCGAACAGCGCGACCACTGCGACCAGGCCGGCGATGATCAGGCGGTCCATGCGTCGCCCGGTCGTGGACGCGATCGACTGCGCCGGCGTCACCTCGCCATCGCGCTTGAGGCCCTCCGGCGTCAGCTCGTACAGCCACGAGAACACCAACGCCGGCACGAAGCCGAGCGCCAGCAACACCACCAGCGCCTTGAGCACCCACGCCGGCGTGCCGAAGATCGGCAGCAGGGTCTCGGCTACCTGCACGACCAGCCAGGCGCCGATCAGGTACAGGCCCGCCATGCGGACGACGTTGCGGCGCCTGAGCTCGTCGAGGATCTTCACTGCAGGACCTGCAGGCCGCGCACTTTCGCGAAGTCGCGATCGTGGGTCACCAGCGCGTCGGCATTTATCGCCAGCGCGCTCGCAAGCTGTATCGCATCCGGGAGCTTCAGTCCGTACTGGCCCCGCAGCCGCGCCGCGCTCTCGGCGATGTCGATGGTGAGTTCGACCACCTGCCAGGCTTCCAGCACCCCTCGGTATCGCCTGGCGAGCGCTTCTTCGCCTGCTTTCAGCGGACCGGCCAGCACCTCGGCGATGGTGATCGTGGTCACTGCCAGCTGCAGCTCGCCGGCGGCGTGGCGCTCGAACAGCGGCGCGAAGCGCGCGGCGTAGCGATCGTGGGCCTCCAGCGTGTAAATGATCGGCGCGCTGTCGACCAACAGCAGCGCACCCGCGGGCAACATGGCGACGTTCAGCGCGTCCACTCGTCGCGTAGCGCGGCGATGGCCTTGCGGCTGTCCTTGCCCCACAACTTGCGACCGCTGCCCGCCAGCGCCAGCAGCGATACCGGCTTGGCGGACCTGACCGCCGCAGCCGGCACGACCGCCGCGATCTCGCGTCCGTGGCGCGTGATCACGGTCGTGCGGCCCGCCGCGGCTGCGGCGAGGATGGCCGGCAATTGCTGCCGCGCTTCCTCGGCGCCCTTCCTCATGGGTCTACTTGACGTCTTCATGCCTTGAACTGTACAGACCGTACGGACTCTCGTCAATCGACGCAGGATGGTCGCAGCGCCACGTTCGACGGGCTCCGCGCGCCTGTCGCCATTGCGCGCATCCAACCGCATTTCGAAATCGTAGGAATGGGGACGGGGGGGGATTCAAGGCGCCAGGGTGCCGACGGTATCGACCGAGGCCGTTGCGGCGCCGTAGTCCGGCCACGAAGCTCATGGCCCCTTCCCGTCGCCGCGCCGCCCGGCGGCCGCTCGAATGCGGTCGATGTTCTCGCGCGCCAGCGCGTACTCCTTCGTCAATCCCAGTTTCGCCATCAGTGCGGCGGGGAAAAGGGGGGTCGAAAAAGGGGGGGTCAGAGTACAGCCAGGCGAACACCACGGCCGGCACGAAGCCGAGCGCGAGCAGGATCACGATTGCGCGCGCCACCCACGCCGGTACGCCGAACATCGGCAGCACCGTGCCCGCCACCTGCACGATCAGCCAGGCGACGACGAGGTACAGCCCCGCCATGCGGATCACGTTGCGGCGGCGGAGTTCCGAAAGCAGGCTCATGGCACCAGGACCTTGATGCCGAGCCCGGATACCTTGCCCAGGCGCTGGTCGCGCGTGACCAGCGTCGCATCGAGGGTTCGTGCCAGCACCACGTACGCCGCGTCGTAGGCAGACACGCGATGCCGCAGGTTCCAGATGCCGGACAACAGGCTGGCGTGCGGGTAGGTACGGATGCGCAGCGCGCGTAGCGGCTCCACCAGGCTGCCGCGACTGCGCGGGATGGCCCCGGAAGCCCCGAGCCGCCGCAGCACCTGCAGGACCTCGACCTCCATCAGCGCCGGCGCGGCCAGCACCGAATCCGCCGCCCACAGGATCTCCTCGATCGGCTGCGGTCGAAAACGCCCGAGCAGGTCGACCACGACCGAGGCGTCGACGACCAGCGCGCGACTCATGCCGCGTCGCGTTCCTTGCGGATCAGTGCCGCCGACGAGCGGCGCATGGCGAAGGGCTCGGCATGGCGCAGGCTTTCCTGCAGTTCCTCCGGCGAGGGCAATGCCGCCATGGCGACCAATTGCTCGAGGATCAGGTCGCTCAAGCTCTTGCCGCTCAGTGCCGAGCGCGCCTTGAGCACCCGATGCACCTGGCTGGGTACGTTGCGGATCTGGATCATGACGCTCATCGGCGGACCCTCCATGAA
>Ga0209254_10005252_pt1 | contig 11906 bp, 9 predicted proteins | sample FrelakmetDIP11DI_FD_187148 | JGI IMG/M metagenome (GOLD analysis project Ga0209254, IMG submission 187148) | Freshwater lake sediment microbial communities from the University of Notre Dame, USA, for methane emissions studies - DIP11 DI (SPAdes)... | ecosystem: Environmental > Aquatic >... | reverse complement strand
CTGGACTGGTGCTACGAAGGAGGGGAAGATTATTTCCACCTGGGCTACGTCACCCGTGAACACTGGAGCAGCCCGAAGCTGATCGTGCGCTCTTTCTCATCGGCAGGGGACGATCCCGACGGCTCGCTGGATTGCTCTCTCCAGATTGCAGTCCTGGAAGTCAGGATTCCCGGTTTGAATTCGGTCGTTGAGGATCTCGATCGTTAAGAACAAATTAGTAGCTAAACTTCTTGAAGAAGTTTAGCTACTATGAGCGAGTCGCTGGGAACAGGCCAGTACATACCCCGAAGCCCCCATCTCGGTGAACATCTCCAACGACTGCCGGTAGGCACCAGCCGCGCGTTCCAGATCTCCATGTGTTCCACGCAATCGCAGAGCATCCCCCAGGCGAACCAGGTCGCGCGCCTGTCTCCAGCGAAAGGACGCTGTCTGGAATATGCCGATCCTATCTTGGAGAGCTGAAATCGCCCGATCCCAGTGTGCTTCCGCCAATGCCAGCTCGGCTTCGGCGTCCAGGCGGGCAGCTTTTTCCCGGTTGTTCTCGGGCTCGGAAACCGTCTCGAGCACTCTCACCAGGTATTCGCGTGCTTCCGGCAGGCGCTGGCTGCGGGCGTAAATCCTGGATAGCAGAGAGCACGCTTCATTCGCCTGCCACTCGATCCTGATGTTTTCCATCAGGCAGGATTCTGCTTCCGCAGTATCCACATGCCCGAAAAAAATGTTTGAATCGATGATGGAGGAAGCCAGCAAGATGCTGAAGTTGGCGATGGTTTGGAAATCGCCTCCCTTTCTTTCTCGCTCCAGTTCATTGCGTATATATTCGATGGCTGAGGACCAGTTCCCGCGGTAATAATAGAAGTGCGAAACACTTTTTCTTTTAAAATCTTCCAACAGGTCGGGATGAATGGTGAAACCACGCATGAAATTTTGTAAAAAATCGACAGTCGAATCAAAAATCCCGGCTTCACACATCGAACCTCCGATGTTGAACAAGGCAAAGAACAACGCATCGATGTCTCCGATCTGGCGCGCGATCTCCGCCGCCTGGGTCGATTCCCGTATAGCAGCATCCAGGTCAATGAAGAAATTGTCATACAGGAAGCCCAGGTTTGTGTGCGCCCGCAAGGCTGTCAGGCTCGTTCCCAGTGAATCAGCCAGCTGCACGGCCTTCTCCATCATCTGGATAGCCTGGGGGATGTCTTTGGTGCGCACTGCCAGGGTATTGAGCGCGTCAGCCTGGACGGCTACCTCCCCCAGATTTTCGGCCATTACAATCGCCCGCTGCAACAGGCCATTGACCCGTTCCTGGGGCTCATTCATAAAGTGGGCCGTTCGTCCGGCCTCTCCCAGGAGCAGCGCTATTCCGGGGCTGGCCGGAGCATCAATTAATAATTCCAGACCTTCCTGGCAGGCTTGCCAGGCCTGAGAATAGTCTCTCCTCCACAGCAAGCCTGAAAGATAAGCATACAGGTTAGCCACACGGTCCAGGTTTCCCAATTGCTGATTCAGCTCGATCGCCTGGCGGTAAACCTGTGCAGCCTCCTCGTGCTTCGCGAGTCGCCGCAGCGCCTCGGCCAATCCAGCCAGCACTTCTGCTCGCTGGTCTTCCAGCTTCACAAAATCGAGCGCCCGCCGGAAATAGGTTTCCGCTTCCTGGTTGGAAAAAGAAGCCAGAGCCGCTTTTCCGGCTGCCTGCAGGTATTCCAGCGCCTGCTCCTTCCGCCCTGCCTGAAGCAAGTGCTCGGCGATCAGGCCGCGGTATTCCCCAATGCGCTTTCCACAGTGCTCGATCAGCCAGTCGGCTGCCAGAGCATGGTAACCTTTGCGCAGCCGTTTGAGCACGCTCTCATAGGTCACTTCGCGCAGCAGGTCGTGTTTGAACAGGTATTCAGACGAATCGACGAAGGTCGATTCCTCGCGCCGGTAGACCAGCTCACGGCCGCGCAAGGCCGATAACGCCTGCGGTACACTGGTTTCTTCCTTCTCACCGGCCTGGGCTGCGTGGATATACGCAACCACCTGGTCCCAGAACAGCCGTCCCACCACCGAAGCCTGTTGCAAAATGACCCTCTCCTCGGCTGGCAGGGCATCCAGGCGCGCCTGCAGCACCCCCGCCAGGGTAGGCGGAACCGTCAATTGCCGCAGGCGCTCCGACTCTATATGCCAGCGTTCTTCCCCCTTGATAATCACCCCGCCCTCCACCAGCATCTTGATCAGCTCTTCGATATAGAAGGGGTTGCCCTCCCCTCCTTCGACTACCAGTTCACGTAGCTCAGTGGGGATTTCAGCAGCCAGCTTGAGGATTTCTCCCACCAGCTGGCGGCTTTCACGCTTGCTCAGCGGTTGCAGCTCGATGAATTGGTGGAACTCCAGTCCCTCTCCCCAATATGGGCGCCTTTCCAGCAAGCTGTTGCGCGCCGCACCGACCATCAGCAGGCTGGAGGTCGAAGCCAGTTTCCCGATTTTGAGTATCGCGTCCAGCGAGCTGTCATCCGCCCAGTGCAGATCTTCCAGCAAGACCACGGACGGACTGCTTTCGCTCAGCCCTTTGATATACTCAACCAGGTACATCAGGCCGCGGTTGCGCAGCTGCTCGGCGTCGCCCACCACTCCTTTCAGCTGCGGGCTGAGGCTGAAGTCGTACCCCAACAGCTGCCCCAGGAAGTGGGACCGCATCTGGCCTTCATCTCCGCTGCCGAACACCTCCGCGAAACCCGCCTCCAGCTTGTGACGCACTTCTTCCACCCGGTCGTCGTCCAGGATCTCAAAACGGTAGGCGAACAGGTCGCGCAGCAAAGCATAGGGCAGTCCCTGCCCTTCCTGCCTGGCTTTACCCTGGAACAGGCGTAAGCGTTGCGGGAGCAGCTCGAACCAGTTCTGGAACTCGTACAGCAGGCGCGACTTGCCTACCCCGGCTTCGCCTTTGATCGTCACCAATCGTCCTTCATGTTCTTCGATGGCGGCTAACAGGGCATCCTGCAAGAATTTCAGCTCTGACTGCCTGCCCACCAGCGGTGTCTCGATGCCCTCCACGCCGCGCGCCAGCGTGCGAAAGGCGCGCGGCTTGGCCTGCAGCACCTGGTAGACCTCCACCGGCTCCGCAATGCCTTTTACATGTACGGCTTCCATAGGGGATACGTCAAATATGCCGCGCAGGTGCCGGTAGGTGTCGTGCGGGATCAACACACCACCAGGTGGCGACAACGACTGCATGCGGGAAGCCAGGTTGACGGTCTCGCCGGTCACCACGAAGTCCCCTGTCTCAGGGTGAAGGGTGGCCAACACGGTCCCGGTGCTCACCCCCACCCGCATGTGCAGTGGAAAGCTGATTTCACCAACCCGCTGCGAGTTCAGCTCCTCCAACGCAGACTGCATCTCCAGTGCAGCCCGCACCGCACGCTCGGGATCGTCCTCGTGCGCCTGCGGCAGCCCGAAGACGGCCAGCACGGCGTCGCCAATGTACTTTTCCACCACACCGCCGCGCTTATGGACCGGCGGGGTCACCGCAGCGAAGTAAGCCTGCTGGATGTCGCGCAGCTCTTCCGGGTCCAAGGTCGTGGAAAGCGCGGTGAAACCAGCCAGGTCGGCGCACAGCACGCTGACCAGCTTGCGCTGTTCTTCGGGAGCTTGTGGAGTTTGGATTTCGGGTTCCTGGCGCTGCCGCAGCAGCTCGTACAGCCGCAGATGGAGGGGTGCCAGGGCTGGTTCGACCACTGCATCTCCCAGAGATGCTCGCTGGGCTTCCAATCCGGCGATCGTTTTTTCTAACTGCTCGATCTGTGCCTGGAGTGGTTGGCTCATGATTTTATTGTAGGGTATTAATTTGAAAAGTCAAGCATCTCCCTTTATACCAACCGTTACCTGCTAAAGAAGCCAGCGATCAACCTGCGTTCTTCCTCGACGAGCGTGATCTCCAAAGCCTTGTCCACTATATCCAGGTGTTCGGGACGGCGCGGGCCGACCAGCGTCGTTGATATAAGTGGGTGAGACATGACCCAGGCGAGCGCCAGGGAGACCATATCCACCCCGCGTTCAACCGCGTAGCGCCGGAATGTCTCCAGAGCCGAATAAGTGCTCTCATCAGCAAAGGCTGCATAATCCGGACGCAACTGCATACGCGAGCCGGGTGGGAATGGCTCCCCGAAGCGGTATTTGCCGGTCAGCAAGCCGCCTGCCAGTGGGCTGAATGGGGTATATCCCAGGCGCTGATCCTGGCAGAGGGGGAACATCTCGGTTTCATCTGCCCGATCCATCAAGCTGTAAGAGTTCTGGACCCATTCGTAACGGTGCAGGTGATGCTGTTCGCTAACCAGCAAGGATTTTGCCAACAGCCAGGCAGGTATATTGGCTGCGCCGATGTAACACACTTTGCCCTGGTGGATCAGATCATCGAATGCCTGCATCGTTTCTTCAAGCGGTGTATCCGGATCCGGGACGTGTGTGATATACAGGTCCAGGGTTTCGATCCCCAGCCGGCGAAGACTGGCATCAACCTGGTCCATGATGTGTTTCCTTGACAATCCGCGATCATTCGGACCATCGCCCACCGGCCTGCTCACCTTTGTACTCAAGATCAGCTGCTGGCGGGTGCTTGAACCTTTCTGTTTCAACCATTCTCCTACAAACTGCTCGCTCAAGCCGCCGCCATAGGAATTGGCGGTGTCGAAGTAGGTGATTCCAATTGTCCAGGCCCGATCCATCATGGCGAAAGATTCTTCCCGGGTGGCAGCCTTGCCAAACAGTTTTGGTGAGCTGCCGACACCACCAAAATTAGCGCACCCCAAAGCAATTGTCGATATCTTCAGGCCTGTACTCCCTAAAGTATTAAAACGCATGCCTGACCTCCAGGTTCATAAAAGCTGTGCGGGCACTGTCGTATACGCGAATTGATGGCTTTCAGATCCCGGCACTTGTTCCACGATCCAAAGTATAACCAGATTCTCCTTCCATAACACAAAACTATGCGAATCAGCTCAAAAAGGTCGAAAAACCGGTGGGGGTTCTGTGCTATGATTCCCAACAGTCTATCTCCAGAAAGGATAAAACAGCATGCCTGACCCGTGGTGGAAAGCATCGGTCATATATCAAGTCTATCCTCGCAGCTTTTGTGATTCAAACGGCGACGGGATTGGCGACCTGCCTGGTATCCTGACCAGGCTCGACTACCTCAAACAGCTGGGGGTGGACGTGATCTGGCTGTCGCCGGTCTACAAGTCTCCCAACGTTGACAACGGCTACGACATCAGCGATTACCAGCAGATCATGCCCGAGTTCGGCACGCTGGCGGATTGGGAGGAGCTGCTGAGGGAAATACACGGACGTGGGATGAAACTGGTGATGGACCTGGTAGTCAACCATACCTCTGACCAGCACCTCTGGTTCCAGCAGTCACGCCAATCGAAGGACAATCCCTACCGCGATTACTACATCTGGCGCCAGGGAAAAGACGGTAGAGAGCCTAACAACTGGGCGGCGCACTTCGGCGGCTCGGCCTGGACGCGCGACGCGCTGACTGGCGAATACTACCTGCACCTGTTCACACCACAGCAGCCCGACCTGAACTGGGAGAATCCGCACCTGCGGCGGGAAATCTATACCATGATGCGCTGGTGGCTGGATAAGGGCATCGACGGCTTCCGCATGGACGTGATCAACATGCTCTCCAAAGTCGAGGGGTTGCCAGACGCCCCAATTCTCGACAAGCGCCCCTACCAGTATGCCGGGACACATTTCATCAATGGCCCACGGTTGTTTGAATACCTGGAGGAGATGAAACGTGAAGTGCTTTCCAGGTACGATATCATGACCGTCGGTGAGACCCCGGATGTCCATACCCGCGATGGGATTCGATTTACCCATCCCCAAACTGGTGTGATGAGCATGTTGTTCCAGTTCGAGCACATGCACCTGGACGCCGGACCGGATGATCCTTCTGCGCGGCGCAGCATCCATCCCTGGAGGCTGTCTGACCTCAAGCGAGTGATGAGCCGCTGGCAGAATGACCTATACGAGAAGGGCTGGAACAGCCAGTACCTGGAAAACCACGACCAGCCGCGCTCGGTCTCACGCTTTGGGGACGACGGGAAATATCGAAACGAATCAGCCAAGCTGCTGGCGATCTTTTACTTCATGCTGCAGGGCACACCCTATATCTACCAGGGTCAGGAGCTGGGCATGACCAATGTGAAGTTCGAATCGATCGACGAGTACCGTGACGTCGAGTCACTCAACATGTACCATGAGCTGGTGGAGGAAATGGGCATCAAGAAACAGGAAGCTTTGAATCTCCTGCATGCCAAGAGCCGCGACAACGCCCGCACGCCGATGCAGTGGGACGGTTCGCCCAACGCAGGCTTCAGCACGGGCCAGCCCTGGATCAATGTCAACCCCAACTACCCTGAGATCAACGTCGAGCAGGCTCTTTCGGACCCGGATTCGATCTACTACACGTACCAGCGGCTGATTCAGCTGCGCAAAGAACACCCGGCGATCGTGCATGGGCGCTACAAGCTGCTGCTGCCCAAGCACCCACAGGTATATGCCTTCTGGAGGGAGATGGAAGAGGAAAGACTGCTGGTGCTGTTGAATTTTTCGCACGAACCCGCCGAATTTGAGCTACCGGATGAGCTGAGATCACATTATCTGGAGCTGCTGATCGGAAATTACCCTCCTATTGCAGAAATTGATTCTGCAAATTTGTGTTTGCGACCATACGAAGCGAGAGTAATTAGTATAGAAGGATAACTATGATTCAATCAAAAACTCAAATCGACAAACTGGGCGAGGAGTTGAAAAACGATACCATTTTGTTCACGGGTTACCTGCAATTGGATGAATATCGACTTTCATTTGCTTCGGCGTATCAATATGTTTTTGATACCATTGTACAGGAAACAGGATTAATGCCCACCGGACGACCCGCTAAAACATTCTTCTCGATTCGAGCCAAGCTCCAAAGAGAAAAAACAAGATTGTCACAAATGCAAGACATTGCAGGATGCCGATTGATATGTAATGGCATTAAAGAACAAGAACATATAATCACCCAATTAACCGAATTATTTCCGGATTCAAAAATCATCGACCGAAGAGAGAATACAAGCCATGGTTACAGAGCAGTGCACCTGATCCCAAAAATATCTGGAAAACTTATTGAAATTCAGTTAAGAACAGAAAATCAGCAACTTTGGGCAGAGACATCCGAGAAACTTGCTGATCTTATTGATCCAATGATCAAATATGGAGGTGGAGAGACTGAGATTCAGAAATTACTGCACCAACTATCGGATATAATCAGACGAGTAGAGAATCAAGAAATAAAACGGATCACTATTAAGGTAAAAAATGCAATTGTTGCAGTTGACGAAAGCGATTCTGTCCTCGAAGAAGATTTAAACGTCTATCTTCGCAAGAATTTAAATCATATCTCACAACTCAACGAAGGGTCCGAGGATCGAAGAAAAGTAGGTTAGTAATGACAATTTTTCTTATTAAATACGATAGAAAAAATGGTAAGCTCCTTTCGATACAGCCTTTCAGTAAAAAGGATCGTGAAAACGCGGAAAAATCAAGACTTCAATTTGAGCTTTCTGAATTAAATCAAGGAACCAACACCGAAGTTGTCATTCTAGAGGCAAAAGATAAAAGAGCGTTGAAAAGAACCCATAGAAGGTATTTCGAGGATTTATCAGAGCTGACAAAATAACAGAGATTCATACCAGATTTACCGCTCAATCATCGCTCAGATTACCTTTTGACGACATTTGGATATCAAGACCCAATCGCAAAGATGAGGACTAATAAACTGACCCCTCGCGATCACTACCCTTATATTTGATGTTTGATAATTCAATACAAAGCATTAAGGGCGGGAAGTGTAGACTCTCCGAGGAATTCTGATATCTTCTGTAAAACCAATAATCTACCGATTCCGGAGTCAATTGTATGCCTCACGACGAAACATTTCTCATCCTGGGTGGGGGCGGGCTGGTCGGGCTGCAGATCGCCCGCCGTATCGCCAGCGACCTGACCCCGAAGAAAATTGTCCTGGTATCGCTATACCGGCACGAGATTGATGAGGCCCTGGACGACCTGCAGCACATGTTCGGAAGCTCGAAAATCGAATTCGTGGGCTACGCCGGAGATGTCTTCACCCGCCAGGAGTTCTCCGACCAGCCGCGCAGCAAGGTGCTGGAGAGCTATTCCAACCGCGATAAGCTGTACGAGGACCTGTTTGGCAGGTTCGACACTGCCTATGCGCAGTCTCGCCTGGTCCTACTGATCCAGGAACACCGCCCGGATGTGATCATCGACGGCATCAACACCGCCACCGCCATCTCCTACCAGGACGTCTTCACCGCCACCGTCACCACCAAGCGCAAAATCGACGAGCTGTTCGAGAAAGTGGCTGCGCGTGAAGTGGAAGAAGCCAGGGGAATGTGGAAGACGGCCGAAGCCGAATTCGAGAACCTGATCCTGTTCCAATCCATCCCGCAGCTCATCCGCCATGTCCTTTTCATCAACCAGGCCATGCGCGAGGTGGGCACCCGCCTGTACTTGAAGATCGGCACCACCGGCACCGGCGGCATGGGGCTGAACATCCCCTACACGCACGGGGAAGACAAGCCTTCCCCGGTGTTGATGACCAAGACCGCCGTGGCTTTCGCCCACACCGGCCTGCTGTTCTTAATGGCACGCACGCCGGGCGGACCGATCGTCAAGGAGCTCAAGCCGGGCGCCATGATCGGCTACGCCGACATCACCTGCCGTACCGTGCACACCCGCCAGGGCAAGCCTTTCGTGCTGTATGCTGCCAGCCAAGAAGCACTTTCTGGTTCCCTGAGTTTAAGAAAGGATCCCGCCCAATATGAGCGCCTGGGACTGCTGGACCTGCCGGTGATCGACACCGGCGAAAATGGCCTGTTCACCAAAGGCGAGTTCGAGGCTATCACCGCTCTGCGCCAGATGGAGTTCATCACCCCCGAAGAGATCGCCCTGGATGCCGTGCTTGAGATCAAGGGCAGCAACACCGGCCGCGACGTGATCTCGGCCATCGACGGCTCGGTGATGAACCCGACCTACCGCGCCGGCTACCTGCGCCAGCAGGCGCTGGAGGAGTTGAAGCGCCTGGAGCTGGAGACCGGCGCGCACAGCGTGGCGCTGGGTATCCTGGGTCCGCCGGAGCTCTCCAAACTGCTGTGGGAAGCCGAGCTGCTCAGGATCCAATATGGGACGCTGGCGGAAGTGCTGGAGCAGGATCCGGGCGATATCTCAGCCGACCTGTACCGCCACCTGCGCGAGAACCCGGCTGTGCTGCATTCGATCACTTCCATCGGGGTGCCGGTGCTCATTCCCGACGGTCAAAACCTGCTGCGCGGTCCGGCGCTGAACATCCCGGAAGTAAAGGGCGCAAGTGAGGTGGCGATTGGCGCCGGCGACATCGACCACTGGGCAGACAAGGGCTGGGTGGACCTGCGCCCGGTGAATTTTGCCCGCTGGCAGGCGCGCTTCCGGCTGATGGAGCGCAAACGCCAGCGCGTGCGCGGCAAGGGATCGGCAGCCGTCACCCGTGAAGCCTACCTGTTCGACGATATCCGCATCGGAACCATTGTGGGCTGGATTTTTAACAATGAAGAGGAAGGCTACAGGATCAAAGCGGCTTAGCCGGCTGACTGATCTGGAAACCACCTGCAGGTTATGAAACATGCGGGAGGTTTAAGGCGAGGAGTGGACTGACATGCTAAAAAAGATACCCATAATAGCCTTTCTTGCCGCAGGAGTGATTCACCTGGTACTGGTTCCCGAGCATTATGGACACGCACCAGCTCATGGCTTATTTTTCGCCATCGCTGGGACCCTGGAAATCCTGTGGGCGTTATTATATTGGCGGCGTCCCTCACCCCGCCTGTACTACCTGGGCATCGCATTAGCCGGTGGGTTGCTGGTGCTGTGGGGGTTCACCCGCCTCCTCCCCGCTCCCTTTGAATCAACCCCCGCACCGGTCGATGCGAGCGGCCTGGTATGCAAGCTGTGCGAGCTGGCCGGCGCGGCGGCGCTGGTGACGCTGGTGATGCAGGGGCAGGTGGAAGGATTCCGCAGTACGGCACCCGCCCGCATCATCAGTATGGCGATACTTTTAGCCGTGCTGAGCGGTCTGTTCTTATACGGTATCGGGCTGGCTGCTGAGCCGCTCATCCCCGCGCTGGCCGGCAGCGGACACGGAACGGAGAACGGCGAGGCGCATTCAGAGGAAGAAATGGAGCACGGGCACGGAACGCAGGAAGAACAACCCTCACAGACCGAGACAGTCGAACTGACCAGCGGCTACCAGGTCTCAGGCGCCTGGGCCCGGCCGGGTGCTGCCGGTGAAAACAGCGCCGCCTATTTCACCATTAACAACCCGACACCTAACCCGGACCACCTGATCGGGGCTTCCAGCTCGATCGCCGGGGAAGCACAGCTCCACCTGAGCGAGGTGGATGCCAACGGGGTGGCCAGGATGCACCACCAGGAAGCGGTAGAAATCCCCGCCGGCTGGCAGGTGACCTTTGCGCCGGGCGGACTGCACGTGATGCTGATTGGATTACACCATGACCTGGAGCCGGGAGATATGTTCAACCTGACCCTGGAATTCGAAAACGCAGGCAGCGTGGACGTGCAGGTCGAGGTTTTAGAACAATAGAGGCACCAGGATCTCTGCCCACGCTCGAATTGCATTCCAGTCGCGGTGATCTCCCTCTTTCCAGACGCCCAATAGCACACTCAACCTGAATTTAATACCCCGGCTGAATATACGCTTCGGCTGGCATAGGCAATCAAAACTGAATTCATAATCACATCTTCGATTTCACAAATTCTCTGCTCTACTTCAGTACAACAACCTGATCAGAACAGGGATGATAAAGAACAGCCAGGTACCTCCAAGGCTGCTTCCTGCTGGTATCAGCAGAACCAGTGCCAGAGGGACTGCGTTCGCTTGGGCGATCAGCCTCCTTCCGAGCAGCAAGCCGATAGCCACCAACCAACCGGGGATGATGTACATGGCCAGCGGGATATCGAGCAGGGAAGACCAAAAGACCTGGTCATAAATGTATTCTCGCCAGGAGCAGGGCCAGGAACCGTCGGTGAAGCCGTAACAAATTCCATGATAGGTCAGGATACCAGACGCCATTCCCAAGACCAGGGGAGCCAGGAGCAAAAACAGGGTCAGCGCTGCCATGACAGGAAATAAGAGTCGGAAACGGATCATGTATCTTCGCTGGTGACAAGCCGCTTGATGAGCCAACCACCCGGGATAGCAGTCAGGCTGAGCAGGATGAATTCCAATGGTGAAAAGACAATGGAAACCATCACAGTTTGTATAATGCAAAGTGCGATGTCATTCCTGCCATCGCCATTATCCTGGCCGACGCACAGTGGGGTCAGGTTTACCAGTCCCAAAGCCAGCAACGCCACCAACCAGGCCAGCAGTCCCAGGCCGAGACTCCACGGGATGGGATGGCGTTTCCAATGCGCCGGAACAATGGCAGGGAAGAAGAATCCGAACAGAAAACTGGTTGCCAGGAATACGGTGCTGATAATGAGGTATGTCTTCCAGAAGTATTCGGAGCCGGTTGATTGGAAGGTGAGGATCCAAAATACTGAAGCAGGAAGAGCAATCACGAAACCCGAGAACAAGCGCAGTAAGATAGGCATGGCTTCCACAACTCTGATTGGTTAATTCTAGCCATGTCACACTTCCAAGAAGTATCAATAACTTTCAAAAACTCGCAGATTACGAGAGAAATATACAAATCATCCAGGCATCACGGTCCGGGTGATTTTCATGACGATCCCCGAGGCGGTCGGGTCCAGGCAGCGCACATATTCGGTGGTCACCCCATCCGGATCGATGACCTTCTCGTAAG
>Ga0209254_10005251_pt1 | contig 11909 bp, 11 predicted proteins | sample FrelakmetDIP11DI_FD_187148 | JGI IMG/M metagenome (GOLD analysis project Ga0209254, IMG submission 187148) | Freshwater lake sediment microbial communities from the University of Notre Dame, USA, for methane emissions studies - DIP11 DI (SPAdes)... | ecosystem: Environmental > Aquatic >... | reverse complement strand
TCCCCATCCGTTCTCCTGAGCCCTTTGAACAACCTCCTTGATCGTCACCCATCTCTCAGGGTTTTCCACGACGAAAATCTTTCCCTTCTCGGCGGCGAGCTCGCCTACAGAGGCTTCGAGCATCTCCCCCGCCCAATTCAAGAGAATCTGCTTCACCTTCTCTGCAGCCCTCTTGACGGGTTGACCCGCTCCATAGGTCCCTCTGCTGGCATGGGTTGGAACATCGAAGAGGGTCATCTGGGTATCGCCCGGGTAGACTATCACATCCTCGTAGTTCAGCCCCAGTTCTTCTGCCACAATGGCCGCATGAGTGCTGTGGCTTCCTCCTCCCGTATCCGCTGCAGCATTGATCAGCACCGCTGTGCCGTCCTCGTTTACCTTAACCATCGCGCCGCTGTAATCCAGAATGAATTTCGACGGTTTAGGAGACCCAGCTCCGGAGGTATGAAATCCCTTCGCCATTCCGATACCGCGCTTGACCCAGGGTCTATCCGTATGGTGATCATCTCGCGTTTTCCATCCGATTGCCTGGGCTCCCTTCTTCAGCAGTTCTTCTGTTCCACAGCTTTGAACGACGCAAATCACGTCAGGACCTTGTCCGTAGAACGTATCTCCCGTGCTGATCTGGTTTTTCAAACGGAGGGCAATCGGATCGATCCCCAGTTCTTTGGCAATCATGTCCATTTGAGACTCGACCGCAAAATTGACCTGAGGATTTCCCGCCCCTCGCATCGCCGTCAGTGGAGGCGTGTTGGTGTAGACGGATTTACCGGTGAACTTCATGTTCGGGCACTTGTACATGGAGAGAAACCAGCCTCCGGCAAGAACCATCTTCGATTCGCCGCTAAAGGCATAGGCACCCGTCTCATCGATGACATCGAAATCCTGGGCCGTGAGGGTCCCATCCTTCTTGACCCCTGTTTTCAGTCGCATGATCATTGGGTGCCGACCACAGGACAGAAACATCTCCTCTCTTGTTTTCTCACCCCGTACCGGCTGACCGGTGAGAAGAGCTAGAAAAGCACAGATCGGCTCAAGCCAGCCGGTTTGGATATGGGCTCCGAAGGAGCCGCCAAGAAAGACTCGGTGGCAGTTGACCTTGCTCAAAGGAACTCCCAGGGAACTTGCAATATTCATCCGCATCGGATGAATCCCCTGGGTCGTCCCGTAAACGTCTATCGTTCCTCCCGTTCCCGGGACGCACACCACGGTCGTTCGCTCTAACGGGGCATTATTCGGGCGGGACGTTCTGAATGTGTTTTCAATGACGAGATCGGCTTCCTTAAATCCTTTCTCCACGTCCCCGATCTTGATTTCGCGTGCTCCCACGATATTGTTTTTGATTTCGATCGGTTTCTCCCCTCTTCTTGCAGACCCATGGATGACAGGGGCCCCATCCTGTATGGCTTCCAAGGGATCAAAAACCGCCGGGAGCGTTTCATACTCCACCGCGATCATTTCCAGCGCTTCCTCGGCGATCTCAAGACTCGTGGCAGCCACTGCAGCAACACGGTCCCCGTAATGTCTCACTTTCTCTTCAAGCAAGAAACTGTCAAACAACATGTGTGACGGCACATGCAAGAACTGATGCATCGTGGGGATCTTCGGCACATCCTTGTGGGTGATCACCGCTTTGACACCTGTTAACTTCAGAGCTTTGCTCGGATCGATGTGTTTTATTCTTGCATGGGCGTAAGGGCTCCTCAATATTTTCGCGTGGATCATACCAGGGAACGTGAGATCCCCTGAAAACTTGAGTTCCCCCGTCGCTTTCTGATAGGCCTCGGCTTTGCTGAATCTGCTTCCGACAATCTTAAACTCCCTATCCTTCATCGGTCATCCCTCATTTTTTTCTCCTCACGAACAAGAACTAGCGGTCTCCGGCAGCCGCGAGAATGGCTTCAACAATCTTGTCATACCCCGTACAACGACAATAATTGCCTGAGATTTCTCGACGAACCTCTTCCTCGGTGGGTCTCGGATTTCGGTCCAGAAGAGCTTTTGCCATGAGGATCATGCCTGGCGAACAGAACCCACATTGGATGGCACCCAACTCGATAAACTTCTCCTGAAGAGGGTGCAGGTGACCGTTCCGGGCAAGGCCTTCAATCGTTAAAACCTCCTTGTCCCCAACTTCCATCACGGGCATCAAACACGAATTGACAGCCACTCCATCAATGAGGACTGTACACGCTCCACATTCTCCCCTTTCACAACCGCTCTTTGTCCCTGTGAGTCCCAAGTCTTCGCGAACAACCTGGAGCAGTGTCCTGCCAGGTTCCGTTTCAACCTCATGAACCTCTCCGTTTACATTGAGTCGAACCTTAGCTTTCAATATGCTTCCTCCCGTTATTACAAATTTCTTCTCTGGCACACCGGGCCCCTGTTAGGGTTGAAAGCCCTTCTTGTCTATCCCGTCGGAGACTGGGAAGCTCCACGCCATAAAGAGCGGGGCTTGCGGGGGACTTGCCGGCCAACTAATCAGTAGATTCATCGGAACCTGTATACCCAAGATCCCCGGAAATCTTCTGAGCAGTTTCCTTAACCAGTCGAATCAGTTTCGCTCTATTCCTTTGGTTAATTCTATCTCTTGGGCCGGCAATGGAAAGACCCGCCACGATCTTGCCTCTGTGATCAAAGATTGGAGCCCCAATGGCTCTCGCACCTAAATCAGCCTCCTGGTCGCTAACGGAATACCCTTGCTTATGGATGGTCTTCAATTCCTTCCTGAGCTGAGCGGGGTCGGTGATGGTGTTTCGGGTAAATCCTACCAGTGGAACTTTCTTCAGAAAAGATTCAATGTACGATTTATTTTGGTAGGCAAGCAGAATTTTTGAAGAAGCTCCCGCATAAAGAGGAAAGCTCCGCCCCCTTTCAAGGCTCAATTTGATGAGCTTCTGCGGCTCCACCTTTTCGAGGCAAATGACCTTCCATCCATTGAGGGCTGTCAAAATCACGGTCTCCTCAGAGAGAGAGGAAAGGGACTTCATATAGGGCAAAACGATTTCGGTTAGCTTCATTTGTGACGAAACGATGTTCCCAAGCTTGAACAGCATGAAGCCCAGCCTAAAGTTCCTAGTCACGCCGTTTCTGATCAGGAAGTCTTTGGCTTTCAACGTCTCTAGATATCGGTAGATGGTGCTTAGAGGGATGCTTAGATGCTCTGAAATGGCCTGGGCAGAAAGAGTGTTGTTCTGAAGATCGAAGCAGGAGAGAATATCCAAACCCTTTTCTAACGAATTGATCGCCTTTGGCACGGCATTCTCACGCTATAAGAAGTTACTATAACTGAGTAATAATTGGAAAAAAGTAAAACATATTCGTCATCGTATGTCAAGAAAAAAATTCGAGGTGAAATGTGGTTTGACATTTTCCAAATAGACATATACACTTAGCTGACAATAGGGGGTACTGGACTCTTATGGAACTTACCAAAGTTGTGGCGAGATATAGAAACGGTGCTGTGATCAAAGGTTTTACCCACAACTTCTTTCCCAACAAAGATCTTTTCCACATCTCTCCACCTGAGAATCCCTATGGAGATCCGAAAGGGATCATGATGAAGGATTTGAAAGCGGTCTTTTTCGTGCGGGACTTTATGGGAAATTCTCAGTACAAGGAACGGAAGAGATTCGACGAAATACAAAAACCCTCTGGCCACCCGATGGAGGTCGTCTTTTCGGATGGTGAAGTACTCGTGGGGGCAACCTTAGGTTATGGTCATGATCGACCCGGTTTCTTTATTACCCCGGCAGACTCTAAGAGCAACAATATTAAGGTCTTTGCGATATCCTCTTCGGTCAACAAAGTCCGACGTCTGTAATTTTTTTATCTTCAGATGGCAAGAAAGGGGTTGGTCATTACGACTGGCCCCTTTTCATTTCTGGAGCCGGCGAGTGGATTTGAACCACGGACCTTCGGGTTATGAGCCCGACAGATACCTTTCGGGTTCCATTGTTGTTCCTTGGGTTTTCACGGGCAAGTCGGCTAGATGCCCCGCCTTCCTGCTGCAGGGGCGGGGAGCTTCACTCTTTCATGCCAAGATGTTTTTTTTCCTCTTTCACTTTCTCATGAAGCCAGACTTTTATCAAGGCACCGCGGTCAACGCCTATTTTTTTTCGGACCTCATCGATATCTCTAACGAGTGACTCTGCAATATCCAATGTAACACGCACTTTTTTCCCATGACGGATTACGGTAGCCAGGGACATGTCGACAAGCTCATGAATGTCCTCTCCGGAGTCAAAACGACGGTCAAATTCTTCGCTATTCTTGGCCAGGGTTTTCCTTTTCATAGAGATGTACCTCCCTCTTTCTGGCGCGCCTCACCGAAATGATGCGGGTCGTATCCCCACGTATCGTGTATACGGCCGTCCATAGTTTGTTGAGATGTCTGCCGATTATGATATGTCGATCTTCTACGGGATGTGGCGCATCAATCTCAATGCGATTCTCGTCCAGCCACAGGTTCGTTGCAGATTCAAAGTCAATTCCGTGTTTTGACAGGTTCTTTTGGCTTTTCCCCTCGTCCCAGTCAAATTTCATACACCAATTATACATATTTTAAACATATTTTCAAATGACACCCCACGCAAGCTCGGGGTTACGTAGCAGACTCACCCCCGGTCGAGGCGAAAGTACGGAGGCAACAGCGAACGAAGGCATATGTAAAGTTGGTCCAAAAAGAAAGGGTGATTCATTCTGCAGTGCAGCAAGGATGCAGGAAGAGGAATAGCAATTTCTATATTATTTCTGCAAGTGGTTGAAATAAGTGGAGCCGGCGAGTGGATTTGAACCACCGACCTACTGATTACGAATCAGTTGCTCTACCACTGAGCTACGCCGGCCATGAACGCGTGCGAAATTAAACAAAACACAAACGAGTATTTATCATGTTTTTGAATGGCCGTCAATCCTCAAACACTCCTCAAACAACCCTCGCTTTTTAAGTTTTCTTGCTTTCGTCACAGAACTAAGTTTAAAATGAGCCACGTGATTCCCCCACTCCTGGAGGCACAATCGTGATCCGTCTTCTCGTCTCCATTCTTATCACAGCCATCCTGATTCTTGTCCTCTTCAGTCAGATTTCGTTTGGGGACCTCTATGCCCTATTCTTTCATCTCGATCCTTGGTGGGCCCTTTCTGGATGCTTAGGATACGTTCTTAGCCTCCTGTTCCGAGCCCTCCGGATCAGGTGGTTGGTCCATTCGAAGGATCTTTCACTGTCCCAGTTCGCTCGACTATCGGTCCTCCATAATTTTTCATTGATGATTCTGCCCTCCAAGTTGGGAGAACTTGCCTATCCGTACTTGCTGAATAGGATGTGCGGCATCACCCTGACTGAAGGATTGGCCTCGCTCATTACTGCAAGAATTTACGATTTCTTCATCACCTTCATGATCCTTTTGATTTCGGCCATGGGATTTCCAGAAATTCTGAAAATAAACGTTTGGGTTGCGGGAATGATCGCCGTGAGTTGCATCAGCGTTACGTTCTTGACCCTTTTTCACATGAGTCGTCTTTCGAGATGGGTTTCAGCCGTGTTCGAAAAACTATCGAACAGAGTCAGACTCAAGCGCAGGAACCCTTTCCCATGGATTCGAGAAAAGACCAGCCATATCTCCGCAGACTTTGATGCCATTCATTCGAGACGGGGCTACGTTCCTGTGACCCTTCTGACGACGCTTTCGTGGCTCATGGCCTTCTGGATGTTTTACGCGTTCATGAGAGGGTTTGGCATCTCCATTTCCTTCTTAAACGTGACCTTTGGTTCGTCGGTGGCCCTCTTTGTCAACGCCTTACCGATCAGCGGGCTTGGCAACTGGGGCATCCTCGAGGCAGGATGGGCGGCTGGTTTTCTAATCGTGGGACTTTCAAAAGAGAAAGCGATTGCGACAGGCTTTGGAGTGCACATCCTCATTTTCATCATTACGGGTCTCTTTGCCGTTCTCTGCTGGACCACCTGGAAACAGCAAAGCCCTTCCCCGGCCGCTGAAACCACAGCCGACCGCTGAGGAAGGGCTCCGATTCTTTGATGACCCCAGGAAGAATAAGTTAGATCTTCTGGGCCATGCTTCGCTTTGAAGCCTTCAAGGGGTTCAGCTTGAAGTTATCTTCTTTTACTTCCTTTTTGATGTGCGTGGCAAAATTGCAGGCTCCCTTTGCCCACTTGATGGACGGTTCGGAGTAGGTCTTGCAATAGATTCCCGTTGAGTATTCCACTCCACGATCGCACCCTTTGCAGGATTCCACGATGGGATAGCACCTCCCACCGTTGTAGGAACAGCCATTCTTCTTCATGAAGACACACTCTGTTCCCTGCTTGACAGTTTGGCAAACCATGACAATCAACCCCCTTTCACTATTGATTTCTATCTATATGTAATCACAGAATATTTTATTCTGTAGTAAGCCATGAGATAACGTACCCGGAATGAGCATAAAAAAAAGAGCTACCAAAAAGCGGTAACTCGTTTGGATCGAAAACCAATCGAGAACCTTAGGACAAATGTCATTCTAATACCTGATGATTGTTTTGTCAATACATAATTTTCAAATTTTCAAGAGATTTTTTGGACTGAGAGCACCTTTTCCCAAGAACCCTGCGGGTAGCAACCAACAAAATCCGGGGCACTCCAAGCGCTAAGAGCACGTCAATGCAGTCCCATGGGCAAAGCCTGTGGTCTTCTGCGTAGGCGGATAAGCAAAACTTCTGTTCTACGCAAGTCCATTGGATCTTTCAGAATGTTCATTCTCAGATCCTCGGATATTTCAATTTACCCCCCCTGATGCTTTAAAATAAGACTTAATTGTGTTACCGGTGACATTGGAATCTTTTTCATCCACAACTATCTTGGGTAAATAAGTGCTTTCGATGCGCGATCGAACCCTACATAACGCTTCCTCGATTCCTTTCTTCCTGTTCCTGGTAGCTCTTCATTGGATCCCTCAGGTTTCTATCGCTCAATCTCGTCTTCCCAATGTCACTCAAGAAATGGAACGCGCCGACTTTTGGATCAAGAAGATTCACGATCCTGAACGTCTAATATTAAGGGCAGACGAGATTCGGGGAATGAATGAGAGGAATCTGAACAATCAAGGCCTTTACCTCTTCAATGTGAAGGAACAGAAACAATCATTAACGAGAGACGAAATGCTTGCCCTCTTTAAAGAAGATTGGGAGGGCTTTGCAAGACCCGAAGGAACCAGGTATGGAAGGAACGGAAAACCTCTCACCCTATCCTTCTGGAATGACCTCGACCAAAAACTGAACAAGGAATTGGTAGGGGAGAATCACCCTCTTCACTTCGCACTTGTCGTGAAACGAACGGACATTCGGGTCTTTCCCACTCATGATGCCTGTAAGGTTGTCCCGGATGAGGAGGGGTTTGACGTTTTTCAGCATTCCACCATTTCCCCTGGATCTCTGGTAGGAGTCTACCACTCCACAAACGATGGCCTCTGGACCTATGTTCAGACTCAATTCGTTCGTGGCTGGATACGAACGAGGGACCTCGCGATCGCGAGAGACAAGAGGGAAGCACTGGACTACGATGCGTTTGACCAGCGCCTGGTTGCCACTGGAAGTTTCATTAAGATCTTTGCAGATCCAGCGGGCCGTGAGCTGGCTTTCACTGCTCAAATGGGCTCATCCTTCCCCTGGGGTGCCTCCCCCAACCAGATTGAAGCTCCCCGCCTACAAGGCGCGGCACCCAGCCGACTTGCCCGTGACAAGTACTATGTTGTCAAGATCCCGACTCGGGAGACTGATGGACGGCTAACCTTTCGTATGGGATATGTTTCAAAGAGCGAGGATGTTCACTCAGGCTTTCTTCCATTCAATCAGCAGAATGTTGCACGCCAGGCCTTCAAGATGCTTCATGAACCCTACGGCTGGGGAGAAACAGATGGGGGCAGGGATTGCTCTCGATTCATCATGGATCTCTTTGCGAGCTTTGGCATTGTCATGCCGCGAAATTCGAAATACCAGGCCATGATCGGGGAAGATCTCGGAGTCAGTGGGGACATGCGGACCAGTGAGAAGCTGCACATTTTGGACCAGGCGACTCCGCTGACACCCCTCCTAAGGCTTCCGGGTCATATCATGTTGTACCTGGGGAAACATCAGGGCCGATACTACGCCATCCATAGCCTCTGGAGTATCCAGACGGCAGATCCCGCCGGCCTTGTTTTGAGGAAGATTGGAAGAGTGGTTGTCTCTGATTTGAGCCTCGGGGAATCCGCACCCAATGGGTCCTTGCTCGAACGAATTTCCGATGCACGCTCGATTTCCGGAAGGGCACGTCTTCCTTGACAATTCTGTCAAAACAGATAAAACTTAAGACATTTTGCTATAGATCACAGATACCTCAACAGAGAATGACCGACATGAAGGCCTTAGTCACAGGAGGAACGGGGTTCATTGGCAGCCATCTGGTCGAAGCGCTTTTGCAGCGTGGGGCTGAAGTCCGGTGTCTCGTGAGGAAAACGAGCGACTTGACCTGGCTGAAGACCCTTCCTGTCACCTGTGTCTATGGGGATTGCACAGATAGAACCGCCTTATCCGGAGTCGCGAGGGGTATCGACCAGGTGTTCCATCTGGCGGGTGTAACGAAGGCGGCATCGGAACAGACTTATTTCGACGTAAATGCCTACGGAACTCAGAATTTGGTCCACGCCTGCCTCGAATCCCACCCACGCCCCGGGCGATTCATCTACCTTTCAAGCCAGGCGGCTGCGGGTCCCAGCCGAAATGGCTGCAAAAGGACGGAGTCGGACGAATGTGAGCCTGTCTCACCTTACGGACGAAGCAAACGGATGGGAGAAGAGTTGGCCCTCGCCCATGGAGATGAGCTTCCCCTGGTTATCCTTCGACCTCCGGTGGTGTATGGTCCCAGAGAAAAAGATCTCTTTGTCTATCTTCGACTTCTCGCAAAGAGAATCCAACCGTTTCTCACCGGACAGGAGCAGCGGTTTAATCTCTGTTACGTGGGAGATGTTATCCAGGGTCTTCTACTGGCCTCTGACCTAAAACACCCTCAGGGAGATATTTTCTTCCTCTCCGATGGGACGGATTACTTACTCAGGGAAATCGGCGATGTCTTTGCTCAGGCCTTGAAGGTCTCTCCGTTTTCCATTCCTCTTCCAAAATGGACGTTATACGGAGTGGCTGCGTTCGCAGAGTTCCTTTCAAAATTTTCCAAAACACCGCCCCTCATCAGCAAAGGGAAAGTTGATGAGATGGTTCAGAGGAATTGGGTTTGCGACATCACTCGGGCCAGAACGACGCTCTGTTTTGAACCCCGCGTCAAACTCCCGGAAGGCGCACAATTGACGGTGGATTGGTACAGGAAAGCCCACTGGTTATAAATCCGAGACGAGGTGCATCATGGACGTCTTCGAAAAATGTTCCAGGGTCTACAATCAAGTCCAGGAAATGTCCAGAAGCGGTTTCTATTTCTACTTCAGGAAACTCGAATCGCCCCAGGATTCGGAGGTCGTGGTGAATGGAAAACGAGTGATCATGGTGGGTTCCAACAATTATCTCGGCTTGACCAATCATCCTCGTGTGAAGGAAGCCGCCATCAAAGCCATTGAGAAATACGGCAGTGGCTGTGCAGGTTCACGGTTCCTGAACGGAAACCTCGAAATTCACGAAGACTTAGAGAGAAAGTTGGCGATATTTTTCCGTAAGGACGCGGCTGTGGTCTTTGCCACGGGTTATCAAACCAACCTCGGGACGATTTCGACACTTCTGGGCCGGAGCGACGCAGCCATTATCGACAAGTACAACCACGCCAGCATCATCGATGGATGTCGTATGTCCTTTGGTCAGGTTAAGAAGTTTCGCCACAACGATATGGACGATCTAGAGCGGGTTCTCGAGGGAGCTCAGGGGAAAGGAAAACTGGTTATTGTCGACGGTGTCTTCAGTATGGAGGGCGATATTGCGGATCTTCCTTCCATTGTGAAACTCGCCAAGAAGTACGAAGCCCGGATCATGGTCGATGATGCCCACTCCGTTGGCGTCCTGGGATCCGGAGGCAGGGGAACGGCAGAGCACTTCGGCCTCGAAAAAGAGGTGGACCTCATCATGGGGACCTACAGTAAATCGCTTGCAGCCATTGGAGGGTTTGTGGCAGGCTCAGAAGAAGTCATCAGCTACATTAAACACACGGCCCGATCCATGATCTTCAGTGCCAGTCTCTCTCCGTCTCTGGTCGCCTCGGTGAGTGCCGCACTGGACATCATCGAAGAGCAACCCGAACTAAGGGCCCGACTTTGGAAAAACACCCAAAAGATGTTGAAGGGATTCAAAGAGCTTGGATTCGATACCGGAACGAGCGAGACCCCGGTGATCCCCATCATCATTAAAGACACCCTGAAGACCTACCTGATGGCTAAACTCCTCTTCGACCTTGGCATCTTTGTCAATCCGGTCGTCAGCCCTGCCGTCCCCCCCGGGAGAGAATTGCTCAGGACCAGCTACATGGCGACACACACCGAAGAACAACTCGACAGGGTCCTCGAAGCCTTCCAGAAGGCGGGGAAACAACTCGGACTGATTTGACCGACCGTGCAGAGGATGACCACACAGGACTTTTATCTGGAGGAGGTAAGGAACAGGCAAGACCTTCTGGCCTTTATCCGGTTCCCTTGGAAGATCTACAAGGGGAACCCTTATTGGGTTCCTCCCTTAATCAAAGACCATCTCTCCAAATTTAGTCCCGACCATCCCTTCAGCCGTCACGCCGAAATGTTTCTTCTCTTGGCGAAGAAAAAAGGACAGATCCTTGGAAGAATCGCTGGCATCATTGACAGGCATTACCTCGAATTCCAGGAGGAAAGCACTGGATTCTTCGGATTCTTCGAATCCATTGAAGATCATGAGGTCGCCCGCGCCCTCCTCTCCAGAGTGTGTGACTGGCTTCGTGGTCGTGGAATGACGAAGGTCATCGGACCCATGAACCCCTCCACAAATGATGAATGTGGTCTCTTGATTGACGGGTTTGACATTTCCCCGTGCCTCATGATGCCCTACAATCCCCCTTACTATGCCGCTCTTTTCGAAACCCTCGGTCTCAAGAAAGTGATGGATCTCTACGCCTATTGGCTGGACGCGAACTTCTTGCCTGCAGATCGCCTGATGCGAATCAGCCAAAGATTACAGAAAAGAGAGCCTCAGTTAAAAATCAGATCTCTTGATCTTCGTCATTTTGACAAGGAGCTAAGAATCATTAAGGACATCTACAACAATGCTTGGAGTAAGAATTGGGGCTTCGTCCCAATGACAGAGGAAGAATTAGACTCCCTAGCGAAAACCTTGAAACCCCTCGTCATCCCGGAATTGGTCTCCATCGCCACCTGGGGAGAGGAACCTGTGGCCTTTTGCGTGTCGCTCCGCGACTACAACCAAGTTCTGAAGCATCTTAACGGTAGACTCGGCCTCCTGGGACTGCTCAAGTTCCTCTATTACTCCAGAAAGATTCGGACGCTTCGAGTCATGCTCCTCGGGGTCAAACAAGCCTTCCAGAAAAGGGGCGCAGAAGTCCTCCTGTACCTCGAGGCTTTTAGACAGGGAGTAAAAAACGGTTGTCCGCAAGCAGAGTGTTCGTGGATTCTTGAAAATAACCTTCTCATGCAGCGGGGGCTTGAGGGGATTGGTGGAAAACGTTATAAGACATACCGAATCTATGGGATGCCCCTCTGAAGCAAGGACTGAGAGGTGAGGACTGAGTCGTGAGGTGATAGACGGGTTCAGGTTGCTCAAAAAGGGCCCTGCCTTCGCCGAAGCGGCTTCGCGCAGGCAGGCAGACGCAAGTTGAGCCTTGCGAAATCCCGTTAGCGGGGGCCCACGAAATCTTGAGAGTGGCGTCGCGACGAATAAGGAGCGACTTCTTGCCACGCCG
>Ga0209254_10005250_pt1 | contig 11911 bp, 9 predicted proteins | sample FrelakmetDIP11DI_FD_187148 | JGI IMG/M metagenome (GOLD analysis project Ga0209254, IMG submission 187148) | Freshwater lake sediment microbial communities from the University of Notre Dame, USA, for methane emissions studies - DIP11 DI (SPAdes)... | ecosystem: Environmental > Aquatic >... | reverse complement strand
TTGAAGCCACAACTGCCGCTCCTGAGCCAGATCGAGGTCCGCGAGACCTGTACCAGCGGGTGCATATACCGGGGCGAATGAGATTGCGTGTGGTATTCGAAAATCTCGGTAACACCTACAAAAAAACTTGACGAAACCGGATACGCTACGAATGTAGTACTTTTGTTAATGCCCTGAGAAATGTTATCCCTGATCACTTTACTGACCGTGGCGCGGACAAATGCAAAGGTTACCCGAAGTAGCAGAGCCACAAATGTTATGCACACTAGCGTATGCGCAGGACCGTTTCGCACAGTTAGCTTTTTCTTTACACTCAGAAGATCAAGTTAGTTACATAACTTATTGTTATTTATTATTATTATCGTATTGTTTACTTTTTAACCAATTTGTAACAAAGGCCTGTGCTTAGGCACCTGGGGCTCAGCTGAACAATTTACTCACTGAGTTATCCACAGAATCTGTGGAAAAATGATGGGCCGTGGGAGTGTTACATAAACTCTCGAATGCGCACCTGCCCGGGATGCCAATGTACTAGAGCCTCTGGAGCACCAGGGCAGATCAGCCAGGGCGCTCCACGACTTCAGCACAACACCCGGCGAAACATCATGCCCACCGTCGGGTCGCTGTAGTCCAGTGAGGTGAACTGGTTGTCCGGCATTAACGGGAACACCACCTTGACCCGTTGCGGTAAATGAACAATTATCATTTTTGGTCCATTTGTCTGTTTCCCTGATTCCCGCGACCCCGGCTCTGCACACTGCAGTCAGGGGAGCTCCAAACAACAGCCCTGACAGTAAGGTTGCAGCGCCATGTCCGAAACCATTCCAACATACGACTACATCATCGTGGGAGCCGGCTCCGCCGGATGCGCCCTCGCCTACCGGTTGTCCCGTGAAGCGAGTCGCAGGGTGTTGCTGGTTGAGGCGGGCGGCAAGGACAGTTTCCCCCTGATCCACATTCCTCTGGGCTTTGCCTTCCTGATGAAAAACGCGAGGGTCAACTGGTGTTATGAGACGGAATCCGAACCCAATATGCACCACAGGCGCATCTCCTGGCCGCGCGGCAAGGTGCTCGGCGGCACCAGTTGCATTAATGGCATGGTGTATATCCGCGGACAACGCGAGGACTACGACCACTGGCATGCACTCGGCAACCACGGTTGGTCCTACGATGAAGTGCTGCCCTACTTCAAGCGCTCGGAGCACAAGGCCGAAGGCAGCAATGACTGGCACGGCTACGGCGGCCCATTATGGGTACAGGAGGTTGCCAACAGTGAGAAGCTGGACCTGGCCGATATCTTTATCCAGGCCGCCATGCAGACTGGACTGCCCTACAACGAGGATTTCAATGGACCATCCCAGGAGGGTGCCGGCTATTACCAAAGCAACATTCGCAGGGGCCGACGCCAGAGCACCGCACGCACCTTTCTGGAGCAGTGTAAAAAGCGACCAAATCTCACCATTGCTACGGGCGCCTTGTGCCAGCAGGTGTTGATCGAGGCTGGCACGGCGGTCGGCATTGAATACCGACTCACCAAGGGGAAGCATTCACGGGTTGAGCGCGCCTATGCCAGTGGCGAAGTCATTCTCTGTGGTGGCGTCATCAACTCTCCCCAGTTGCTGGAATTGTCTGGCATAGGAGATCGGGACTATCTGGGATCACTGGGTGTGGACGTAAAGCACCACCTGCCTGGTGTGGGCGAGAACCTGCAGGATCACCTAACCGTGCACATTCAGCAGGGCCTCCACGGTACACCGACGTTCTATGAAGAATCGCGTCCTGTGGCCATGGTGAAAAATCTGTTCAAATACCTGATCAAGGGCACCGGGCTGCTGGCGCATCCCGCAGCGCAGGTTGGCGTGTTCTTTCGCACCACGGATGACGCGGACAGGCCCGACGCCCAGATTCATTTCGCGCCGGCCGCCAGCGCGCCCGACAGCAAGGGCAACCTGAAGCCTATACCTGGCACCACTGCCACGGTGTGCTACCTGCGCCCCGAAAGTCGCGGCAGCGTCCATATTCGTAGCAAGGATCCCTTGGCTTCTCCCGCCATCCGTGCCAATTACCTGGACACCGAACACGACCGCAATGCGATTGTCGCCGCCTTTCGCCGGGTACGGGAAATCTTCACGGCCCCGGCGCTTGCTAAATACCGTGGGGAAGAGTTACGGCCCGGTCCACTAGCGCAGAGCGATGAGCAGATCCTGGACTATGTGCGTGCAGAAGCGGAGTCCGTCTATCATCCGGTGGGCACCTGCAAGATGGGCGTTGATGCAATGGCAGTGGTGGATGATCGGCTGCGGGTGCACGGCATCAGGAAGCTGCGCGTGGCTGATGCCTCGATAATGCCCTGCCTCACCTCGGGCAACACCAATGCACCCGCCATCATGATCGCGGAGAAGTGCGCCGATATGCTGCTGCAGGACGCAGGCGTCAAAACGACACTGCCCGAAGGTCTGCGCGAACAACACAGGCGCAAGACACGCAAGACAGCCGCAGTCGTTACTGCACAGTGAAGGAATAAAGAGGAAACCAACATGAACGCATCTGTAAAGGAAAGGTCTGCGGCCGCGGAACTGCAAGCCATACTTGACAACCAGCGCCGCGCCTTTCGCGCCGAAGGTCCCGTAGCGCTCGCTACGCGCGTAGATCGCATCGATCGCTGCATCGCCCTGTTGGTTGACCACAAAGAAGCCATTTGTGAAGCGGTGAACAATGACTTTGGCTGCCGCTCCAAATACGTGACCCTGATGACCGATGTCATGAACTCCGTGGGCAGCCTTAAGTTCGTAAAGAAAAACCTCAAGAAGTGGATGAAACCGGAAAAACGCAGTCCCTTCATGCCGATGAACTTTCTCGGCGCCAAGGCGCACGTACACTACCAGCCCAAGGGTGTGGTCGGCATCATGACGCCGTGGAACGTACCCGTGAATATGATCTTCAGTCCGCTGGCGGATGTGCTGGGTGCCGGCAACCGGGCCATGATCAAACCGTCGGAGTACACGCCCCTCACCGCCGACATCATGCAAAAGTTATTCGCGCAGTATTTTGAAGAGTCCGAGATCACGGTGATCACCGGCGGCACGGAAGTCGGTGCTGCGTTTTCCGCCCTGCCACTGGATCACCTCATCTTTACCGGTGCGACCAGCATCGGTCGGCTGGTAATGCGTGCGGCTGCGGAAAATATGGTACCGGTAACGCTGGAACTGGGCGGCAAGTCCCCGGTTATAGTCGGCGAGAACTGCGATATCCATCAGGCCGCAGAGAGGATCATCACCGGCAAGGCCATGAACGGCGGCCAGTTATGCGTCAGCCCGGATTACTGCTTTGTTCCCCAGAGCCGCCTGGAAGCCTTTATCAACCGCTGCAGGGCAGTGATGGCGGAACAATTCCCAACGGTGCAGAGTAATTCCGACTTTGTGGCCTGCATCAACGAGCGCCACTACGATCGCGTGAAGGGCTATATTGAGGAGGCATCAAAAAAGGGAGCGCGCGTTATTCCCCTGTGCCCCGCCGGTGAGGAGTTCTCTGCAAGGAAAGACCATAAAATCGCGCTACACCTGGTCGTCAATCCCGACGATGGCCTTGCCTGTATGCAGGATGAGATCTTCGGCGCCATGCTGAACATCAAGACCTATGACAACCTGCAGGACGTGATCAGCTTCATCAACGCCCGCGAACGCCCGCTGGCCCTGTACTACTTTGGCCGGGACAAGGCGGAACAGGACCAGGTAATCAACGAGACACTCTCGGGCGGTGTTGCCGTCAATGCTATCGCCCTGCATGTGGCCTGTGATGACATGCCCTTCGGTGGGATCGGTCACAGTGGTATGGGCAACTACCGCGGCCGCGACGGATTCCGAACCTTCAGCCATGCCCGCGGCGTCTACCGCGAAGGTTTTGTGGATATGGCGAAACTGGCTGGCACCCTGCCGCCGTACGGGCAAAAATTAGCGAATATGCTGGAGTCACAAATCAAAAAATAGGAGCCTAAACATTTCTAGTGCAGGGTTTGCGCTCTTTCGGAAACCACAATCGACTGCAACTGCTTGCCAAGCATGATCACAAAGCCGTGGCGGCGCTCGACTCCGTCATAACTATAGTCGAAACGGTATTGGCGCCAGATATGCCAACGTCCGGTTTCATCCCTGCTCAGGGAGATACGGCGCATGTGCACTGACTGATCCAGCAACTGGAAATCGTCCCGCGCGCTGGCGCGACCCACCGCCTGCACTGCCAGTTCCCGCACCCGCACAGCTGCCAAAAAGTGCAAACACAACAGGCCCAGTGCAAGTAATGCCAAAATGTCGCCCAGCGTAAAATACATAGTGCTCTAACTCTCTTTCCCAGTGCCCGCCAGGGCCAGCTTACGTTGCTCTGGCAGCGCAAGAAAGCGCGCCACTATACCGTTGAACAGCTGTGGTTTTTCCACATGCAGCCAGTGCCCGCAGCCTGGCATCACCTTGATCGATGCTGCGGGAAAGAGTGTCCGGATAGCGCTCCAATGCTGTTCCTGGACATAGTCAGATGCGTCCCCTTTGATGAATAGCACCGGACCCGGATAGGCCTGCTCCGCCGAGGGTGCTGCCAGCAGCAATGGATACGCAGCCCTGATACCCTGCAGGTCAAAACGCCAGTGCATTTTGCCCCCGCTGTCGCGCTGCAGGCTGGCCAACAAAAACTGGATAACCGCCTCCTCCTGCAGGTAACAGGCCAGCAGCTTCGCGGCCTCCTCCCGGCTGGCACAACAGCCGGCGGCCACCGCCTGCAATGCAGCGAATACTGACTCGTGATGCGCAGCATATTGCACGGGGGCAATATCCGCCACGATCAATGACCGGACCCGCGTGGGAGATTGCAAGGCCAGTTGCATGGCCACCTTTCCCCCCAGGGAATGACCCACCAAATGGGCTGCGGACAATCCTTCCTCATCCATCCAGTGTCGCAGCCGATCCGCCATGACGGGAAGGTCGAGTGTTGGCAGCCAACCTGAGCGGCCGTGGTTGGGCAGGTCCAGACTGAACACCTCGAATTGTTCCTGCAAGGCTCGCGCCAGCATGCCCATATTGGCGCCCGCACCGAACAGGCCGTGCAGCAAAACAACTGCCGTCCCTTCCCCAGCCCGTTTTGCATATAAGTCCGTTGCCATATAACGCGCAGCCCTCTCCTTAAGGATGTCGCCAAACCCAACACTATCATGGATGGAAATCAGGACCGGCCGGGTTAATGACCGGTGGTGGATAATCTGCCGGTCCAATTGCTTATGGACTCCGCCCAGTGTTATATTTGAAAAAATCAATACATCCTGTTTTTAATTTACCAAGCACATTTCGGTCATCGCTGTGCTGGCGAATGATCGTTACCCCGCAACATCTGAAATACAAGGTGAACCATGAATAACTACGAAAAATTCTACATCAACGGAGAGTGGGTCGCGCCCAGGGGAAAGGGCACGATTCAAGTTATTGACCCCACCACAGAGCAGTCCTGCGGCTCAGTGCCATCCGGTAACGCTGCGGATGTCGATGCTGCAGTTGCCGCAGCCAAAGCGGCTTTCCCCGCCTGGGCGGCAACAAGTGCTGCACAGCGTTCTGCCTTTATCGGACAGTTGACGGCCAAGCTGGATGAGCGCAAGGAAGAACTTGGTGCGCTGATCGCGCAGGAACTGGGCATGCCAGTAGGCTGGTCTATCGCGGTGCAAGTGGGTTTACCCACCGGCGTTATGGCGTCCTATATACCTTTGCCTGCGGAGATGGATAAGGAAGAAATCGTTGGCAACTCACTGGTCATTAAAGAGCCTGTGGGTGTGTGTGGCTTTATCACACCCTGGAACTATCCCCTGCATCAAATTGTAGGCAAGGTTGCACCCGCGCTGGCCGCCGGTTGCACCATGGTCCTCAAACCGAGTTCCGAGACACCACTTAATGCTTTCGTGTTTGCCGAAATCATTCATGAGGCAGGTCTGCCGCCTGGCGTCTTTAATCTGGTAACAGGCGCTGGCCGGGTGGTGGGCGAAGCCCTGGCAACACACAAGGATGTCGATATGCTGTCCATCACCGGGTCCACCGAGGCTGGTATACGGGTCGCTGAACTGGCGGCACCCACGGTAAAGCGGGTAACCCAGGAATTGGGCGGCAAGTCGGCCTGCATTGTGCTCGATGGCGCAGATTTAAATACCGCCGTGGGCTCAACCGTGATGGGTCTCAGTATGAATACCGGGCAAACCTGTGCTGCGTTGACTCGCTTACTGGTGCCGCGAGCCTCACTTGATCAAGTAGTTGCCATTGCCAGGGCCGCTGCCGAGAGCATCGTCGTGGGCGGCGCTTTTGAGGAAGGTGCTGCAATGGGTCCCATGGTATCCAAACAGCAGCAGGAAACGGTGCGCAAGTATATCCGCGCGGGAATCAAGGAGGGCGCAACGCTCATTGCCGGTGGACCTGATATGCCACCAGGCAAGAGCGAGGGCTTTTTCGTACCAATGACGGTGTTCTCCAACGTTACTAATGACATGTCAATCGCGCAGGAGGAGATATTCGGACCTGTATTGTCGATCATCGCCTATGATTCGCAGCAGGAAGCCATCGCTATAGCAAACGACAGTCCCTTTGGCTTATCAGGCGCAGTCTGGGCCGCTGATAAAGAGCAGGCTACTCGCGTCGCCCGCCAGATACGCACGGGACAAGTGACCGTTAACGGTGGCGCCTTCAACCTGACCGCGCCGTTTGGGGGATACAAGCAATCCGGCAATGGACGCGAGTTGGGGGCTCAGGGTTTGCATGAGTTTATCGAGATAAAATCGTTGCAACTATAAGTTTATTTTCCAACCGCCATTGATCATCTGCCACATATATCGCTAACGCTGGTCGGCGCTCATCCGCAGGCCAGCGTATTTTGTTTAAAACCAGCCCGGGGCCATATAACGCTGTCTCTGGCAACAGATTTTGCTACCATGTGCCCACCCAAAATGGATCGGATTTCAGCATGCGTCGGTTAAACTCTCCTGGCCATCTCGCCGCCCTTCTCGCCCTATGTATGCTGCTGGTCGCCTGCAGCAGTACACCGACCTACAATCCGACTACGTTTCCCTTCCAGTTAGACCAGGCCCGACTGGACGCGCATCCGATCAAAACCGTGGTCATCGCCCATGTCAATCTGGGCGTGCAATCACGCAACTACCTGGACAAGGAAGCGCCGCGCATCGATGCCCAGGTGGCCAGCTACCTCAAGGAAAACGGCTTCAAGGTATTGCCCCAACGCGACTTTGAGCAACACTGGAATGCCGCAGTGCGCGCCTTCGGTAATCCCGTGGATCCGACCAGCGGTAAACTCAATCGCAAGACCTTCGCGCAAATCATGACCAGGGTGCGCGACGAAATGGCCAAATCAACCAAACTCGATGCCTTCATATTTACCGATCTGGTAGAACTCGAGGCATCCTTCAGCGAAGGCCTCAAGCATGTGGCGCGCTGGGACGGTGTGACCCGTACGCCCTCTCTGCAGGGACCCGGTGATGGTGTAAGCACCGAGTTTGACTGGAATACCCTGGCCGCCGTCGTCTCCCTCCAGGTGAGCATCTATGACATGGACCTGGAGCCTGTGTTTTCCAGCCGCGGCGGCATCGAAGCCACGGATGCGATAGACAGTCGTTCATCTACCGGCCGTTATGTACGGCGACGCAATATACTGGAAAACGAAACCTATATCACTGAAGGCATACGCCTGGCCTTTCACCCTTTTATCGCGATTGAAGACTGGCCGGGCAAGCGTTAGTGGCCGCACCTAAAGCACGCACATCGACTCTAACACTTGCGGCTGTCGGTGTTGTCTATGGTGATATCGGCACCAGCCCACTGTACGCCTTCAAGGAAGTGTTCCACGCTGATCATGGCCTGACGCCGCAGCAGCCTGAGGTGTTTGGTGTGCTATCCCTGATCTTCTGGTCAGTCATGCTGGTCGTGTCACTCAAATATGTGACGTTCATTATGCGAGCGGACAATCGCGGCGAGGGCGGGAGTCTGGCGCTGCTGGCGCTCGCGATGCGTATCACCGGCAACAGCCGGTTCTCCCCTACGATTGCGGTGCTCGGCATTTTCGCCGCTGCGCTGTTCTATGGCGACAGTATGTTGACGCCCGCCATATCCGTACTCAGCGCGGTTGAGGGTATCAATCTGATTGCGCCAGCGCTCGATGATTTTGTGATCCCGCTCACGCTCGCAATTCTGACTGTGCTATTCCTGATCCAACGCCATGGCACCGCTTCAGTCGGAGCCTGGTTTGGGCCGGTGATGTCCATTTGGTTTATTACGCTTGCAGGACTGGGTATCTGGCACATTACCTCGATGCCCTCGATCTTGCTGGCGCTCAATCCAATGTACGCGGTCATTCTCTTTCAGGAGCATGCGCTTGTAGCTTTTGTAGCGCTAGGCGCAGTAGTACTGGCACTGACCGGCGCTGAAGCCCTGTATGCGGATATGGGGCATTTCGGCAAACGGCCCATCCGCATCGCGTGGACGGCATTCGTCGCGCCCGCACTGGTGCTGAACTATTTCGGGCAAGGCGCGTTGGTGCTGCAGGATCCGGCCACGATCATCAATCCACTGTACCGAATGGTCCCCGCGTGGGGGCTACTACCCATGATCATGCTGGCTGCCTGCGCCACAGTAATTGCGTCCCAGGCAGTAATATCGGGAGCGTTCTCGGTGACACGCCAGGCCATTCAGTTGCAATTGCTGCCGCGCATCCCGACCATTCACACCTCGGTATCCGAAGAGGGCCAGATCTATATCCCGTTCATCAACTGGATGCTGTTTCTTGCAGTGGTCGGTTTAGTCATTGGTTTCGGAGAATCCAGCGACCTAGCCGCCGCTTATGGCGTTGCGGTGACCGGCACGATGCTGATCGACTCGCTGCTGCTTACCGTCGTGATGCTGCTCTCCTGGAAATGGAATCGTTATTTTACGGGAGCCTTCGGTCTCCTGTTTATTCTCGTGGACACTGCCTTCTTTTCCGCCAACTCGCTCAAGGTGTTTCATGGTGGCTGGTTCCCACTGGCCATCGCTACGGTGATCTTCACGCTGCTTACGACCTGGCGCACTGGTCGCGTACTGCTCGCTAACAATTTGCGCGCTGGGGCCATACCGATCGAGATTTTCCTGCAGGGTTTACCCGATATCAATCGTGTGCCCGGCACCGCTATTTTTCTGACCAGCGCGTCCGAGGGCGCGCCACCTGCGCTGTTGCACAATCTCAAGCACAACAAGGTGATGCACAAAAATGTAGTGTTGCTGACTGTGAATACACTGGACCGACCCACAGTCGCGCCCGACGAGCGCTTGCGGATCAACGAACTGGGCGAGGGATTTTATCGGATACAGCTGGATTTTGGCTATTTGGACGACCCGAACGTACCCGAGGCCCTGACCACTCACTCGCCTTCGTATCTGCCGCTGGACCCCATGCAAACATCATATTTCCTCAGCCGTGAAACTCTGCTCCCCTCAGCCGCACCGGGCATGGCGCTGTGGCGCGAACACCTCTTCTCCTGGTTGATGCGCAGCGCCGCGAGTCCGCTCGATACCTTTCATTTACCGCCCAACCGCGTAATCGAGTTGGGGCAGCAGATCGCTATCTAGCCAGGCATCCGCAACTGCCACGCTCTCGCATCCGGGAGACTACATATCCAGCTTATGCGGCAGATCCATGGTCGGCTCTGCACCGATCACGACTTCGCCGTGCGCCAGCTTTGAGTGGCGGATGCCATAGACGAAATACACCATCATGCCGCCCACCAGGTAGACGACAAAGAATTGGCGCGTGGCCGCGCTTGCCATGAGCGACATCAGCAGGAACAGGCACATGGCAGCACCCATCGCCGGCACGAACGGGAATAACGGTGTGCGAAATGGCCGCGTCAGGCCAGGCTCGGCAATACGCAGGTACAACACAGTAAGGCAGACAATGGCAAAGGCAGCCAGCGAACCCACGTTGGTCAAATCCGCCAGAGCGTCCAGCGACATCAGGCCGGCGAATCCTGCCGCCACGATTCCGACAATAATGGTATCGATCCAGGGCGTGCGAAAGCGCGGGTGCACTTTAGAGAAGGCAGAGGGAAGTAAGCCGTCGCGCGCCATGGTGTAAAAGATGCGCGTCTGGCCATAGAGCAGTACCAGCATGACCGATGACATGCCGGCGATGGCGCCGACTTTCACCAGAATGGCAAACCACGGCATGCCCATCTCGTTCACCGCCATGGCAATCGGAGCAGGCGTGTCCAACTGGCCGTAGGGTACAACCCCAACCAACACCGCGGACGTGAGTATATAAAGGATGGTGCAAATCACCAGCGATCCAATGATACCAATCGGCATATCGCGAGCCGGGTTCTTTGACTCGGCGCCCGCCGTGGATACCGCCTCGAAGCCGATGTAGGCAAAGAAAATAGTAGCAGCCCCTGCAATCACTCCGCCCACACCGTAGCGCGAGTCGTTCTGCCCGGTTATCACGTCCTTCATCGCTCGCCAGATATCTTCCCAGAACCCGCGCGCAATGTCCGCCGAAGGTGCTGGTATCTCGTCAGGAACCAGTGGAAACCAGTTGTCGGTATCCACAAAAAAGGCGCCCACCGCAATGAATGCGATCACCACCGAGAGTTTGATCACCACGATCACGTTGTTGACATTGGCTGACTCCTGAATGCCACGCACCAGCAGGCAGGTGACGCCGAAAATGGCAATCATCGCAGGCAGATTGACCACGCCCTGCGCCACCACCACACCGCCTTCCTTGATCTCAACTCCAGGCGCCGCCGTCAGTTCGGCCGGCAGGTGCAAACCGATATCATGCAAGAGGCTGACCACGTAGCTCGACCACCCGACTGCCACCGTCGAGGCGGCGAGTCCGTACTCCAGCACCAGTAATAAACCCATGACCCAGGCCACTACTTCGCCCATCGAGGCATAGGAATACGAGTATGCCGAACCTGATACCGGCAGCATCGAAGCGAGTTCCGAATAGCACAGGGCGACAAACGTACACAGCACCCCGGTAATAATGAAGGAAATCATGATGGCCGGACCCGCAAAGTCTGCCGCTGCCCGACCCGTGAGCACAAAGATACCGGTACCGATGATGCAGCCAATACCCAGCGAAATCAGGTTGAGCGAGTTCAGGCTGCGCTTGAGCTCGCTGGACGTGTGCTCGGCGTGCATCTGCTCGACGGATTTGCGCAGGAACAGGCGCGCGAGACCGCGAACCGGTTGTCGCACTGTAGTTGGAGCGATATTGTTGGGCATTTTTATTCCCTACGAAATTTATATCCTGTTGATTATATTTGTTATTTTGACTTTTACTAGTTTGTAGGACCGCAATAATTACTCAACATGGACTGGTCCGCACCTGCCGCAACGGGTATCTTCACTCGTGCCGTACTCCTGACACCGTAGCCCATCATGAACGCTGTAGCATTACAACCTAAAGAGCTTGCCGCCTGGTTCGCCAGCGCCATCGTTTTACTACTGTTGCTTTATCTTCATCTGTTGCCCGCGCTGCTGGCGGGCTTGCTCGTATTTACCCTGGTCAACCTGCTCACTCCGTTACTCAAGAATCGCATGCTGTGGGGCGACGGTCCGCGACTGCTCGCCGTCTCCATCATCGCCGCAGTTGTCATTGGCCTGATTGTGCTTCTGGGCGTGTTAGCCACTTCGGTAATGCGCGAGAACTTTGAACGATTACCCGCATTGATCAATCGCATGGCCGAAATCATCGAACACTCACGCAGCCGCATGCCGGGGTGGGTTTCACAATACATACCAACCGACGCCGACCAGGTGCGGCACACCCTTGTTGAGTGGCTGCGCGGCAATGCCTACATATTTCAGGTCGCTGGCGCCGACATTGGACGCGTGTTCATGCA
>Ga0209254_10005249_pt1 | contig 11912 bp, 11 predicted proteins | sample FrelakmetDIP11DI_FD_187148 | JGI IMG/M metagenome (GOLD analysis project Ga0209254, IMG submission 187148) | Freshwater lake sediment microbial communities from the University of Notre Dame, USA, for methane emissions studies - DIP11 DI (SPAdes)... | ecosystem: Environmental > Aquatic >... | reverse complement strand
CCGCCGATCACGCGCCTGATCATGCCTTCGTGGCCGAAGTGATTCAGGCCGCGGTCCTTGCCGTCGCCCTGCCCGGCCGCGTAGACCAGCGTCAGGCCCTCGGGCCGGCCGACGCCATCGGGATCGCTCGCGCTCGACTCGAGAAAACGCTGCTCGAGCGCGACCGCGATGTTCTCGGCGAAGCCGATGCCGACGAAGCCGGTGGTGGCGATCGTGTCGCCGTCCTGCACCAGTTGCACTGCCTCGCGCGCCGTGACGATCTTGCCCTTCTCGAAGGCGCGCAGCGCCGCCAGCAGTTCACGGCCGTGGGTGCTCATGCCGGTCTCCTTCCGGGCCTTCGTGCCCGCTCTTCTACAATGGCCGACACTCTAACGACAAGCGGATGGCCATGGAAATCAAGGGCAACGTATTCATCGTCACCGGCGGCGCCTCGGGCCTCGGCGGTGCGACCTCGACGATGCTGGCGCGCAGCGGCGGCCAGGTGATCATCGCCGACGTGCAGGCCGACAAGGGCGAGGCACTGGCCCGCGAACTCGGCGGCAATGCCCGCTTCGTGAAGTGCGACGTCACCGCCGAGGCCGACGGCCAGGCGGTGGTCGCCGCGGCCACCGCGCTCGGACCGCTACGCGGCCTGGTCAGCTGTGCCGGCATCGCCATCGGCGAGAAAACGGTCGGCAAGGAGGGCACGCACGCGCTGGCCAGTTTCGCGCGCGTGATCGGCATCAACCTGATCGGCACCTTCAACATGATCCGGCTGGCGGCCGCCGCCATGTCGAAGCAGGAGCCGACCGCTGAGGGCGAGCGCGGCGTGCTGATCAACACCGCCTCGGTGGCGGCCTTCGACGGCCAGATCGGCCAGGCCGCGTACTCCGCCTCCAAGGGCGGCGTGGTCGGCATGACGCTGCCGATCGCCCGCGACCTGTCGCGCAGCGGCATCCGCTGCGTGACCATCGCGCCGGGCCTGTTCGAGACGCCGATGCTGCTCGGCATGCCGCCGGAGGTGCAGGATTCGCTCGGCAGGCAGGTACCGTTCCCGTCGCGGCTGGGCAAGCCCGCCGAGTACGCGAACCTCGTCGCCGCGATCCTCGGCAACGTGATGCTCAACGGCGAGACGATCCGCCTCGACGGCGCGATCCGCCTGCAGCCCAAGTGACGCCCATGTCCGCGCGCGGGCGGCGCAGCCTCGCGGCGCGCGGACACGGATGCGGCCTCCCCGCGCAGGCGGAACTCCAGAGTCGTTCCCGAGGCTGACCACGGTCTGAGGCTCGGACTGCTGATGCAAGCGCTGTGGCACCGCATCGCCGGGCTGGCCGCGCCCTTGCTGCTGGCGGCCTGCGCCGGCCCGCCCGATCGCCCGTCCGCCCCCGAGGCGGACTCCGGCTTCAGGCACGGCTCGCAGGCGACGACCGCCACGCGGCACATGGCCGCGGCGGCCAACCCGCTGGCCAGCGAGGCGGGCCGCGAGATCATGCGCGCGGGCGGCGGCGCCGTCGACGCGGCAATCGCCATGCAACTGGTGCTGACGCTGGTCGAGCCGCAAAGCTCCGGCATCGGCGGCGGCGCCTTCCTGCTGCACTTCGACGGCCGGCGCGTGCAGGCGTTCGACGGCCGGGAGACCGCGCCGATGGCCGCCGACGAGAACCTGTTCCTGGCCGGCGGCAAGCCGATGGCGTTCTACGACGCGGTCGTCGGCGGCCGCTCCGTCGGCACGCCGGGCGTCCTGCGCATGCTCGAAGCGGCGCACCGGCAGCATGGCAAGCTCGCCTGGGCGAGCCTGTTCGAGCCGGCAATCCGGCTCGCCGAGAACGGCTTCGCGATCTCGCCGCGATTGCACGCGTTGCTGGCCGGCGAGAAGCACCTCGCCGGGGACGCGGCTGCCCGCGCCTTTTTCTACCGCGCCGACGGCACGCCGAAAACGATCGGCACGGTGCTGCGCAACCCGGAACTCGCGGCAACGTTGCGCGCGATCGCTCGCGGCGGTGCCGACGCGTTCTATCGCGGCGAGATCGCCGCCGACATCGTTCGCGCCGTGCGCTCGCACCCGAACGCCGGCAGACTGGCCGCGGCCGACGTCGCGGCGTACGCGGCGAAAGAGCGCGCGCCGGTGTGCACCGACTACAAGCGCTGGCGGATCTGCGGCATGCCGCCGCCGTCGTCGGGCGGCATCGCGGTGGCGCAGATCTTCGGCATCCTGGCGCAGCGGAACATCGCCGTCGTGCCGCCGGTCGAGGTCGACGGCACGCTGCAGCCGCAGGCCGACGCCGTGCACCTGATGAGCGAGGCCGGCCGGCTCGCCTTCGCCGACCGCAACGTCTACGTCGCCGACCCGGACTTCATCGCGGTCGACTGGACCGCGCTGACGCATCCGCGCTACCTCGCCGACCGCGCCCGGCTGATCGGCGCGGCGAGCATGGGCCGCGCGCAGCCCGGCGTGCCGGCCGGCTACACGATGACGTGGGCGGCCGACGAAGCCGCACGCACGGCCACCTCGCACGTCTCGGCAGTCGACGGCTTCGGCAACGCGGTGTCGATGACCACGTCGATCGAGGACGCGTTCGGCGCGCGGCTGATGGTGCGCGGCTTCCTGCTCAACAACCAGCTCACCGACTTCTCGTTCGCGCCGAGCGAGGCCGGCCGGCCGATCGCCAACCGCGTGCAGCCGGGCAAGCGGCCGCGCTCGTCGATGGCGCCGACCCTGGTGTTCGACCGCGCCAGCGGCGAGCTCCTCGCCACCGTCGGCTCGCCCGGTGGCTCGCAGATCATCGGCTACGTGGCCAAGACGCTGGTCGGACTGCTCGACTGGGGCCTCGATATCCAGCAGGCCATCTCGCTCGCCAACTTCGGCAGCCGCAACGGCCCGACCGAGGTCGAGCAGGGGCGCGTCGGCCGCTCGCTGATCGAGGCTCTGCAGGCGCGCGGCCACGAGGTCCGGGAAGTCCCGATGCCAGGCGGCCTGCAGGGCATCGTCCGCGTGCGTCTGGCCGACGGCCGCCTGGCCTGGGCCGGCGGCGCCGACCCGCGACGCGAAGGGGTTGCTCTAGGCGACTGAGCCGGCGCCGGTCGCTAGACTTCGCAAGTCACTTCCGAAGGAGAACGACGATGACGATCAAGGTCGGCGACAGGCTGCCCGAGGGCCAGCTGCAGGAGTTCATCGAGGTCGAGACGGCGGGCTGCTCGCTCGGGCCGAATACGTTCAACGTGGGCGACCTGGTCAAGGGCAAGAAGGTGCTGATCTTCGGCCTGCCCGGCGCCTACACGCCGACGTGCTCCGCCAAGCACGTGCCCGGCTATGTGCGGCACTACGACGCGCTGAAAGCCGCCGGCGTGGACGAGATCTGGTGCATGGCGGTCAACGACGCGTTCGTGATGGGCGCCTGGGGCCGCGACCAGGGGGCGGGCGGCAAGGTGCGCATGATGGCCGACGGCTCGGCCGAGTTCACGAAGAAGCTCGGTCTCGAACTGGACCTGACGGCACGCGGCATGGGCATGCGCTGCCAGCGCTTCGCCTTGTTCGTCGACGATGGCGTGGTGAAGAAGCTGAATGTCGAAGCGCCGGGCAAGTTCGAAGTGAGCGACGCCGAGACGATGCTCAAGCACTTCGCCTGATCTCGGCCGGCCCTGGCAGGACGCCACCCGCGGGCGGCGTCTCGACGCGGGCCGCAGGCGGCGTCTTGCCGCTCCTCGCAGGTGGCGTTCTGCCGTCCCTCGCAGGTGGCGCTTTCGTTCAGTGCAACCGCGACGCGGCCAGCTGCAGCCGGGCGAGGCGCCGGCGGACATCGGCCACGCCTGGCGCCGGGCCGGACAGCGACAGGTACGTCTCGAGGTCGGCGATCGCCGCGCGCGGACAGTCGAGGTGCTCGTACAGCTGCGCGCGGTCGAGGCGCTCCGCGGCCGCCTCCGGCGCCACGGCGATGAGCCGGTTGACCACCTCCAGAGCGGCTGCCCACTGCTGCGCCTGCCAGTGGATCACCTTCAGGTTGCGCAGCAGGCGGGCCAGGATCTCGCGGTCGCTGGCGGCCTGCAGGTACGGCGCCAGTGGCGGATCCGCCGCCTCCGGCAGCGTCGCCCGCAGCCGTTCGCGCAGCACTTCGGGGGACAAGGTGACGCCGCCGCCGAATACGTCGATGACGACCGCGCCCCCGTGCAGCGATAGGCGCACGAGAAAATGGCCGGGGAACGACATGCCCTGCAGGTGCAGCCCCGCGGCCCTGCCGAGTTCGATGTACAGCAGCGACAGCGTGATCGGGATGCCCCGCCGGCGCTCGATGACCCGGTGCAGGTAGCTGTTGTCCACCGACTGGTAGTCGTCGCCGGCGCCGGCGAAGCCGAGTTCGACGAAGAAGAAGTGGTTGAGCAGGCGCAGCCTCGCCAGGGCAGACGCATCGGGCGCCAGCCGCAGCCGCAACTGCGCCGCCCACGACTGCACCTGGTCGAGCACCCGCGGCGGCTCGCAGCCGGGATCGGCGTACAGCGGCACCTGCGCGGCGGCGGCCAGCAGCGGCAGCGGGTTACCCTCGCGGCTGCCCGGCAGGGCCGAGAACTCCTCGCCGTCTGTCATCGCGTGCGGGCGACGAAGTCGCGCGGGCGGAAGCCGAGCAGCCAGAGCACCAGCCCGTAGACCGCGGCGCCGCCGCCGACCAGGCCGGCCAGCAGCGCGGCGCGCAGCGGCCACTGCGTCTGCATTGCCGTCCAGTGGACCTGCCGATCGCCCAGCCAGAGCACGAGCGCCAGGGCAACGAGGGCAACGGCCACCTTCGCGATGAACATCGGCCAGCCCGGCGAGGGCACGTAGAGCCCGCGCCGGCGCAGGCCGACGAGGAGCATCGCCGCGTTGGCCAGCGCGCCGACGCTCACGGAGGCTGCCAGGCCGGCATGGGCGAGCAACGGCACCAGCACCAGGTTCGACGCCTGCGTGGCCAGCAGCGCAACGACCGCGATCTTCACCGGCGTCCGGACATCCTGCCGCGCGTAGAAGCCCGGCGCGAGGATCTTCACGGCGATCAGGCCGAGCAAGCCGAACGCGTAGCCGACCAGTGCCGGCGCGGTCTGGGTCACGTCGTGCGCAGCGAAGCGACCCCCCTGGAACAGCACCGAGATCACGGCCTCGGCGAGCAGGCCGAGGCCGACCGCCGCGGGCAGCGCGATGAGCAGCGTCAGCCGCAGGCCCCAGTCGAGCAGGCGGCTGTACTCATCGTAACGTGTCTCCGCGCTGGCCCTGGCCAGGCTCGGCAGCAGAACCGTGCCGAGGGCGACGCCGAGCAGCGCGGTCGGAAACTCCATCAGCCGGTCGGCGAAGGCCAGCCAGGTCACGGCGCCGACGGCGAGATGCGAGGCGATGTTGGTGTTGATGACGATCGACAGCTGCGCCACCGACACCGCGAACAGCGCCGGCACCATCAGCTTCAGGATCCGCCGCACGGCGGCGTCCTGCAGCGCCGCCCGCAACCCGCCCAGCCGCGGCAGCATGCCGATCGACGCCAGCGCCGGCAGCTGGATGGCGAGCTGCAGCACCCCGCCGATCACCACCGCGACCGCCAGGGCCAGGATCGGCCGCGACAGCAGCGGCGCCAGCCACAGCGCGCAGGCGATGAACGAGAGGTTCAGCAGCACCGGCGTGACCGCCGGCACGGCAAAGCGGCGGAAGGTGTTGAGCACGCCCGCCGACAGCGCGACCAGCGACATGAACAGGATGTAGGGGAACATCCAGCGGGTCATCAGCGTGGCGAGATCGAAGGCCGCCGGATCGCGCGCCAGCCCCGCGGCGACCAGCCAGACCAGGACCGGCGCGGCCGCCACGCCGATGATCGAGGCGGCCAGCACGGCCCAGAACAGCGCCGTGGCCACGTGCTCGACCAGCTGGCGGGTTCGACTTTCGCCCTCGCGCGAGCGGACCTCGGCCAGGATCGGCACGAACGCCTGCTGGAACGCCCCCTCGGCGAACAGCCGGCGCAGCAGGTTCGGCAGCCGGAAGGCGACGTTGAAGGCGTCGGTCTCGGCGCTGGCGCCGAAGAGCCGCGAGATGATCAGGTCGCGGGCCAGGCCGGTGACGCGCGAGGCGAGCGTCAGGCCGGAAACGGTGGCAGCGGCGCGCAGCAGGTTCAAGGCGATCCGATTGGCAAGCGGCTGCCGGGGCCCGGGGCAAGGGGCGAGCCTGGCCCGGTAGCGTCCGGGTTTGCTATAGTCCGCGGCTTCGCAACGGGCCCGACCGGGGTCCAGCCGCGCGGTAAGCATAGCCGGCGCGCCATTGGGCATTCGGGATTCAGCTACAGGTTGACGAGATGGCAAACACCAAACAGGCCCGCAAGCGGGCCCGGCAGTCGAGCGAACTCAATGCGCTGCGGTCCGCCCAGCGCTCGCGGGTGCGCTCGGCAATCAAGTCGGTGCGCAAGGCGATCGCCGGCGGCGACGCGCAGGCGGCGCAGGCGGTCTTTCGCTCGGCCACGCACGTGATCGATTCGCTTGCCGACAAGAAAGTCGTGCACAAGAACAACGCGGCGCGCAACAAGAGCCGGCTCGCGGCGGCGATCAAGGCGATGGCCTGATTGCGCGGCGGCCGCACCGGGTCGACCCGGGGGCGCCATGCAGGGCCAGTCAAGGGCGCGGAACCGCTGCGGCGGTCCGCGCCTTCTTGTTTCTTGTCCGTCAGCCGCCGCGATCGGGCATCGTGCAGCCTTCGCGGACGGGCGGGCCGTCGGCCTTCGCAAAGTTCATCACGAAGCTGAACGGCATCGGCTCGAGGTCGTTCAGGCGCTCGTCGACGACCACGCACTTGACGCCGCCGACCCGCATCGGCCGCACGTCGGGCGAGAAGCCGATGTGCGCGTCGCGGCCGGTCGCCGCCGCGCCCGGCCGGTAGCCGGACATCACCCCGCCGAGCCGCTCGGCCCAGTCGCTCGGCCGGAATGGACGACCCGCCGCGGTGACCCCGTGGATGAAGAACTCGCGAGGCCTGCCGGGATCGGTCAGCGGTTCGGGCACGGCGGTCGGTGTGGGCCGCATCCGGCCCCCCGGGTCAGCCACGCGGACGGCGGCCGCGTTGAATCTTCCCGATGCCGGCCGGAAGGCGGGGCGCAGTCTGGCTCGGTGCCGCGGTGTGCCCACCGCTGCGGGCGCCCCCGCTCGCTTGCTTCCGGCCCGGCTTTCGCCGATAAAGCATGCGCCGCGCGCCGCGGACGCGCCCCTTTTGCGGACAGACCGTCATGAGCCAGCCCGTTTCCAAGGTCCTGCTGATCAACGACGAACCGCTGATCCTCAAGGAGTTCCTCAAGGGCCTGAACGCGGCGGCGCGGGCCCTGGACAACCCCTTCGGCATCACCTTTCTCGGCGCGCTGACCGCCAAGGAAGGGCTGCAGCTGATCGAGCGCGACGGCGACATCCAGATCGTCATCGTCGACGACAAGCTCTACGCGGTGCAGGAAGGTGCGCGCCGGCCGGCGGCGCGCACCGGCAGCGCCAAGGAAACACCGCGCAGCCTGCAGGTCAGCGCCCTGAAGCTGGTGCAGAAGATCACCGCGCTGCGGCCCGAGCTCGACCTGTACATCCTGATCGAGAAGGAGAAGGAGGACCAGATCGTCGACGCGCTATTCGCCGAGGCGGTCGACGGCTACTTCTACCGCGAAGAGCGCGACCTGCGCGGCATGTACCGGATCCTCAACGCGCAGATCGCCGAGCGCGCCCGAACGCCGTTCTACGATGCCCTGCGCAGCTACGTGCTGGCCGCGAAGGACGCCTGGCACACGCCCGGACACTCGAGCGGCGACTCGCTGCGCGGCAGCCCGTGGGTGAACGAGTTCCACGAGTTCATGGGCGAGCACGTCTTCGACGCCGACCTGTCGGTGTCGGTCAAGGCGCTCGATTCGCTGATGGAGCCCACCGGCGTGATCGCCGAGGCGCAGCAGATGGCGGCCAAGGCGTTCGGGGCGCGCAAGACCTTCTTCGCCACCAACGGCACCTCGACCGCCAACAAGGTGATCCTGCAGACGATGATCGCCCCCGGCGAGAAGCTCCTGCTCGACCGCAACTGCCACAAGAGCGTGCACCACGGCGTGGTGCTGTCGGGCGCGCAGCCGGTCTACCTCGACTCGAGCGTGAACAAGGCGTACGGCGTGTTCGGCCCGGTGCCGAAGAGCACGATCCTCGAGGCCATCGACGACCACCCGGACGCGCAGCTGCTGGTGCTGACGTCGTGCACCTACGACGGCCTGCGCTACGAACTGAAGCCGATCATCGACGCGGCGCACGCGCGGAACATCAAGGTGCTGATCGACGAGGCCTGGTTCTCGCACGCGCGCTTCCACCCCGACCTGCGCCCGACCGCGCTCGAGGCGGGCGCCGACTACGCCACCCAGTCGGCGCACAAGACGCTGTCGGCCTTCTCGCAGGCAGCCTTCATCCACGTCAACGACCCGGCGTTCAAGGAGCACCTGTTCCGCGAGAACTTCAACATGCATACGTCGACCAGCCCGATGTACAGCATGATCGCCAGCCTCGACGTGTCGCGCAAGCAGGCGGTGATGGAGGGCTACAAGCTGCTCGAGCGCACGCTGATGCTGGCCACCGAGCTGCGCGAGCAGATCAACTCGACCGGCGCCTTCCGGGTGCTCGAGCTCGACGACCTGCTGCCCGACGAGGTCAAGGGCGACAACATCCGCCTCGACCCGACCAAGATCACGGTGGACATCTCCTCCTGCGGCATGACCGTCGACGAGCTGCAGCAGGAGCTGTACTCGCGCTTCAACATCACGGTCGAGAAGTCGACCTTCAACACGATCACGCTGCTGCTGACCATCGGCACCACGCGCTCGAAGTGCTCGCGCCTGTACGACGCGCTGATGCGCATCGCGCGCGAGAAGCGCGCGCCGCGGCGGCTGTACCGCACGCCGGACCTGCCGCCGTTCACCGAGCTCGTCTACCTGCCGCGCGATGCCTACTACTGCGGCGGCGAGCTGGTGCCGCTGCTCGACGAGAACGATCAGCCGAACCGCATGCTGATCGGCCGCATCTGCAACGACCAGGTCGTGCCCTACCCGCCTGGCATCCCGGTGCTGGTGCCGGGGCAGCTGATCACCGACAACATCGTCGAGTACCTGATCCGCTACCTGCGCGTGCAGAACAAGGTCGAGCTGCACGGCGTCGTCTACCAGGGCTACTTCCCCAGCATCCGCGTGCTGTCGGCGGCGGAAGAGAAGAAGATCGCCCGCCTGCCGGAGACCGCGCCGGCCCGCAAGGCCGCCTGAAGGGGAGCGCCGATGTCACACCTGATGAACACCTACGCCCGCCTGCCGGTCGCCTTCACGCGCGGCAGGGGCGCGTGGCTCACCGCCGAAGACGGCCAGGAATACCTGGACGCGCTGGCCGGCATCGCCGTCAACGGGCTCGGCCACGCGCATCCGAGGCTCGCCGCCGCGCTTGCCGAGCAGGTCGGCCGCCTGATCCACACCTCGAACGTCTACCGGATCCTCGAGCAGGAGGAACTGGCCGACCGGATCTGCGCGCTGACTGGGCTCGACGAGGTGTTCTTCGCCAACTCCGGCTCGGAGGCCAACGAAGGCGCACTGAAGCTGGTGCGCATGTACGGCCACAAGCACGGCAATCCGGAAGCGCAGACGATCGTGATGGAGCACGCGTGGCACGGCCGCACGCTGGCCACGCTGGCCGCCACCGGCAGCGAGAAGGCGCGCAAGGGCTTCGATCCGCTGCCCACGGGCTTCATCCGCGTGCCGTACAACGACCTCGCCGCGATCGAGCGCGCCGCCGCCGCGGACCCGCGCGTGCAGGCCGTGTGGCTCGAGGTGCTGCAGGGCGAAGGCGGCATCCGCGTCGCCGATGCCGACTATCTGCGCGCGCTGCGCCGCCTGTGCGACGAGCGCGGCTGGCTGCTGATGATGGACGAAGTCCAGTGCGGCATCGCCCGCACCGGCAAGTGGTTCGGCTACGAGTGGGCCGGCATCCGCCCCGACGTGATCACGCTGGCCAAGGGGCTGGGCTCGGGCGTGCCGATCGGCGCCGTGGTCGCCGGCGGCCGGGCGAAGGGGACGTTCGGCCCGGGCAACCATGGCACGACCTTCGGCGGCGGCCCGCTCGCCTGCCGCGCGGGACTGGAGACGCTGCGCATCATCGAGGAAGAGAACCTGCTCGGCAACGCCGCGGCGATGGGGCAGCGGATCCGCGACGGCTTCGGCGCCGCGCTGCAGGGCGTGGCCGGCGTGGTGGCGATCCGCGGCCAGGGGTTGATGATCGGCATCGAACTCGACCGCCCGTGCGGCGACCTGGTCAAGCAGGCGCTCGGCAATCGCCTGCTGATCAACGTCACCCAGGAGCGGGTAATCCGCCTGCTGCCGCCGCTGGTGATCAACGTGCGCGAGGCCGACGAGATCGTCGCCCGGCTGGCGCCGCTGGTGCGCGCTTTCGTCGCCATGCCTGCCCAGCGCGCGGCCTGAATCGAGAGCCAGTGGCCACCATGGACAGGCAGCCGATCCGCCACTTCCTGCGCCTCGACGACTTCTCGCGCGCGGAACTGGAGCACGTGTTCTCGCGCACGCAGACCATCAAGGACCGCTTCAAGCGCTACGAGTTCTATCAGCCCTTGCGCGACCGCACCCTGGCGATGGTGTTCGAGAAGGCCAGCACGCGCACGCGCGTGAGCTTTGAGGCGGGCATGTACCAGATGGGCGGCTCGGTCATCCACATCACCACCGGCGATTCGCAGCTCGGCCGCGCCGAGCCGATCGAGGACAGCGCGCGCGTGATCTCGCGCATGGTCGACATCGTGATGATCCGCACCTACGAGCAGACGAAGCTCGAGCGTTTCGCGAAGTACTCGCGGGTGCCGGTGATCAACGGCCTGACCAACGAGTACCACCCCTGCCAGATCCTCGCCGACATCTTCACCTTCATCGAGCATCGCGGCCCGATCGCCGGGCGCACCGTGGCGTGGATCGGCGACGCCAACAACGTCGCCTACACCTGGCTGCAGGCGGCTCAGGTGCTCGGCTTCCGCGTCAACGTGTCGACCCCGCCCGGCTATGGCCTCGATGCGAAGCTGGCGCCCGCCGGAGCGCACCTGGCGGTGTTCGATGCCCCGCCGGATGCCGCGCGCGGCGCCGACCTCGTCACCACCGACGTGTGGACCAGCATGGGTTTCGAGGCGGAGAACGAGCAGCGCCGGCAGGCCTTCGCGCACTGGTGCGTCGACGACAGGATCATGGCCGCGGCGAAATCCGACGCCCTGTTCATGCATTGCCTGCCCGCGCACCGCGGCGAGGAAGTGACGAGCGAGGTGATCGACGGGCCGCAGTCGGTCGTCTGGGACGAGGCAGAGAACCGGCTGCACGTGCAGAAGGCGCTGATGGAGTTCCTCCTGCTCGGCCGCGACGTCGCTTAGGAGCACGGCATGCTCGACCACATGACCTTCCGCGTGCGCAGTCTGGCGGCAACGCGGGCGTTCTACGAAAGCGCGCTGGCGCCGCTCGGCTACCGGCTCGGCCACGAAGGCGAGCACGATGGCGTGCGCATGCTCGGCTTCGAGCAGGGCGGCAGGTTCGACACCTGGTTCGTCGAGGCGCCGGGCAACCCGTCCGGCCCGACGCATCTCGCCTGGCACGCGACCACGCGCGCCGCGGTCGACGCCTTCTACAAGGCGGCCATGGCCAACGGCGGCCGCGACAACGGCCCGCCGGGGCTGCGGCCGCACTATCACGCGAACTACTACGGCGCCTTCGTGCTCGATCCCGACGGCAACAATGTCGAGGCCGTCTGTCACGACCCTGAGTGACAGGATCGCCGAGCCGCGGCACCGGCGCCGCGACCTGCTGCGCGCCGGCGCAGGCGCGCTGGCGCTGTCGGTTGCGCCGTCGCTGCGCGCGCAGGGCTGGCCGGCCAGACCCATCCGCATGATCCTCACCGCGCCGCCG
>Ga0209254_10005248_pt1 | contig 11912 bp, 17 predicted proteins | sample FrelakmetDIP11DI_FD_187148 | JGI IMG/M metagenome (GOLD analysis project Ga0209254, IMG submission 187148) | Freshwater lake sediment microbial communities from the University of Notre Dame, USA, for methane emissions studies - DIP11 DI (SPAdes)... | ecosystem: Environmental > Aquatic >... | reverse complement strand
CGCAGCAGCCCTCCGGGAAGCTCGTCCACGAGGCGACTGTAGACGACTTCCTTGCTACGACGATGGCTTATGCAACGAATAACCACTCGTCATCAACTGGTATCGTCTTGACGGTGGTGGCGGATATCCGGACCCTCGTCGGCGACGCCGATCCCGAGACGCTGACGGCGCCCGAGGTGCTCGGCGTCATGGTCGAGCACTTCCATCCGAAGCTCTCACTCGCGTGCTCCTTCCAGAAGGAAGAGGCGGTCTTGCTCGACATGCTGCTCGCGATCGCGCCGGACGCACGCGTCTTCGCACTCGACACCCACGTCCTCTTCCCCGAGACCTACGACGTCTGGCGTCAGGTGGAGCAGCGCTACGGGATCCAGGTCGAGGTGTACGAGGGGCCGTCGCTCGGCCGCCAGGCAGCGATCCACGGCGATGCCCTGTGGGCGTCCAACCCGTCGCTGTGCTGCGCGATCCGCAAGGTCGGCCCGCTCGGGCACGCCCTCGCGGGGCTCGACGGCTGGATCACGGGGATGCGGCGCGAGCAGTCCCCCACCCGCGCGAACGCGAGGAAGCTGGGCTGGGACGAACGCCACGAGCTCTGGCAGGCAAACCCGCTCGCCGACTGGAGCGAGGACGCCGTCGACACCTATATCGAGGAGCGCGGGCTGCCCGTGAACGCGCTCCATGCACAGGGCTACGCGTCGATCGGCTGCACCCATTGCACCGCGCCGGGAACCGGCCGCGACGGCCGCTGGAGTGGCACCGACAAGACCGAGTGCGGACTGCACGTCGACGCATGACCGCCCGCGTTCACCGCTCCCACCTCGACGAGCTCGAGGCCGAGGCCGTCCACATCATGCGCGAGGTCGCAGCCGAGCTCGAACGGCCCGTGCTGCTCTTCTCCGGCGGCAAGGACTCGATCGTGCTGCTGCGACTGGCCGAGAAGGCGTTCCGCCCGGGCCGCTTCCCGTTCCCCCTGATGCACGTCGACACGGGGCACAACTTCCCCGAGGTGATCGAGTACCGCGACCGGCGCGTGGCCGAGCTCGGCGAGCGGCTCGTCGTCGCCTCGGTGCAGGAGTCGATCGACACTGGACGCGTCGTCGAGCAGACGGGGCCTCGAGCCTCACGGAACCAGCTGCAGACCACGACGCTGCTCGACGCGATGGAGTCGAACCAGTTCGACGCCGCGATCGGAGGCGCCAGGCGCGACGAGGAGCGTTCCCGGGCGAAGGAGCGAATCTTCTCCTTCCGCGACGACTTCGGCCAGTGGGACCCGCGCGCCCAGCGGCCGGAGCTCTGGAACCTCTACAACGGGAAGATCCGCAAGGGCGAGCAGGTGCGGGTGTTCCCGATCTCGAACTGGACCGAGCTCGACGTCTGGCAGTACGTGGCCCGCGAGAGCCTCGAGTTGCCGTCGATCTACTACGCCCACGAGCGCGAGGTGTTCGAGCGCGACGGGATGCTGTACGCGACCTCGGACGTGATCGAGCGCGACGACGACGAGGTGCCGTTCACCGAATGGGTTCGCTTCCGCACCGTCGGGGACATGAGCTGCACCGGGGCGGTGCGCTCGCACGCGACGTCGTTCGACGCGGTCGTGGCCGAGATTGCCGCGACCCGCGTCACCGAGCGTGGCGAGACGCGCGCCGACGACCGGGCCTCCGAAGCCGCGATGGAGGACCGGAAACGTGTCGGGTATTTCTAGCGAGGTGGCGGCAGCGTCCGACCTGCTCCGCCTCGTCACCTGCGGCTCGGTCGACGACGGCAAGTCGACGCTGATCGGCCGGCTGCTCTTCGACACGAAGCAGGTGTTCGTCGACCAGATGGAGGCAGTCGAGGAGACGAGCGAGCGGCGCGGCGACGGCTACGTCAACCTCGCGCTGCTGACCGACGGCCTGCGTGCCGAGCGCGAGCAGGGGATCACGATCGACGTCGCCTATCGCGGCTTCGTCACCCCGAAGCGCCGCTTCCAGCTGGCCGACGCACCCGGTCACGTGCAGTACACGCGCAACATGGTCACGGGCGCCTCGACCGCAGACGTCGCGGTCGTCCTCGTCGACGCGCGCAAGGGCGTGATCGAGCAGACCCGCCGGCACACGCTGATCGCGTCGCTGCTCGCCGTTCCCCACCTCGTGTTCGCGGTCAACAAGATGGATCTCGTCGACTTCGACGAGAGCCGGTTCAACGCGATCGAGCGGGAACTCGACGAGCTCACCGCAGCGCTGGGCGTCAAGGACGAGGTGGCGATCCCGATCGCGGCGCTGCACGGCGACAACGTCGTCGAGCCGTCCGACCGGATGCCGTGGTGGCAGGGCGCCACGCTTCTGCAGCATCTCGAGGCGATCGAGCTCGCGGCCGACCGCAATCTCACGGACCGCCGCTTCCCGGTGCAGTGGGTGATCAGGCCGATGTCCGACGAGTTCCACGACTATCGCGGCTACGCGGGGCAGGTCGCGGGCGGCATCTGGCGCGCGGGTGACGCCGTGCTCGTCCTCCCGTCGGGGCTGCGCACCCGTGTGGCGTCGGTCGAGACGTCCGACGGCCCGATCGACGAGGCGACGCCCGGGATGTCCGTGACGATCCGGCTCGAGGACGAGATCGACGTGCCGCGGGGCGACATGCTCGTCGACCCCGAGGATCAGCCCGTGACGGCGCGCGCGCTCGAGGCGACGGTCTGCTGGATGAGTGAGCGTCCACTCCGGGCCGGGACCCGGTTGGGTGTCAAGCACACCACCAGGACCGTGCGTGCCGTCGTCGACGGCATCGACGGCGTCGTCGACATGGACACGCTCGAACAGCACGACGCCGACGAGATGCGGCTGAACGACATCGGCACGGTGCGGCTGCGCCTCTCGGCACCGCTGCTCGTCGACCCGTACGCCGAGAACCGCGCCACCGGAGCGTTCATCCTGGTCGACGAGGCAACGAACGACACCGTCGCCGCCGGCATGGTGCGCACCGCGAGCGCGTAGACGCGCGACGGCGACAGGCTTCAGCCTGTCGTCCGGGCTGCGTCGCGGTCATCGCATTCGGAGCTCGGCCCCCGGCTCGTCTGATCGCACCCGTAGAATCGCCCCGTGACAAAAACTCCCGAGATCACCGTCCTGCTCGCAGACGACCACGAGGTCGTCCGCGAAGGCCTCCGTCTCGCACTGCTGCGCTCGCCGCACATTCGCGTCGTCGGCGAGGCCGCCGACGGCGAGACTGCGGTCTCTCTCGCCGAACGCCGCCTGCCCGACGTGATCGTGATGGACCTGCGCATGCCGGGGATGGACGGAATCGAAGCGACCGAGGAGATCATCCGCATCATCCCCGATGCCAAGGTGCTGATCTTCACCGCCTACTCCGAGCGGGCGCTTCTCCAGCGCGGCCTCGAGTCCGGGGCCCGCGGCTACATCCTCAAGGAGGCTCCCCACGAGACGCTCCTGCGCGCGATCGAGAAGGTCGCAGCCGGCGAGACGTTCGTGGATCCCTCATTGATGTCGGCTCTGACCAAGGGTCGCGACGGCAGCGACGTCCTCACGGCCCGCGAGCGCGAGATCCTGCAGCTCCTCGCCGACGGCATGTCGAACGCCGACGTGGCCGCCCAGCTGTTCATCTCGCAGGAGACGGTCAAGAGCCACGTGCGTCACATCCTCACGAAGCTCGAGGCCGACACGCGCACCCAGGCGGTTGCGATCGCCCTGCGTGACGCGATGATCGATTGACGCAGGACGCCGACGGCCGGGCGCTCAGGGAGCGGCTGCGGGCCGAGCGTGACGAGCGCCGGCGGCTTGCCGAGCTGATCCACGACGGGCCAGTCCAGCTCGTCGCCGCGATCACCCAGATGCTCGACGCCGCCCAGCACGCCCTCGCCGCTGGTGACGCCGCGAGCGGCGCGCCGATCGTCGAGCGGGCCCTGGCGGTGGCTCGCGATGCGAGCGCCGACCTGCGCGAGATCGTGAGCGGAATCGAGCCGGACGCGCTCCGGGAGCTCGGTCTCGCGGCGGCGATCGGCGAGCTCACGGAGCGCCACACGGCCCGGCGTGGCGTGGCGTTCGAGCTCGACGTCGCCGCAGGCGACGAGCTCGGCGACGGGGCCCAGTCGGGGCTCTACCAGATCGTGCGGGACGCGCTCGATCAGGCGGTGCGCCGGGGGCCGCCGACGATGGTGGACATCTCGATCACCCCACTTGCCACGGGCGGCGTCGAGCTGCGGATCGCGGACGACGGGGCGCAGGAGCGGCGCGAGGCGGTACTCGACACCCTCGCCGGGAGGGCGGCCGAGCTCAACGGGACGTTCTCGAGCGAGACGGCCGCGACGGGCACCTGGATTGCGGTGCGACTGCCGCCGGTTGCAGCACAGCTTTGAAGCCCGGGCGACAGGCTGAAGCCTGTCGCCGAGCGCTGTAGGGCGAGCCGCCTCGCCTCTACGGGTGCGACTTCCACCCTCGGCGGCGCGCCTGTACGAGCCTGCGCAAACCCGGACCCGCGCTCTGCGGCCAGTCTTGCCGGCTCAGGAGGGAGGGGTCACAGGGAACCCCCACGCGAAGCGTGCAGGAAACAGCTGCGGGAGGGAAGCCGCGATACGCTCTTCCATCGCGGCTTCCCTCACGGCAGCGGTTCGTTCTGCACGTTGTGCTCGGTGGCGTACGCGTCGACGAGAGCGTCGATCACGCTCGCGCCCTCGGGGAACGCGTAGTTGATCTTCACGAACGGCTCCCACTTGTCGGGCAGCGCATCCTCGGGGAAGATCGCCTCGACCGGGCACTCCGGCTCACAGGCGCCGCAGTCGATGCACTCCTCCGGGTCGATCACGAGGATGCGGCCGAACTCGTGGATGCAGTCGACCGGGCAGACGTCGACGCAGGACTTGTCCTGGATGTCGATACAGGGCTCAGCAATGATGTAGGTCATCGTTCGCCAATCCTAGCGAGGAGGCCCGACGACCCACCCCGGGAACCGTGGGGTCAGTCTCCCGTCAACTCCGCGACAAACTCCGGCGCTCTCTCGACAAGGGCCGACTTGACGACCACCTGGTCGAACCCGGCTGTGTTACCCGCGCGGAGGCCCGCCGTGTCGGTGTGATTCGTGTAGCCGAGGATCGGGATGTCCGGCCAGTTGTCCGCGACGTCCAGTGGATCGATGCGGGCGATGTCGCAGATCACGAGATCGGGCGGGTCGATCGAATCCTTCGTCACGAGCTGGTGGTCGGCGAGCAGCCCCTCCAGCTTGCCGCGGAAGAAGAGATCGACCCCCACCAGCAGGATCGTCGCCATGCATGGACGCTACCAGTGCAGCAGGACGGTCAGACCGGACGTCGATCCTGTCTAGAAGAAGCCTTCGATCCCGATCCGCTCGAGGCCGCGGTTGAGATAGATCCGGAGCACGTAGAAGCGCCCGAAGAAGAGCAGGAGGCCGAGGGCCACCATGATCGCCCCGCTGACGAACTGGATCGCCACGAAGTGGTCACGAAGCCAGCGGAAGGCACCCATCGCGCGCGTGAAGATCGCGCCGGCGAGGACGAAGGGGATCGCGAGGCCGAGCGAGTAGCAGGCGAGCAGAAATGCGCCCTGGAACACCGTGTCGGACGTGCCGGCGAGCACGAGGATCGCCGCCAGCACGGGGCCGATGCACGGCGCGGCACAGATCGCGAATGCCCCGCCGAGGAGCACGCGCGAGCCGCGGCTGCGCGCTCCCTGCACGAGCCCGGCGCCCACGAGCCGCTCGGGCCACGGCAGCAGGCCCATGAACGCCAGCCCGAACACGACGAGCACGAAGCCCGCGATCTGCTCGAGCAGGAACTGGTCGCGGAAGAGGCCCGCCCCGAGCAGTTGGGCGCCGATGCCGAGGGTGACGAAGACGGCCGTGAAGCCGAGTACGAAGGGGATACTGGCAAGCACCACGCGCCGCGCGGAGCCCCTGTCTCCGAGCCGGTCCGCCTCCACCGCCGACACGGCCGACAGGTAGCCCGGCACGAGCGGGAGCACGCAGGGCGCGAGGAAGGAGACGAATCCCGCGAGCAATGCGACGAGGGGCTCGGTGGGACGCACTAGTCGTCGAAGCGGGCGAGCTCCTCGTCCACCCGTCGCTCGAGGTCCGGGTCGAGCGTGCGCTCCGCAGTGCCGTCGCCGTCGCGCCGCCTGCTCCACGTCCACGCAAGGACGGCGACGACCACCACGCCGACCGCGAGCGCCCCGAGCGGCAGGAGCCAGGCAAGCAGGTCGAAGCCGCGCTTCGGCGGCTCGGCGAGCACGGCCGGGCCGAACTGCTCGACGAGCTGTGCCTTGATCTCGGCCGCGCTGTCGCCGGCGGCGATGTGCACCCGGATGTAGTCCTTCATCCTCGTTGCGATCGGAGAGCTCGACTGGTCGAGCGTCGTCTTGCAGGTCGGGCAGACGATCTCCGCTTCCAGATCGGCCTGGACGGGCGGCCCTGCTGCCGCTGCCGGGCCAACGAGCGCCAACGTAACGAAGGCGGCCGCGAGAAACCGGATCACGTCGGTTCGCCGAGTGCGAGGCGCACGCCCTCGTCGTAGGCCTTCCGATTGCGCTCGGTGTCGATGCCTCCCTGGATCCGCTGGCCGACGAGCCGCCCGTTGCGGTCGACGAAGAACGTCTCGGGGAACCCCGTCACACCCCACTTGCCGAGCGTCGAGCCGGAGCCGTCGTAGACGACGGGATACGTGATCCCAAAGCGCTTCACGAAGCGCTTCGCATCCTGGCGGAAGTCCTGTGCATCCACGCCGAGCACGACGAGCCCCTGCTTTCCGTACTGCTCGTAGGTCTTCTGCAATGCCGGCGCCTCGTCCTTGCACGGGATGCACCACGAGGCCCAGAAGTTGACGACAACCGCCTTGCCCTTGAGGTCGGAGAGCGACAACTTGCCGTCGGCGGCGTCGAGGCGACTCAGCGTGAAGGCCGGGGCGACGGGGTTCTCGCCCTTGGCGAGCGAGCCGGCGGCACCCTGACCGTCGCCGAACGCGAGCTTCCAGACGAGCAGCGCAAGCAGGCCGATCACGGCCGCGATCGCGATTCCCTGACCGACCGTCTTCGCCCGGCCGGTCATGCAGCGACGATGAAGACCGGCGTTCCCACGTCGACCTGGGTGAACAGCCATTCGACCTGCGGGATCAGCATCCGCACGCAGCCGTGGGAGGCGGAGTAGCCGATCGAGGCGGCGTCGGGCGTGCCGTGGATGCCCACGTACGGCGCCGAAATCCCCATCCACCGTGTGCCGAGCGGGTTCCCCGGGCCCGGCGGGATCGGCTCCGCGTCCTTCGCCCAGTCGGAGCCGGCCGGCGGGTACCACCATGGGTTGAGCTGCTTGTTGACGACCTCGTACCTCCCGAGCGGTGTCGGGTACTGGGAACGCCCCGTTGCCACCTTGAACTCGCGGATCAACTTCGGCTTTGACCCGACCTTGTACAGGTAGAGCTGGTTCGTACCCCGCCGGATCACGATCGCGCGACCGAGCTCGTCGCTCTTCACCGCGGCGTCGACCTTCTCGAACGGGAGCTCCAGCGGGCCCCGCTGCTGTGTCCTGAGCGCGAGCACGATCGCGCGTGCGGCAACGACCTCCTTGAGCCTGCGCCCGGGGACATCCTTCGTTGCGAAGGGAGCCAGGTTGCGGAGCTTGAGTGTCGCGTCGACAGGATTGCGCTGGAAGCGCTTGCCGAGAGAAGCGACGAGGCGTTCCACTCTCGGCCGGGGAACATCGACATCGAGCGGTACGACGTATCCCGGACGCCTGACGCGGGCTGCGAGCGCTACCGCCCGCTCCACGTCGGGTGTCGCGCCGAGCTCCTTCGGGGTCACGACGATCCGGGCCCCGGGGCCGCCCGAGAGGGTGAGCGGCCGGGCGAATCGCATCTTGACGACCTCCCGAGCCTCCGCGGCGGTCAGGCCGCCGACGAGCGTGCGCCCGATCGTCACCCCCGCAGCGATCAGCCTCGGTTGCGGCGGCAGCGGCGCCTTTGTCGTCGTCGTCGGGGTCGTCGTCGTCGGGGCGGTCGTCGTCGGGGCCGTGGTCGTCGGCGCGGTCGACGTCGAGGCCGTGGTCGTCGGCGCGGTCGACGTGCCGTCGTCGGCGCCCGCGCTCGGCGCACCTGCGAGCAGGACCGCAGCAAGCAGCCCGGCGGCGGCGCACGCCGAAAAAGCTGCGATCGTCAGCCCGCGCTTCACGGTTTCAGTGTAGCCACGAAGATCCGGGGATCGTTCGTGATCACGCCGTCGACGCCAGCAGCCACGACGCGGGCGAGGTCGGCCGGGTCGTCGACGGTCCAGGCCAGGACGGGCAGCCCGGCGGCGTGCGCCCGCTTCACCGCAGACGCCGTCACGAGGCGGTGCTGCAGCATCACTGCCTCCGCGCCGGCACGGCGGGCGAGCCGGGGTAGGCGAAGCGGCACCGAGGCGCGCATCGACGCAAGCCCGAGCGAGACCATGGGCCACAGGTAGGGCTTGCGCGAGATGGAGAGCCGGTCCTCCGGATAGGTGATCCCGACCCGCACCTGCGAAGCGCCGCTCCCGACCGCCCGCAGGCTCGGAACGTGCACGCCGCTGACCACGGTGCGGCGCTCGAGCCCGTGTCGCTTGATCGCGGCTGCCAGCTCGTCGAGCCGGGTGCGCAGCTTGAGGTCAATGTGCAACCCGACTCCCGGGGCCTCGTCGACGAAGAAGGCGAGGGCGTCGTCGAGGGTGGGCAGCTCCGGTGCGATCTCGCGCAGCGCGGCGAGGGTGAGAGCGCTGACCCGGCCGCTCGCCGCTCCATGGCTCACCTCGTCGAGGTGATCCGAGTGGGCGACCACGAGAGGGCCCAGCGGGAGATCGAGCACGTCGAACTCGATCAGGTCGACGCCGACGTCGACCGCCGCCCTGAACGAGCGCAGCGTGTTCTCGGGGGCCAGGGCAGCCGCACCACGATGGCCGATGCGCAGCACGCCGCCGGGAGGACGGTCGAGCGCAATCACAATGGGCTCCGCGCCGGCGTGCGGAGCCTGCGCAGCCACCACCAGGCTGCGCAGGCGACCGCGACCGCCTGGAAGACGACGATCCCGGCGACGAGCCGCGCCGTGTCCTGCCAGAAGACCTCCGGGTAGATCCGTAACAGCGTGTCCGTTTGCGAGAAACGCCACGTGTCGCCGCTGAAGAAGACCTCGTGAAACCGAAGGAAGAACCCGTCGAACCCGAGCAGGATGACCGGTACGGCGAGCGCTGCAATCCCGAGCGTGGCGAGAGAGCCGATCAGTAACCCACGCGGGACGACCGTGCGCCACCGCGGTGACCGGAAGAACACGAGCGCGGCGCCGACGAGGATCAGGAGCGCGGCGAGCTGGGCCGTGAATGCCGCTCCGAGACGACTCCGCACGTCGGCCATGTGCCGCAACTCCCGGCCGTCGAATGCGGGCGACCCGTCGGGCAACGTCGCCCGCTCGAGCAGCACGATCCCGTCGCTCTCCGGCCGGATCGAGCGGAGCCCCGTCAACGCGAGCTCGAGGCGTTGCGGACGGCTCAAACCGTAACGATCCGCCGGGAAGCCTCCGCGCTCGAGCTCGTAGCGGACGAACCAGTCACTGGCGAGCACGCGAAACGCGTTCACGACGAAGACGGGAGTCAGCGAGACCGCGATCAGGGTGATGACGATCGCGATCGCCACCGGGAGTCGTCGGGCCGGACGTCTCAGAGGCCGAAGAGGCGTTGGATCTCATGCCAGATGGTGACCGAAAGCACCACGCTCGCCACGAGCAGAAGGAGGAGAACGAGCCAGAACCGAATTCCGGCGCGGCGCGTGCGCTTGCGATGCTCGATCCTTGCCTTGCGGCGTGCCCGGTGCAGGCGCACCGTGTCGCGGACCGCCTCGTGGTCGACGACCGGGACGTCCTCGGGCCTCACCTCACGCATCTGTCGTGCCACGCCTGAAGTGTAGGGGGCAACTCCCTCCGCGCGATGCTCCATACTATGCAGCCGATGGGCTTTCCAGATCGAGATCTCCGGGGCGATTCGCTCCTCGAGCGCGGGCTCCTCGGCATCGGCGACCGCCTCGGGCTGCTCGCGGGCGTCGTTCTCGCAGTCTCGGCCTTCACCGGCTGGTACGCGGGCACGGGTGAAGGCGTCCAGGTCTCGGTTACGGGCTGGGACACGGGGATCGGCGGCAAGGTCGTGTTCTTCCTCGGCATCGCCGTCGTCATCGTCGTGGTTCTGCGCGAGGCGGGCGTCCAGCAGCCCGCGGCCGTCCCGGAGAGCCTGCTCACGATCGCCCTCGGGTCGGTGGCGACCGTCATCGTGCTCGTGCGCGCGATCTCGATCCCGGAGGACTTCTTCTTCGCCGGCCGAGGCGTCGGCATCTGGATCAGTCTCGTCGCCGCGATCGGCGTGATCGTGGCGGGCCTGCTGCAAGCCTCCGAAGAGCTCTAGCGCGATCAGGGCGTGGTGGTGGCCGGCTGCTGCGGGAGCGGCTCGAGGGTACGAACGTAGGTCACCGTCGTGGGTGATGGCGGGCCGTCGTCGAGAGCCTGGCCGAGCGCGATCCCGAGGACGAAGACGGCGAGCGCAAGCGCTACGACGAGAGCGCGGCGCGGCCACAGGTTGCGGCGGGGCCGGCGCCTGCGTGAGGTCGGCTCACTCATGGGGTGTAGTCAACAGCTCCGCGCGCGTAGATGTGGAAGGCAGCGTCGCCGACCATCGAGACCGAGCGGGCCCATCCCGGTGTCGCCGCAAGCTCCTCGACTGCCTGCCGCGTCCACGTGTCCGCACCGGAGTAGGCATCTGCGAGCATCGCGAGCGTGAACGTGCTGCCGACGCGACGGCGCAGCTCGGCCGAGATGAGGTCGAACTGGAGGCGAAGACGCTCGGCCTGGAGATCATCCCGGGAGGCGCGCTCGAACCGACGATGGCCATCCTCCCAGTCGCGGCGGGCACTGTCGAGGTCTCCCATCAGGTCTCATCGTGCCCGGGCTCGGAGCAGCAACGTCGCGGTGGCCACTGCTCGGGAACCTCCGCGAGGATGAGCTCGCCAATCCGGTAACCGGGCTGCGCGAGCGCGAAGGCGACGTGCGCGTGGAGGCACTTGAGCTGGGCGGGGTTCCGTGAGCCGCCGATGCCGGAGTCGAGCGAGGCGCCCTCGTCGGCACCGGTGCGGCCGGCCGCGAGAGCACGGCGAATGCGCCGCTGCGCCGCGGTCGCTTGCGCCAGGTCATCGGTCAGCTCCGGGCTCGACGCGACGGCGGCGCTCCAGCGCTCCACACCCCCGCTCGCCTCGAGGCGAGAGACCGCTGCGATCAGGTGACGGCAGGTGAGGTAGTACGTCGTGGGGAACGGGGCGCCCGTGTCGTCGTAGGGCTCTTGTTCGGTGACGGCCGGAAGGCCGAACGGGCAGCGGGCCGCGACGCGGCGAAACGCCCTGGGGCGCCGGCCGATCTGGCGCTCGACGACGTCGCGATCATGCACGGATGCAGCCTACGGCGTCGCGGCGTGCTGCTGACGCTGCCAGGTGGCGACGCCCTTGACGATGAAGAGGCGCTCGCCCGGCTTGACGTACCCGATCCGTCGAGCCTCGCGGGCAAGCGCAGCGTCGCTCGTGTTCCGTGCCAGCCTCCGCTCGAGACGCGCCTTCTCCGCGCGCAGCGCGACGACCTGGGCCCGGCGCGTTCCCAGCTCGCTCCGCGTCTCGAGGTAGCTCGCGAGAGGCCGGTAGTAGAGAAACGCCATCACGGTCAGGACTACGACGGGCAGGAGCAGGCGCAACCGGCGCCTGGACGACCGTGCTCTGGACGCTGTGCGTGCCACCGTTCCTCGTTCGCGCTCGGGCGGGCACATTCCTCCGCAGGCGAAGCCCTGACGACAGGCTGAAGCCTGTCGCCGGCCGCGCATTGCGCAAAGATCCTTGGCCGGCTTGCCGGCCCCTTCAGGATCGCGCGAAGCGCGCAGCAATATCGGGCGGGG
>Ga0209254_10005247_pt1 | contig 11914 bp, 11 predicted proteins | sample FrelakmetDIP11DI_FD_187148 | JGI IMG/M metagenome (GOLD analysis project Ga0209254, IMG submission 187148) | Freshwater lake sediment microbial communities from the University of Notre Dame, USA, for methane emissions studies - DIP11 DI (SPAdes)... | ecosystem: Environmental > Aquatic >... | reverse complement strand
CGGAAAAGATCATAAGCTTCATGCCGGCACCGCCATCACCCGCAAGGTGGTGAATAGTCGCTCCAGGAATGCACTGTGTTTCAGTGTCTTCCGTGTGTTTCCGTGGCTGAAATGATTTTTTAGGTTCATGCGTTACCCCGGCGATAACGGCCTTGGGTGGCGGCGACGAACACATCTTCGAGGCTGGGGCGAGTCAGCAAGGTCGTACCCGTCTGCCCGTGCTGTTGCAGTGTCTCGCGCAGTCGCCGTTCTGGTTCGGTCAAGCGCGGATCGAGCAGCACGCGCAGCCGTATGCCGAGTTGTGTCACTGACAACACGCCCTCCAGTGCCGCGATCAACGGTCGTGCGCGGGCCGGGTCAGCGGTCTCGATTTCGATCACCACTGCATCCAAGGCGTCTTCGAGTTGCTTGGGTGTGCCGTCGGCCATGATGCGGCCGCGGTCGAGGATGGCCAATGCATGGCAGCGTTCGGCCTCGTCCATATAGTGTGTCGAGACCAGAATCGTCGTTCCTGCGGCGCAGAGCTCAAACAGGGTTTCCCAGAATTCGCGGCGGCTTTGCGGGTCGACGGCGCTGGTAGGTTCGTCGAGAAACAACAATTCCGGTTCATGCAATGTCGCGGCGGCGAGCGCCAGACGTTGTTTCTGTCCGCCACTGAGGGTGCCGGCGCGTTGCCGCTCCAGATCGCCGAGTCGATAGGTTTCCAGCAATTCGGCAATGCGTTGGCGGCGGCGCGGTCGCGGCAGACAATAAATCTCGGCGATGAATTGCAGATTCTCGCGCACGCTCAAATCTTCATACAGCGAAAAGCGTTGCGTCATGTAACCAATTTTATGCTTCAACGCTTCGGCTTGACCGGGTACGTTCAGGCCCAGTACTTGGGCGCTGCCGGCTGTCGGCGTCAGCAGGCCGCAGAGCATGCGAATGGTGGTGGATTTACCTGAACCGTTGGGGCCGAGAAAGCCATAAATACTGGCGCGCGGGATGTTTAGATCGATCGCATCTACAGCGAGCGTTTCGCCAAAGCGACGGGTCAGGCCTTGCGCGTGGATGGCGTTAGCGTGATTCATTTTGAACTCACGCGGCGTTAATTCTTCGCGTTATCGAGATCAAAAAGCACCTGCACGGGTGTGCCGGCCGGCAGTTCTGAGCCACCTGCATCGACATCAACTTCGGCGACAAAACTCAGTCGGCCGCGATCATGCTCAGTGAGAGCGAAATAAGGCGTGAAGCTGGGATCGGCGGAGATTTTACGCAACGTGCCGGTGTAACCCTTTTCGATGCCGTCGATGTGGATCGTCGCTGTGTTGCCGGGACGTAGTCGTGCGTGGAGCGCCTCGGGTACATAGACGCGTGCATACGGCCGGTCACCGGCGAGTATGACGGCAACTACACCACCCACGGGCGGGCGTTCGCCGACCTTGAACGGCAGTTCGTCGAGGCGGCCGGCGACGGGTGCGGTGACAACGGTTTGCGCGAGATCGCTGGCGGCGACATTCGCGGTGGCCTCGGCCGCGAGCATCGCGGCGCGTGCTTGATCGCGTTCTTCGGCGGTGGCGCCGTGCGTCAGTTCGTCGAATGTCGCTTGGGCGCTGTCGCGGCTCGCACGCGCGGCGGCGACGGCGGCGCGTGCGGCAGCGACCCTGTCGGGCGCCGTGAGTTTGCGCTCCAACAAGGTGTCCAGCCGCGCCAATTCGCCCGCTTGATAATGCAACTCGGCTTCGCTGCCACTGAGTTGTGCCTGCGCCTGCGCGAGTCGTTCCGGACGCGTACCGCGTTCGAGCTCGGCGAGACGTGCCTCGGTCTGTGTACGTGTGGCGGCGGCGGCGTTGGCGCGGGCCTGCAAGCGATCGGTCGCGAGTTGTAACAAGGGCTGGCCTGTGCTGACCCGGCTGCCTTCCTGGACCTCCCAGGCGATTACCGGTTCGGCAACTTGCGCGGCGACTTCGATGCGTTCCCACTCCAAGGTGCCGACCGCCAGTGTGGTGTCGGTGCTGCTATTGCAGCCGCTCAACAGGAGGGTGGCGATGAGGGGCAGGGCGCGCGCGGCTGTCATATCAATAAAAACTGCGCAGCTTGAGTTCCAGCGGATCGGGGTTGAGGTAGGTTTGATCGGCGATATAGGCGTTCGGGTAATTGCGGAAGTGATGTTTGAGTAGTGTGATGGGCACGATGCGCGGGACGCGGTCCAGCCGATAGCCCTCGATGAGTTCCAGCAATTCCTGTTTGTCCACGCTGCTGAGGTTTTTCTTCAAATAACCGAGGATATGCATCAGCACATTGGTGTGTCGGCGCGTGGTGGCGCGGCGCCGCAGTGTCTGCATCAACAGCGCCGCATACTCATCAGTCAATTCGCGGATCGGTCGCGTGCCGGCCGTGGCCACGAGTTGCCCGAGGGCGCGGTACTGTTCGGTGCTGTGCGCCATGATCGAGAGCTTGTGACGGGTGTGAAATTCGACCAGGCGCTTGGGCGTGAGTCGCTGCGTATTCAATTGCTGCCAACGATGATAGGTGAATACGCATTCCAAGAAGTTGTCACGCAGCAGCGGGTCACCCAGCCGGCCTTCTTCCTCGACGGGGAGCAACGGGTGTGCCTGCATGATCTCACGCGCATAGAGACCGACGCCCTGCTTGCTGCCGCCGCCCCCTTTATGACCTGGGCCGTCATAAAGCCTGACGCGCTCCATGCCACACGAAGGTGATTTGCTCTTGAAGATATAACCACTGAGATCGCTGAGCTTGCCGGCCATGCGCTGACCGTAGCGCACCAGCTTGTCGGTGACATCCAGATCGGCGACCTTCACACCGACGGCGCGCGGTGTCTCGGCTGCTCCGACCAAGTGAATGGTGGGACGTGGTGTGCCCAGCCCAATCCCGACCTCGGGGCAGACCGGCACAAATTCGAACACCGTACCGAGCGTGCCGGTGATGTAATGATCGTGTTTATGATTGCCATCGAAGCGCACCGGCTGTCCGACCAGACAGCTGCTGATGCCGATGCGGATGTGAGTAGTGGGTGTGGTCATTACGATTAGCGTGCAGCACCCAATTCAAGTGCGCGACGGTGCCGATCCTGGCGCTGTTGTGTGTCTTGCGACTGATCCCAGTCCGCGACCTCGGGCCAGCCGCAGGCCTGTTCCTGAATCAAGCGGGTCAGCGCGGCGATATGCAGCGGGCTGTCGTTGAGCGCGGGGATGTACTCGAACTGTTTGCCGCCGGCGTGCAGAAACACCTCGCGATTCTGCTCGGTGATTTCTTCGAGTGTTTCTAGGCAATCGGCGGAAAAACCGGGACACACGACTTGTACGCGTTCGACGCCCGCTTTGCCCCAGGCCTTGAGGGTGTGATCGGTGTAGGGCTTGAGCCATTCCTCGCGACCGAAGCGCGATTGAAAGGCGACCTGCCATTGCTCGGCATTCAGTCCGAGCCGCTGCGCAATCAGCCGTGCCGTGGCGTGACATTCGCAATGGTAAGGATCGCCGTTTAAGAGAAATCGTTTCGGCAGACCATGAAAGGAGAATAATAATTTTGCATCGCCCGTATGCGTGGCACGGTGCGCGCGGATGCTTTCGGCGACGGCATCGAGATAGGCGGGGTGATCGTGGTAATGCATGACGAAGCGAAAATCCGGCAGCCAGCGCCAGCGCTTGAGTACGTCGGCCACCGCATCGAAGGTGGAGGCCGCGGTGCTGGCGGAATACTGTGGATACAACGGCAGTACCAGGAGTCGGCGTACATTGGCGGTGCGCAGTTCTTCAAGCGCGGCGGCGATGGACGGATTGCCATAGCGCATGCCGAGCACAACCTTGACCGGGCCGGCCAGCTGCTTTTCAAGCGATTGTTGCAGGGCCGCCGCTTGCAGGCGCGAAATCGCCAGCAACGGCGAGCCTTGTTCTGTCCACACGGTTTGATAGGCGCGCGCGGCACGACGTGGACGGATGCGTAGGATGATGCCATGCAGAATCAGCCACCACAGTGGGCGTGGCATTTCGACGATGCGTGGGTCCCAGAGAAACTCACCGAGATATCGGCGTAGCGCCTCTGGCGTCGGTGCGTCCGGCGTGCCGAGATTGGTGATCAGGATACCCAGTTGCTCCTGGGTATCATGTTGGAAGTCGGGTGTGCCTGTGAATGCGGTCATCAGTCGGTATTCGCGCAGCGGAGGAGGAGACTGCTGCGAGTATACCTGCTCGCCGGGTTAGTGCGAACGCGTGCCGCCTGGAAATAAGTCAGGGGTAGATATTAGACCGCCCCTGAATGTGGCTATCAGGCCGTGTCGGAATACATTTGGGCTGTTTCTTCGCCGCTTTCGGCGGCCGGCGGATCGCGCAACAAATATTGAATCTTTACGACCTTGTCCATCTGTTTCTGGAAGATATCCAGACAGAGCGGGTCGAAATGGCGGCCGCGCATGCGCTCCATGAATTGCATGGCATCGTTGGATGACCAAGGGCGTTTGTACGGGCGTGCCGAGGTTAGCGCGTCATACACATCGGCAACGGCGACGATACGCGCCTCCAGTGGAATCTCTTCGCCCTTCAGGCCGTGCGGATAACCACTGCCGTTGAAGCATTCGTGGTGTGCCAGGGCGATCACCGCACCCATCTGCAGGTATTGCGAAGGGCTGTCCTTGAGGATTTCATACCCGATGAGGGTATGGCGCTTCATGATTTCGAATTCGTTTTCCGGCAGGCGGCTGGGTTTAAGAAGAATGTGGTCGGGGATGCCGATTTTGCCGATGTCGTGCATCGGGGCAGCCAATTCGATGACGTCACATTCGTCTTTGCCCAGGTCCAGGCCCTCGGCGATCAGGCGGGCGTATTTGGCCATGCGGACAACATGGTTGCCGGTGACCTCGTCGCGGTACTCGCCACATTTGGCGAGTCGCAGCAGGGTTTCCTGTTCACGTACCCGGATGGCGCCGACAGCCTCGTTGACTTGGCGTTCCAGCCACCGGGCGCGGTCTTGGATGATGCGGTGTTGTTCGTATTGGGTCAGTAGATTGCGGCAGCGGACGCGGCATTCGAAATGATCGACGGGGCGAATCAAGGAGTCGGTCGCGCCGGCTTCCAGTGCCATGTAGCGCGCGTCGCGTTCTTCCTGGGCGGTGACGATGACCATGGGAAGGTGGGTGCAACTTGGCAGCGTGCGCACCCGCCGGATAAAGTCGATGCCGTTGAGGTCGGGCATATCGTAGTCGACCAGTACCAGGTCGGCGGGGTGCCAGCCGAGCCAGCGCAGGGCATCGTGGGGGGAGGAAAAGGCCTCGACTTGAATCTGCTGGTCGAAGGAATGGGCGAGTTCTGCGAGCATTTGCCGGCTCGAGAACTGGTCGTCAATGACTAATATGGTCCCCATTTAGGCCCCCAGCCCAAGTCTGTATCGTCCCGGCTTATAAAGCCCGCATCCGGGTGAAATATCCATTACTTCCGTGTGATGAAGCTCGTCCTTAGGTAGATCATGCGTTGTTTCTGATAAATTGTTGTCACGTATAGTTATTCAAAACTTTTCACAATGCAAGCACCTGTATCGGCACATGCGGTATATAACTTAAATCCATGATTACTTGGAAACATGGGGAAAGGGCGCCAGCCCCAGGAACTGGGGGGTGCGGTGGGCGGTAGGGACTAGATATTGGGGCTTAGAGCCAGGATCGGCGTTTGAAATAAAACAGCAGGCCGGCGACTAGCGTGAGCATTACCAGCCAGAGCAGCGGGTAGCCGTAGTACCAGTGCAGCTCGGGCATCGCCCACGGGCTGGTGGCGTGGCTGAAGTTCATCCCGTAAACGCCCACGATGAAGGTCAGTGGGATGAAGATCGTTGCGATGAGGGTAAGCACGCGCATGATCTCGTTGGTGCGGAGGCTCATGCTGGACAGATACACATCGAGCATGCTCGTAGCCATGTCGCGGTAGGTTTCCAAGAGGTCCATGATCTGCACGCAGTGGTCATAACAATCGCGCAGGTACATGCGGGTCTCGTCGCTCAGCAGCGGTGGTTCGATGCGCATGAGGGCGTTGACGACTTCGCGTTGCGGCCACAGGCTGCGGCGCAGCAGCAGGAGTTCACGCTTGAGCTGATGGATGCGATTGAGGGTAGTTTGATCGGGCTTGCTCAACAGCTCGGCCTCCAGGTCTTCCAAGGTTTCCCCGAAGCGTTCGAACAGCGGGAAGCCGGCATCGACTACCAGATCCAACAGCGTATACAGCAGATAATCAACGCCGTGCTGGCGGAACCGGCCGCCGGCATTGCGCAGTCGCAGGCGTACCGGCTCGAAGGGGTCGGTGGCGGCATTGCTGAAACTGATGAGATAGTCGCGGCCGAAGAACAGACTGATCTGTTGGACGGTGATGCCGCCATTGTGAAATTCCGGCAGGTTAATCGCGATGAAATACTGCTCGCCATAGACGTCCAGTTTGGGCCGCTGACCGGAATTGAGTACGTCTTCCATCGCAAGAGGATGCAGGTCGAACACTTCGCCCAGGTTGCGCAGCGTGTCGGCGGAGACGTCGCCCTGCATGTGGATCCAGGTAATCGACGGACTTTCAAGGTAAGGCTTGCAGTCGGCCGGCGAGGCGATGTCGCGTTCTTCGAAAAGGTCCGGCGCGTATTCAGTCAGCTGGATACGCAGCGGGCGCGATGTTTCAGCCAGCCGCTCGGACAACGTACCAGGTTCAGTACCGGGTGGGTGATAACTCTTGTTGAATAAACTCACACACTGCTCCCTGCAACTTTAGGGTCTGTTAATAGACCTGATGCAGGAACGATAGCAGATGTGATCGGCGTTGTAGATGCAATGTAATTGATACTATCGGCAACACGAGGACGGGTGCTGGTTCGGGCGCGACTCGCCGAATAATGGCGCATGCATTGAATCATTGCGTCGCCCGCTCGGCAGGGGCGGTATGACGAAATCCAAGACTTATAGGGAGTTAGAGGGTTTGAGGAACTAAGGCCGCCGCATACTTGATCGAGGTCAACGCCACGCGCCGGTGTGATGCCTATTCTCCAGTGCATTTCTTGATCGGGATGGGTATGGCTCATGCACGCTGGAACCGAACTCCGGCTAACGATAACTGCGCGCGCTAGAGGAATTTTGCGCGCGCGTACGCAAACAGGCGCGCAAGCCCGGCGATGCACTCCATGCGCTGACGGCGGTGCAGAGCTTGCTCAGCCAGACCGCACCCGCAGGCCTGAATGCGCCGGATGCGCTGCCATTGCGCGAATGCCTCGACCGTCATCTGGAGGCAGCGCGATCCGAGTTATTAAACCAACAGGCCTTAGCGATATGGGACGCGCTGCGCGGAGGGCGTGTCGATCAGATCGCCGCGTGCTATATGCAACTTTCGCGCAGCGGTTTCCGTCAGGCGGTCGAACTCGGTGCGGCACGCGCTGATGAGCTCGATATTCTGCAAGTGTCGAGCTGGCTTAAAGGCTGGATCGACCAGACCCGTGTCCGCGCCGCCGGCATTGAGCTGGCGACCTTTCTGGCGGCCGAAGATCTTTATGCCGCGCTGACTGCGCGGTAAGTCAGACGCTCTACGGAGACGCATTCACGCAACCACCTTGAAAGTCGCTGATGCCGGGAGTCGGCACAATTACATTCCCTACACCGACCGGTCCAGTGCTCAGCATCACCGAAGCTGGCGATTTGCACATGCCTTACACGGTTCGCGTCAACAATGTGATCTGGGCGGATGACGCCGTCACGCGCGAGGCGCTCGCATTTCTGTCGGAAATTCTCGGCAGCGATTCGCCCTACATCTATCGCGGCCTGCTCATGCCGGGCATGGGCCTGATCAGTAACAATGTCCTGAACGACCGTGCTGCATTCACCGACGATGCCACGCTTCAACGTCATTACTACCGAGCGCGCGATTTCGACCGGCTGGCTGGAACCGGCGTGTTGGAGTAGGGGGGCGTCTGCCGGATCGGTGTTGCAGCGCGCATCACACGGCCGCGATGCGGGGCTGATATTCGAGTGTGCTACAACGCCCGCAAGGCGCGGGTCACCGGTTGACGGGCCGCATGAATGGCCGGGAACAATCCGCCGAGCAGGCCGATACCGAGTGCCCAGAGCAGGCCGTTGAGTATCAGTTGTGGCGACACCTGAAAGGCAAACACCACTTGGCTGAAGTTCGCGCCGAGGGTGGACACGGTGTATTTGTCGAACAGCAACCAGGCGAGGCCGGCACCGAGGGCGCCGCCGAGCAGCGCCAGCAAGGCCGCTTCCAGCATGACGGAGATGACGACTGGTGTGGCGGAGAAGCCGAGTGCGCGCAGTGTGGCGATTTCGCGTGCGCGCGTGGACACCGCCGCGTACATGGTGTTGAGCGCGCCGAACACCGCGCCGACACCCATGATGGTGGCGATGGCCACGCCAAGGATACGGATCAGACGCGTCAGGTCTTCAGACTGCGTGGCGTAATAGTCGCGCGTGCGCTGCACGTCCACGGTCAGGCGCGGATCGCTGCTCAAGGCAGCCTTGAGTGTGTCGAAGGCGTCGATGTCGGTGAGCTTGAGGGTGACCGATTGATAACCGCTGCGGTTGTAAGCGCCCTGCAATACCTCGGGATCACTCCATAACTCCGACTCGTGCGCATCGCCCGAGGCGAACACGCCTACCACGGTCCAATCCTGCAAACCCAGACGGACGATCTTGCCGACCTCCAGACCGGCGAATTCCTGCTGTGCGCCTTTACCGATTACCAGTTCGCGTTTGCCGGTTACGAAGCGTCGACCCTCGATGATGTGTGTATCGCGGCGCAATTCCCAAACCTGCGGACCGACGCCGCGGATTTCTACATTGGCATCGGTGCCGGAACTGCGCTTGGGCAGGTTCGCGACCACCACCACTTCGGCCGAAGCGAGTGGCACCCCGGTGCTGTTTTTGAGGATGCCCGGTGCCTGCGCGATCAGTACTGCTTCGGCGCGGCTCAGGCCGCTGTTGAGTTCCGCGCTTGCGCCTTTGCGCAGCACAATGGCGTCATCCAGACGTCCGGCCTGAGCGAGTACCGATCGAAAACCTTCGCCCATCGCCAGCAATGCGACCAACACGCCTACCACGCCGGCGATGCCGCCAACGATGACCAAGGCCGAACCCAAGCGCTGCGGAATCGTCGCCAGGCTCATCCAGGTGATCTCGAATATTTGTTCCAACCAACGCATGCCGATTATCCTCAAAGCTCATGCAAGGCGTCGACGATGCGCAGGCGCATGGCCCGCCACGCCGGGGGCAGACCTACCGCGATGCCGAGCACCAGCATGATCAGCGCACCACTCAACCAGGATTGCGCGCCGACGGCGAATGAGCCGCCGCGAAAGGCCGCGCTCAGCGCACCCGCGCCACTCATCGCCAGTAACAGACCGATGCTGCCGCCGATGGCGGCGAGCAGCAACGCTTCACCCAGCACCAGCCATAACACGCTCTGATTGGAAAAGCCGAGGGTTTTGAGCACCGCCAGTTCCGGGATACGCTCGCGCACTGCCTGCGACATGGTGTTGCCGGTCAGCAGCAGAATAGTGAAGAACACTGCGCCCATGATCGAACTGACGATCATGCCGATATCACCTATCTGCTTGACGAAATCCAGCGTGAATTGCTTCTCGGTCTGGGTCTTGGTTTCGGCGGCCGAGTTGATAAACAGACGGTCGATGGCCTGCGCCACCTGCTGCGCGCGACTGGGGTCGCTGACTTTTACCATGTACCAGCCGACGGTGCCGTGGGCGAAGGTGCGGCCCTCGTCGAAGTAGTCGTAGCGGAACATCATCTGATCTTCCTGATTACGGTCACGTTCGTCACGCGCCTGAAAGATGCCGACTAGATCGAAGGTCCAGGTGTTACCGCCGTTCTTGTGCGGAAAGATGGTGGCTTGCAGTGGAATCTTGTCGCCGATCTTGAAATTGTAGCGTTGCGCCAGATTCGCACCGACGATGGCCCCGGTGCGGGTGGTGAGGAAGGCCTGCTTTTGTTCGGCCGGTAGCACGAACTCGGGATACATGGCGAAATAGTTCGTACTCACGGCGAAGTTGGCAAAAAAATTCTTGCGGTCCTGATAAATCCCGCCGAACCAGTTGGCAAAGGCGATGTCTTCGACGCCGGTTACCCGCTGAATCTGTGCCTGGTAGGAATAGGGCAGCGGTTGGATGATCGATAGCTTGGAACTCGCGATCAAGCGACTTGCGCCCTCCAGGCTCTCGCGTACCGTGAACGCGACGCGTACGGCATCGAGCATGCCAAACAACAGAAACGCAACGATGATCGATAACAAGGTCAGCGTCGTGCGTACCTTTTTGCGCAACAGGCTGGCCCAGATCAGATGCAGATATTTCATACATCGTTCTCGGCAAAGGTGCCCTTGTCGAGATGCAGTTGACGCTGTGCATACTCGGCCGCTTTTGGATCGTGGGTCACTATAACAATGGTTTTGCCGTGCTCGCGGTTGAGTTGCTGCAGCAGTCGCATGATCTCGTCGGCGGTATGCCGGTCGAGATCGCCGGTTGGCTCGTCGCACACTAAAATCTTTGGGTCGGAGACGATGGCGCGGGCGATGGCAACGCGCTGCTCCTGCCCGCCGGAAAGTTCCTGCGGACGGTGCTGGGCACGATCTTCAAGGCCCACCAGTGTCAGCGCGATAGTGGCGTTGCGCTTGCGCTCGCGTGCCGACAGTCGCGTCAGTAGCAACGGCAATTCGACATTCTTTTGCGCGCTGAGCATGGGTAACAAATTATAAAACTGGAATACGAAACCGACATTGGCCGCACGCCATTTGGCTAGTTCACCACTGCTCATTCGGTCGATCCGCGTACCCGCGACCTCGATGCTGCCCGCGCTCGGCGTGTCCAAGCCGCCGATCAGATTGAGCAGCGTGGTCTTGCCGGAACCGGACGGTCCCATCAGCGCAACGAAATCGCCGGCAGCGATGTCCATGTCGATGCTGTGCAGCACCTCGATAATCTGCTTGCCGCGCAGATAGTTTTTGGTGATGCCGCGCAGAGTGACCAGAGTTTCCATGTTCAACCTTGTCAGGATAGACCGTGCCTTTCTATCTCACGCAGTCTGTAGGTGTGGCCTAAAGGTGAGACGCTTGCGCAGAGAGCCGCCCTTGGGTATGGACGCGAACCGGCTCGTCGGCTCAGGTTCGCGTGCAGAGCACGTTGCTACGCGCGCGCAATTCGTGAAAACCTGAATCAATATAGTTAACCGGGCTGTTCCAACTGCACCTTGTCGCCGTCCTGCAATTCTGCGGGCGGCGTGAGGATAACGCGCTCACCATTGTTCACACCTTCGAGTACTTGCCTAAGATCCACGTAGCTTTGTCCCAGTTTCACCGCACGGGCCTGTGCATGTCCGTCAACGACAACGAAGACTTGTTGGCCATCGCCCTGTGGGCGTAGCGCATCGGCCGGGATCAATACGCCGCTGCTAGCCTCGGACTGCGCGGTGTTGGCGGGGTTCTCCAGAAACGCCACGCGCGCGCCCATATCGGGCACGATGCGCGTGTCTTTTGCATCGAGACTGAGGCGCACCTTCACAGTGGCCTTGCTGCGGTCGGCGGCAGGGATGATGGCGATGACCTTGCCAGGAATGCTCCAGTCAGGATAGGCATTGAGCGTGGTCTGCACCGGCTGTTCGGCCTGCACGCGGCCGATGTAGGCCTCGTTGACCTCGACTTCGATCTCCAGCGAATCCATATCGACGATGGTGCCGATGCCGGTGCGCGTGAAGCCATCACCGGCGGAGAAGGGCGACACGATCTCGCCCGGTTGCGCCGCTTTGACCGTGATCACTCCGGAGAACGGCGCTCGAATAATGGTATTGTCCAAACTGACCTGTGCGGCTTCGATGCCGCGTTCGGCAACTTCGACCTGGCGTTGTTGGGTGACCAGCATGGCATGCCGCGAATCGACCAAG
>Ga0209254_10005246_pt1 | contig 11914 bp, 11 predicted proteins | sample FrelakmetDIP11DI_FD_187148 | JGI IMG/M metagenome (GOLD analysis project Ga0209254, IMG submission 187148) | Freshwater lake sediment microbial communities from the University of Notre Dame, USA, for methane emissions studies - DIP11 DI (SPAdes)... | ecosystem: Environmental > Aquatic >... | reverse complement strand
TCCGAATGCGAATGACTGGATTACCGGCGGTACGCTGACCTTCAGCGATGGATCGATGGTGCCAGTGGGGCCGTTGAACAACACGGGTACTCAAGTCGAGATCACGTTCACCCCACGCTCCATTACGAGCGTTACGTTCACGGTTACTTCGGCAGGGTCGTCTGCCGCCAACATCGGACTGGCTGAGTTGGCGGTATACGGGATGTAAATCCCAATTGCTCGGTCGGGTGGTTGCGGATTCAGAAATTTTCAATCAGTAGGGTGCCGGGCTGAGGTTGGGTGGGTAAGTGGATCAGGCTTGTGATCGGGCTTCGCGCGTTTTGGCGTGGCGCTGGCCAGCTATGCGGGCTCCAAGATCCATCGCAGGCTTTTCAATAATGTGATACCCAAGCCCGCAAAAGACTAGAAGGCAAGCAGCGGCCACAACCCACTGCGCGGGTCGCGACAATTCGTCAAGCACGAAACATCCGATCCAGATTGCGATGCAGTGAAAGAGATAGATTCCATAGGAATACTTCGCAACAAAGGTGCCAACTGCATTGACTACTTGCCAACGTCCACGTCGGAATGCGGGAATAGCGATTCCGACAATGAGGCACAGAAGCCACTGCACCGGACCGTTGTGAACTCCAGGTAGAAGGGCTTCAATGCCGAGATAGCCAAGAATCAACAGCCCGAGAAACGGCAGCCAAAGGCTTCCGCTGATTACGGCGGATAGACGTCCCCGCAATGTGTACGAAATCACTCCGGCCATGAAGCAGGGGGCGAAAAACGCGACATTGAACCGCGCAGATATTCTCGGCTGTATGAGCGCCATTGCAACGCAAATGGCCCAAACAGCTGCCGTACGTACACCGAATGGTTGCTTCCCCACCGCCACGTATAGCAATGGCAGAAACATGTACATCTGCAGTTCAATCGGCAAACTCCAAAGTGGAGAAAGTATCGGTTCGCTACCCGTGAGATTCATGGTCAGTGCCAGGTTGGACGCAAGATCCGAGAAGCCAAGCCACTTGTGTTCCACAAATGGCAACCTCGGTATCCGGAACAAATAGACCAAGAGAACGCACACGATACTGAGGGGATAGATCCTGAAGAACCGCCTGATGAAGAAGGACCGGGCCGGTCTGGACGAGTCGCGGTGGAGCCGCTCCAAGGACTGCATTAGAACAAGGCTGGTATGAACGAAGAACAGCAGGACGCCAAGTCGCCCCAGCTGCCAGTCGATAGGATGAAACGATCTCCCATATTGATGGCCGATCGTCTCCATAACGTGGTCCGCAAGGACAAGGATGACCGCGACGGCTCGAAGCGCGTCTAGATTTTGGGACTGCGATGCATTTCCAGGCGGCCTTTGTTGCATGATGCTGCGCCGTGTCAACTCAGCAGATGTCGATTCAGGTCGACGTCCCGTATAGGTGTGCGTCGTGTCTTAGTCGGGTGTGGCTAGGCTTGGAAGGGCAAGTCATGGCGCCCGGTACCGAAACTCGGTAGAGAGGCTCTGTAAGACGCCGTAACTTTCAGCATCCCTACTGAGGCGCGATGACCGGGTGGGAAAGCCAGACGATGGCAAAACCTGGCCAAACTTTGCGTTTGATCCTCACGCCGGGAGCTCACGGAAATATGCAGATGTCACTCGGCCGTGACATTCTCTGGCGGCATCGGGCGAGCCGTTCCCCTGGGATCACTGACTCCCAGGTAAAAATTGTCCCATCGCTGCACGCCAATGGTCGTTGTATCCGGAGCGTAGTTCGACAAGATCAGCTTGTTGGGATTGTATTGCGTCTCTTCTCGCAAGGTTATGTTTCGGTACTCACCCTTCAGCTCCCCGTTGACCCAAAAGCGAATCTCGCCGTCCACGTTTCCGGGGGTGTTTGGCTTGACGAACAACAGTAGACGATCCCACTGGTCTATGCGCGCCACGGCCGGAGTCCCGATGTTTTGCGACAGGCCTCCCAGGGACCTGTTGAAGCTGCGGTCGGCGTTCCACCTGAGGCGCTCGATATAGTAGTCGCCGGACCGGGCCCGCGCGTTGAGCACGACCTGGAACCGTCGGCGACTGTTTTCGTCCTCGAAGTTCACTATCGCAATCTTGTGAAATGTCGAGCTGCTCCCATAGGTGAAGCCAACGTCGAACTTACTGTCGAACTGAAGCCAGAGACCCTGCGCGGGCGTCACTGCATCGCCACCAACGCGCACGTGGTCGCCGAAGATGTAGTCTTTGTAGTTATCCGTTGGTTGCCCCTGCGTCATGACGGCTTGAGCGGCGTACCGACCGTCAGTGGCATCCACCGAAGAGACGCTCAGGCTGGCCTGGAGACCGCCATCCCATTCCGAAAAGTCGCCGGTTTCGAAACTGCTCCGGAAGGGCAATCCTGTTGCCCCGAGCGCTGTAGAAACCGCGACCGTGTGCGCAGCAGCCAGAACGCCGACAAGGATGGCGATCGTACGCAGGCGATTTCTCACAATGGAATCTCCTTAATCGACTCCTGCATGCCACCAATGGCCTGCTCGGTGCGCGAGGATCGGCACCTGACAAAGTCAATCTCGTTGCGCGATATGTTAGCGCCGTTGTTCAGTCTAGGTGTGGACCCTGCCGGGCGGCAAGATGTTTCGGCCCCGAATCGTGACGCCAATCACAGACATGGGTCCACGTCCGCAGGAGCGATCTCGGACGTTCCGGACTGACCCGACGCTATGCCGGCGTCGCGTTCCCGTATGGGTCGCAGGTCGCCTGAGTCACTAGGGCGGGATCGTAGATAAATTGACAGTCCGCTAGGACGTCTGCACAGTCTGCGCATGAGTCGTGCCCCGGGCATCCTGATAATGATCGCCTATGAGATCGACATCGGGTTCGCAATCGGCCGGCTCGTCGAGGTTTTCCATGAGATGGCACTGCGGTGGGCAGGCGACCCGCGGAGAGTGCATTTTTCGTTCTCCCGGATCAATGGCAAGGGATCCTCCAACCTGCCGCAGGGCTTCGATAACCTACTCGAGGTCGATTACCGGAGGAGCGATCCTGCAGACCTCCGTCGCCTATCGGAGTACATCCGGCAACATCAGATCGAGATCATCTTTGCACTGGACATGGGAGTCCAGTGTGCGTGCCTGAAAGCTGCGCGGCTTGCGGGAGTCCGCACCGTCATCAGCTATTGGGGCGCGCCGATGAGTTCGATCGTATCGTCGGCCAAGCTGATGCTGAAGCGACTTGAGGTCAGGCTTCTCCGATGGTCACGCCCGGACTATTTCGTCTTTGAGTCCGAGGCAATGCGCAGATTCGGCGTCCTGGGCCGAGGACTTGCCGGGACGAAGACCGTGGTCATTCCAACGGGGATCGACGCCGAGAAGTTCAGGCGAATGCCCGAGGTTCCTGGAATGGTCTATGACCGCTTCGGCATTCCCCGTGATCGCACGATCGTTGTCTACATGGGGCATCTGCATCGACGTAAGGGCGTGCATGTTTTGATGGGGGCGGCGGAGCATTGGGTCCAGTCCATGTGCCGTCAGGACGTGCACTGCCTGTTCCTCGGCAATCGCGAGAATGAAGTAGCTGAATTCCGCGCTGAGTTCAATGTCGCAGCGCCGTTCATAACTTTCGGCGGTTACCAGTCAGACATTCCGGAATTGTTGTCCGGATGCGCCATAGGGTGTGTCCCGTCATCCGGCTGGGATTCGTTCCCGATGTCCTCGCTTGAAATGCAATCCTGCGGTCTTCCGGTTGTCGTGAGTGACCTGCAAGGTGTTCCGGAGACGGTCGTTGATCAAGTCACCGGTGTCGTTGTACCCGCGGGCGACCCAGTCGCGCTGGCGGGCACGATCATATCGTTGGTCGACGATCCCGCTCGGCGTGAGCGAATGTCACTGGCTGCTCGGCGGCGCATCGTCGATAAATTCACCCGCGACCGGCAGATAGATTCGCTCGCGCACTTCATGAGCGATGTCCTTGGGCCCAGTTCGGGCACGTTCAGCGCCGATTAGTCACGACTTATCTGTCGTTATTCCATCGCGATGCTGTTTTCGAAAGGAGCCTGTATCAATCAAAACTGGAAGTAGATGAACGACTGCTGCTGCAGAGGTGGAAACACGATCAGAATGAACATGCAAATGAACATGCAAATGAACATCACCAGGGCCTGAAGCCACACGCTGCGCCCGAGGATGATCAACTGATTATCCTGGCGTTCCAGCGATGCTTCGTACGCAGTCAGTGGCAGCGCGAAGAACGCGAGCATTGTAAGTGCGAATGAACTGAACGGCGTCGGGCTGAAGTCACCGGCGACCGCGCGCATCATCGTTCCGACTTGTGCCATGCTTTCGGCACGGAACAGGAGCCAACTGAAGCAGACAAGGTGGAACATGAGCAGCATGCGGAACCATGTTTTGGCGCGCTCTGCGGCAATGCTATGACCCGAGGGCTGAAAAGGTGGTCGTGGGCCGCTAAGCGCCGGCCAGCGGCGGTAGATGATCAGGATCGCACCGTGAAACGCTCCCCATACGACGAAGGTCCAGGCAGCTCCGTGCCAGAGGCCGCCTAGCAGCATAGTCAGGGCGAGATTCCGGTAGGTGTTTAGGTGCCCCTCCCGGTTGCCGCCGAGTGGGACGTACAGGTAATCGCGCAGCCATGTCGAAAGACTGATGTGCCAGCGATTCCAGAAGTCGCTTGGAGAAATGGCGAAGGAGGGCATCCGGAAATTCCAGCTCAGCTGGATCGTAGTGCGGCACAATTCGGGCTAGCACTTCGCTACTAATACGCTCTCTGAGAACATAGACAGGCGACAGTCTCGCCACTCCGGGCTCGATCCACTGGCCGACCGTGAGATCCTGGAACCGTGCTGTCGCGGGCAACTCTGTCAGCGGGCATAACAATCCGAACGTGCGGCTGACATTCATTGTCTGCTGGTCGGCAATCTGGGCGCAGGCGTAGCCAATTACCAGCACGTCACCGGCACGCGCCGCCGGCGGTAGTTTCTCAATGATGCAGCGCCAATCCCACAGCGTTGTGCCATCGGGGACCAACTTGAGCGCGTCGACACTTCGACCGGACATCGCTCCAGCGAGGGCTGCGAAATGCTTTTGCTGCACGGCGTTATTCGTCAAGGAGTTGCCGATGATCAATGCGCGCGGTCCAGGCGCCGTGTCGAAGGCAACAAGCAACCGGTCGACGTCGCGGATGTGGACCAAGTTGCCCGACAAACGCGGCGCGAATGCGAGAAAGGTAATCTCCATGCCCGCGAGAAGCAGAAGGGCAAGTCCGAAAGCACACAAGGTACGCCGCCCGTCGTAACCGGGAGGCAGTGACTCCGTCTGTTGGGTCATCGCGTGGCAGCAGTTCGTGCTATTCGAAGCGCTAAATGCCAGCAGGTTCCCGAACGACAAAACTGCCGCTCCAGCGGCTGTCGACACCAGGTGTTTCAGGCCCTCTGCGGGCCAGCGAGAGGGACCGCGCAAAAGAAATGCGGGACCGGATAACCCAATAAGACGCGGTTATGGTAAATAGTGGGTGTCGCAAAAAGCGGCACTCGGCGCCATTGCCACAATCTCATAATGCCTTTGATCAGGCGACTGCAGACTCTGCTTCGGTCCTTAACGATGCGGCTAAGTTGCTTCAGGGCAATGGCCACAGCCCGTCGCGACAGTCTTGCACGACTCAACCGTCAGGAAATTCGTCGTGTACTCGTCGTTTGCTACGGCAACATCTACCGGAGCGCATTCGTCGGTGCCCATATGGCACAGCAATCGAACTCGCAGCTTGAGATTCGCTCGGTGGGACTGCACCCGGTGGCCGGACGTTCATCCCCATCCCGGCACGTCGAGATGAGTCGCAGATATCATATTGAGTTAGCGGACCACCGGTCGAAGGTCCTCGCGCCCTCGGACCTCGCGTGGGCAGACTTGATCGTGTTCATGGATCGTCACAACTGGCAGGCGCTGATCGAGCGGGGCGCTGCACGTGAGCGAATGGTATGGCTTGGAGCGCTCGACGGTGGCGCGATCGAGATTCTCGATCCGTACCGGCTGAATGACGCTCACGCCGAGCAGATCCTCGAACGACTGGCGAACTGTTCAGAGCAACTCGTGGTCAGACTCCGGGCCTAGTAGCAAAATCACCGTGCTCCGTTTGCAAGGAAACGGCGACGCCATTCGAGCCGGGCTGGCCCCAGGTCGTCCCACCTTTCGATCTCGTACCGAACGTCGCTGGCCGAAGGACGAAGGAAGTTCCACAAAGATTTCAGTCGCCCCGGGTGAGACGTGGGCAAGTTCAATTGACGATTACGCTTCAGCAAGATGAGTAGTAACGAGTCCAGATCGCCGGACAACCATCGACAGCGAACGCCCGTTCGAAAGCTGGGCGGATGGGCAGCTGCGGTGCCCATCGCGACATCGACTAGCAGCGCAGGAAAATCGACGCCCGCATCGATCGCGAGCTGTAGCGAGCCCCAGAAACGTGCATTTATTTCCATCAGGCGGAACGACCCGTCCCGCTCGTCGCGCTTGAATTCGATCATTGCCGGGCCATGCCATTCCAGGCTTCGCAAGAGTCTTTCGGCGTGGTCGGCGGCCACAGGATCAACGTCGATGCTTTCAGAGAGAACGCTCACGCCGCCGGACGGCGGCTTCTCACGGAGGCGGCGATGCGAAAAGCACGCGATGCTCCTGCCGCGATCGAACAGCATAAATACACCGATCCCCGGACCAGCAATTCGCTCCTGCAGGAGAACCGGGTACGATTCAGCCGGGAGCGCGGAAAGACGCCGTCGCAGTGCGCCGGCCTCAGCGGCGTAGCTGACGGAGTTCGAGATCCAGCCCGCCGCAGTCAGCACTCTCGAACATGCAGGTTTGATGACAACTGGAAACTGCAATGCGTCGATTGCATCCTGCGCGGCCGCCGGGGATGAAACCGTACGGCTTTCTGGAACCGGCACACCGAGGCTGCGCGCAAGTTCAAGGCACTCTGCCTTGTTGCTGGCACGACGCACCGAGTCATACGAGGGGTACGGTAAACGACAATTGCTCGGCAGACAGTCTCGGTGGCGCGTCAGCAGGAGGGTCGAAATCTCGGTCATGGGCAACACAACATCAATTCGCTGGCGGCCAGCTAGCTCGATAATTGCTGCCAGAAAAGCCTCGGGGTCGTCCGCCGGAATGGGACAGCGTTCGGCGATCGACGAGTAACGGGAGGCACCGGCTAGAGAGGGGTAACGATCCGAAACGTTGACAACGAAGTGCCCAAACCTACCGAGCGAGCGCGTGGCAGCCAGTGCCTGGCGCGTATCTCCGTCGGTAACCAATATGCGAAGAATGAAAAGGCCCTCAGAACACGCCGGAGATACGGCTCAGGAAGCGGCCGTAAGTTCGAGTCGATCCCTCATGCATGTTGACCCTTCTGAGCGAAAAGGCGTCATGCCCTGGCGCTATCGGACCATCCTCTGTCGTGAAGGCACCACGATAGCCCGCTGCGCGGACCAACTCGATTGATGCCGCATCATGGTCGCCATTCGGGTAGGCGAACCAGTCGATATCGCGGTCGAGTTGCGTTCTCAGCACTGTACGCGACTGGGCCAATTCGGACCGCGCCAAGTCCGACGATAGACGTGGCAGTGGAGAATGCGAAACCCCGTGCGAGCCCACGGTGAAGCAACGGCTGGTCACCAATTGTTGTAGGTCTGCCCAGGACATGAAGCAATCGTCGCCGAAGTTCGTGGGTGCGGCAATGCCAAGTCCCAGCAGGCCTTGCTCGACCTGTTGCAGCCTTGAGTCGATTTCCCGCGGCGAAAGGATCTTCTGACGCGTGACTGCATCGCGTATCGCGCGGCGAGCGACCGGTTCCGAAACATCCTGGACCATTGACGCGGACGCCTGCGCGAGCAGCGCGAGACCGCGTCCCGAACTCCAGGCGACATAAAGCAGGCGCGAAAGTCGCTCTTGCCAGAAGCAGCGCGAGGTGCCGATGAAGCCTGTAGCGGCGAACAGCAGCGCCTGTACATCATGATGTTTAAGGGCCGGCAATGCGTGCGTGAGATTATCATGCCAACCGTCATCGAATGTCACGAGGCAGGCTCGCCTTGGGGGAGCCCTCGTGCCATCGAACACCCTGCCGAACTCCTCCGCTGTAAGCGGGTGTAGGTGGGATCGAATCCATGCAAGATGCTGGTCAAAAGTCTCTGGCGTAACAATGATCCCAGGCGCTGAAAAAGAGTCACGGTTCTTCTCGGGAAGCACCCGGTGGTAGGTGAGCACAAGCACCTTGCCGTGCAGTCTGCGATCCAACTGGCGCCACAATAGTCCCGTGGTTGCAAGGGACCCGGTCACCAGATCCTTAGCGCCGCTGATAATTCCGCGCCACATACTCTTGTCGGCTCCTGGCTGGCATATCAAGCTGCCTAAGGATTGATTCTAGCGTCATTCGGCAGGGCCGGGTCGCGCCGAGTACCACTAGGCCGGTTCCCACGATCGTAATGTACGATGATCTGCGGTTCGTCTAAATTGGTTGCCACGCAATGTCTACTCACCGCCGGTGCTCAGCAGGAGGACGGAATGCAGCTCGATCACGTTTGTATAGCTGTTCGGTCGATCGACACCGCAATTGCAAAACTCGTTCCGCTGCTTGGTTACAAGCGGAAGACACGGCGGGTTACAAATTCTCGGCAGATGGTCAATGTAGTGTTTCTTTCAAAGCCTGGGTCATTGGATTTGAAACTCATCGAGCCCGCCTCCGAGGATTCTCCGCTTTGGTCGTCGCTACGCAAAGGCGAAGGCCTGCACCATCTTTGCTTCAAGACCGACAATGTGCCACTTACGCTCGAGAAGCTATCGGGGCGTGGCCTGCGTATTTTATCGCACCCAGCGCAAGGTGAGGCGTTCGACGACCACCTAATCGCGTTTGGCTACGCAGGATTCGGCCTCAATATCGAACTGATCGATACCGATGAGCGACGAGGCTTACTCGAGTCCTCGCAGCCTGATTCCGTTGGGTCTATTGAGCCGGGTAGCGTGTGATAAGCCACCGCTCTGCGACCCTCAGCAGCTCAGCGACCCAATCTGGGTCCGAGAAAACATGATTCGCATCTGGTATGAGGTGCACTTCATACAAATGCTTGTAGTCTCGAATCCGCGCCTCGTGATGGCCTTCGAAATTCTCGGAAAATTGATAACGCAGTCTGTCTGCTCCGGCGAAGAACAGAATCATGGGCCTGGCTGATTCAAGCATCGCCATGAACGCGGACGCAAAGCGTGGATTGGTTCGATCAATGTCAGACTTGGCGGGTTGTGGTGGCGCATCGCGGGTAGCCTTCCGATCAGAGAACCATTGTTTGATGATTCGCCAGATGACCTGATAGCTTGACTTGCCGGACAAGAATCGCATGAGCGACTTCGGGTCCGTGAGCTTCCCGAAGTATTTGCCACGCAGACTGACAATCTGATGCTTCGTCAGGATGCGGGCCCAGTTCTCCGGTCCGCCCTCGAGTGCCGTGGGCAATCCCATGCCCAGCAGGCACTCAATTCGTGTATCGATTTCCGCGGTCACGAGTGCGCTGATCGATCCGCCGCAAAGCCCGGATCCGACAAAGCGTCGAATTCCCAGGGTCTCTTGCATCCAGTCCATTGCAGCGACCGTGTCATCGACATACCGGCCGGCTTGAATGGAGTTGTACATATCGGCTAGTGCCCGCTCCGATAGCTCACCTTCGGAGTCGCCCAGACCGTAGTAGTCAAACCGCAGGACGTGAAATCCCAACAGCACCAATCGGGCTGATATCTTTAGATAGAGACGGTGTGGGCCGACGCGCCCTTTAATGCCTGGCGAGAGCAACAGAACGCACACGCCCCGTGCGGTTGCATGATCTGGCTCATGCAGTATTCCGTGCAGCAGGTGTCCGTCCTGGTTTGGAAAAGAGACGCAGCGAGTTTCGCTCACGGCGTCGCCTCCAATGCTTGGTGACACACGCGCATTAGTTCAGGAGCCCGCTGGTAGAAGGTCTTGATCTCCCTCCAGAACGGTTCCTCTTGCACGGTTTGCACCTGGCACCGGCCAGTGGTTTCCGAAATGGCTGCCAGCTCCGGTTTCACCGATGTCTCGTCCTGGTTGATCTGCACGAGCAAAGTTTCACCGGCTACATGTAGCAGTGCATCCCGCAAGCGGAAATCGGACACTTGCCGAAACAGCGGCTCGGTGAGTTCGTAGCCATCTATGTTCACGGATTCGCCATTTGAGAGGCGGGCTACGAGTGCGTCCCGGTTCTCGATGACCTTGCGGTGCAGCGCCATCTGGAACATAAGGTTCGCTCGCAGAACTGTCTGCATGTACGCAGCCCCATCCACTACCGGGTCCCATAACAACAGTCGAGAGACGTCGGTTCGGCGCATGGCTGTCGAGGCAGCGACACAGGCACCTAGTCGCAGACCTAGCAAAGTCACTGCGGTGACCCCTGGGTTCAGCACGCGGACAGTATCGATCGCCAGGCAGGCATCCTGGATGCGAGTCTCGAAGTCCGATCGTTCGAACGGGCGGTCACTGTCGCCTTCGCCCCGGAAGTCAAAACGGAGCACAGCGAATCCGGCCGCGGAAAAATCGCGGGCGAACGTTACGAAGACACGATGGGCCCATAGCTTCTCCTCACCCAGCGGGTGGCACATCACGATGGCTTGGGACGCGGGTTGGGTTGGCCGGTGATGTGTAGCGAAGACTCGTTCGCCGTTCAGTTGGAGAAACAGATGCTCTTCTTTCACTAGGGACTCATTTTTACGGTGAAGTAAAGCTCAAGTGATATCTTGCCAGTCCCTAGGACTGGCGGCGTGCGGCGGTGCCGAACCCTGGTGTTGGGGTACTCGACCACCTTCCTGATTCAGATCTCGCTGTTGCTCTGGCCTTGAGTGCTGACCGACTCCTGTAGTTCCGCATCGACGATGCGCTCCGCCAGTTCCTGCCGCATCCGTTCGCGATCGAACTTGCCGTTGGCGTTCCGGGGCAAAGTCTCGCGCCAATCGACGAGCAGCGGCACCATGTACCGCGGCAACCGCCGCCGTAACGCCGTCAGCAGCGCGTTGGTGTCTGCATCGGCGCCCGGCGGGGGCGAGGCGACCAGCACGATGCCGTGTCCCAACCTTGCATGCGGCACACTGACGGCAACCGCGTCGCAGACGCAACCAGTGGCATAGGCTTCTTCCTCGACCTCGGTCGGGCTCACACGGTATCCGGACGTCTTGATCATCTCGTCGCGACGGCCGATGAAGTAGAGGAAACCCTCCGCATCGCGTCGCACGATGTCGCCCGACCACACGGCGAGTTCTGGTTGTGGCCGGCCTTGGGCCACCGTCGGCGCAGGTCGGAAGCGCTCGGCGGTGCGCTCCGGATCGTTCCAGTAACCGAGCGCAACCAGCGATCCGCAATGGACCAATTCGCCCGGCTCGCCAACGGCGCAGGGTGTGCCGTCGGGCCTGAGTACCAGTACCTCGGCGCCGGGGATCGCCTTGCCGATCGAATCCGGGCGCCGATCCACTTCCTCGGGAGGCAAGTACGTGGACCGGAAGGCTTCCGTCAGGCCGTACATCAGGTATACGCGCGTCTGTGGCAAGCCCTGCCGCAACTTGGCAAGGGTGGCCCGTGGCATCACGCCACCGGAGTTAGTGATGTAGCGCAGGGTGCGGCGCACTTCATCGGGCCAGCGCAGGTCCGCCAGCTGGATCCAGATCGGCGGCACTGCGGCGAGGCCCGTGACCCGCTCGCGTTCGAGCGTGAGCAGCACCTCCTGTGGCATCAGGTAGTCGAGCAACACGACGCTGGCGCCCACGGCGAATGCCGTGGACAACTGGCTGAAGCCGTAGTCAAAGCTGAAGCTGAGCACGGCCAGTAGCCGGTCGTCAGGCGTGTTGCCAAGGTATCCGGACACGCTGCGCGCGCCGGCGACCAGGTTGC
>Ga0209254_10005245_pt1 | contig 11914 bp, 9 predicted proteins | sample FrelakmetDIP11DI_FD_187148 | JGI IMG/M metagenome (GOLD analysis project Ga0209254, IMG submission 187148) | Freshwater lake sediment microbial communities from the University of Notre Dame, USA, for methane emissions studies - DIP11 DI (SPAdes)... | ecosystem: Environmental > Aquatic >... | reverse complement strand
GAAGTATTTGGTGTGATAGGCCTTGAGGTCGGCGGCCGCTACGGCCTCGTAGGTGGCCTTGGTCGGCTGCCAGGTCACGGCGTTGTCGCCGTAGAGGATCTTCTCGTACTCCCGGCTGAGGACGCCGTTCGGCTGGTCGTTGGCCTGGCGCAGCTGTTCGACGAAGCGGGCCTTGGCCAGCTTCAGCGGCTCCTCCCGGAAGGCCGGATTGCGGAGCACGTCGAAGAACATGGCCAGCCCTTCGTCGAGGTCCTTGGCCAGGACCGACAGGCTGAGGGTCGCGGTCCGCTCCCCGACCATGAAGTTCAGGGTGCCGCCGAGGAAATCGATGCGGTCCTCGATGACAGGTCCTTCTTTGGCGGCCGTGCCGCCCTTGATGAGCTGGTCGCCGAGGACGCGGCCGAGCCCGGTCTTGTCCTTGGGGACGTAAAGGTCGCCGCAGTTGATGATCGCGGTGATGTTGAAGAGCGGCAGGCTCTTGTCCTCTTGGACGTAGGCCCGCAGGCCGCCGGCGTAGACGGTCCGGGACGCCTTGGGATCCGGCGGCTCGTATTTGAGGGACTGGTACTTGAGCTCGGAGGGGTGCTTGGCCTGGGCCAGGCCCAGTCCGGCGCAGAGGAACGCGAGGGCCAGGATGGCGATGATCGTCTTTTTCATGTCGTCCTCCTTACCGGCCCGACTTCCGGGTGTAGATCGCCGTCAGGCTGTTGTCCTTGACGAAGTACTTGGCGGCGACGCGCTTGATGTCGTCGTTGGTGACCTTTTTGAGGTCGTCGAGGTCGGTCATGATGGACCGCCAGCCGCGCATGAGATCGGCCCGGCCGACCCGGGAGGCCAGCCCGGAGGTGCTGCCGAGGCTGCGGACGAACATCGCCTCGCCCTTGTTCTTGGCCTTCTGGATCTCCTCCTCGGTCAGGCCGTCCTTCTTGACCTTGTCGATCTCGGCCCAGATCTCCTTCTCCAGGTCCTCGGGCTTGACGCCCTTGTCGACGCGGGGTGTCGCGCTGAACTGGAAGGCCCCGACGTACCACTGGGCGCGGCTCGAGGCCGAGGCGCTGACGGCCAGCTGCTTGTCGCGGACGAGGGTCTTGTAGAGGCGCCCCGTCCCTCCGCCGCCGCCCATGCCGCCGCGGCCGCCCCCGCCCGATCCCAGCGTGCCGGCCAGGATCGACAGGGCCGCCGTGTCCGGATCGCCGTCCGGCGGGGTGTGGAACATCATCTGCAGGCTCGTCGGCGCCGGACCCTCCCCAAAGAACCGCTTTTCCGAATACTGGGCCGGGACCCCCGTACGGATGGGCTCGAGGTCCGGGCCCTTGGGGATGCGGCCGAAGTATTTCTCGGCCATGGCCGTGATCGCGGCCGGGTCGAGATCGCCGACGTAGATGGCGACGGCGTTGTTCGGGACGTAGTAGGTGTTGTGGAAGTCGACGAGGTCCTGCTTCGTCATCTTCTTCAGGTCGTCCATCCAGCCGATGACGTCCCATTGGTAGGGCGAGGCCGTGTAGAACGCGGCCTGGACCTGCTCGCCGAAGAAATAGCCGGGCTGGTTCTCGCTCAGCCGGCGCTCCTCCATGATAACGTCCTTCTCGGAGTAGAACTCGCGGAAGCGGGCGTTCATCATCCGGTCGGACTCCATGAGCATCTGCAGCTCGACCTTGTTCGAGGGCAAGGTGACGTAGTAGCCGGTCGTCTCCTGGCTGGTCGAGGCGTTGAGCCCGGTGCCGCCGTTCTTCATGTACTGGGTCCAGAGGTCGTCCTTGATGACATAGGCTTTTTGGGCCTTGGCCAGCTCGTCGACCTCCTTCTGCCAGGCGGTCATCTTGGCCGGGTCGCCGTTCGTCTTCCAGTACTTCTCCCGGTAGACCCGGCTCATGAGCTCGTCGATCTTCCGGTCGATCTCGGATTCCTTGGCGTAATCTGTGACGCCCATGACCTCGGTGCCCTTGAACATCAGGTGCTCGTGGACGTGGGCGCTGCCGGTGATGCCCGGCCGTTCGTTGATCGAACCGACCTTGAAGTAGATGTGGCAGACGACGCGGGGCACGCCCGGCTTAGGGATCATCAGGATCTTCATGCCGTTCGAGAGGACGTGCTCCTTGACGTCCAGGGTCACGTCGGCGGCCCGGGCGAACGCCGCGAGGACGAACGCCGTCGCCGCGAGAGCCAGAATGCGCTTTTTCATCTCCGACACCTCCAGGGGATTGATGGACTGACGTTTAGACGTATTTCCGGTGGCCCTTCTTCCTCTTGAGCGCCTCGACGACGTCCTTGACCCTCTGATCGAGGGCCGCGTCGCAGATGAGCAGGGCGTCGCCGGTCTCGACAACGATGAGATCGCGGACGCCGACGAGCACGGTCAGCCGGCCCGGGTTCCAGACGAGGCAGTCCTTGGCGTCGAGGGTTAGGAGGTCGCCGCGGACGGCGTTGCCGGCCTTGTCGCGGGGCCAGATCTCGGCCAGCGTCGACCAGGCGCCGACGTCCGACCAGCCGAAGTCGCCGTCGGCGACGAGGACGCCGTCCGTCTTTTCCATGAGGGCGTAATCGATCGACATGGCCGGGGCCAGACGGAACGCCGCCCTGAGCCGGGCCGCGCTCCCCGACTTCAAGGCCGCGACCATGGCCGTCCAGGCGGGCTCGAGCTCGGGCGCGAAGCGCTCGATCTTCTCGGCGAAGACGCCGGCCCGCCACAGGAACATGCCGGAGTTCCAGGCGTAGTCGCCGGAGGCCAGGTATTCGTCGGCCAGGGCCAGGCCCGGCTTCTCCTTGAATCCCCGAGCCGGATAGAAGACCGTGCCGCCGATCCGGCGGCCGGCCTCGCGGTCGTGGCGGATGTAGCCGTAGCCTGTGGCCGGATAGGTCGGCGGGATGCCGAAGGTGACGAAGATGCGCTCGCGGGCCGCGGCCTCGACGCCGGCCTTGAGCCGGACGAGGAATCTGGCGGCGTCGCGGATGAGGTGGTCGGCCGGCAGCACCGCGACGACGGCCTCGGGATCCTCGAGCCAGACGCGGGCCGTCGCCAGCATCAGGGCCGGGGCGGTGTTCCGGGCCTCGGGCTCGACGAGAAAGCTCTCTTTGGGCAGCCGCGGCAGGAGCTTGCGGGCCAGGCGGGTCTGCCCGGCGTCGGCGACGAGCGTTATCCGCCGCGGCGGGATGAGCGGACGGACGCGCCGGACAGTTTCGAGGAGCATCGGGTCGCGCCCGGTGATGCGGAGGAACTGCTTGGGCCGGGCGGCCCTGCCCAGCGGCCAGAACCGGGTGCCCCGCCCGCCCGCCAGGATGACGGCCCGGATGTCCCGTCCCGTCATGACGCCCCGAGGGAGTTGATGACCTGCTGCAGAACTCCGCGGACTTCCTTCTGGATCCCGGCCAGGTCGGCTTCGGTGTCTGCCTCGAAGCGCAGGACGATGACGGCCTGGGTGTTCGAAGCCCGGACGAGCCCCCAGCCCGTGGGGAAGATGGCCCGCACGCCGTCGATGTCGATGACGGGATAGCGCGCGGCCAGCAGTCGGCGGACCTCGTCCACGATCTTGAACTTGATCTCATCGGAGGCGTAGATGCGGATCTCGGGCGTCGCGTACGTCTTGGGCAGGCCGGCCATCATCGCCGAGAGCGGCTCCTTCGACCGGGCCAGGATCTCGACCAGCCGGGCCGAGGCATAAATGGCGTCGTCGAAGCCGAACCAGCGGTCGTTGAAGAAGATGTGGCCGCTCATCTCGCCGGCGAGCGGCGCGTTCTCTTCTTTGATCTTTTTCTTGATCAGGGAGTGGCCGGTCCGCCACATGATCGGCTTCCCGCCGAGCCTCTCGATCTCGTCGTACAGGACCTTGGAGGCCTTGACCTCGGAGATGACGGCCGCGCCCGGCCGCGACGGCAGGATGTCGCGGGCGAAGATGATCAGGAGCTGGTCGCCCCAGAGGATCCGGCCGGCGTCGTCGACGACCCCGATCCGGTCGGCGTCGCCGTCGTAGGCGATGCCGAGCTCGGCCCCGGTCTCGCGGACCTTGGCGACGAGCATTTCCATCGCCTCGGGCAGCGTCGGATCGGGGTGATGGTTCGGGAAGCGGCCGTCGGGCTCGCAGAAGAGCTCGACGACCTCGGCCCCCATTCTCCGGAGAAGGGGCACGGCCACGAAGCCGCCCGCGCCGTTGCCGGCGTCGATCACGACCTTGACGGGCCGGGCGAAGCGCACGTTGGCGGCGACGTAGTCCTGATATCCGGGCACGACCTCGAGCGGCCGGACCCGGCCTTGGCCCTGCGGGAAGACGCCCTTGCGGACGATCTCGTAGAGCGCCTGGATGGTCTTGCCGTAGAGCGTCTCCAGGCCCGACATCATCTTGAAGCCATTGTGCTCGGGCGGATTGTGGGAGCCCGTGACCATGACCCCGGCCTGCGCCTTGAGGTGGAACACCGCGTAATAAAGGAGCGGCGTGGGCACGACGCCGAGGTCGGCGACGTCGCAGCCCGTGGAGGTGAGCCCGCGGATGAGGGCCTGGGCGAAGCCGGGCGAGCTCAGCCGGACGTCCCGGCCGACGGCGACGTCGTTCTGGCCGCGCCCGAGAAAATACGTGCCCATGGCCCGGCCGAGGATCTCGACGGCCGCGTCATCGAGGTCCTGGTCGACGATGCCGCGGATATCGTATTCCCTGAAGATCTTCGGGTTGATGTCCAAGACACCCTCCTCACGTCATTTCGCCCGGCCCTCCTGGCGGCGCCGGGCATAGCTGGCCCCGATGAAAGCCTTGAAGAGCGGATGCGGGGCCAGGGGCTTCGACTTGAATTCGGGGTGGAACTGGCAGCCCAGGAACCAGGGGTGGCCCGGGGCTTCGATGATCTCCACCAGCCCGTAGTCGGGATTGATCCCGGAGAAGATCAGGTCCGCGTCGGCCAGCGCGTCCTTGTAGGCCGGGTTGAACTCGAAGCGATGGCGGTGGCGCTCCGAGATCCGCAGGGCCCGATAGGCCTTGTGGGCCAGCGAGTCCTTCTTGAGGTCGCATCGGTACTGCCCCAGCCGCATGGTCCCCCCGATGTCGGCGTCCAGGGCCAGCTCGCGCCAGCGGACGATGACCTTGTGCGGCGCGTCCGGGACGAACTCCGTGCTGTTGGCCTTCTTCAGCCCAGCCAGCGAACGGGCATACTCGATGGACGCACATTGCATACCCAGGCAGATCCCGAAGAACGGGACGTTATTCTCGCGGGCGTAGGTGACGGCCCGGATCTTGCCCTCGATGCCGCGCTTGCCGAAGCCGCCGGGGACGAGAATGCCGTCCTTCGCGCCCAGGATCCCGGCCGGGTCTTCCTTCTCCAAAGCCTCGGCCTCGATCCAGTCGATCTTGACGCAGAGACGGTTGGCGAGGCCGCCGTGGATGAGAGCTTGGTTCAGGCTCAAGTACGAATCGTGGAGGCCGGCGTACTTGCCGACCAGGGCGATCTCGACGATGTCCTTCGGGTGCTTGAGCCGGTCGACCATGGCCTCCCACGCGGCCAAATTCTTCTTCCGGCGCGGCAGGCGGAGCATCTTGAGGATGGTCGCGTCCAGTCCCTGCGCGGCGTAATTCAGCGGGATCTCATAGATCGTGTCGACGTCGCGGGCCGTGATGACGGCCTCGACCGGGACGTTGGTGAACAGCGCGATCTTGGATTTAAGGTCGTCCGAAAGGTCCCGGCACGTGCGGCAGAGCAGGATGTCCGGCTGGATGCCGATCGCCCGCAGCTCCTTGACGCTGTGCTGTGTCGGCTTGGTCTTGAGCTCGCCGGAGACGCCGACGAACGGGACGAGGGTCAGGTGGATGAAGAGTGTCCGGTCGGCCCCGAGCGCGAGACGGATCTGACGCGTCGCCTCGAGGAAGGGCAGGCTCTCGATGTCGCCGACGGTTCCGCCTATCTCACAGATAACAATATCGTTACGTTCAGCAACGCCCTCGACCGCGGACTTGATCATGTCGGTGACGTGGGGGATGACCTGGACGGTCTTGCCGAGGTATTCGCCCTTGCGCTCCTTGCGGATGATCGATTCGTAGATGCGTCCGGCCGTCCAGTTGTGGGCCTTGGTCATCTTCGTCGACGTGAAGCGCTCGTAGTGTCCGAGGTCCAGGTCCGTCTCCGCTCCGTCGTCGGTGACATAAACCTCCCCGTGCTGGAACGGGCTCATCGTGCCGGGGTCGACGTTGAGATAGGGGTCGAGCTTCTCGATGGTGATGCGGTAGCCATGGCTTTCGAGGAGGCGTCCGATCGATGCGGCCGCGATGCCCTTGCCCAAGCCCGAAATGACCCCGCCGGTGATGAAGATATACTTCGTCATAGACAGCCTCTCCTGGAAAATACCCCCCGATTATATCCTTGGGACGCTCCGCACTCAAGCGGAGAAAAGCGCTTGTCCGGGCCTCGCGCGCCTGCGCCGCGCGGGCCGGGGCTCAGCCTTCGGCCGGCTCTTTGGCGGCCGCATCGCCGGGCCGCGGGCCGCCCTTGGTCTGGCACGTCGCTTCGAGATACGCACCCTCCTCGACGACGAGCGTCGGCGAGAGGATGGTTCCGAAAACGCGGCCCTTGTCGTGCACCTCGACCCGCTCGGTCGCCTGGAGCGTGCCGCGGATCTCGCCGTTGATGACGAGCTGGCCGACCTTGACGTCGGCCTCGACCTTGCCCCTCTCCCCGATAACGAGCAGGGAATCCGAATTGATGGTGCCCTTGAAGGTCCCCTCGATCCGGAAAGAGCCCTTGAACGTCAGCTCGCCCTTGAACTCCGACTCCTGGTCGATGATCCCGGCGAGCTTTGTTTCGTTCAATTCGCGAGGCCTGTCTTTCATGCGCTTACTCCTTTGATCCGGTCATAGATCCGGTTCAGATCGTCGAGGGAGAAATAAAAGATCTTGAGGACGCCCTTGTTCCGGCTGCCGGCGACAAGGACCTTGGTTCCGAGGATCTTGAGCATCTCCTCTTGCAGAGCATGGAGGTCCGGGTCGGTCAGGCTGCGCTGGACCCGGGGCGCCTTCTTTTTGAGCCGGTTGACCAGGGTCTCGGTGTTCCGCACCGACAGCCCCCGATCGATGACCTGGCGGCAGCAATAGAGCTGCGTCACGGCATCCTCGAGGGCCAGCATGGCCCGGGCGTGACCCATCGAGATCTCGCCGTCGACCAGCTTGTCCTGGATCTCCTGAGGAAGCTTGAGGAGGCGGAGGTAGTTCGTGACCGAGCTGCGGTCCTTGCCGACCTTGTCGGCGAGCTCGTGCTGAGCATAGCCATGTTCTTCGATGAGCCTCTGGTAGGCCTGGGCGATCTCCAGGGCGTTGAGCTCCTCGCGATGGATGTTCTCGATGAGGGAGACCTCGAGCTGCTTCTCCTTGGGGATATTCCGGATGAGGACGGGGATCTTCCGCAGGCCGGCTCTCTGGGCGGCCCGCCAACGGCGTTCCCCGACGATGATCTTGTAGTGATCGTCCTCCGGGGCCACGATGATCGGTTGCACGATGCCCGTCTCCTTGATCGATTGAGCGAGTTCGTCAATCGTTTGGTCGTTGAACTTGACCCGCGGTTGAAAGGGGTTGGGCTTGACGTCCTCGATATCGAGCTCGGCGAACCTCTCATCCTTGAGGATGCTGAACTCGTCCGGGATGAATGCCCCCAGACCTTTTCCCAGGGCTTTCTTGCTCATCGGCGAATGATCTCCTCGGCGAGGTTAAGATAGGCCTCGGCCCCCTTGGACTTGATGTCGTAGAGGGTGATGGGCTTGCCGAAGCTCGGCGCCTCGGCCAGGCGGACGCTGCGGGGAATGACGGATTCGAAGAGGATATGCTTCAGGGACTTGCGGATCTCTTCGGCGACCTGCTTGGAGAGGTTGGTCCGCTCGTCGTACATGGTCAGAAGGAGGCCCTCAATGGCCAGCTTGGGATTAAAATACGTGCGGACGGTCTCGAGTGCCTGGAAGAGGTCGGGGATTCCTTCCATGCAGAAAAATTCCGTCTGCACGGGGATGACCAGGGAATCGGCTGCGGACAGGGCGTTGATGGTCAGGAATCCCAGCGAAGGCGGGCAGTCGATGACGATATAATTGAAGAACCGCCTGGCCTTCTCGACGGCACTTAAGAGACGCTTCTCCCTCTTTTCCTCCTTGTAGAGCTCCGCTTCGATCCCGGCCAACTCTGGCGAGCAGGGACAGAGGTAGAAATTCTCCTGTTCGGTCCCGAGGATGCAATCCATGAGATCCCGGCCGTTCATCATGGCCTGGTAGATCCCTTTTCCTAGCTCCTTGGGCTTGGCCAGCCCCAGGGTGGACATGCCCTGAGGATCGAGATCGATCAGGAGGGTTCTTCTGTTTTTGAGGGCCAAACAGGAGGACAAGTTGATGGCGGTCGTGGTCTTGCCGACCCCGCCTTTCTGATTCGCGACAGCCAGGACTTTATTCATCGTCAGTCTTAGTTTCACGTGAAACAGGGGCTGTCCGGGCGTTCTTTTTCCTCTGGATCTCGAGATGGAGGCCTATATTCTGGATGGCGGCCGGGGTCATCCCGGGGATCTTCCGGGCTTCTCCAAGAGTGGCCGGGTGATTTTTCTCGAGCTTCTCCACGGCCTCCCTGGTCAGCCCTGAAACAGCCCTGAAGTCCAAATCCCCGGATATCTTCAATGAATCCGACCTCCCGGCCTTGGCGATCTCGCGCTCTTGCTTCCGGATATACCCCTCATACTTGGCTTCGGACTCGATGTATCGCGTTTCTTCATCATTCAGATCTATCTTCGAATGACCGTATTTTAACACATCTTTCAGCCCGATCTCCGGCTTTTTCAAATAATCGTACAGAGAAGCGTGTTCTCCGGACTCGAATTTCTGCCTGGTCTTCTTCAGGTAGGCCATCGCGGCGGTGAGCCGTTCCTCTTTTTCCTCGAAGGCCTGCCAGGCCGTGTCCGGGATGAGTCCGAAGCTCCGACCGTATTTCATGAGCCTGGCGTCGGCGTTGTCGATCCGCAATAGCAGCCGGTGTTCCGCCCTGGAAGTGAAGAGCCGGTAGGGCTCGTCGATGCCGGTCGCGACGAGGTCATCGATGAGGACGCCGATATAGGCCTCGTCCCGCCTCAGGATGAAAGGCCCTTTTTTCCTGAGGCTCAGGGCGGCGTTGATGCCGGCCATGAGCCCCTGGGCGGCGGCCTCTTCATAGCCGGAGGTCCCGTTGATCTGGCCAGCCAGGTAAAGGTGTCTGAATTTGCGCGTCTCGAGCGTCGGATGGAGCTCGGTAGGGGATACGGCATCGTATTCGATGCCGTAAGCCGGCCGCAGGACTTTGGCCCGGTCGAGGCCCGGAATGGTCGAGAGGATCTCCCGCTGGACCTCGAAGGGCAGGCTCGAGGACAAGCCGTTGACGTAGACCTCCGTCGTGTCGGCCCCCTCGGGTTCGAGGAAGAACTGATGGCGAGCCCGATGCGAGAACTTGACGACTTTGTCTTCGATCGACGGGCAATAGCGCGGCCCGATGCCTTTGATCCGGCCGCCGTACAAGGGGGATTTGTCCAGATTTCGACGGATGACAGCATGGGTTTCAGCATTCGTATAGCCGAGGTGGCAGACGACCTTGTTCTCCAGCTTGGTCCGTGTTTGATACGAGAAGGGGACCGGCTCCTCGTCACCGGGCTGGGGAGTGAACTGGGCCCAATCGATCGTGTCCCGGTCGAGGCGCATGGGCGTGCCTGTTTTCAGTCGGAGGACTTCGAGGCCCAAGGCCTTAAGCTGCTCGGCCAGTGCGACCGAAGGTGGCTCGTTGGCCCGGCCGGCCGGGTAGCTCTCGAGTCCGATATGGATGAGGCCGTTGAGGAAGGTCCCCGGGGTCAGGATGACCGCTTTTCCCTCGAGAAACGCTCCTCCCAGCGCCCTGACCCCTCGGACCGTCCCCCGGGCCACGACCACCTCGGAGACAATGCCCTGGAAGACCGTCAGGTTGGGCATGAGTTCGAGGCGGCGTTTCATGGCCAGGCGGTAGGCCGCCTTGTCGCACTGGGCTCGGGGGGCTTGGACCGCCCCGCCACGGCTCCTGTTGAGAAGCCGGAATTGGATGGCCGTCTCGTCCGCGACGAGGCCCATCAGGCCGCCGAGGGCGTCGATCTCCCGAACAAGGTGCCCTTTGGCCAATCCCCCTATGGCCGGATTGCAGGACATCTGGGCGATGGTATCGAGATGGATGGTCACAAGGCAGGTCCGAAGCCCCATCGCGGAGGCAGCAGCGGCGGCCTCGCAGCCGGCGTGCCCGGCCCCGACCACGATGACGTCGAAATCGTTCCTGTCAAGCACCTGGCGCCTACTTGCCGACGCAGAACCGTCCGAAGATATCGTCGAGGACTTCCTCGGCTCGCACCTCCCCTGTCAGCTCGCCGATGAGGCGGAGGGCCGTCCGGAGCTCCTCGGCACAGACCTCTTCTGAATGCCCCCTGGCCAGGAGCCCCTTAGCCCGCTGCAGGGCGTCCAGGATAGCCTGGAGGCCGTCCTTCTGCCGGGCGTGGAGGATGAGCTCTTCCTCCCGGCCGCCTCCCGGGGCAAAAAGGGCACCGATGCTGGCACGGAGCGCCTCGATGTTCTTTCCCTTCAGGGCGGAGACCTCGATGACAGGGGCCTTCCCGGCCAGCTCCCGGATCTTCCGCTCCGTTAGCTTCCTGGGGAGGTCGCTCTTGTTCAGGACGATAATGGCCTTTTTCCCGGGATGTCGCCGGACGATCCGCACGTCCTCTTCGGCCTCCCGTCGGGAGGCATCGAGGACGATGAGCAGTCCGTCCGCACCGCGGGCGATCTTCCGCCCCCTGACGATGCCCCTTCTCTCGACGGGATGCGCGGGACGGCCGAGCCCGGCCATGTCCACGAGATGGAAGACGACCCCGTCGAGGACCAGTCTCTCCCGGAGGAAATCCCGGGTCGTCCCCGGGAACGGGGTGACGATGGCCCGGTCTTCCTCGAGAAGGGCGTTGAACAGGGTCGACTTGCCGACATTGGTCCGGCCGACGATGGCCAAGGTGACCCCCTCGGCCAAGGCCCGGCCGGTCTCGTAGCTGGCCACCAGCCGCCCGACGTCATCGATAATCCGGCCGAGGGACTTCAGGTCGGCCGCTGGACTCGTTTTGAGGCCGTCCTCGGGGAATTCGAGCCCGGCCTCGGTCCGGGAGAGCAGGACGATAAGCCGGGACCGCAGACCATAAATGCGCTTGGATAGGCTGCCCCCGAGCTGGCGGGAGGACACGCGGGCCTGGGCCAGAGAGACCGACCGGATCAGGTCGTTGACGGCCTGGGCTTGAAGAATGTCCAGGCGGCCGTTGAGATGGGCCCTGAGAGTGAATTCCCCGGGGCGGGCCAGCCGGGCTCCGGCGCCCGTCCCCATCCTCAGGATGCCTTCGAGCACGGCCGGACTGCCGTGGGTGCTGATCTCGACGACGTCCTCTCCGGTATAGGACCGCGGCCCCTTGAAATAGGTCAGGAAGGCCTCGTCGAGGGCCCGGCTTCGCTCGGGATCGCGGACGCTGCCGAAGACCGGGCGCCGGTCCGGGTACGGCCGCCTGGCCCCGCTCTTCGGCTCGAAGATCCTCCGGGCCACGGCCGCGGCTTTCGGGCCGCTGAGGCGGACGATGCCGAGCCCGCCGAATCCCGGCGGCGTCGCTATCGCGATGATAGTGTCTTCGAGCACGCGCGCATCCCTGTCCGTTCCCCCATTCTAGGTGACGCGCCACAAGATAACAAGACCTCAAAGGTCGCCCGGAACGGCGCGGGACATCAATGTCGCCCTTTATCACAAAGACCTCAAAGAAAAGGCCCTTCTCCGGATTTCGGAAAACCCCTCTCTCCGGCCTTGGCTCAGGGTATTGCCTCTGGCTCCCCGGCCCCCCGGGAACCAGTCGTCCGGTTCCCCCCGCTGCGCGGGTCCCCTCTCCACGGACGGGGATCTTCGAGGCA
>Ga0209254_10005244_pt1 | contig 11916 bp, 9 predicted proteins | sample FrelakmetDIP11DI_FD_187148 | JGI IMG/M metagenome (GOLD analysis project Ga0209254, IMG submission 187148) | Freshwater lake sediment microbial communities from the University of Notre Dame, USA, for methane emissions studies - DIP11 DI (SPAdes)... | ecosystem: Environmental > Aquatic >... | reverse complement strand
GATCGGCGAGCCGACCGCGGAAAGCATCAAGAAGCAGATCGGCAGCGCCTTTCCCGGCTCCGAGGTCAAGGAGATGGAGGTCAAGGGCCGCAACCTCTCGGAGGGCATCCCGCGCAGCTTCACGATCTCGAGCAACGAGATCCTCGAGGCCCTGACCGACCCGCTGAACCAGATCGTCAGCGCGGTGAAGATCGCGCTGGAGCAGACCCCGCCCGAACTCGGCGCCGACATCGCCGACCGCGGCATGATGCTCACCGGCGGCGGCGCGCTGCTGCGCGACCTCGATCGGCTGCTGATGGAGGAAACCGGCCTGCCCGTGGTGGTGGCCGAGGATCCGCTGACCTGCGTGGTGCGCGGCTGCGGCATCGCGCTGGAGCGGATGGACAAGCTCGGCAGCATCTTCGCGCACGGCTGATGCGGCGTTCGTGCCGCTAGCACGAACCCGATGGACCACGGCCCGCCGCCGCTGTTCAACCAGGGCGTTTCGGCGCGCGCACGGCTGGCTTTCTTTTCCTTCCTGGCGATCGCGCTGATCATCGTCGACGCCCGCGTGCAGGCGCTCGATACCGTGCGCGCCGGCGTCGGCGTCGTGCTCTACCCGGTGCAGCGGCTGCTGCTGCTGCCGCGCGACGCGGCCTCGGCAGTCGGCGAGTACTTCGCGACGATAGGCCGCCTGGTGGAGGAAAACGAACAGCTTCGCCGCGAGGCGATCGGGCAGGCGTTGCGCGCGCAGCAGGCGGCGGCGCTGGAGGCGGAGAACGCCCACCTGCGGCGGCTGCTCGGCGCCAGCGAAAGCGCCCGCTCGCCGACCCTGCTGACGCGTGTGCTGTACGAGTCGCGCGACGCCTTCTCGCGCAAGCTGGTGCTCGACCAGGGCCAGCAGGCGGGCGTGCGGCCCGGCCAGCCGGTGATCGATGACCGCGGCGTGGTCGGCCAGATCACGCGCGTTTTCCCGCTCACCTCCGAGCTGACGCTGCTCACCGACCGCGATCAGAGCATCGCGGTGCAACTGCTGCGCAACGGCCTGCGTGGGGTGGTGTTCGGCGACGGCCGGGGACTCGAGCTGCGTTTCATGGCGGTGAACGTCGACATCCAGGAAGGCGACCAGGCGGTGACCTCGGGAATCGACGGCCTGTACCCGCCCGGCCTGGCGGTGGGTACCGTGACCAGCGTGCAGCGGGCGGACAAGGAACGGTTCGCCCGTGTCGAACTCAAGCCGGCGGCCGGCATCAGCGAGCGGGTCCACCTGCTGGTGCTGGCGATCGACCCGCAGGCCCAGCCGCAGCGGCCGGCCGAGGACAAGCGCGCCGAGCCGCGCCGCGGAGCGCGGAAATAGCGATGGGCTTCTGGCGCGCGCTGCGCACGTCGTTCGCGCTGAACCGGCCGCGCAATGCCGAGCCGGTTGAACTGGTGTCGGCCGGCGGGCTCGCTGCCGGCCGCGCCGCATATCGGCCAAGCGCGCTGCTGCTGCCGGCCCGGCCACTGTTCATCTGGGGGACGCTCTTTGCGGCGCTGGTCCTGAACCTGCTGCCCGCCGGCCTGGCCGCCTGGGTGCCCGACTTCCTCGCGCTGGCCCTGGTGTTCTGGAACGTGCACCAGCCGCGCCGGGTCGGCATCGGCGCGGCCTTCGTTTCCGGGCTGTTGATGGATGTCCACAACGGCGCGCTGTTCGGCGAGCACGCGCTGGCCTACACGCTGCTGGCGTATGGCGCGATCACGCTGCACCGGCGGATGCTGTGGTTCCCGGTCGGCGCGCAGTCGCTGCACGTGCTGGCGTTGCTGCTGATCGCGCAGTGCGTGTCGCTCGCCGTGCGGCTGTGGGTCGGTGGCAGCTTCCCGGGCTGGGGCTACTTCGCCAGTTCGGTGATCGGGGCGGCGGTCTGGCCGCTGGTCACCTGGATCCTGCTTGCGCCGCAGCGGCGTCCGCTCGAGCGCGACGACACTCGACCGCTTTAGCACCGGGCCGGCGCGCCGGCGAACGCATTAACCCCCTTTATTGCGGCACCTGCGGGGCAAAGCTCAATAGAATCGCGCGCCATGGCAGCACGTTACGAATGCCCGCCGCCCGGCAGCATTCACGCATGAAGACATTTCGCAACCCGCAGCAGGAAGTCGACCTGTTCCGGTCGCGGGCGGCCGTCGCCGCACTGTTCGTGCTGGCCGCATTCGGCGTGCTGGCGGTGCGGCTCTTCTGGCTGCAGGTGGTCAAGCACGACGAGCTGCACCAGAAGGCCGAGGCGCAGCGCACGGCGCTGGTGCCGGTGACCGCCAATCGCGGCCTGATCCGCGATCGCAACGGCATCGTCATCGCAGAGAACTTCTCCGCCTACACGCTGGAGATCAACCCGCGCCGGGTGGAGGACGTGGCGGCGACGATCGACGACCTGGCCACGGTGGTCGACATCCAGCCGCGCGACCGGCGCCGCTTCAAGAAGCTTCAGGACGAGCTGAAGGGGGCCGACTCGATCCCCATCCGCACCCGCCTGTCCGACGAGGATGTAGCCCGCTTCACGGCACAGCGCTATCGCTTTCCCGGCGTCGAGCTGCGCGCGCGGCTGTTCCGCCACTATCCGCTCGGCGAAATCGGCAGTCACATGATCGGCCACATCGGCCGCGTTTCGCAGGCCGACAAGGAGCGCATCGAAACCTGGCCGGACGCCGCCAATTACGTCGGCACCGAGTACATCGGCAAGACCGGTATCGAGGCGAGCTACCAGCGCGAACTGCACGGCACGACAGGCATGCAGGAGGTGGAGATCACGGCCGGCGGCCGGGCCGTGCGCACGCTGACGCTCACTCCGCCGGTGGCCGGCAACGCGCTTCGGCTGTCGATCGACATCCGCCTGCAGGAGGTCATCGAACGCGCCTTCGAGGACCGCCGCGGCGCGCTGATCGCGATCGAGCCGGAAACCGGCGACGTGCTGGCCTTCGTTTCCAAGCCGACGGTCGATCCGAACCTGTTCGTCGACGGCATCGATCCCAAGGTCTGGGAGGAACTGAACGCCGATCCGGACAAGCCGCTGCTGAACCGGGCCCTGCGCGGCACCTACCCGATCGGCTCCACCTACAAGCCGTTCCTCGCGCTGGCTGCGCTCGAAACCGGCAAGCGCCGGCCCGAGCAGGTGATCAACGACCCCGGCTTCTTCATGTACGGCGGGCGCCGCTTCCGTGACTCGAACAAGGTGCCGCTGGGGCCGGTCAACATGCACACGTCGATCGTCAGGTCGAGCGACATCTACTACTACCAGGTGGCCGACGACCTCGGTGTGGACACCATCCACGACTTCATGAAGCCGTGGGGCTTCGGGCAGATCACCGGCATCGACATCGACGGCGAGATGACTGGCATCCTGCCGTCGACCGAGTGGAAGCAGCGCCGCTTCAAGCAGAAGTGGTACGGCGGCGAGACGATCTCGATCGGCATCGGCCAGGGCTACAACGCCTTCACCCTGCTGCAGCTGGCGCACGCCACCGCCACGCTGGCCAACGACGGCGTGGTGTTGAAGCCGCACATCGTCAAGGGCGTCGAGGATGCCGTCACCGGCGAGCAGCGGCCGACAGTACCGAAGGAAGGCCATCGGATCCCGGTCAAGCCCGAGCACCTACGCCTCGTGCGCGAGGCGATGGTCGACGTGAACATCAGCGGCACCGGCCGCAGCGCCTTTGCCGGCGCGCCGTACAAGGTGGCCGGCAAGACCGGCACCGCGCAGGTGGTCGGCATCAAGGCCAACGAGAAGTACGACGCCAGCAAGATCGACGAGCGCCACCGCGACCACTCGCTGTACATCGCCTTCGCGCCGGCAGGACCCGGCGAGAAGCCGGTGATCGCCATTGCGGCGCTGGTGGAAAACGGCGGCTTCGGCGCGCGCGCGGCAGCGCCGATCGTGCGCGCGGCCATCGACTACTACCTGCTCGGCAAGCTGCCGCAGGAAATGGGGCCGCTGAAGAGCGACCGTCTGCCCGCCGAGGCCACGCGGCCGCAGGAGGCGCCGCGCCTGGCGCAGGCGGCGACAGGTGCACCATGAATGAAGTTGCACTGAAGCAGCCGTGGCAGCGCTCGCCGTTCGCGCTGTGGCTGCGCGACCGCCTGCTCGTGCTCGACCCGGCGCTGCTGGCGATCGTCGGTGCGCTGGCGCTGGTCGGGCTGGTGACGCTGTATTCGGCGGCCAACGATTTCCCGTGGCGCTTCACCGACCAGCTGCGCAACTTCGCCATCGCCGCCGCGGTGATGTTCGTTGCCGCCAACGTGCCGCCGACGACGTTGCAGAAGCTGGCGGCGCCGGTGTATCTCTTCGGCGTACTGCTGCTGGTCGGCGTCGAAGTGGCCGGCGTCACCGTCAAGGGGGCGACGCGCTGGCTCGACGTCGGCGTGACGCGGATCCAGCCGTCGGAAATGATGCGGCTGGCGCTGCCGCTGATGCTGGCCTGGTACTTCCACAAGCGCGAGGGCGCGCGCAAGCCGCTCGACTTCCTGGTCGCCGCCATGCTGATGGCGGTGCCGGTGGCGCTGATCGCCAAGCAGCCCGATCTGGGCACCGCACTGCTGGTGCTGTCGGCAGGGGTGTACGTGATCTTCTTCGCCGGCCTGCCGTGGAAGTGGCTCGCGGTGCTCGGCGTGGCCGGCCTGGCCATGCTGCCGGTGGCCTGGACGATGATGCACGACTACCAGCGCACCCGTGTGCTGACGCTGATCGACCCGACCACCGATCCTCTCGGCAAGGGCTTCCACACGCTGCAGGCGACCATCGCCATCGGCGCCGGCGGCGCCTTCGGCAAGGGCTGGATGCAGGGCACGCAGACGCACCTGGAGTTCATCCCCGAGCGCACGTCGGACTTCATCTTCGCCGTGTTCTCGGAGGAGTTCGGCCTGGTCGGCAACGTGGTGCTGACGGTCCTGTTCCTGGCGCTGGTGGGCCGCGCGCTGCTGATCGCGGTGAACGCGTCGAGCACCTTCTCGAGGCTGCTCGCCGGATCGATTGCGCTGATCATCTTCACCTATGCGTTCGTCAACATGGGCATGGTCAGCGGCGTGCTGCCGGTGGTGGGTGTGCCGCTGCCCTTCGTCAGCTACGGCGGAACGGCGCTGGTGACGCTCGGGCTCGCCTGCGGCATGCTGATGAGCATCAACCGTCACAGGAAGCTCGTACAAAGCTGAACGAGATGACGGCGACCCCGTCGCCTGCGAAGCGTGCAAGCGTGTGCACTGGCGCCACATCGCCGCCGCGCGCGCTCTTCGCCTTGGCGATGGCGGTCGCCATCGTCATTGCCGGCTGCAGCACGGCGCCGAAGCCGCCGCCGGCGGCCCAGCCGCCGCCATCAAGGCCGGGCGGCTTCTACCAGGATGACGGCCCGCCGTCGCAGGTGCCGGCCGACATCATGTCGACGCCCGACGCGGTGCCGAAGATCGAGCCGTTCCACAGCGGTGCCAGCCGCCCCTATGTCGCGCTGGGACGCGGCTACACGCCGATCACCGACGACCGCCCATTGGTGCAGCGGGGCTTCGCCTCCTGGTACGGCCGGCAGTTCCACGGCAACCGCACGTCGACCGGCGAGATCTACGACATGTTCTCGATGACTGCGGCGCATCCGACGATGCCGCTGCCGAGCTACGCGCGGGTGACCAACCTGCGCAACGGTGCCTCGGTCATCGTCCGCGTCAACGATCGAGGGCCCTTCAGTGACGGGCGGGTGATCGACCTGTCGTACGCAGCGGCGATGCGGCTCGGCATTGCCGCCACCGGCACCGGCGAGGTCGAGGTGCAGCGCATCACGCACCGCGAGATTGCGGCCTCCTCGACGGTGCCCACCGTCGCTGCCGCGCCGCCGCTTCCGTCATCGGCCGGATCTGCAGCCGCGGCCACGGCGCCGGCGGCGACGGCGAACGGTCGCTGGGCCGTGCAATTGGGGGCGTTCACCGGGGCGGATCGCGCGCAGGAACTGCTGGCGCGCGTGCAGGCCGAACTCGCCAAGCCGCAGGCAGGCAGCTTGCCGGCCGACCTGCAGCCGCGAATCGAGAGCGACGGCGGACTGCATCGCGTATTGCTCGGCGCGCTGCCGGAGCGTGAAGCGGCCGTGACGCTGGCCACCCGCGTAGCCGCCCTGCTGGGCGGCGGCCTCGCGACGTACGTAATTCTGCGCTGAGCGCCGACTGCGGCGCCGGCAGCTTCGCCCGTATAGTCCCTTTCCCTCTTGTTGCGGCCTGCCGCCTGACCGGCAGCCGTTGAGCCGATGGAACTGATCCTGCTCGTTGTGCTGATCCTTCTGAACGCTGCCTTCGCGATGTCCGAGATGGCGGTAGTCTCGTCGCGCAAGGCGAGGTTGCAGCGCCTGGTTGACGACGGCATGCCCGGTGCCGGCATGGCGATGTCGCTGCATGAATCACCCTCGACCTTCCTGTCGACGATCCAGGTCGGCATCACCAGTGTCGGGATTCTGAGCGGTGCGATCGGTGAAGCAGCGTTGGCCGATCCGTTGACCGATTGGATCGCTGGCTCGCCGCTGCTGGCGCCGTACGCGAGGGCACTGGCCCTTGGCGCGGTGGTCGTCGGCCTCACCTATCTGTCGGTGGTGGTTGGCGAACTGGTGCCCAAGCGTCTGGCGTTGCTCAAGCCGGAGGTGATCGCCGCTTTCATTGCGCGGCCGATGCACTGGCTGGCGCGGATCGCCCGTCCGCTGGTCTGGCTGCTGTCGGCCTCGAGCGACGGCCTCCTGCGCCTGGTCCGCGCGCAGCGCGGCGGCGAGCCGCCGGTGACCGACGAGGAGATCGAGGTGCTGATGCAGCAGGGCGCGGACGCTGGCGTGTTCCACCGCAGCGAGCAGGCAATCGTCGCCAACGTGCTGCGCCTGGACGAACAGCGCATCGGCGCCATCATGACGCCGCGCGCCGACATCTACACGATCGACCTCGAGGAGCCGGAAGCCACCGCTCGTGAGCAGTTGGCCGCCTGCCAGCATCATCGGGTGGTGGTGGTCCGCGGAGGTTTCGAGCGGGTGCTCGGTGTGCTGCACGTCACCGACCTGCTGATGCCGGCCTTCGAGGGCCGGCCGCTGGAGATAGAGCGCATCCTGCGGCCGCCGCTGTACGTGCCCGCGTCGGTCACCACCACCAAGCTGATGGAGCTATTCCGCAAGGCACGGGCGCAGTTCGCGCTGATCGTCGACGAGTACGGCGAGGTGCAGGGACTGGTGACGCTGACCGACGTGATGGCATCCATCGTCGGCGACGTTCCCGCGGAGGGTGTGGCTGTCCAGCAGGACGCCGTGCAGCGCGACGACGGTTCGTGGCTGATCGACGGCGCGGTGGGAATCGAGCGCTTCCGCAGCCTGCTCGATCTCGATCCGTTGCCCGGCGAGGATGAGGGCGCCTTCAACACGCTGGCCGGCTTCGCGCTGCACCAGCTCGGCCGCATCCCCGTGGTTGGCGAGCGTTTCGATGCCGCCGGCCTGCGCCTTGAGATCGTCGACATGGACCGCACGCGTATCGACAAGCTGCTTGTTTCGCGGCTGCCGGAAACGGCTTGACGCTGGCGCGTCAAGAACGCCGGATCGCCGGGCTGCCGGGCCGCGACAACGCTGTCGTGGTGCGCTAGCCTGCTGACCCTCTTCCTCGGAGCCGTTGCCATGAACCTTGCCGAAGCCCGCCAGTTTCTCGATCGCCGCTGGGACGAGGAGCTGATCCCGCGCCTGGTCGACTATGTGAAGGTGCCGGCCAAGTCGCCGTCCTTCGACGCCAGCTGGGCGGCGCACGGGCATCTGCAGGCGGTGGTGAAGGACGCGCATGCCTGGGCCGCGGCACAGCGCATTGCCGGCATGACGCTCGAAGTCGTGGTCATCGAGGGGCGCACGCCGTGCCTGTTCTTCGACGTGCCGGCAACGAAGGGCCTGGGCAGCGACCGCACCGTGCTCTTCTACGGCCACCTCGACAAGCAGCCGGAGATGGAGGGCTGGCGCGAGGGCTTCGGCCCATGGCAGCCGGTGATCGAGGACGGCAAGCTGTACGGCCGCGGCGCTGCCGACGACGGCTATGCGATCTACGCTGCGCTGTCGGTGATCGCCGCGCTCGATGCGCAAGGGGCGGCGCGGCCGCGTTGTGTGGGCATCATCGAGACCTGCGAGGAGTCGGGCAGCCCGGACCTGCCGGCCTACCTGGAACTGCTGGCGCCGCGTCTCGGCGACGTGGCGCTCGTTGCCGGGCTCGACTCCGGCTGCGGCAATTACGAGCAGCTGTGGGTCACCACCTCGCTGCGGGGACTCGCCGGCGGCACACTGACCGTCGAAGTGCTGTCCGAGGGCGTGCACTCCGGCAACGCCAGCGGCATCGTGCCCAGTTCGATGCGCATCGCCCGCCAGCTGCTCAACCGCATCGACGATCCGGCCACCGGCCGCGTGCTCGACGACGTCTTCCACGCCATGATCCCGGCCGAGCGGCTGGCGCAGGCGCGCGCTGCCGGCGAAATCCTCGGCGAGCAGGTGTGGCGGCAGTTCCCCTGGATCGGCTGCTCGCACGGTGAGGGTGGCTATGCACATGCCACGCCCACGACCACCGATCCGGTCGAGACGATCCTGAATCGCACCTGGCGGCCGGCGTTGTCGGTCACCGGCGCGTCCGGCTTCCCGGGCATCGACTCCGCCGGCAACGTGCTGAGGCCAAAGACGACCTTCAAGCTCAGCCTGCGGCTGCCGCCGACCGTCGACGGCGGGCAGGCGACCGCGCAACTGAAGCACCTGCTCGAGGCCAACCCGCCGTACGACGCGCGCGTGACTTTCGATCCCGACTGGGGCGCAACCGGCTGGACTGCGCCGACCACCGCGCCGTGGCTGGCGCGCGCGGTCGATGACGCGTCGCGTGCCGCCTTCGGCCGCGAGGCGGCCTGGATGGGCGAGGGCGGCACGATCCCGTTCATGAACATGCTCGGCGAGAAGTTCCCGCGCGCGCAGTTCCTGATCACCGGCGTGCTCGGCCCGAAGTCGAACGCCCACGGGCCGAACGAGTTCCTGCACATCGACTGCGTGAAGAAACTCAGCGTCGCGGTCGCCAGCATCGTCGCGCACGTGCCCGCCTGAGCACCGGCACGGATGGCCGCCGACTGGCTCACGCGCGCCGGCATCCTGGCGCGTCGCTACCCGGCGGCCATCGCGGTGACCCTGGCGCTGGTGTCAAGCCTCGGCGCCTGGGTCTACTCGGGGGTGCGAACGGCGCTGGTCGACCTGGCGGCCGCCAACCTGCGCTCGCTGGCGGCCAGCGAAGCGCTGGCCGTCGAGACCTGGATCGGCGAGAAGCGGCTGAACGTCCTGCGCTGGGCGCGCGACGCGCGGGTGAGGGAGGCCGCCGAGCAGCTCCTCAGCGCCGCGCTGCGGGGTGACGCATCGCTGCGCGCGGCCTGCGCCGGCGCGCCGGGCGCACGGCTGGTGCAGGTGATCGATGCGCTGCGGCTCGAGGACGCCGCGGCGGCGATCCACCTGATCGATCGTGAGGGCCGGGTGCTGGCCGCGCGCGATTCCACCAAGTGCGCGCTGCAGGTCGCGCCGGCGTTGCGCCGTGCCTTCGAGCCCGCGCTGCAGGGGCAGGCGCAGTTTGCCGCCAGCCGCTACGCGGCCGAGCGCATCGGGGTGGTCGAGGCTGGCGACGCACCCAAGGTCTGGATCTCGGCACCGGTGCGCAATGCGGCCGGCGAGGTGATCGCCGTGCTCGACATCGGCAAGCCGGCGAACGAACGCTTCACGCCGCTGTTCTCTGCCGCCGGCATTGGCGACACCGGCGAGAGCTACGCCTTCGACGGACGCGGCGTGCTGCTGACAGAGAGCCGGTTCCTGGACACTCTGGTCGAGCGGGGTGCGCTGCGGTCCGGCGAGCGTAGTGTGCTGCGCCAGCGGCTCGACGACCCGGATTCGAACGGCGAGCCGCAGCCCATCCGCCTCGTTGCGCAGGCGCTGGAGGGGCGCAGCGCCACGCCGGCCCGGCTGCAGGGCGACCTGTCGGAGCCTTACACAACCTACCACGGCGAACGCGTGGTCGGCGCCTGGCGGTGGCTGGAGCCGCACGAGTTCGGCATCGCGGTGGAGGTATCCGAAGGCGAAGCCTTCGCGCCGCTGCGGCGGATCGAACTGGCGTTCCTGGCGCTCGGCGCGGCGGTCAGTGCGGTTGCCTTCGGCTTCCTGGTCGCGCTGCTGCGCATGCAGCGAATGGCCGAGGAAGTCGAGGCGGCGCGGCGGGTCGGCAACTACGAACTGCTGGAACAGGTGGGCCAGGGCGGCATGGCGCGTGTGTATCGCGCCCAGCACCGGCTGCTCAAGCGACCGACCGCGGTGAAGATCATCGAGCTGGCGATGACCAGCGACGAGATGCTGGCCCGCTTCGACCGCGAGGTCCGGCTGGCCAGCCAGCTGATGCACCCGAACACGGTCGAGATCTTCGACTACGGCCGCACGCCGGACGGACAGCCGTTCTGCGCGATGGAGTTCCTCGACGGCCTGACCCTGCAGCAGATCGTCGAGCAGCACGGGCCGCTGCCGCCGGCGCGCGCGGCCCATGCGCTGCGCGGCATCGCCGGCTCGCTTTCCGAGGCGCATGCGCGCGGCCTTGTCCACCGCGACATCAAGCCGGCCAACGTGATGCTGTGCCGGCGAGGCGGCGAGGACGACGTGGTCAAGGTGCTCGACTTCGGGCTGGTCAAGGACACGCGCTCACCGCACACGCGCGACCTGACGCGCGCCCTGCGCGTGCTCGGCACGCCCGCCTACATGGCGCCCGAACGCATCGAGCAGCCGGACAGTGCCGACACGCGGTCCGACCTTTACGCGCTTGGCGCGGTGGGGTTCTTCCTGCTCACCGGGAAGGCTCCTTTCGAGGGCGACTCCGACCTGGCGCTGGCCTACCGGGTGGTGCACACGCCGGCGCCACGGGTGTCGTCGGCGACGGCCGAAGCGGTTCCGGCCGAGCTCGACGAGCTCATTGCGCGTTGCCTGGAGAAGCCAACGGAACAGCGTCCGGCATCTGCCGCCGAGGTGGCGGCCGGGCTCGATCGTCTGCTGGCGGTGCTGCCCTGGACTAACCTGCAGGCGCGCCACTGGTGGGAAGCGCCCGGCGCGCGCAGCGCGCCGGTCAATGGCGCCGGCCGGCCGCCGTCATAGGCGCGGCTGCGCCGGCCGGTACGGACTGGCGATCGGCGCTGCGCAGCTGGGCGCGCGAGAAGCTGCGCGACGCCGCGGAGCCTCTGCTCGTCGAGGCCATGCCGGCCTTCGAGACCGCCCTGATCGAGACCGCGCTCGAACACACCGGCGGGCGGCGGCGCGACGCAGCCGTCAAGCTGGGTTGGGGCCGCAACACCCTGACCCGCAAGATCAAGGAGCTCGGCCTCGCGGGCGTCCCGGCCGATCCCGAGGAGCCCGCCTGAGCCCTGACCCGCCGCCTCCCCAGGTCGACTGGCCGCGACTATAGTGGGCAACCAACCACTCGGGGTGCCCATGACCGACCAGAACCTCCTCATCGTCGGCGCGACGGCCGACGGCCAGCAGATCGTGCTCGATGCGAGCATGGCGAACCGCCACGGGCTGGTCGCCGGCGCGACCGGCACCGGCAAGACAGTCACGCTGCAGATGCTCGCCGAATCGTTCTCGCGTCTCGGCGTGCCGGTCTTCACGGCGGACGTGAAGGGCGATCTGTCCGGCGTCGCCGAGGCCGGCAGGGAGAGCGCGAGGATCGCCGAGCGCGTCGCGCTGATGAAGCTCGGCGACCACGCCTACGAGGGCGCGCCGGTGATCTTCTGGGACGTTTACGGCCAGAAGGGACACCCCGTCCGCACCACGGTCTCGGAGATGGGGCCGGTGCTTCTCGCGAACCTGCTCGAGCTCAACGAGACGCAGGAGGGCGTGCTGCACATTGCCTTCAAGGTGGCCGACGACGACGGCCTGTTGCTG
>Ga0209254_10005243_pt1 | contig 11918 bp, 14 predicted proteins | sample FrelakmetDIP11DI_FD_187148 | JGI IMG/M metagenome (GOLD analysis project Ga0209254, IMG submission 187148) | Freshwater lake sediment microbial communities from the University of Notre Dame, USA, for methane emissions studies - DIP11 DI (SPAdes)... | ecosystem: Environmental > Aquatic >... | reverse complement strand
GACCCTGTCGGAAGGTGAAAGACAGAGAATCACCATCGCACGCGCAACCCTGCGCAATGCACCCATACTCATCCTCGATGAGCCAACATCCTCCGTCGACGCCGAAACCGAAGCGGCCATCATGGAAGGTTTGAACCAACTGATGGTGGGTCGCACCACCTTCATCATTGCTCACCGACTTTCCACCGTCAGGGAAGCCGACATGATTCTGGTTCTGCGCTCGGGAGAAATTGTCGAAAGAGGGAACTTTGCCGAATTGGTGCAGGCGGGGGGGGTCTTTGCTTCCCTTTATCGGACCCAGTTCGGCCTGAAGGAGTGAGCCCCCCGTGGCATTTTTGCGCATCAATGGCTAACAATGCCTGGTGAGAACAGGGCTTTCCATCAATCTGTAGTTCGCGCTGGTTGCGGGAGGGTGTCTGAATGACGAAGCTGGAGTTGCTTGGGCACGATGTCTGGGCACTGGTGAAAAATTACTGGGTGAGCGAGGAGCGTTGGTCGGCGTGGGCGCTCCTGGGCGCAAATGTCGGCCTCACCCTCGGTGCGGTGTACATCAGCGTGTTGATGAACACCGCCAACGGCACCCTCTACACCGCCCTTCAGAAGCTCGATGGGCCCGGCTTCTACCGCGCCTTCGGCACCATCCTCCTGCTGATCGCGATCTACCTCGCGGTCGTGCTGCCAAAAGTTTTCCTGAACCAGACGCTCCAGCTTCGCTGGCGGCGTTGGGTGACGGATCAATACCTCACCCACTGGCTCGCCGACCGAGTCTTCTATCGGTTGCGCTTCTCCGGAAAGACCGACAACCCCGACCAGCGGATCTCCGAGGACGCCCGAATCTTCACCGAGCTAACCGTGTTTTTGGTGTTCGGCCTGCTGAGTTCACTGGTGACGCTGGCCTCCTTCGCCGCAATCCTCTGGCGCTTGTCGGGCAGTATCACGGTGCCGATCGGCGGGTTTGAAATCACCATCCCCGGCTACATGTTCTGGGTGGCCGTCCTCTACTCGGGCGTCGGGACCGCGCTCGCCCACCTGGTCGGGCGCCCTCTGATCCGCCTCACCAACCGGCAGCAGGGCGTCGAAGCCGACTTCCGCTTCAGTCTGGTGCGTCTGCGCGAGGAGGCCGAGAGCATCGCGCTCTATGGTGGCGAAGAGCAAGAACGAGGCATCGCGCTCGGCCGTTTCCGGGCACTCTACAACAACTTCAAGCGCCTCATCATGCGCAACATCCAGTTCCTGACGTTCCAGTTATTCTTGGGCCAGATTGCTGTTCTCTTTCCGGTGTTGGTTGCATCACCGCGCTACTTCAAGGGCGCGATCGAGTTCGGCATTCTCATGCAGATCTCAAACGCCTTCTGGCAGGTGAACGATGCGCTGTCCTGGTTCATCAACAACTACACCGTCTTCGCTAACTGGCGGGCGGCGGTGGACCGATTGACCGAGTTCGGCGGCGAGATCAAGCGCGAGGCTAACATGGAAGTCGTGGGCGCGCGCATGGAGACGACCGCTCATGACACGATCGAATTGAAGGAAGTGTCCGTAGCTTTGCCCACCGGGAAGCCACTGCTCGCTCCCGTGACGCTGAGCCTGAAACCGCACGAATCGGTGCTGCTGAAGGGACCGTCAGGCTGCGGCAAGAGCACGCTGTTTCGCGTCCTCGCCGGTCTGTGGCCGTATGCGACCGGGCGCATCAGCCTGCCTGCGGGTGTCTCGACGTTGTTCCTCCCGCAGCGGCCCTACATGCCGATCGGGACCCTGCGCGAAGCGCTGTGGTTTCCGGGCCTGCCATCATCGGATGGGGACGCCGAGGCGCACTCGGCACTGGCCGCGGTCGACCTGTCCGAGCTGGGGGAACGCCTGGACGAGGAAGCGCATTGGACGCACGTGCTCTCGCCGGGCGAACAGCAGCGCGTGGCGATCGCCCGGGCCCTCCTCAACAAACCGGACTGGCTGTTCCTCGACGAGGCCACGTCGGCACTGGAGGAGGACCACGAAGGGGCGCTCTATGGCATGCTCGCTGACGCCTTGGGAGGGACGACGCTGATCAGCATCGGGCATCGGCGCTCACTCGAGGCGTATCACCAACGGGTGATAATGGTTGAGAGAGAGTCCGGGCAACCCGGGCAGATCCGGGCCGAGCTTCCGACAATCTCGAGTCTCCACACATGAACGCGCTGAGAGTATGCGTCTACGAGGCGGATCGGGATGATAGACCTGCGATCCCAAGTGTGTGTCCTGGACTTCTTGAGGTTTTGAATGCAGCTCTTGCGGCAAAGGATGGCGCCACAACCGCTGCAGAAACGCCTGGTCCGCCCTCCGGGGCCTGCCGAAGCACTCCCCGGTCGGGGCTCTGCCAAACCAGGCGACTTCCCGCCCCGGGCGGGGCAGGAATCTATCCGAACAGATACTGAGCGTCTGCCCTATTTACGGCCCGACCAGATTTGGAAAATCGGAATCGTTTTGTTCACCTCCATGCCGGGGTGTGGATATTTTTCGATGACCCGGGTATGGAATTGATAAGGCTGAGGAGTATTCATCCGCAATTCCACCGGTTCCCCAGAGTGCTTTGATAAGTAATCAGGTAATGTACTCGATTCCATCCATTGCTCATGATCATAATAAAAATAGACATGCCGATCTTTATCAAAATATACAGAAGCTACCGGATAATACAGATATTGGTATACCGCATCACCTCGCTTAGGTTCCCACGCCGGTGGCGTCTTATCTGCTTCTGGCTGTGCTTTTTCCTGCTTCGAATACATCTGGAGGACTTGTTCATGATAGGTGTACGGTAAATCGGTATCTGTTTTAAGGATCACATAGTCACCCAGCGGCTCGCGAATCTGTGCTGGAAGTGTTGGTGATTTCTCCCAGCGACTCCCACGCAAATAGAAATAGGACCTGTTCGCGGCATCGAAGTACACCTGCTCCAGGGGATAGTAGTAGTACTGATAGGAAAGGTAAGGAGCATGCTCGTCAGAGGTCTTGGATCTTCCCTCCATCGCTCCGGATTCAACCGGCCCGGAACCAGGCTTCATGGCTTCCTTGTAGTACTGGTAGGGATCGTCATCGTGTGTCTCGATAACCACGAAATCACCCAGTCGGTTCCGGAACTCCCTCGGCAGAGCAGGCGATTTGGTCCATTCGCCGTTGTACATGTAGAAGTACAGCTCCCTGGAAGGATCAAAATAAACCTGTGCATCCGCAAAGTACTGGTAACGATAGGCCTTCTCTGCAGAAGATGCTGATCCTTGAGACAGGGTTCCAGCAGCGATCAACCCGGCAGCGCGCGACGGGCCTTCTTGGAACTTCATCGTTTCCGCATGGCTGCTGGAAACCAAGGCAAAGACAAGCATGACCCCCACCCCGACGATCCATTCGATTCTTTCAAAACGTTTCATGATTTCTCCTCACTATCACAGACTTTGTTGAACCAACCGGCCACAGTCAAAGGATAATTTATTTAGGGCAGATTGGCGCCTTGATTACGTCATCAACGCAGAAGTTGAACATGATCTCGCATGACAACGCCGTGGATCCCAGGTTCCTGACACAAGAATCGTGATTGAAACAATCCCTGGTATATTTCCTGGCGTGAGGAATGCCCCAACATCCCGTTCCACATCTGCCAAAGCAATTAGTGCCGCCTACAAAATGAACATAGCGATGATAAGTTCTACTGCTGCAAAAAAAATCATCGCACTCGAAATAGCGCCCTGTATACTTATGACCGATGGCGAAACAGATACTCGTCACTGATTGACCGCTTACAAGCTCTCTCACATCGTTTGAAGTCATATCCAGCACGGGAGGGGTCAGGTCTTCAATGGCCTGTCGATCGAGGGGGACCAGCGTTACGGCATCAGTATTGCGCGCGTTGAAATCCTTGCGCGACATGGTGGCCAATCTGTCATTACCGACCGCAGACAGGGCTTTTTCGTCATCATGCCAGATGAAAACCAACATGTCTTTCGGCCAGGAGGAAAGGGCGTTAAGACTGCTCAGAAACAAATCGGCAGGCTCACCTAGCTCAACATTGCCGCTGTGTTCCATGACATCTTTCAAAAGCCTTTTCTCGCCTGTGGTCAACGACGTGAGGGCACCAGTACTGGTAGTGAATCCCTTGATGTAGAGCTCGCCTCGGCCAGCTTGGACAAGGAGCGTTTTTTCCCCCAGATAGAACTCTATTTTCGTCATTCTCTTCCCGTAAATTTCGCCATTAGCGGTGGGGCCTCCATAGACAACCCAGCCTGATTGGATGAGAAAGCTGAGGTTCTCGCTTGGGAGATATCCGTAGATCTCATTCACAGATATTTGTGTGGCAATGACGTCCAGATTCCAGTTATTGGTATCGCCTTGGACGGTGTTCAGTGTGCCCAATGTGACATCCTCTGCCGATCCATTCTTCACATTCGTGCTGATAGTGGCATCGCCGATCGCTACCCCTGCAGTTCGGCCGGCGAATATCGCTAACGCAGAGCCTAATATCAGGGCCATGGACAAAAACAAAACTACAGGAAGAAGGGTTTTTTTCATCGCGTATCCTTTCTGGCGTTTTGGAGAACCAGTAACATGATTTGGTGGCTAGTTTCGGTCATTCAACGTGAGATTGATTCAGTTCGAGCTCTCCTTTCCTTTGAGCTTCGTCTGGGCATCGTCATATTTGATGCCATATCCCTCCCGCACCATGGCGGATAAACACTCCGGCACTCCGATAAATACTACCTTAAACTTACGATTTACAGCTATCCTCCTTATTATTAAGCAAATTCTATGCCCAGAGGAAGGAGAACCGTTTCTTTCTCATCTTATATAATGTATCTGGATGCTTATGGAAGGAGCGAGTACCACTCAATGGGTGGACTCGAGTAGAAAAAGCGTTGCATGCAACAGAAACGCTGCATTTCTTCCATTTCACATGTGACAGTTCAATGCCGGGGAGTACCCCTTGGGCAGAAATGGGCCAGGCGCACAGAGAGGCCTCTGCGCTGTTCAGTCGGTCGGGGCTGGAATTCAGGTGTTCGACGGGCGCCATAACGGGAAGTTGACAGAAGGGACGGTTCAGACTGGGTCGAGCCAGGCTAAAGTGCTTCACAGCACAGGAATGCTGCTATGGGTGATCGCGATAAGTAAAGGAAAACTGAATCACGGGGGCGGATCAGGTGGATTGGTCCTGCGCTGCTCGCGCGCCGCTTTGAACGCAAGGGCAAGCCGGGCGCCATCTTCAAGCCACAAGATCTTTTCCCGGAATGACAACCGGGCGCCCAACTCCAGCGCGTCGCGGCGGGCGCCACTCCAGGTGCAGGCGTCCCATGCACCGGGCTCTTTGTCAGGCTTATCTCCCATGATCGGCTACCTCCAGCAAGGCGTCTATGTCGGCCAAATCCTGAGGCCGCCCCGCCTCCCTCTTCATCGTCAGCAAGGCTTCCAGACTCACGATCGGCACACTCAAGCCTTCGCGCAACTCAAGGTGCTGTGCCCGGGCATATTCCGCGGCGAAATCAAAAGGTTCATAGATGAAGATATCGACAGGACTGAGGCGATACTTGTCACTCCACAACTTGAGGACGCGCATTTCCTTTTCCTCCCGCCAACGCTTCCGGTTGGCCGGGTCGGCAAACTGCTCCGGGGTCACAGGCACAGCGGGCCGGAAGCACGCTTCCGCGAGCCCATGCAGCGCCTTCAGGATGTTCTCCGGATTGAGTGCAATGACCAGGTCGATATCCATCGTCATTCGCACATACCCGTGAGCATTGACGGCCAGACCGCCCACCACGAGATAGGCCACATCAGCGCGATTCAGCGCATCAAAGACAGCTTCAGCTCCGGATATCTCCACCGAGGATCGTCTCCTTAACCATTACCGGGACATTTGGTGTCCCCACATTCACCGCATGCTCCCCTATCTGCGCATGGTATAACCGTAGCACACCGCCCTGCTTTTCTCAAGCCAGGCTGAGCTGACGGACTTTCAGGAAGTTGCTTTCCAGGGTGCAGTAGAGTGCAGAAGGGATCGAGCCACGTTAAGCCATAAAATTAGCAGGACAGTTGCTAGGAAGAGACCGTTTGGAGGGCTCCAAAATAGCATTTTCACCCCTGAAACAGGTCCTTTTACCTGTGAAACCAAACGCTGACACTCCGAAGTGCAAGAGAGAGTTTAAGCAAACGTGAGAGCAAGATCTGGAAATCCAAACCTCAGGCAATAGAAGTCTAGATCAACATATAGGAGAGAGCTCAAGAAATTCCTGTTCCGACCGGTTCGAAAAAAGAGGCAACTTAGAATTGTCCACAGATCAATTAGACCCAATTCTCTACGCGTAATCCTGGAACTCTTTGGAACTCCTGGATATTGTTTGTCACAAGGGTGAGAGAAAGACTTCTGGCGTGAGCGGCTATGAGCAGATCCATTGCCCCAATGATGTTGCCCTTCCTTTCCAGGTAAGTTCTGATTTCACCATAATGAGCGGCTGCGCTTTCATCAAACGAGACAACCTCCAGCGGAAAGAGAAACTCAGCCAGAGCCTCTTGGTTCCGCTCTGGTCGGCTGCTCTTGTAAACGCCGTATTGGAGCTCGGCTACTGTGGCCGAGGAGACGGCCACCTCAGCAGGTCTAAAAGTCTTGAGCCTTTCCAGGACATGGATCGGTTTTCTTTTGATCAAGTAGATGCAAATATCAGTATCGAGCATACGCAGCATCAGAATGTCTCTCTGGTCTCTAGAGGAGGTTGGACTCTCTCTTCCAAGAAATCCTCACTGAATTTGTCCAAGCTGTCTGAAAGAGACGCCCACGGATCACCCTTCGGCATCAGGAGCACGCCAGGACCGACCCTCTTTATATAGACTTCAGCACCTTCGAGATGGAATTCTTTTGGCAATCGCACGGCCTGGCTGTTTCCACTCTTAAAGATCCTTGCTGTCTTCATACAATGCCTCCTCTCTGTGTGATTGTATTTACGAGAAAGTATATACTTGATATTCAGAAATGTCATTCTCCTTCTTTGAGACAGCTCCGCTGCCATCCATGGCCTGAATTCTCAAGGCAGTTTGGAGAACACGATCTGCTCTGCTTCGCAAGGAAAATTGGGCTGTCGTGGTTTCAGCACAACCGACAAGAGTTGCCTTACGCTGGAAGTTTTCTCAGCGCTGCAAATATCTCTCCTCTGTCGATCTGAGAAAATTTCAGCATCTCTTGCCAAAAGTGTTGAGCGGCGGATTTCGCCGAGATTGTTGCGCACTTGAAATCGATATCTTACACTGGTCTCCTATTACCCATCCATAAGGAACAGGAGAGCAGGTTGGGAGGGTCCTATTTGTTATTCGAAATCCGCTTTAAGGTCGGTATGACGCTCTGACAACGTCGTTAGTGTTGCCTGACGGCAACTGTCATGCTAACTTTTAATCTCAAAATGCCTCCTACAGGAGAATAACAGGCATTGTCCGTACAACAGATCATCGAGTCCTTTGAAGGTTTGCCGGAATCGGAAAAACAGAGAGTTGCCTATGAAATCCTCCGCCGCAGTGTTTATCTCGAGGGTCCTCCCCTTACCGATGAAGAGCTTATCGCTACTGCGGAAGACTTGTTCTTAGCCCTTGACGCGAGAGCATCAGAACATGGCTCATCCGAACCGGGGAGAGGGTGAGTGAAGAATGCCTGAAGAACAGATTCTCAAACGCATCCATGGCTGGGACTTGCGATCTTTTTCATGGATTATGCTTCTTGAACCTCCAGCCCGTAATCCGGATTGAGGGAAAGTGGCTACTATTTCTTCTTCCGGAAACTCGAATCCCCGCAGGATTCTGAGGTGGTGGTCAACGGGAAGCGAGTGATCATGATCGGTTCCAATAATTATCTTGGACTCGCCAACCACCCCCGGGTGAAGGAAGCAGCGATCAATGCCATTGAAACAACCCCGGTCTCACCTGCCGGGGTTTTTGCTGGATCGGAGTGAGTATCTCACTTGCCGATACGAATTCCCGAAAGCGAACCTATCACCCCGAAGGCACTCAATAGCCAGAGAATCACGACAATCACGACGACCACATTTAAGATTGTCTTGATTTTCGGATCCATCGGTATGTAGTTATTAATCAGAAAAAGGATAACCCCAACAACAACCAGAATAATAATCAAGTGAAGCAAAGGCATCTTATTCTCCTCGTATACTTTGCGCGGCCATAAACTGCTTTCCTGTCACTCCGAACGAATGTGAGGAATCTCAAGATTTCTCCCTCGGGTCGAAATGTCAAGAAGCGCAATAATTGGCAGTGCGAAGTATCAATGCATCCGGAAATGGCCTGAGATCCTGCGCCGGATGATAGCGTCCGGGTGGAGAATCGGAACGGGTCCCAAGGCGCCACCGCTTTCGAAAATGGGATGACATCCATGGCGTCAGGAATCCGTTCCGGATCATTCTTTTTGTCACGGAGAAACTATCTGCAACTCATTGTTTACCTTGACTGTTTGAGATTGGGTCACAATGACTACTTCAGAGAAGCTTCCCAATCCTTGAGCTGCTTTTCTGCCTCTTCACGTGCGATGCCGTGTCTCTCTTGTATCTTGCCGAGGAGTATGTCGCGTTTTCCGGCAATGATGTCCACGTCATCGTCGGTGAGTTTGCCCCACTTCTCCCTGACCACGCCTTTGACTTGCTTCCAGTTTCCTGCGATTTGATCCCAGTTCATGACTTGTTCCTTTCCTCTTAAAGTAGTTTAGTGTTTACCGTTGCCGGACCATGACCCTTCGCAAAGGAGTGCTGTGCAATCCTTTGCGATGCCCTCACTCCTGTCAAATACGGCCCATTAACAGGAGCACGAGCACGATTACAAGGACCAGTCCCAAGCCACCGCTTGGATAGTATCCCCACCCACTGCTGTGTGGCCAGGTAGGGAGTGCGCCCACGAGCATAAGAACTAATACAATGAGCAGAATTGTTCCCAACATTTCCATCTCTCCTTTCTGCCGAAATCTTGGCGTTTAGAAGTACGATTTTCCTTATTGTTGTAATGCCTTGTTTACGGAATTAAGTAGCCCTTCCTGTTTTAGCGGTTTAACCAGGTAATCAACGGCGTGCATGCGAAAACTATCTTGAGCTGTTTCTGTACTGGGATATGCCGTCATCATGATCACTCGAGTTTTAAGGTTCCTCTGCATGACCTCCCGTAAAATATCTATCCCCCATCCATCATCGAGAAAGATATCTGCGAGTATCAGTTCAAATTCTGTTTCATCTATTCTTGCCAGAGCTTCACGGTAACCTTTAACAGTGATCACGTTATGCCCTTCGGCTGCAAGGAATCTGTGAAAGCTGAACCTGATGCTCTCTTCATCATCGATCACGAGAATATTCACCTTCATCAACCCTCATATGAGAGGTTTCCCTCTTTCAGAAGCAATCCGACATTCCCCGGTTCTTCTTCAGAATCGCCAACCACAACCCACCTGTCAGGACCGCTGATCGGTAGGCAATGCGTGGGATAACATTTAGACATGCTTTGGAAGGGGCAAAATCTATGCCGGAAAGGCGAAGGATATCACTTATTCCATATTGTGACGGTATAACGAGAACTTAAGTCTGTGTGGGTAGTGTACTGGTTGATAGCCGGCAAGAAAATGAGTGTTGCATGCAACAGAAGCGTTGCTTGATTTCTGCGTTGCATGTAACACTTCTGTTCCTCAAATCCACCACCTCCAACGGGTCCCACCATGCCATAACTAATCATCATTATTAGTTAAATTGGAAATATTCCTCCTCTCGATCTAGCTGGTACAGAATTTGCTCAAAGATGATGCTGCGATGGCTTATTGGAAAAGGGGATGGTTCACGGTTCCCAAATGATTTTGGCGAATCCATGAATCCTTGAGCAGAAGAGTTCTTGTAACCAGCCCTTTCAACACAAACTGACAAAAAGGAGAGATCGCTATGAAAAAGGGGAGTATCGTTGTTCGCTATTTTGTGGTTCTTATGCTGATCGCCACCTTTGTGGCCTGCGCCTCGACATCCAAGCAGGAAGGCACGGGCGAATACGTTGACAATTCTGTCATCACGACCAAGGTAAAATCTCTGCTTGCCGCTGATGATTTTCTCAAGTCCTTCGAAATCGGTGTCGAAACCTACAAGGGCATCGTGCAACTGAGCGGTTTCGTTGATTCGCAAAGGGCCGTCGATAAAGCGGGTCAAATCGCCCGCAGCGTCGAAGGGGTCAAATCCGTAAAAAACAATCTCAGAGTGAAGTAATAGGGGACTCTAATCCTTTCCCGGACGGAAGATGGCGGCCGGTGTTGACCAGTGCTGACGCACGAGTATGCGCATTGCGGTGAGACGCGGGCATGGAGGGGGCAAGAGAAATAATTTGTCGCAAAATAGGGGTAGACACGAGAAACGCGCTCTGGTAGTGTAGCGTTGAACGATTCCGGGTTGAACAGGAGGGATAGCGCTATGCATCAGAGAAGAGAGGACCATCTGGTTCAGTGCGGCCGAGAAATCAGCATTGAAGAGATAGAGGAAATCAGGGAGACCGTTGCGACATTTTGTCGGCTGAGCCGCGAAGAACTGGCGATGACGGTTTGTGAGCATCTAGGATGGTATAGTGCCTCTGGCAGTCCCAAGGCCGATGCCTGCTTGAAGCTCCTGGGGAAGCTGGAGTCGGAAGGGTTTTTGAGGCTTCCCGACAAGCATGTGTGCTCGCGGAAGGAACTGAAAAAGCCGTGCCTGACTGAGAGGACGGAGCCTCAGCCGCAAATAGGGGACAGCCTCGGAGAGGTAGGGCCTGTTCGGCTGGAAGTGGCAAGGGGCAGGGAACAGACGGAGCTTTGGAATGAATACGTGCACCGATACCACACCCTCGGTTACAAGCGGCCATTTGGCTGTTTTGCACGGTACTTTGTTGAGAGCGAGCGCGGTCGGTTGGGTTGTCTATTGTTTTCCGGGGCCGCGAAGTCATTGGGAGAGCGGGATCGGTGGATCGGTTGGAGCGAAAGCTCGCGATTGAGGCATCTTGGCTGGCTAGTGAACAATACGCGATTTGTGATTTTTCCATGGGTGAAGGTGAAGTATTTGGCAAGTCACGTATTGGGTCAGGCCGTAAGGCGCATAAGGGATGACTGGCAGGAGAGGTGGAGTTATCGCCCGGTATTGCTGGAGACCTTTGTTGATCCTCGATACTATGAAGGGACATGTTACCGGGCAGCGAACTGGCAATATCTTGGACTGACTTCCGGAGAAGGGCTGGTCCGCCAGGGCAAGAGCTACACAACGAGTCCCAAGAAGATTTTTGTTAAGCCGCTGGTGGATGATTTTCGCACAGTGCTTTGTTGTTAATGAACGGTTGGGAGGTCAAAACATGAGCAAACCCAGCCGTCGGCCGAATCGGGAAGAGATCAAAGCGCACAGGAAGGAAAGGAATCGAGCCCAAAAGGCACTGCGCGATGAGCTGAAAAGGAAGGGATTGGAGTGCTCATCGCACGCTACGATCTCTAATCACAAGTGCGCCTACCAGGACGTGGAGGAGGAGCGTGCAGGCCGCAACGAGGCGGTCTGGGAGCAATTGAAGGTGTTTCGCGCCAAGCTGCCGGTACTTCTAGGGCGGCTCTCCAAGATTGCGGACCCGAGAAACCCCAAGAAGACGAAGCATAAGCTTACGGTCCTGTTAATCTACGGGATACTGGTGTTTGTAATGCAAATGAGCTCCTCTCGGGAGGCCAACAGGGAAATGACCCGCCCGATGTTTTGGGAGAACCTGAAGCTTGTCTTCCCGGAACTTGAGGACGTGCCCCATCACGATACCCTGAAACGTCTCTTGTGGGAGATTGATGTGGGGCAGATCGAGAGCGCGCAGATCGAGCTGCTGCGGGAATGGATGAGGAAGAAGAAGTTTCGTCGGTATTTGATAGAGAACTGTTACCCTATTGCGGTAGATGG
>Ga0209254_10005242_pt1 | contig 11918 bp, 12 predicted proteins | sample FrelakmetDIP11DI_FD_187148 | JGI IMG/M metagenome (GOLD analysis project Ga0209254, IMG submission 187148) | Freshwater lake sediment microbial communities from the University of Notre Dame, USA, for methane emissions studies - DIP11 DI (SPAdes)... | ecosystem: Environmental > Aquatic >... | reverse complement strand
TTCCTGGGCCCAATGTCCGGGACGATTCCCTATATAATCCCCAGCACGGCGACAGCTACTATCGATATACGGTTGGTGGTTGAGATGAGTCCCGAGGAAATTGTCAACGCATTACGGGAACATCTGGATGAGCATGGTTTCACCGATATCGATATCGATGTGTATGCAGCCTTCAGCCACAATGTGACGCCCGTTTCAGCACCAGCATCGCAGGCGATGCTCAAGACCATGGAGCAATATAATCTGAAATACACCGTTTGGCCCATCGAAGGCGGCGGTGGACCGTGGACCGTGATACCCAATATGTTCAATGTGCCCTGCATTCGCGGCGGCGCAATTGGCGGCGGTACCGGACGACCTGTTGACGAATACTATGTCATCGAGGGTGATAGCAAGCTGGCTGGAATGACCCAAGCAGAGAAATACCTGGTTGATTTACTCTACAATCTAGCAGAAACATTGAACCCACAAATATAAGGGAAAATTATTGGCAAAAATAAGGAATGGCTGTTTTTGACACTTAATTTGAAAGGTAAATTATGGGAATTATACCTAGGGTGCCTTATAAAATGCTGGCAGCGCCAATTCCAGCTGAAAAAATTCAGAAGGAAAGAACAGCGATTATTTTGCTGGACTTTCAAAATTATACATGCAATCGAAACAGCGGATTGGGCAGCCTGGCCAAAGTAAAGGGTATCACTCCTGAATTTGATGAATACTACGGCATGGTGGATGCGGCAAAAGCAAATTGCAGCAGCCTGTTGGAGGTGGGTCGGAATAACGGATTAGAAGTTATTTTTTGCTATTTGTTCAATAACAGGACCCGCAGCCAATATTCCCGGCAATTCGATTTAAGTCAATTCCCTCTTCCTACCGGAGATCTGAAAAACGAATATCTGGCTGAACCATCGCCTGCAAAAGGGGATTTGGTCATTACCCGGGTTACCTATTCACCTTTCCTCAATACTGGATTGGAAGAGAAATTACGTGACAAGAAAAAAGATACCCTCATCCTGGCCGGAACCCTCTACAACCATACCGTTGCCCAGGCAGCCCGAGAGGCAGCCGACCGGGGATTCACAGTGATTGTGGTTTGGGATGCATCGGCGAGTGAGACGATGGACTGGCACCTGGTTACCAGAACCGGGTTGGCAGGAGGCTTAATTCTTTCACGTCGAACTCATGAAGTGATCGAGATGGTGGAAGGGAAGCGGACATGAGAATAATCAGAACTGTAAGAGGAGATATTGATCCGTCGCAATTAGGAATTACAGCACCCCATGAACACCTTTGGTGTAACGAGGAAATCGGAAACAAATGTGAAAAGTATAGTTTTCCTGGAATTACTGAAAAGATGGTTATGCATGACCGGCAGCTCATAATAAAAGAACTCAAAGATTTCCATGAAGCTGGGGGAAGAGCGGTAGCCGAAATGACAACCGATGGATGGGGACGGGATGTAACAATATTAAAGGAAATCTCTGAAGCAGCCAACGTCAACATTATCTCAATTTCGGGCACTTATGTAGAAGATTTCCTGCCGCAATATTTTTTTAGGATGGATATTGATGAACTGGCAGAACGGTTTGTCAGAGAAATCACGTTGGGTGTGGATGGGACAGGTATACGGACCGGCTTATTAAAGGCTTCGGTAAGTCGCAGAGTTGTGGAGCAGGCAGAAGAAAAAGGTGCCAGGGCAGTTGCCCGAGCACAGGTGCAAACTGGTGTTGCCATAACCACACATACCAACGCATCATCGAGGTTTGAGATCAGCGGTGGAAACAGCGGAATGCTTCATCTGGACATCTTCGAGCAGGAAGGGGTGGATTTGAGCCGGGTGATCGTGGGACACACGGATGAAAATTCAGATATCCGCCAATTGATTCAGCTGATCAAGCGGGGTGCAACTATCCAGTTTGATACTATTGGGAAGCTTCACTGGCTGTTGGATCAAACCCGTATCGGCTTGATACAGCAGCTTTGCGAAAAGGGCTACGAAGACCGGGTTTTGCTTTCCACGGATCGCTGCCGGGTTTCTGAAACAAAAACACATGGCGGACCAGGTTATTCACATATCTTGAATACTTTTGTACCTTTGTTACACCAGTCAGGTATCGATGAGAAAATTATCCACAAATTCCTGGTAGACAACCCTGCCGCCATTCTCTCATTCGAAGCAGGATACACTGACTACTGAGGAAAAAGAAGTTGATCAATCCTGGCGTCAAAGAAATGAACGAAAGATTTCAGGAATATCAGTCTAACTATTTTTCCCGGTTTGTCGTAGAATTCCGTACTACCGCCCCCGTCAAATCAAGCGGGTTATTGCAAAATATTTCCGATAATATAGGAGTTTTTATATGAAAAAAGAACTTGTGGTCAGTACCTTATCTGCAAAGGCTGGCAAAAAGGTAACAGGCGTCGTTGAATTTAAAGTGGATGGAAAGCCATTTTCGCTGCCCGTGTTTTTAATCAATGGCGAAAAAGACGGCCCAACCCTGGTCATCTTTGGCGGTATTCACGCCGCCGAATATGCCAGCGCCGCCGCGGCACTTGAAATTGGCCAATCCCTGAAACCTGCGAAAATCAGTGGGCAGGTCATCGTTGTGCCGGTTGTCAACCAGGCCGGTTTCCCTGTGCGTTCGATATACCTCAATCCGCTGGACGGCATTAACCTGAACCGGGTTTTCCCGGGAAAAGCAGATGGGGGCCCATCCGAACAGATCGCGGCCTGGCTGACGGAGAATGTAATCAAACAGGCTGATTATTTAATCGACCTGCACGGCGGCGATTTAATTGAAGCACTGGTTCCCTTCACAATCTTCCCGGAGACAGGCGACCCAATGGTTGATAAGGTATCGCTTAAGCTGGCGCAGGTATTTGGCATTAAATATCTGGTTCGCAGCGTTGGAAAAGCCGGTTCAACCTTCTCGGCAGCGGCAGGCGGTGGAGTTCCGGCGATCCTGGTTGAATCGGGCGGACAGGGCATCTGGCCGCGTAAAGATGTGCTAAGACTGGTGCGCGGTGTTAATCGTGTCATGCTTCAGTATGGCATGCTGCGCGGCAGTAAACCAAAGAAAGTGGAAACTATTGTCTTAAAAGATTTCATCTGGCTGCGCAGTGAGCAAACCGGATTCTGGTATCCGTCACCTGAGGTTGGCGATGATGTGAAAAAAGATCAGCTTCTGGGAAAAATCACCGATGCTTGGGGAAGCACCCTGCAGACGGTTTCAGCACCTGCCAGCGGTCGGGTGTTGTTCCTGGTTACTTCACTGGCGATCAATAACGGAGATCCACTGCTGGCTATCGGGGCTTAATCCCCTTCGGCTTTATCTTTCTCCTCCTTATTCTTCGAGAGACTGATGGAACAGTCTCTCTTAATGGAGGATTCGGAAACCGGCCATTGAGCGGGCAATCGAAAGTACTGGTGATGAGTGCGTACGGTCAATTTCATACCCGCATTGACTGGAATAAACACGAACATAAATAATTTATATTTGAAGGAGAATAATGAAAAAAAATTTAGTCTTTTCTTTTATAGGGATGGTTGCAGCAATAGTGCTTGTGAGTTGCTCGACTTCTGTAAATACTGTTACTCCTGCGCCAAATGCCACATTGACTGACACCGCTGCTCCTACCTCAATTCCTGCAACTTCGGCACCCGCCTCACCAACTACGGCTCCAGAAACACCTGATTCTGGAAGCAGCACAACAGCTATCGATGGCAATACATTGTTATCAACCCGCTGCACTGCCTGTCACTCCCTTGACAGGGTCAACACCGAGTCAGGCTCAGCAGAAGAATGGAAAAGCACGGTAGATCGGATGGTTCAAATAGGCGCAGAATTATCTAATGAGGAAGCTGTCATTCTGGTTCAATACCTGGCAGAAAATTATAAATAAGGACTGTCAGTAAAACAGAACATCTCTTGATCCTGCATTCGGGCAGGTCAAATAATCTGAGATACACCCGCCTGTTTTACTAAATAGGTCCTAAAGAATCAAAAAAAGCAGTTCATGCCATAACTGCCATATATCAATGCTGAAAACCAAATTAGGGATATATATCAGGATCAAAACGCAATTTCTTGACCTCCACATTGGCAGCGTGGAGAAACTTCAGCGCTTTTGCATCCAGGCGGTAGGGGTAGGGTCCTTTGGTTATAAGACGAGTAATAGCCGCATGGATGTGTGTCTTTGCACAGCTGGTGCGAAGAAAATGTGTGACGCAACAGGAGCAGCCACGTGTGGAAAACTGCATGCGGGGGTGCCAGGATGATGGCCGTGGTTTCAGCGTGGATGGCGGGCACACAGTGCCCATTCAACAGAAAATGTCCATTTTCATTATAATGAGGCAGACTCGCCGATGAGCCGTTGGACCCTATAGTCAGGAAATATTTATCCAGCATTAGTACCTGCGGTCGGCAAAAGCACAGTCCCGGATGCCGCGTTCAGAAACAATTATCCAATTTTCATAGAATAAGGATCCTTATCATGACGCATTGAAAGTATCCCATAGATTAGGATAAAACAACCCGGAAATCCAGAATAACAGAAATGACATAACCGATGTTGTAAAAATTAATATCTTTGTATAATTAGTAGTGTCAGGTAATCTCCATATACTGTAGCCGTGAAGAATTTACAATATTTGAAAAGAAATGGGGCATAAAGGATTAAACGGAACCACTGGACTGTATGATAAAGCATAATGGATCACTGGCTGTTTTTCCTTGGTTCTGTTATCTACAATCGATCCACAAAAAAGAAAGGAGCTAACCGGAGAAAAAAACAAATGAGGAGGAGTTACAGGAGGGTGCCTTCATGAATAACCAGGGGATGTTGTATTAAGGAGTCAAACTGAGAAGTAAATTTATTCGCAGAACAGGAACAATCATTGACAACCCGACTGCCAGACAGCACCTGCAAATTTCGTGATGTGCACAGGAAGGTTTTGTTGGCTGCTATCCACTTATTAAATATGCAGTCAATATAGAGAGGAAATCTATGATTTTTCTCTTAAACCACAATTCAAAATGCGGCTGAGGTTATGGATATCCCTCTGCGCAAATAATTAAAAATAGGGAAGGATCGAATGCATAAAAAATCATTACTCATCGTTGTTCTTCTAATAACTATCAGTTCCTTGCTTCTTGCAAGCTGCGGCGCACAACAGGCCGAAACCGAAACAATAGATCTAAACACATATACCCTCGATCAGATAGTCGAAAAAGCAAAAGAAGAAGGTCATGTGGAATCGGTTGGTATGCCAGATTCATGGGCAAACTGGGGTGAAACCTGGCAGGAACTCACTGCCACATACAGTATCACTCATGCTGATACGGACATGAGTTCCGCAGAAGAGTTGAACATGTTCGAAAACGAGAAGGATGCCCCCACCAAGGACATTGGTGATGTCGGACTTGCTTTCACTACCGAAGCAATCGATAGAGGCCTTGTCCAGGGTTATAAGACCTCCTACTGGGATGCTGTCCCGGATTGGGCTAAAGGAGAAAACGGCCTTTGGATGATTGCCTACACCGGTGTGACCACCTTCCTTTATAACGAAGATATCACTGAGGAACCAGCCCCTACATCCTGGGCAGATGTTCGCAATGGCACCTATAAAGTTACCATCGGTGATGTGATCGGCGGCGCAACCGGCCAGGGCAATGTACTGTCCACTGCTTATGCTTTCGGTGGTGATATGGAGAACCTGGACCCGGCCTTTGAGTTCTGGGCTGAGATGGCTAAAGCCGGCCGTATTGACCAGGGAGATATTCTCTTACAGAGAATCCAGGCTGGTGAGGTTCAGTTAGGCGTAACCTGGAGCTACAATGCATTGGGTTACCGTGACCAGACCCCCAACTACAAATTCACAGTCGGTGTTCCATCTGATGGTTCCATCCTCAGTGGTTATGCCTCTGTAATCAATTCTTATGCTCCGCACCCGTTTGCAGCTGCACTGGCACGCGAGTATATCTTCAGCGACGAAGGTCAAAATAATCTCGCCAAAGGTGGCGCAGTCCCCACCCGGACGGACATTTCAATTCCTCAGGAAATCCAGGATGCCACCATCCAGCAGTCAGAGTATGCAAATTCTGTTCCGATCAAGGATGCTGCCGCATATGCAGCGGTTGGCGCCGAAATCTCCAAACGCTGGGAGGAAGAGATCATTCCCCTGATGAGCAAATAATTTCTGCCGCAGATTATGAATAAGAGCTGAAAAATGTTTCCCATGGGGCGTATTCGGCAATACGCCCCATTTTTAGATAAGGGAGAATCTTTGAAGAAAAAGTCGAATTTTAATATATATTTTCTGGTTCTGTTTCCTTTTCTGGTCGTTGTCTTTCTGTACGAAATCCTGCCCCTGGTTATGATGATTTTAAGCAGCTTCAAATCAGAAATTGACGAATCCATAATATTTACCTTCGAAAATTATGTAACCGCCTTAACACGACTTTCGTTCCAGCGGGCAATCATCAATAGTCTGAAAATTACACTCATATCCACCGGAATCGGCATTCTAATTGGTTTTTTTGCCTCCCATTCTGCTCACAACGCTCGTGGAAAACTCAAGAACTTCTTTATGACCATTCTTAATATGACCTCCAACTTTGCTGGTGTTCCGCTGGCTTTTGCTTACATGATCATCCTGGGCAATTCAGGGGTCCTCATTATGCTTGGTGAGACGATGGGATGGGATGCATTGGCAAATTTTGATCTCTACACAGCGAATGGATTGATCCTGATGTATATCTATTTCCAGATCCCACTGTCCACCTTATTATTGATTCCAGCCTTTAATGGGATTCGCAAGGAATGGCAAGAAGCCAATACAATACTGGGTGGACGTAATCTCTACTTCTGGTCAATGGTTGGCATTCCTGTGTTATTGCCAAGCATTTTGGGCACCATGAGTGTTCTTTTCGCCAATGCGCTGGCCGCTTATGCCACGGCGTATGCCTTATTAATGAACAACTATTCGCTTCTCCCGGTTAATATCACCGGCATGTTTACCGGTGATATGAAAACTCGTCCCCATCTCGGAGCAGCGCTGTCAGTAATCATGATGCTGCTGATGGTGGCTACGATTCTCATCAATAACTACATCACGCATCAGACTTCAAAATGGAATGAGTGATAGATGAAGAAATCAGCATATACCCCTGTTTTCATAATTTCCCTCATTATTTATCTGCTCATTCCGCTGCTTGCTACAGCTGTCTATTCTTTGTTTGAGAAATGGACAGGTATCCTTCCGGAAGGCTTCACCCTCGAGCACTACATCTCTTTGCTCTCAAACAAGACATTCCTGCTTTCCCTTTGGCGTACAGTTATAATTTGTATTATCCCGATTATACTCACAGTTATCCTGACTCTACTGGCGCTATTTGCAGTGACAATCTATTTTCCGTCCCTGGAAAAATATGTCCAGATCCTATGCATGATCCCCTATACGATTCAGGGAGTCATCCTTTCAGTCAGTATCCTGTCGCTTTATGCGGGCGCCAGGAGCTTCCTCGGGCTGCGCCTGGTGATGCTGATTGGAGCTTATTGCATCATTATTCTCCCTTATATTTACCAGGGAATTCGTAATAGTATGCGTGCCATTAATATGCCCATGCTGATTGAAGCCGCAGAGATGCTGGGAGCCAGCAAGCTGAGCGCCTTTTTCCGCGTGATTGTACCAAACATCATTTCCGGTATTACTGTTTCATCGTTGTTGGCAGTAGGTATCATATTCGGGGATTATGTACTGATCCGTAATATCACGGGCAGCTCCTTCCAGAATGTTCAAATTTACCTTTTCCTGGCGATGAAACGTTCCAGTACTGAAGCATCCGCCGTTTTTGTTATTATCATGGTCACTACATTCCTGATCACTGCATTGGTGCTCTATCTTCAGAGCAGGGACAACTGGCAGAAAATTGAAAGCAAAGGGAGATAAACATGCCTTATATCCGCTTTGTGGATCTCAATAAATATTACGACAAAAATCATGTACTTAAAGATATTAACCTGGATATCGAAAAAGGACGGCTGGTAACGCTTCTTGGTCCTTCCGGGTGCGGAAAAAGCACCTTGCTGCGCTGCCTTGCCGGTTTAGAGGAAGTTACGACTGGTAAGGTGTATCTGGATGGTCTAGACATCACGAATACCAGTCCCCGGGATCGTGGGATAGGCATGGTTTTCCAACAGTATTCTCTCTTCCCTAACTTGACTGTCGCTGATAATGTGGCTTTCGGTCTTAAGATTAGAAAAGAGCCCAGGGATGATGTTGTCAGAAAGGTTAAAAATATTTTGGGGCTGGTTGGCCTTTCTGAAAAAATCAACAATTATCCCGGTCAGCTCTCTGGGGGACAACAGCAGCGTGTTGCCCTGGCTCGCGCTATTGTCACAGAACCAAAGGTGCTGCTTCTGGACGAGCCTCTTTCAGCCATTGATGCCCTTCTCCGCCGAAACCTTCGCATCGAAATCCGCCGCATCCAGAAGGAACTGCACATCACCACCATTTTTGTCACGCATGATCAGGAGGAGGCGATGGTGATGTCGGATATGATTCACCTTCTCAGTGCAGGGTATATCGAGCAAAGCGGTACTGCCATCGATCTGTATTCCAGGCCGCGCACCCTTTTTGCCGCAACCTTCATTGGTAACTATACCATCCTGCCCGCAGAGGATTTCAGCAGGGTTTGCGGCGATGTACTTTACAGCAGGCACGTGGCTATTCGCCCTGAGATTGTTCATCTGGGACACCATCCAGATGAGAGTGAAGATAAATATCACCTTCATGGAACAATCAGCAACAGCATGTGCCACGGAAATATCATCCGCTACGATGTGAATTGCGCAGGAATCCATATTAATTCCGATGTGATTTTCGAGGGTGGCTTGCCGCTTATTGATGGAGAGGAGGTCTTCCTCTCCATCCAGAAAGAGGGCGTTATTGAGCTGGAATAATTCAATATAAATCCGGGCTGATCGAAGCCATGTCATTTTTATTGAAAGTACTGGTCAGGATCGTTTTAGTAATATCCAGGTAATCGGCAACTCTTAATCACTTTACAGCCATTTAATAAGGAGACATCATTAACCGATTCCGAGGGATACAGAAATCTTCATACCGGCCTGAGGAAATATGACCATCAACATCGCCCATCGCGGTTTCTCAGGAAAATATCCAGAGAATACCATCCTTTCATTCCAGAAAGCGCTTGAGCTGGGCATCGATGCAATTGAACTGGATGTGCAGCTCTCCAGGGATGGAGAGGTGGTAATATTCCACGATGAAGATTTATTGCGCACCACAGGAGAGCAAGGACTGCTGCAAGATTACACCTTAAATGAATTACACAAACTGGACGCTTCAGTGGCTTTCCAAGGTGAATTTGGAATAAATCGCATCCCAACCCTTGTTGAGTACCTGGAAATGACCTCAAATGAAGATATTGTCACTTTTCTGGAACTGAAAAATGCCGTGATTTGCTACTCCCATATAGAGGAAAAGGTGGCGGACTGCCTTTACCGGTATGGACAGCAAAAGAAAGTTATCTTGTTTTCAGCCAACCATCTCTCCGTCAAACTTTTTGGGGAACTGGCACCGGATGTACGCCTTCTATTTTCCTTTGACAACTGGATTTTCAATTATGGGGCTTACTGCCGCAGCCATCGGATAACAGCCTGTATGCCTTACTACCGTGCTCTAACATCGGAAGTGATCACCGAGATAAAAAACAGTGGGGTGTCTGTTTACCCCTGGACAGTGGATGAGCCCGGGGAAATGCGGGAGTTAATCCGGTTGGGTGTGGATGGAATACTTACAAACAGGCCTGATCGTTTGAAAACTATTCTCCAGGACTCACAAAACAACGCATGAAATTACTGGATGTTCAAAAAAAACCATGACAGACAACCAATCATTATTATCCGTAGGTATAGATGTTGGTACAACAACCACTCAGCTTATCTTTTCGCGCCTGCACCTTTCCAATGTTGCCAGAACTGGAATGATACCGCGCCTGACCATAACAGACCGGGAAGTCCTCTACCAGAGTCCGATTGTTTTCACTCCGCTTTTGGATCAAAATACCATTGATGCGGGAAAAATAAGCGAAATTGTCCGCCAAGAATATGCTGCAGCGAATATTCATTCCAGCCAGGTAGCCACTGGCGCCGTAATCATCACCGGTGAAACAGCAAAAAAGAAAAACGCCGATGCAATTCTTCAGGCTCTTTCTGGTCTGGCGGGTGATTTCATAGTCAGCATAGCCGGTCCAAACGTCGAAAGCCTGATTTCGGGCAGAGGATCCGGTGCCGCGCATTATTCCCAAACACACTACACAACAGTAACGAATGTTGATATTGGCGGTGGTAGCGCCAACAGCGCGATTTTTCGCAGCGGCAACCTGCTAAGCGGTGCAGCCATGAACTATGGAGGGAGGATCCTGATCATCAATCATGCTACTGGCCGGATCCAGCATATTGCTGAACCAGCGAAATTAATTTTGGAGGACTGCAGGGTAAACCTGAAAATTGGAGATGTCCCTTCAGTTGAAGACCTCCGCACCTTTTCTGAACGAATGGCTGCTATCACAGTGGAACTCATTGAAGGCACTTCCTCTCCATTGGCCAGGCAGCTGTACCTCACACCTCCCATGTCAATCTCCGGCAAAGGCACTACCCTGATGTTTTCCGGTGGTATCGGTTATTACTATTACAATCCGCTTGCAGCCAATAATCTTGATGACATCACCATCCATGATGATATCGGTCCACTATTGGCAGAGAGCCTGCGGTGTAACCCGATCCTATCTGCCTACAAGGTACTCCCCCCTGGTGAAACCATGCGCGCCACTGTGTTGGGAGCAAGCACCCAGACAGTTACCCTTTCCGGATCCACGATCTGGGCTGAACGCGAGATACTACCCTTGAAGAACATTCCGGTCATTCAACAGCTGCTTACTGTTGACCAAAATCCTGAAGGTATCGCCCTCTTTTTGAAGGAAACAATATCTCGCTTTGACCTCGATATTGCTAACGATCAATATGCCCTCGTACTCAATTTTAGCGGACCATTAGAATACCGGACGCTCTTAAACATTGCCACCGGGCTGCAAGAGTTCTCCAGATTCCTTCCCCCAGTGAAACCACTTGTTATTATCATCGAAAGGGATTATGCCCAGGCACTTGGGCAAACCGCCAAAGGATTAATGCCGTCCCGGCCACTACTGGTGATTGACCAGGTTGGGCTGATGCAGGGCGATTACATTGACATCGGCACTCCGCTTATGGATGGGCGGGTTGTTCCATTGAGTATTAAGACGCTGGTTTTTTATAATTAATTGAGTTGGTTTTGGATGATTGCTTCAAATAACAATTGGAAGTGATAAACCCGGTATAATAATTTCAACTTTGGGACATCATCCCTCACCCCTTGGGAAAATCAATGCTCCTTCGAACGAAACTGCACGGAAGAACTTACGAATTCCCGGATATTCGCCTACTCATGGGAAAAGCGAACGAGGAAAAATCTGGGGATCAATTGGCTGCGGTTGCAGCAGAAAGTGCTGCCGAACGTATTGCTGCCCGCATGGTGCTGGCCGCGGTGCCGTTATGGGTGTTGCACGAGAACCCCGCTGTGCCCTATGATCAGGATGAAGTGACACGCGTCATCCAGGATGCCGTCGATCAGGAAATATATAAGGAGATTAAAGGTTGGACAGTTGGGGAATTAAGAGAATGGCTGCTGGCTGATACCACATCCTCAGATTTGATCCGGCATATATCAAATGGGTTAACTTCCGAAATGGTTGCAGCCGTCACAAAAATTATGTCTAACCTGGACCTGATCTATGGTGCCAGTAAGATTTCCATCACGGCTCATTGCAGCAATACCATGGGTGCCCAAGGCACCC
>Ga0209254_10005241_pt1 | contig 11920 bp, 11 predicted proteins | sample FrelakmetDIP11DI_FD_187148 | JGI IMG/M metagenome (GOLD analysis project Ga0209254, IMG submission 187148) | Freshwater lake sediment microbial communities from the University of Notre Dame, USA, for methane emissions studies - DIP11 DI (SPAdes)... | ecosystem: Environmental > Aquatic >... | reverse complement strand
AACAACCTTCATCTTATCGTACTTGTCGCCATCCTCGACGGAGGCATAGGTATCTGATATCTGGAAGAGACCATCGATGGTGGCAAGACTGGATTCCGCACTTGCAAAGACGTTGGATATATGCGCCATGATAAGGGGCGTCTCTTCTCCTTCTACATCTATTTTATACTGATAGGTTGCGCTCTTGAGGCTGTCTGGGGAAATCACTTTGCTGTCTATCTCTTCTCCGTTCTTGGCAAGGGATAGATAGATCTTGTTTCCATTGATATCAACCTCTTTCATGCGCAGTTCATACCCTTCTTCGAGAGGCAAAACTGAGCCTGATGCCAGAGTACTCTCGTCATCGCTATCTATCAGCACCCTTCTCAATTGGCCATCATTGATCAAGCTCCTGGGACGGTCAATGACTTCACTTTCTTTATATCCTGCAAAGTATTTGTCGGCCATGAACCCCATGACCTGATAACTGCCCCAATAGCCGTAATTATATCGAATATCCTGCACATCGGACTTGTATTTTAGATCACCTGAGTCGATGCCTCTGCTGTATCCGCTTCCGGACTTCTGGAGCTTCACCATTAGATTCTCGGTGCCTACATCGTCTTCCATATCATAAAAGAATCCGGAGAAGGTTTGAGGCGTCCAGGTGTATTCATCGGGGCTTATTCCCTGCCTCCAGACGCGATCCGTTCCGGTTTCCAACTCCTCTTCCGGGATTGCTTCTTGGGAGGCCTTTGCAGATTCATTGGCTGAACCGTTTTGGGAAATGTTTTTATCAACCGTTTCATCTGCCGTATTATTGCTCTTTTGAGTCTCCATGGAGGCGACTACACCTGATGCATTGGTAGGGACGGAATCAGTTGATTTAGAGGGCTCTGCCTGGGCCGGTGATGCTGTCTGGCTCTGCGTCGGCGTATTTTGTTGAGCTGAAGCCGCGGTCGCAGAAGCAGCCACTGCTGCTGCAGTTGCCTGAGGTGCAGCAGATTTCTCTGCTTGGCTATTTGCCGCTGCCTCCGCATTTTCCTGCCCACTTTGTGCGGCCTTTGAGCCTACCGAATTTGTGTCCCCACGGGATAATTTAAGAGGCTTAAGCCCGCTATTGCGCTCCATCAGTTTCTCTGGTGATACAGTCTCTCCCTGTCCGCTGCTCTCGGAAAGCAACTTTTCATTTATTGTTGGAGTTGCTCCTCCCGCGGCCTCTTCGCTTGCCTTAACTCCAGAATCGGTTGTAGCCTGTGGGAGTTGAGCCAGCGAACTTATGGGCAGAGCCGCAGCTATGATTATGATAAGCAGACAGACTCCACCGACCCTGACGTGATCCATAGATCTCCTCCAATTCATGACAGTAACAATATATTTACATTACAGCATTTCTATTTATATTTTTTGTTTTGTTTCTCGTATTCGGTTGCCACAGGCAGGCATCTCTCCTGCTGCATAATCCCATTTCTAATGCGCCTGATCCCATCTGCATGTACTTTACGTTTATAAATTTGATCTCAAATGATGCATCGCTTGGGATGCCTTCTGCTCCGCAGACCTTCAATAGAGAAGATCTCCTCTCTTTTGCTCGCATCTCTGATTCTTGCCCTTACATATGATAATCGCTATTGTAGCTGCATCGCAACTATGAAGAATCAGCCTCGTTTTCTCCCGATGGGTTTTTATATTCATTGCAACTGACTTACACTAAGTCAAAGAGCTATTTATACCTATTTGAGAGGCGCGATGGGCAGGATTTCCAAAGATCCGAGAGAACGAAAGAAAGAGCTTGTAGATGCTGCTGAATACCTATTTGAGACTCGGGGATATGATCAAACCGCCGTTAGCGATATTGTAAAGGCAGTGAATGTATCACAGGGTACCTTCTACTACTATTTCGAATGCAAAGAGGACGTTTTGGTGGCAGTACTGGAGAATCAAATAGCGATTATGGAGAGCGATTTGATCGATATCGCGAATAAGACCGAACTAGACGAGGCGCAGAGACTCAACTCCATGATTAACCGCTTTATCAGCCTCAATGCCTCCGGGAAAAAAATCCTAAGCCTCCTCCACGAACAGAAGAATGCCACGATGCATAGGAAACTCATAAGAGCAGAGCCTTTTTCCAGGATTGCGCCGCTAATGGCTCAGGTAATTTCCAATGGTGTTGATAAGGGTCGCTTTCAAGTAAAATATCCTTTGGAGACATCTTACATCTTGCTCATGTTAGTAGCATCCGCTCTTCATATGTCCTACCTAAGCTCGAGACTATCCGAGGATCTCAAGAAAGGTGATAGTCCCACGAAAGCTCATAGTCCTAAGAAAAGTGAGTATATTCAAGACAACATGCGATCGGCCCTTGAAGATCTATTGGGCCGATCTCTAATGGTTAAAGACTATCGGTTTTCCTTACAGATCTGAAATGGCATATCAACCGCTTCTTCTCTGCCATAAGCCTGGCTGTTCTTATTTTAAATCGCGGGGTGATTAGGTATCTGATCCTGCCTCTTCGATACAAGTGAGGCAAAAAGTTCACGACACAGAGGCAAAATGATCACGCAAGAGAAGCAAAATGATCACGAATCCGCGAAGTAAGATGATCTCGAAGTCCGAATTATCTCTTGGAAATATCCGGAATATCTGGAAGATAAAGCCTGACTGCATCGATCCTAAGGCTCGCTAATGCTGCTGCAAAGGCTGCCAAAGATCCCTCTTCTTCTTTCCACAACCTTTAAGTTTTATGATTGGATTATCGACATGGGGAATTTCGGTATGGGAAAGAACACACTGATCGCATCAGGATTAATAGTAACATTGTTTTTGGCAGGCTTCTGCTTTGGTCAGGGAATGGGCGATAGAAGAGGCTATGATGGGACGGCAACGTCCAGTGTTCAGAGTGACCAAAAAACCACAATAGTGCCTGATTACCTGAGTCCTTATAATCCAGGAAGGCCGGAGTGGGATCCCTTCGGACCAGGGACTATTTCAACCGGAGCGATGGGAATTGGAGCCTACAATCTGCAGCTTGAGCCGGCAGATCCTGCTCGAGAGAATCTGATCATCAAGGACCCAATCAAAGTCTCCAACCAGCTCTACCTGCAAATGGGCAGCCAGCTAACGTCTCAAGCTCAAGTTCCCTTGGGAGAGCCATACATTATTTGGGCGAAGGTTGCCGGAAAAGGAAGCTTCCGCTTGTATGATTACAATAATTTGGTAATAAATCAGGGATATGTTATGCCGGGCTGGTATAGAATTAGCGGAGCTTACGCGGACGTTTTGGGTTCTCATCTCTATCGTTTTGAATCCGCCGGCCTTTCCAGCAATAATCTATCCATCCTGGCAAACGCAGGAGGTTATCCCACTTCGTTTAGCTTGACCGGCAGGGTAGTGGATCAGTTAGGTGCCGGCATGCCGGGCGTACGCGTCATACTCTCCAATAATGAGGGCGGGAAGTTCTCCACTATGACAGATGCTTCTGGCTACTATGCCATGGATGTAGCATCTGGCAAATACCTAGTCAACGCCGAGCGATCCGGTTTCTATTTCACGCCTACGAACGCTCATGTCTGGACGGGTGTGGTATCCGCTGCCAGGCCGATTGTGGGCTACCTGGCCGCCAATCCACCTTTTTCCGGCCAGATCTAGGCCAAAAAAGCTGAGGAAGATTAAAAAGCGCAATAGATCAAAAGGGCGGCGGATTTCTATATTGAAGTCAGGCGGGGAGTGCAACATATCTCCTCTCCCTTATGGAGAAGGGTCTATCGTGACCGGGAACCACCACATCCGCAAGACCTATTATCCTTTCCATGCTGGAGACGGCCAGATCCTTATCGATATGCAAAGCAGGCGGCACATTCTTGAGGAAATTGTCAAAAGTAGGAAGCGCATCACCTGCCACTACTACTATCTGCGATGCTTCAATGACCACGGAAATGCTGTCCTGGCTATGGCCCGGCGTTTTCATTATCCTCAGGCCTGTGGCGATTGTCTCCTCTTCTCTTGGGGCCATGATTTTTGATTTTGAGAAGATATGGTTATTGCCGCAGTGATCAAGATGAGAATGCGTGTTAATAACGACATCAATATCTTTGGGTCGAAGCTTGAGCCTTGCCAGGGCATCTATTATGATTTCTTCCTCGCCAAATAATCCCGTATCCACTACTATTTTCTTGCCCTCTTGGATCACTAGCGTTACCGAGGAACGAGCATCCAGGATCTTGCCGGACAGATCCCTGAGGATCGAACCGGCTTTTAGGAGATGCACCTTCGGTGCAGATTTGCAGCTTTGCATTAAAGGACCTTATGATTGCCCGACCTTTTGCCGCTTAATTTTTGCCGCTTAAATTATCTTCTAAAATCAGCCAAATATATCATAATTTGACCGATTTTCACGCGAGATACATTTTCTGTAGCTTCTCGTTTAGCCGCTCCACCTGCTGCACTGCCGTGCCGATATAGAGGTGCGGATCGAGCAGGTCTCTGATCTCCTGCGGTTTGAGATGGCTTGTAACTGCCGGATTTTCCAGGAGAACGTCAATTAGCTCTCTCTTCTCCTCAAATGCCTTCATGGATGCTTGGCGCATGATTTCATGGGCTTGCTGGCGCCCTGCACCTTTTTTGGCCAGCTCCACCATCACGTTCTCGGCCATGTTCAAGCCGTGGAGCATGGTGAGGTTTCGTTCGATATTATCCGGGCGCAGTTGAAGTCCGCGAAGCGTTCGCAGAGCTAAAGTGATTAGATGGTCGGTTAATATGAAGGCCTCAGGAAAGACGATTCTCTCACAGCTGCTGTTGGTCAAATCGCGTTCGTCCCAGAGGGGAATGTTCTCGAAGGCGGGGAGCAACTGCGCTCTGACGATACGCGATAGTCCGCAAATCTGCTCAGACTTTATCGGATTTCTCTTGTGGGGCATGGTGGATGATCCCACCTGTTTCTTGCCAAATCCTTCCTCCACCTCGGCAATCTCGGTTCGCTGCAAGCTTCTCATCTCTACAAAGATCTTGTCAAGGGTTGAGGCGACAAGCGCCATCCAGCAGATCATCTCTGCATGGCGATCCCTTTGCACCACCTGATTGGATACATCCACTTCCACCAAACCAAGATGCTTCATGACCCGGCTTTGCAGCTCCATTCCTTTCGGCCCGTAGGCGGCCTGGGTGCCCACAGCCCCGCTTATCTTGCCGACTGCAGCACGGGGCCGCAGCTGCGCCAAGCGCTCCATATGTCGCGCCACCTCGGAGGCCCAAATGGCAAAGCGTAGACCGTAAGTGGTCGGCACGGCAATCTGGCCGTGCGTCCTCCCGGCGCAAACCAGGTTTTTGTTCTTCATGGCCAAGTCGAGGAGCAATGCCAATAGTTGCTTCAGCTTGGGCTCAAGCACATCCAGAGAGGCCTTGATCTGCAAACCTGTCGCAGTATCAAGAATGTCGTTGGATGTTGCACCCAAGTGAATCCATTCGCCATAGCGAGGGCACTCCTCGGCCATGGCCAGAACCACTGCCATCATGTCATGCCCGATCTCGTCCTCAATCTGCCGGGCTCGATTTGGGCTTGCGGTTTCGGCTGCTTTGGTGATCTCTGCTGCCGCGCCTAAGGGGATCATGCCCAGCTCCTCCTCCGCTTGAGAGAGAGCAGCTTCTACGCGAAAGAGGCAGCGTAAGCGAAAATCTTCTTCCCAGATTGCCTTCATTTCCTGTGTGCCATACCGGAATTCGATAGGGTGAATAGACATATTGTGGGATTGGCGCATTGGAGATTGATGGAACTTTTGGTCGGAATTCCAAAGATGCTCAGAAGACCTATGAATTAGCGAAAAACATTTAAAGAATATAACTCAGATTAAATTAGCTTTCGGGAATAATCACCGTCCAATCGCCAAGGCTATCGAGGTTCAAGAGCTATCATAATTCGACTTCTGGCTTAGCATAATATGAGCGCAGGCAGCAGAAGTCCGGGAAGGCAACTTGTGATCTGGTCTTTGGAGATGAGGATAGAGCAGGAATAAATGAAGCGTGAATTAATAGAGCAAGAATGAATGTAGCAAGAATGAATGTAGCAAGAATGAATGAAGCGTGAATGAATAAAGCAGGGGCGAATTGAGCTGGAATGAACAAAGCGGAAATGAGCACGGTTGATCTCTTGAGGGAGCACAGAAAAGCCTTAGATGTGCATCAAAAGATGCTGGCCTTTGAGATGGACTCGCTTCAAAAGGCCAATATCGAGAGGAAGATCGGAGATATCTTTCTCGAAATGGGAAAAATAGAAGGCAAAAGAGAGAACTTTGACAATGCCATCCGCATGTACAATGCTGCCTTAGAGTCTAATGCTTCTAAAGAATACTCATCCCAGACTGCTAAAGCCTTCAAGGGCTTAGGTTTTGCCTATGCCGCTCTATTAGAATTGGATGAATTCCCAAAAAATATCGAGCTGGAGATTGCATCTTTTGAAGAGGCTCTCAAGTTCTATACTCTGGAGGGCTTTCCTCTGGACTTCGCCGCCATTAACAGCGAGCTTGGTGCAGCTTATAGAAGGCAGGCTGATCTTGATAAGGGAGATTTGGTCAAGAGAGCAGAGAGCAGCAGGAATGCGATTAAAGCATGGACAAATGCCCTAAAAATCTACACTCCCAAGGATTATCCTGTGGAATACACAGTCGCAAAAATAGGCCTGGGAAATGCATGTTTGAATCTGGATGAGATCGATCACGATATCGGACTTTGCAGGCAGGCCGCCAATGCCTATGAGAAGGCCTTAAATCTCTGTACTCTGGAGCGTAGTCCGGTGCAGTTCGCCGCTGTTAAAAATAATTTGGCGATAGCCTACATATCTCTGTGCGAGGCGAAGTTCAATCCTGAGAACTGCAAGAGGGCAATTGCCGCATGCGAAGACGCGTTGCAGGTCCGAAATCCCAAGGAGCATGCCCTTTCTTATGCGGCCACAATGAACAATATGGGCAATGCCTATCTATTGCTGGCAAAGGCGGAAAACGATAGGGAATTTTGTGAGCGAGCCCTCCAAGCCTATCGGGCTGCAATGCAGATCTATTCCCTGGAGCAGTCCTCTGTCCAGTATGCTGCGATTCAGAATAATCTGGGAAATGTTTACTTGATCCTGGCGGAGGGCGAGAACAGGTCTGAGAACTGCATGAAGGCGGTGTTAGCAGCTCAAGAGGCGCTCAAGATCTATACTCCGGACAATTCTCCTTTGGATTATGCCGATTCTCATGGCATCCTCTGGCTCGCCTATCTCACAATAGCGGACACTGAGTTTCGAGCCGAGAACTGCCTTTTGGCTTTGGAGGCCTGCCAAAAGAGGCTAACAATACTCTCTGTCGCATCGCAGCCGCTCAAGTTCGCCTCCTGCCAAAAGGATCTGGCCATCACCTACGGCATGCTGGCGGAAATTGAGGATACGGCCGAAGCCAAAGCCGATGACTGCCGCCGGTCTATTGAAGCCTGTCGCGAATCTCTGAAAGTTTTTTCTGCAGAGGATCATCCGCGGGAATATGCGGAGCTTCAGACGCTTCTTTGGGCGGCATTTACGGCACTGGGTGAAGTGGAAGACAAACCAGGAAACTGCAGAAAGGCAATAGATGCCTGTAGTGAGGCTCTGCAAATCTATGCCCAAGGGAGCCAGGCGGATTATGCTGATGCCTTAAAGAATCTGGGTTACACCTACATCGCATTAGCGGAGCGCGAAGAAACCGGCGAAAACTGCAGGAAAGCCATCGAAATATATGAGTCGGCCTTGCATTTACACTCGCTGGATGCCGAGCCTTTGGAGCATGCAGATATTTTGAAGGATATCGCCTATTCTTATGTTGCTTTGTCTGAGGCGGAGGATAGGGAAGAGTGCAGCAAAAAGGCCCTAAAAGCCTATAAAAAAGCCTGCAAGATCTACACAGAAATGGAGAAGAAGCTGCAGGAAGAAGGAGATCCAATGGCCGCAGAGATCCGAGAAAAGTCGGAGGAATGCTACATATCGCTTCAATCCTGCAAGAAGATTCTCAAGGCAGCCAAAAGGTCGGCCAAAGCATCGAGCGCTCCGAGGTGACAAGAGCGATGACAGGCCTCACAGATAAGCAAAAGGCAGAGTATTTCCATCGATCGTATACGGCCGTTGATGGACTATGGTTCATGAAGGCAGAGGAAAGGTACGGCTTTGAGGCTGCCTTGGAATTGGATGAAGCCGTCTGGAGGATACTTCCCAAGATCCAGGCCAGGATGATCAAGTCCATGATGAATCTGGACAGCGGACTGGAAGGGCTGCAGCAGGCACTTAGCAATAGAATGGCTATGGAGGATTTTGAATTCGAGACAAAGAGGGAAGGCAAAAGCATGCAAATAATCATCAGCAAATGCCCCTGGCACAACTTGATGCTGAAATCCGGAAGGGAGCATCTCTCAGAGAAGGTGTCCGACCTCATCTGCCATGTGGAAAATTCTGTTTGGGCCTCAGAGTTTGGCAAGATAGCGTTCAAGCGTGAGGAGAGGATTTGTCGGGGTGACGGGATATGCCTGATGAGATTTGAGGAGAAAATCGAAAATGCTTCAGAAGAAAATGAAAATATTTGAGAAAATATGAAATTGACCATTGACTAGAAACCGATGGTGTTTGAGCTGAGGATCGAAGATATCTGAGGATAAAACGAAAATATTTTGGGGAAAACATCGAAATTATTCCATGGTTGAGAGCTTACAATAGCTTATTAGACATCTATTTTGTATCATCGAAACCTATCTTGCCATGCGTGCCGTCGCAAAACGGTTTATTCTTCGAGCCGCCACAACGACAAAGGGCAAAAGGTCCGCAGCGTTTCCTCTCCTGGCCGTCAGAATCCATGAGAATGCAATTGCCTTCCACCAAAAGCGGACCGTTCTTGGTTATCTTGATCTGCGCGAAGGGATTCGATGGGATATCTGTGGATTTCTTGTATGAAAGTGCACCCGATGGGCATCTGTCAATAACCTTCTTGATCTCCTCTTCGCTGGCTCCCTTGATATTTATCCAGGGTGTCTTTTCTCGATCGAAGACTTGAGGCAACCCTTTCATGCACTCTCTGGCATGGATGCATTTGCTTGGGTCCCATAAGACCGTTATTTCCTCTCCAAGATATTCTTTCATTGCTCACTTGGCTGGCTGCAATTCTACTAAATCCTTCTGCCCAACTATTGTCTGTTGATCGGAGTGGCATGATAGGAGAAGCCCAAGAAGAAATTAGATAAGCAGGAACGGTGCATCAGATGATTTGAGGCAAAAAAACATGTCCAATGTAGAGAAATTCTTAAAAGAAGCTTTTGCTGGCGAGTCGCAGGCCAATAGAAAATATACAGCTTATGCGGAAAAGGCCGATAAAGAAGGATTTTCTCAGGCCGCCAGGCTCTTTCGAGCCGCAGCAGCGGCTGAGGCAGTGCATGCTACCAATCACCTCAGAGTAATGAAGGGCATCAAGTCCACAAAGGATAACCTTCAGGCTGCAATTGAAGGCGAGGACGACGAATGGGAAAAGATGTATCCGGAGATGATTCGAGCGGCAAAATTGGAGGGCAACAAGGATGCAGAGATGACGTTTCACTATGCCAATGAGGTGGAGAAGATCCACTCCCAGCTGTACGGCGATCTCCGAAGCCGACTGGCAACTTCTCAGGAAACCTTCCCTTACTTTGTCTGCCCCTATTGCGGAAATACGGTAGAAAAGGCAGCACCCGGAGTGTGTCCCATCTGCGGAGCCAAAGGCGAACTGTTCATGAAGATCGAATGAAATTTTTTTTTATTTTTATATTTTCGACTTCATACTTGATAGCAGTCAAGGCTCCACTTTGAATATTTCGACAAGGGAGTCCTTGGCCTTTTTCATAACTCCCATGGGGCATGTTTTATGGGCTTTCATTAAAGGCTCAATGGCTCTGGGATCGCCGATCTCTCCCAGGCTCCAGGCGGCCCAGGCTCGGATCTCTTCTTCGTCCCCACCGAACATGACATCGACGAGAGCATCTATGGCTTTGCTTTGGCCGATCTCGCCAAGAGATGTCACTGCTGCCAGACGCACCCTGTAATCCTCATCAGTCAGAGATTTTTGGGCTATATCGCAGGCCCTTTCACTCTTCATTCGGCCAAGCGACTTCAAAGCCTCTTCTCTCACCTGCGGCTCTCTATCATTCAAAGCCCGTTCCAGGAAAACAAATGACTCCTGGCAGTCAAACTCCCCCATGAAGGCGGCGCTCCTTCGTCTAACCTCTGGGTCTTCATCCTCCAGGCATTGAGCGACATCGTTTAGAGCCGCCTGGCATTTTATCTTGCCCAGACCCGTTATGGCCATGCCTCGCGTTTCGGGCTCGCTTGAGCTAAGAAGCTCTCTCAAGGCGTCTGACGCCCCAAGCTTTCTCAATGCAACGGCCGCTCTCAGGCGAACGTCCTTGGAGCTGTCTCTTTTCACGGCCAAAACCAGAGGACCCACGGCCTCATGGCTTCCCAGGGCTTCCAGTGCAGCTGCGCACCATTCTCTGACAACATGATCGGAGTCATTTAGCATTGCTCTGCTCAGAGGTTGAACCGCCCTTACATTCCCGATCTTTCCCAGGATCCAGGCGGATTTGTAGCGCAGATCCGAGAACTCCCCTTTCTCCAGAGCCTCGGCTACTATGTCAATCGCTGGTTCTCCCAGTTCCACCAACGCCCAGGCTGCCTTCTGGCGCTCGAAGTAGTCGTCGCTTTGGCCGAGCTTTTTGATAAGATCAAGGGCCTTGTCCATAAGATTCCGTCGTGGCTGCAGTCTCTTAAGCTTTGCTCAGCGATTATTAAGCCAAAGGCGGACCCAATCCAACAATCTTGCTGAGATCGAATGTCGATCAAACATCTGAGTCGATAAAACATCTGAGCCGATCAGACATCTGAGTCGATAGACCTTTGAGTCCATCAGACCTTTGAGTCGATCGGATGGCCGAGAGATCGATAAAAAAGGATAAGAATCGGGAAGGGTTTGTAGGGCAGAAATGGATTGCCTCTTCGGACCCGTGCTCTCCCGCCGCCTGGGCCTCTCCATGGGCGTGGATCTGCTCAAATACAAAACATGCAACTTGGACTGCGTCTACTGTGAGCTGGGCAAGACATCACACCTAACCAGGTCGAGAAATAGGTTTGTATCGCCGGATAAGGTTCTGAGGGAGATAAAATCAAGACGAGATGAACCCTTCGATCACCTCACTTTCGCAGGATCGGGAGAGCCCACGCTCAGTTCCGACCTGGGAGAAGTAATACGTGCTTCAAGAAAACTAGTAGAGGCACCAATTGCGGTTATCACCAATAGCACTCTTCTATCCAGCCCTGCCGTTAGACGGGAGATTTCCGCTGCGGACATAGTTCTGCCCACCCTGGATGCTGCCACCGCGCGTACTTTTCAGGCCGTCAATCGACCCGGTGGAGGATTGAGAATCGAGGAAATGATCGAAGGATTGCGGCAATTTCGGAGGGAGTTCAGAGGGGAGATCTGGCTGGAAGTGATGCTAGTCCAAGCTGTAAACGATCAAGAAGCCGAGCTGATTGCCAGGGCAGCAGAATCCATAAATCCGGATCGAATCCAGCTCAATACGGTGGTGAGGCCTCCCGCGGAACCCGTTTGTCCCTTGAATGAGGAGGAGATGCAAAAGATGCTGGAAATCTTTCCCGGAGCTGAGCTAATCCCGGACTGGGACTGGAGTGTGCCTGAAAACAAGAAGGCCATGCTGTTGACGCACCTATCCGAGAGACCCTGCACCCTGGAAGAGATTTGCGTCCAGATGAAACTGGAATGCAGCGATGCTATAAAATATTGCAAGATATTGGAGCGGGAGGATCTGATTTCAAGGAAACTGCAAGACGGAAAGCTCTATTTTTGCATTAGCTAGCAAATAATAACTGGAAGCTCTGGCCGAAAGACATCTGGGAATTAACCTAAAG
>Ga0209254_10005240_pt1 | contig 11920 bp, 9 predicted proteins | sample FrelakmetDIP11DI_FD_187148 | JGI IMG/M metagenome (GOLD analysis project Ga0209254, IMG submission 187148) | Freshwater lake sediment microbial communities from the University of Notre Dame, USA, for methane emissions studies - DIP11 DI (SPAdes)... | ecosystem: Environmental > Aquatic >... | reverse complement strand
ATCCTCAAGCCTTCCAGGATTGGAAGAAACCGTCCGCGAGTGTATCCTGTGTCGCAAAGTAATAAGAGATTGTTCGATTTCTCCAATTTTTCAATTGCCAAATATGGCAGCCAACCCTCTTCTACTTTCTTTCCCAAATCAGCCAGGAAATTATGGACGGAGTCCAATCCAAACCGATTGACAATCCCCGAGAGTCCTTCGAAAGAGGTTTCATTTTCTTCAGAAGGTATTTGTTGATCCTCATGCAGACGAATGAAACCACACTCGAGGAGTGCTACTACTCCAGGTATATCACGTAAAAGTGTCAAAATCCGAGTCTCTTCCTGGAAAAGAGGAAGAGCATAGTCGGCATATTTTTGCCTCATGATCTTGAAAGCCGCAATTGTTGTTTGTCCTTGCGAACTATTTAATGTACCCGAGAATAGGCGAGCTGAGGATCCTCTGGCTTCAGGAACCCAAGTATCCAATGGTTCAAAAAGTGAGATTCCAGATTTTGAAAACAGACTAGCTTCCTTGATCCCAAAGTGGGTAGTCTGTTGGGCTTGGTATGATGACTTTCTATCGAGGAGAACCGGTTCACCAGTAGATACGACTAGAGGTCTACGGGGTTCTAATGCGATCAACCAATTCAGGCCTGATCGGATATTTGAGTATTCCTTTAATATATCTGTGGGTTCGCCTCCTCGTCGTAATTGTTTAAATGCCTCTAAAAGTGAATCTAACCAGGTAGCATGACCTACATGGTTTCTTAATTCTCGGCCGGTTAACTCATGACGTGTTATAAATTCCTGTAATGGTTCCTCTTTTACCAGGCCTTCCTGTACATCCCCCAACCAGGCCATGGCGGTTTGTATGGCAAGGTCTGCCGTCATCACCCGAATCCGGTCTGGATCCCAAAAAAGGACTTGCCTGAGACAACGCTGAGCGGTTGAAAAATCCCTTCGCTCCCATGCATCTAAGGTGATTCTAACTTGAGCTTGGGGTTGATCGAGTGATTTTGCTAAAGTCTCTCCAGCCTGAGGTACCAATTTCTTAATTTTATCTAGTTGACGTTCGATCTCAGTATATTCCAATCCTGAATCTGGGGGATCAGGTTCGATGGAAGTCCACCGTGGGATAATTTCTCCCTTAAGATGTTCAAGCATCTTCTCTTTTTCAATTGAATGACCTTTTGCTGGTTCTTGATTAGTGCTTTCGCTGGTTTTCAATTCGCTAAGAAGCTCAGATTCTAAAGAATGTACAACTCGGTTTAATGCTACAAACGGGCTGATCACCCCTAAGCCAAGTTTATGAGATCTGATGTTATTGCTTAAATCCTTCCACCATGGAGGATCTTGTTGATTGAGAGCAGAAAGCCGAAGCTCCCAAAAACAACTTGACCATTCTCCACTGAGTCCATACTCAAGTATTTTGATAGGTAAGCTGTTCTCAATAACAATGTCTGCAGTTTTTCCTAATAATTGAAATTTTTCATAATCTAAAGTTGGGTATCTGACCGCCTGATGGCATAATTTTCTAAATTCTTCTGGTTTTTCGTTCAAAATCAAGTCGTTTGCTAACGATAGAAAGTACTTCTCTGCAATCGTGAAGTTAGGGATCTCTCCAAAACTCAATATTTGTTGGTGAATTTGTGCTAGTTGGCCGTATCCTTCCATGGTTGGTGTTATATTCGAGACGATTTGAGATTCTTTTTGACGAATTCTTTCCAGTGAATCTAATTCAATCCTTAAAAGATCTTTTAGTTTATCTTTGATTGAGAGAACTCCTGCGGAGTAAGCGTTCGAAAGTGTGATTGAACTAGGCCATCCCAAGCGAGATAATAGAAATGGAGCATAATTTTCAAGAAATTTGCCCATTTCTGTCATTAACTGGTAATGATCTGAAAACCGAGAATAGGTCCGATCTTTGGTAATTCCATCCCCTTCAAGGAATTGGCTGTTCCCCCAATCAACAATGGTGAAATTTGTTTCTTCTGGATTCCAGAAAATATGTTCTGGCTTTACATCGTTCCACATAATCCCATAATATTTTGAAGAATAGGAGGTGATTTCATGATTATGTATCTCTTCAAGAAATTCAATTAAACCGACCATCGCTCGTAATAAAATGAGATCTGGGATTTTTCCTCCCGTAGAGAGTAAATCCAGATAATATTGTTCAAATGTAGAATAATTGGATGGTGATGAGATTGGATCGTTTGGCTGAAATGACAGCTCTCTTCCAAAACCATGACCGCTAAAATGAATTGAATTAGCCAAGGAGACTAAATCAAAACCTCGTGCCTGGTCAATTACGATGAAGTATCGATTTGAATATTGGTTACCCACATTGCTTTGATCGAGCAATTTAGGAGCATGTACTAATTTACCTGGTACGTTTAGATACAATAAGACATTGAGTATCTGGCTTTCTTTTTCGATTTGTGCTGCTTGTCGAATAACATCACTTGGGAATACATTTGAGGAGGGTCGTTTTAGTATAGCTTTTCTGTGGTCGAGCAGCGATTCTACTAAGAAAACCTCACCCGAATCCCCTTCTCCAAGTTTCTGTTCTAAAAGCCAGGCAGTTTGTTGTCCAGAAGCGATTTCAGCAGAATTATTCAACAAGGAATTTAACTATAATTGTATAAATCTAAGCTTAAAAGTCATCGCGTGCATAATTTATTTCTTATTCACGACGGCGATACTGCTTACTATTAGAGCTCCTCCTGCAATCATTCGCCAATCAAGCATTTCATCCAATATAACTACTCCCAATATAACTCCCACTAATGGGAAGACATAAGTGACGAGGGTTGTGCGTGTAGGTCCGATTGAATGTATCAAGTAATAATATAGGATAAAGGAGACTGCAGTTCCCATTAATCCTAACCAAATTACGGCTAACCAAGTAATTGGCAGGCTAGGGAGAAGAGAGTTGTATGGTCCTAATCCGGCTATTAACCAGAGAGAGGCATCTACACCCAGTAGTGGAACAAGACCGATCACAATTGGAGACAAGCCTTGTGTAGTGCGTCGAGCAAATACAGAGCTTATTCCATAGAAAAGTGAGGCAGTTAGCACTGCTATTTGTCCCCATAGAGCAATAGGTAAATGATCAGGAGATTTGACTAACAAATCCATTGCTTGATATTTACTAGTATTTTCTATTTGGATTATCTTCTCCAAATCAATTTGAGGGAAATCACGCCCCACTAAAATAATAATTCCGACAAATCCTAGAATCAAGCCAACTAGACGCAAACCATTAAGCTTATCATCACTCAAGAACATGGTTGCAATCAACATCGTAAAAAGCGGGGTTGTGCTGTTTAATATGGCAGCAATGGCTGAGTCGATGTAGAGCTCACCCCAGGAAATCAATAAGTAAGGAATTCCTGTATTGATAAAACCCAAAAAGAATAAACCAAGCCATATTTTTTGTGATCTAGGAAAGGACGGCCGAGAATAAAAGACTATCGCTCCTAATCCTATGGCTCCGATGAATAATCGTAGGGCTACTAGTATCAATGGATCGATTTCTTGGACGGCTATTTTTATCCATAGGAAAGATGATCCCCAAATAGAGCCTAAAGTAATAAACGCGAACCAATCCTTTAATTTCACTAGAATTCCTTCTTATCCTTAGGCAGCGAACGGGTTGTATTTTACCACTTTGAGAGATTAATAATTGGAGTCCATTGACTATTTTATTCCCCCTTCTATTTCTGTGTATATGTCCTAAATTTGTTGTGGTAATCGCGAGATTCACAGTCTAATTTCGAGATTTATCATAATTGATGGGAGAACGTAGGGTAATCGTAGGGTAAGTGTAGGAAAAGCGTCAAGCAATGGGGAATGGCATTTGGTAATATATATTCGAAGGGCGATTTCTCTTCTTCTCCTCCTTAGAGAGAGCCGGGGACGGCGTACCCGGCTCTCATTGATTCCTATGATTGTTATTAGCTTTACATAAATTCCGTAATCAGCTCTTTGTAGTTCCTACCCATGAAAACTTCTTCAAATCAATCTTATTTTGTTCATTGAAGGTTACACCTTCTGATTCGAGAAGTTCTTTTTGCAGGTTCTCACTTCCTCCACGTAAGGAAATCTTCCCTTGCGCGTTTATAACTCTATGCCAGGGAACTCCTTCCGGGCAGGCAGCCATAGCTGCACCAACCCAACGAGCACCAAATGCACGATATCCTTGCGGAGATACTCCAGGTGGGGGAGGTATCATTCCGGCGATTTGTCCATAGGTCGCCACATGACCAGAAGGAATTTGGCGTACGATTTCCCAGACTCGTATTCGGAAATTATTCTGATCGAAGTGAGAAGGAAAATGCTGGCTCATAATGGTCACCAAACTTATTAGTCTCTGTCTAAACGAGAGTAGATGAAATATACTTTGACAATCGTTCTCAGTCAAGATAAAAGGACACATTCTTTACAGATGATGATGAAAATAACGATGAATGTTTTCTCGGATATAATAAAAATGTGAGTGAAATAAGTCTCACTGATAACCGCCAGATTGCACGGGCTGCTGGAACGGTAATGTTTGCGTTTCTACTAAGCAGTTCTGTGGGATTGTTGCGACAAATCCTGATAGCCAACGCTTTTGGCACTCAATCGGAAATGGAAGCTTTTAATGCTGCCAATCGAGTGTCAGAGACACTATTTAACCTGGTTGCGGGCGGAGCGCTTTCATCAGCTTTTATCCCTACCTTTGCTGCTATATTAACCAAAGGTGAAAAAAGGAGGGTATGGGAGTTAGCCTCCGCTATCGCTAATCTCATTTTGCTATTCTTATCGATACTGTGTATTTTTGCTTCTTTCTTTGCACCTGAGATTGTTAGATATGTCCTGGCTCCAGGATTCGTTGGGAATCCCGAAAAAGTAGCTTTGACAATCTATTTATTACGCTTAATGCTCCCATCGGCTGTTATTTTTGGTTTAAGCAGCTTAACCATGGGAATCTTAAATTCCCATCAGATTTTCCTTGTTCCAGCTCTTGCACCTACGTTCTACCAGCTCGGTATGATATTTGGTGTCTTATTCCTGGCGCCTCACATAGGAGTAATTGGATTGGGGTGGGGTGTTGTAATCGGCGCCGGCCTTCATTTGTTGATTCAGATACCAACCTTGTTTCGGTTGAATGGGAAATTCTATCCAACCTTAGGTTTAAAAGATAGTGAAGTCCGAGAAGTAGGCCGGCTTCTTGCCCCTCGACTCTTAGGTGTCGCAGCAGTACAAATGAATTTTTGGATAAATACGAGATTGGCCTCACAATTTTCTGAAGGCAGCGTAACTGGTGTAGTACTGGCATTTACATTGATGCTGATGCCTCAAGCAGCTATTGCACAATCAATTGCCATCGCAGCTATGCCCACATTCTCAGTTCAGGTTGCACAAGGTAAGATCAATGAGCTACGGACTTCAATGGCAGCTAGCCTGAGAAGTGCTCTCTTATTATCAATACCCGCCTCTTTCGGCTTGATGGTGCTAAGGAAACCACTCATTGAGTTCTTATACCAACGAGGGGAATTCAACCAGCTATCCACAGAACTTGTATCTTGGGCGCTTTTGTGGTATGCAATAGGATTAGCCGGTCATGCGGTTGTCGAAATCCTTTCTCGCGCCTTCTACTCATTTCATGATACCAAAACTCCTGTATTAGTGGGTGTTGGTGCTATGGGAATAAATACACTGCTAAGTTATTTATTATCGAGTCTCTTTATTAAAATTGGCTGGATGCCTCATGGTGGACTAGCTTTAGCTAATTCGACCGCAACCGCTATAGAAGCTGTACTATTATTTTCAATTATGCGTGGTAGGTTAGGTGGTTTAGATGGTCTTGCCATCCTAACAGTCGTTGGAAAAGGATTTTTCGCTGCGCTCTTGATGGTTTTTACTCTCAGCTTATGGTTAGTATTTAGCGGTGATTCTCCAGTCTGGCTTGTTGTGGGAATGGGTTTGTTGTTAGGAATTGTCGTTTATTCCCTTCTATTGTTTGCACTGAAAGTGAGTGAAATCAGATTCCTGGTGACTGTGATCAATAAGCGATTTTTAAGATGAATTTTTGGAAACAAATCCCAGCATCTACCAAAATCTATTTGATCATTTTAGTATACCTTTCATTCATGCTGCTCTTTTTGATATTAACCAGAAATGCAATCTCATTATCGGAAGGTCTTTCTCTAAAAGGTTTTTTTGCTCGAAATGGAGAAAGTGAGACTGCAACTGCAAGTTATGAGGCATCAACAGCATTTTCAACGAATCCTGCCTCTACTTCTGCTCCGAACGCTCCAAGAATTGAAGCACTTGAGGCGATTGATGTATATGATGGTCCTGGTAATCGATTTAACAAGATAGCGATACTTGAAAAAGGACAATTTACTGAAGTCATTGGGGCGAATTCGGATCGAAGTTGGTTAATGGTTGTTATTCCATATGTTGGCAGCGATGAAGGATGGGTGTCTTCAAATAATGTGAAAATTGAGAACATTGACAATATTACAACGACGCCGATAGAAGAAGAAACAGCGATTAGCCAGACCTCGCCCGAAGATATCCCTTCTGCAAGAGCATTTATGAATGTTAATATAAGGAGTGGTCCGGACTTAACTTTCGAAAAAATTGGATTGTTGAAGAATGGAGATTCTGCAGAAGTAGTAGGGATTTCCCAGGATGGCTTATGGCTGGTGATCAAATTACCAGGCGGAGATAACGTGGGATGGATTTCCAAGGATTATGTAATTTTGACAAATACTGAGGGTGTACCAGTTACTAGAATAAGCGGTATCACACAAGAGAGAATACCACCCACTCCAGCACCCGGTAGCCCTTCATTAACAGCAAACTATCCCGTTAATATACGGGCAGGTCCAGGTATCGAATTTGCTGTAGTTGGTCAAATGGCGCAAGGTCAAACAGCAGAGGTCGTAGGTATCAACCGGGATGGACTCTGGATCGCGATTAAGCTACTTTCTCAACAAAATGGAGTAGGTTGGGTAGCCGCGGCTTATGTAAGGCTCACTAATGCGAGCAATGTACCCATTCTAAAATAGTAGGACTGGTTTATTAAGGTAGTACTATTTATTTTCATTGAACTCAAAATCGGATATTCCATCCCCGGTAAGTTGTTTGATTCGAAGCTCAGCCTGATTTAGCAAATCTATACAATGATGTAATAATGATTCGCCACGTTCGAATAACTCAATGGTTTCCTCTAACGTTTTTTCTTCCGTTTCTAATGTCATGATTATCTGTTCTAGTTGAGCGTAAGCGATTTCAAAAGGCAGTTGTTCATGTTGGTTTTTATTCTTCTGATCATTCGCTAGTTTATTTTTCATGCCTTGCCTCGATAATAAAAGAATTGATTTACGATTTAAATTAAACACCGGTTTTTATCAATTAGATCGAGAGGGAAGCGTCCTTACCGAGAATTCACCATCCTGTACATTCACATTTAATTCATCTCCTACTTGTACGTGGTGAACGCTGCTCACCAATCTATTATCGAGATGGGTAATTATCGCATACCCGCGTTTTAATATAGATTGGGGATTAAGTGAAGCAATCTTCTGCTCTAGGCCATTCGTTCGTGCACGTTGAATATCGAAATAATGTTCCATAACCAGGATAATTCTTCGATATGTTTCATCAACTTTTTGTTGATTTGATTGTATTCTATGAAGTGGTGAACGCAAGGACAGGCGATGCTGGTATTGATTAAATTGCCATTGTTTCTTATCAAGGAATGTTTGAGTGGTTCGCTCCAACCTGATCCGATAATCTGATAGATTAATTAATAGGTCAGCGAAATTTGGAGTTGCAATTTCAGCAGCAGCAGTTGGTGTCGGAGCTCTTATATCGCTCACGAAATCAGCGATCGTGAAATCTGTCTCATGTCCTATACCACTGATAACAGGTGATGCTGAGGAAACAATGGCTCGTGCCAGACCTTCGTCATTAAATGCCCATAAATCCTCTATGGATCCTCCTCCTCTAGCAATAATGATTACATCGGGTGAGATATTCTGGTTCAATCTCAACAATGCATCAATAATTTGAGAAGGTGCTTCTTCACCTTGAACTACCGTAGGAGCCAGAATCACTTCGACCAGAGGAAAACGTCGGTTGATCGTATTGATAATATCTCTAAAAGCTGCTCCTGTTGGTGAAGTTATGACGCCAATCTGTTTAACAAACTTTGGGATTCTTCTTTTCCGTTCCAAATTAAACAAGCCTTCTGCTTCTAGTAGTCCTTTTCGGCGTAAGAACTCCTGATAGAGTGCTCCTTCGCCAACCGCCCTTATTAGATCTGAATAAAGTTGATACTGTCCTCCAGCTTCATATATCCCAACGCTCCCATGGATTTCAATAGCTTGTCCTTCCCTGGGGAGAAAAGTCTGCTTCATGACAGTATTTCGCCACATGACACACTTTAGTGCACTGGAGCTATCTTTGAGTGTGAAATATAGATGCCCAGAGCTTGGTTGGGAAAGGTTTGATACTTCACCTTGCACCCAGATATCCTGGAGAGTAAGATCATCCTCAAAAAGATCGTGGAGATATCGATTGAGCTCAGATACTGTCCAATATTGGGTCAAAATGAAGGGGAGATTATTCATGGAATGAGGATACACTCTTTTAGAATGGCTGTCAACTATTCCCTACTTTATGATTCTTTGCTACAATAATCCAAGATATGAAAAGCATGGTGGTAATTAACGACAATAAATTGGATTTCCTGTTGATAGGAGTTTTCTTTGGAATATCTGTGGTCTCCTTGGCGAATGGAATATCTCTTGAGTAATAAAGAAAACCAGAAATGTATTTTCTGTTCAGCTCTAGATATAGCTGATGATTTTGATAATAAAATTGTATATCGTGGAGATATGGCGTTTGTGATTCTTAATCGCTATCCATATACCAGTGGCCACCTAATGATTGTCCCTTTTCAACACGTGTCTTCACTAGAATTACTGGATCTGGAGACTAGAATTGAAATAATGGAACTTACGACCAAGTCTATCATAGTGCTACGCGTAGAATATCATCCTGAAGGTTTTAACATAGGAATTAACATTGGGGAGGTATCAGGTGCTGGAGTAGCTGAGCATGTCCACATCCATATTGTTCCTCGTTGGGGGGGAGACACGAATTTTATGTCTACTTTGGCTGGGACTCGTGTATTACCTGAGACATTGGATGATACTTTTGGGAGGATCAGATGTGCATGGAAGGATATTGCAGCATAGTACGATCTGAAAAGAGCACCTTAGCTGACTGTATTTCTTATTCATTAGATTATCTAAATCGCGGGGATTAAAAATAGAGTAAAGACATTCCACAAAGCGAAGGAGATACATCATGGACACCGACTCAACTACTCCTGTAATTCTCAGTGCTGTAAGAACCCCAAGTGGGCGTTTTCTTGGAAGCCTGAGTAGCTTTACTGCCACTCGCTTAGGAGCAATCGTAATAAAAGCTGCAGTTGAACGTGCAGCGATCCCTAATCTAGAAGATATCGATGAAGTTCTAATGGGAAATGTAGTATCTGCGGGCTTAGGACAGGCACCTGCCCGTCAGGCAGCTATTTTTTCTGGTTTACCGGTTAATGTAGGTGCTACTTCTATTAATAAAGTATGTGGTTCAGGATTAAAAACAGTTATGATGGCCGCCCAGGCTATCCGTTCTGGTGATGGAGATCTATTTGTATGCGGTGGAATGGAGAGTATGAGCAAAGCCCCATTTCTTGTGGATGGCCGAACGGGTTCGCTACGTTTTGGTCATGCACAATTAACTGATGCATTGTTGGTCGATGGTCTTTGGGATTCTATCGTAAACTGGGGAATGGGCGATTCTGCAGAATTCATTGCTAATGAATATAACGTTACTCGGCAGGAAATGGATGAATATGCTTATAACAGCCATCAGAAAGCAATATTGGCGATTGAGAATGGCAAATTCGAAAATGAAATTGTACCTGTTGAAATTCCGGGTAAGAAAGGGCAAGTAACCATTTTTAAAACGGATGAGACGCCTCGTAAAGATACGACCATTGAAATGTTAGCTGGATTAAAACCGGCATTTCAAAAGGAAGGTAAAGTAACGGCTGGAAATGCACCCGGTCTTAATGATGGCGCAGCTGCTGTTGTGGTAGCAAGCATCGAGAAAGCTCAGAAAATGGGAATCAAACCCATCGCGAGAATAATAAGTTATGCTCAGGTGGCTGTTGAACCTAAGTTTTTATTTGCTGCTCCAGCTAAAGCTTTGCCTATTCTTCTAGGAAAATGTGGTTGGTCTTTCGGAGATGTTGACTTGATAGAGCTAAACGAAGCTTTTGCTGCTCAAGTTTTGGTAGATGGAAAATTGCTTGCTGATAAGGGCTGGGATTGGAGAAAAGTAAATGTGAATGGTGGTGCAATCGCATTAGGGCACCCGATTGGAGCAAGCGGCGCTCGCTTACTGGCTACGCTCATTTATGCCCTCAAAGATAGAGGGTTAAAACGTGGCATTGTTTCATTGTGTTTGGGAGGCGCAGAGGCAGTTGCCATGGCGATTGAAGTGGAACAAGAATAAAACAAATCTGATCGTGTATTTCTGGGTTTTGTTATTAATTGATCAATAAATGACCATCAGCGTAGATTTATCAACTAAAGCTTCGACAGGAGTGTTGAAACGAATCCCTAGTGGTTATTTCAGAATAGGCAGTCGATTTCATGAGCGTGAACAACCTCGCCGTGAAATATTCGTATCTGAATTTGAGATTGCCCATGCTCCTGTAACGGTTAATCAATATGCAGCTTTTATTAATACCGATGCTGTCAAGCAAGAAAAATGGTGGAGTCGGGATGGATGGGAATGGGTTAATGGAGGTTGTACTGGCTGGGGAAGAGAGAATCGGTGGAAACCCGATAGATGGGAGATACAATGCCAAAGACCTTACCACCCGATTGTGGGAGTGACATGGTTTGAAGCAGAAGCGTATTGTAAATGGGTTTCAAGTCAAAAGGAGAAAGTTGTGCGATTGCCTAGCGAACAAGAATGGGAATATGCAGCACGTGGTGATGACGGTCGTCCTTACCCATGGGGCGAACTATTCAGTTCGGATCTTGCCAATACATACGAAGCTGATCGTCATGACACGATTGAAGTAACCAGTGATTTGGGTGATATCAGCCCGTTTGGCGTAATGGATTTGGCAGGTAATGTACAAGATTGGACCAGTAGCGATTATGTCCCACTACTTGGTGAAGATTATTATGGCAAAATATTAAAAGTCACACGTGGTGGTTCTTACAATGACACTGCCTTTGGTTCCCGTACATCGTATCGGCGAGCTTATCCACCTGGATTCTACTATCCTTTTTTGGGCTTCCGTATAGTGGTAGATCAAATATGAAGATAACAACTGACAACTGAGGTGGTTATGTATTCTGAAAAATCCAAATTCCCGTGGGGGGCAGTGATTGTTGTGGTTTCAGCATTATTATTTGGCTGTATCGTAATTGTAGCACTCACTCTCCCGAGGCTTCTAGAAAAAACACCAACGTTGCAGGTTATGGAAGCCAGCCCTGAAGTCCCTTCTGGTGCGATCACGTTGGACATCTCATCCTCTAATACAAAAGAAGATTGGATGGATGCAGTAGTCGAGCAATTTAACAATGAACACCACAAGCTGTCTTCAGGCGAAACAATATTTGTTCGTGTAGAACATGTTACATCAGGGGGATCACAGCAAGCCATAATTGATGGGAAAAGTAAACCCACAGTTTGGAGTCCAGGAGATCAGAGCTGGATTGACGGGATAAATCAGGTATGGCAAGACCGCAAGGGTAAGCCTCTAATTTCAAAGGAATGCATGCCTTCTGTCCTAGCTCCAATTGGATTTTCCATGTGGAGACCGATGGCTGAAGCGCTAGGCTGGCCAG
>Ga0209254_10005239_pt1 | contig 11921 bp, 6 predicted proteins | sample FrelakmetDIP11DI_FD_187148 | JGI IMG/M metagenome (GOLD analysis project Ga0209254, IMG submission 187148) | Freshwater lake sediment microbial communities from the University of Notre Dame, USA, for methane emissions studies - DIP11 DI (SPAdes)... | ecosystem: Environmental > Aquatic >... | reverse complement strand
AAATATGACATATTACATGCCGACAACTGACGTTATATAATAGTACATTCCCTATTGTTCTTAAACACTTATCCCTTATGTGACTCTGGAACATCCGTCAGACTGTCGACCCTACTTATCCAAAAGTTCCAGGGCGCAACAAGCAGCCCCAAGCAAAGCCGCGTTTTCGTTGAGAATAACTTGAACAGGAATTCCGGAAAGGAATTCCTCGAACCGTCCCTTGGCTGTGAATGCGTTCATGAACCCTGTTTCTTTCAGTTTCGGCAGGATCTTCGGGCATATCCCACCACCCACATAGATGCCGCCGGTAGTCATGCCCGTCAGTGCCAGATTGCCTGCAGTAGCCCCCAGTAGGGAGACGAACATATCAATAGTCTCAACACAGAGAGGCTCCTTCTCTACTAAGGCAGCTTCCGAGACAACTTGCGAAGCATCACCAAGCCTGAGGCGTTCCTTCAGCCAGCTTGGCTCACTATGACTGCGGTACCCTTTGAGCCACGAATAGAGGGTGAAAATACCCGGACCAGACACCAAACGTTCCACACTGAGATGAGAAGTGAAGAGGTCTTGTAACAAAGCAATCTCAATTGTGTTTCTCGGGGAAAAATCCACGTGACCGCCTTCGGATTGAATCGGATAACCTTTTCCCTCAAGAAATACCAGCAGCGCCATGCCCAATCCGGTCCCCGGAGCTACGATCCCGACAGTCCCTCCAGGATCGATGTTGCCCCGATTAAGTTCCAATAGTTCGGACTCTTGGAGAACCGCGAGAGAAGCTGTGGTAGCCGCCAAGTCATTTAGAATCCGCACACGTTTCCATTTGAAGCGTTGTCTTAATGTGCTTTCTGAAACGACCCACGGAAGATTCGTTGTTTTCACTGAACCTTTCAAGACAGGGCCGGCAATGCCGAAGCAGGCACAAAGAACTGTCCCGTTATGGCGTGTGAGGAAAACCTTAATGAGTTCTTCCAGAGACGAAGCATCTCTACTGGAATAGGTCTCCATGATAATCGGAGTAGGCCTTTTTTTATCAGGGCTGAAAAGCGCAAGGTTAGTCTTGGTTCCTCCAATATCGCCAGCAAGCACGAACTCCGTGTGATCGATTGGATTCATTTCGCTTCCATACTTTCGGCAGAGGCCTGCATCATTCCTTAATCAAGCCCATTGTGAACCATTGTGACCAAGTGGCCTGCGCCAGTCTGCTTACAATGGAGATATCCGTCTTCAAAGGCTTGGGCCATCTCATAGCCTATGGGGCCTCCTCCTATCACTGATAGTCGCGAAGGGCGTTCGTTTAAGCAAAACAGTGTCTTGTTTGCCAAAACCGGCCTCAGCCAAGCCTTTAATTCTCGGGTGCATGGTAAGAGCACCCGTATAACCCTATACCGAAACAAATTTGCCGACAAGCGTATGAAACGTTTCACTTCTAAGACAACATGAGATAGAATTATGGAAATCACCCCCTTGGATGGCGACACAAGGTGGCGAAGACTTCGTCTTTGTGGCTGAGAATGGGTTTTCGTGTCGCTCAGCGCCTATTTCGTGTCTTATCCAATTTGAACCTCTGAGCCTTGAGCAGTTGCTTTTTCTATAAAGCGTATTTTTTCCAAAAGTTTTACTGAAAGACATTTTTCAACATCAATACCCAGGAGGAACCTCAATGAAAAGGCTCCACGCCCTTTTGGGGCAAGCTGAGTTTCAGGTGCTATTGTTTTTCTTGAGTATCGTTTTGTTCGGTTGGCCTCTCATATCAACTTCAGATGCGGCTCGACTCAAATTCATATTTATCTTCCTTTTCTTGTCTTGGAGCGTTGTTATTCTTCTTCTTTTCTTCGTGAGCAGAAGCCAGAGTATCCGCTCCCAACCAGAGGAAACTGATTCGAGTCGATGAGAGGAGATTGCCATGCTCGATCCCCTGGCGACGATCACGGTTTTTTTCTTTTACATGGCGCTTCTCTTTCTGACTGCCCTGTGGGTGGAACGAAGATCCGCCGAGGGCCGAAATCCTGTCAACAATCCTGTAATATATTCACTTTCGTTAGCGGTTTATTGCACAGCATGGACTTACTATGGAAGTGTAGGTAAAGCTGCAACCTCAGGATTACTGTTTCTTCCCATATACTTGGGCCCTACCATAGCCATTGCCTTGTGGTGGACGGTGCTGCGCAAGCTCGTGCGCATAAAGACTACACATCACATAACGAGCATCGCTGATTTCATCTCCGCAAGATACAACAAGTCCCAATCCTTAGCAGCCCTTGCCACCGTAATAGCTCTAGTCGGAACCATGCCGTATATTGCGCTGCAGTTCAAAGCAGTAATTTCTACCTTTGCAATAATAACCTCTCCCCTGGGAACTACGACCTGGATAGGCCGCCACGTAGGACCTGTGGTGGTTGCCATGATGGTCGTCTTCACCATTATATTAGGCATAAGGCGGCTTGACCCGACGGAGCGACACCCTGGGCTCATCATGGCGGTAGCAGTGGAGTGCCTCGTGAAATTGCTTGCCTTTCTGGCTGCCGGCATATTCGTTACTTATTTTATGTTCGACGGATTTGGAGACATATTTCGGCGGGTTGCAGAAAGCGCACCTCAGGAACTTTCCACTGTGTGGACGGCTAATCAGGCATCACCGGTAGTTTGGACGACCTATTTGATACTCGCCATGTCGGCAATCATGTTTCTTCCCAGGCAATTCCATGTTGCGGTTGTGGAAAACTCCGACGAAAAACATATCTTGACTGCAATGTGGCTGTTCCCGCTTTATATGCTACTGATCAACATCTTTGTCCTTCCCATAGCATTGGGGGGGTTGCTTAAGGGTTACCCTGTTGAAGAAGCTGACACTTTTGTTCTCGCGCTCCCTCTGCACGCTGGTCAAAAGTGGCTCTCTCTTCTGGTCTTTCTTGGTGGAGGCTCGGCTGCAACAGGAATGATCATGATCAGCTCAATTACAGTTTCCACAATGATAACAAATCATCTCCTGTTACCGGTTGTTGACTTGATTCGCCCGCTTTCTTTCTTGAGACGACATTTGTTGAAGTGCCGGTGGGTTGCAGTGGCGGGTATAATTATGATTGGGTACTGGTTCGAGCGGCAGGTGGGAGAGTCGTATATGCTGGTAAACATAGGCATGATCTCTTTCGCAGCGGCTCTACAGTTCGCTCCCCCCATACTCGGAGGCATCTTTTGGAGGCGTGGCAACGAAGTGGGTGCCCTGATGGGACTGGGCGCCGGTTTTCTGGTATGGATTTATACTCTTCTTCTGCCGGCTTTTGTCAGAAGCGGTTGGATATATGACAATATGCTTAGAGAAGGGCCTTTAGGCATATCCTTCCTAAACCCGGAACAACTGTTTTGGGTGAACACCTTGGATCCTCTTACCCACACTGTGTTTTGGTCGATGGTTTTTAACATAGGCCTTTACGTATTGGGGTCTCTTTACTTTGAACAGAGCGAAGAGGAACAAAGTGTGGCGGAAGATTTCGTCGGGGCAATAACGACAGGACCAACTTTTATTCATTCCGAGCAAAGAGAGTCTCTCATCGATAGCTCGATAAAAAGGAAGATCATTGAGACTCTTCTGAGTCAGTACTTCGGGGAAACCGAAGCGGTAACCATGACCAAAAAATGTTTACATACAGTGGGTGTACACGACAAGAGCCGGATTTCCATCGTGGAGTTGGCCAGGCTACACGCCGAGGTGGAAAAGACGCTGGCAGGTTCGATTGGTACCGCGGCCGCACACAGGGCCTTGACTCAGGCAGCTATCTTCACTGCCTCGGAAGCACGAGATTTGTCTGAAGTATACGCCGAGATTTTGGCTGATCTAAAGTTGACGCCAAGAGATCTGGAACGCAAGATAGATTATTACCAGGAAAGAGAGGCTTTACTAACTGATTACGCCTCGGAACTCGAAGAGAAGGTGAGAGAACGCACTCATGACCTGGAGACTGTTCAACAAGAACTAATAAAGAATGAAAGGCTCTCGATGCTTGGCCAGCTTACGGCAATGGTGAGCCATGAGCTTCGCAATCCTCTAGGGGTAATTCGTACCTCAGCGTTTTACCTTATGAAGAAGGTTGATATATCCGACGAAAAGGTTCTAAAACACCTTCAAAGAATAGAACTGCAGGTAGGGCTGTGCAACTCAATAATAGGCGAGCTTCTTGAATATACACGTGGAAAGCGATCAGCCGCTGTTAAAGGCGAAATAAACCCATGGCTAGAGGAGACTTTGGATCAGATCACGGTAACTGATCAGGTATCTCTCGTGCGCAGGCTTGCACCTGTCCTTCCCGCCGTTCATTTCGACAGGGATAAGATGCGTCGAGTACTGATAAATTTGGTGGAGAATGCTATACAAGCTGTTATGGAGCGACAGGTTGCCGCAAACGAAGAAAAAAGGCTGTATCGCCCCGAGATTATAGTCAATACTGCCAGAGCCGAAAATGGGGTCCGGATAGACGTGGAAGATAATGGAATTGGAATGGATTTACGAACTTCGGAACGTGCATTTGAACCTCTTTTCACAACCCGCGCTCGCGGTACCGGTTTGGGCCTCGCCATTGTGCGCAAGATAATAGACGAACACGGAGGTTCAGTGTCTCTCAGAAGCCGACCCGACAGTGGAACCACGGTAACCCTGATCATTCCGTCGGAGTCGCCTTCACAGAAAGTCTCTTCAGATATTTCAGATGGACAATAAAAATGGACTATGGGGCACTTGGCCGTCCAGGCGGGAATGTCAAGAACCAGGAAGGAACTCACTTTGAAAACAAAAGATTTTTTTGAGAAGCTGTTCCAAGCTGACAATAGACCTGGTCCACATTTTGGTGGAATTCTCATTGTGGACGATGACGAAAGCCTGTGTGATAATCTCAAGGACATTCTTGAGGGAGAAGGCTATGAGACTGTCTGCGCAGGGACAAGTGCCGAGGCCTCCAGACTAGCCGAGGAACTCAAGCCCAGTCTCGCACTTGTAGATCTTAAACTGCCGGACAAACCCGGGACCGCTCTGCTTTCCGACTTGAAAAAAGTTAATATGGATTGCGTATGCATATTGATGACTGCCTATGCGGACGTTGATTCAGCAGTAGTCGCATTAGAAAAAGGAGCTTTCTATTACCTTCAAAAACCTATAAGGCCGGCGGAACTTGTCGAACTCGTGGATCTGGCTTTCGAAACTATCCGCCTCAAGGCAGACAAGCTTCGGGCCGATGATGACCTGAGGGCAAGAAATAAGGAACTGGAAGAAATTGTGGAGCGTCTGAAGAACATGATTGATTGATAAGGAAATCAGCCCTCTAGGCCATTTCTTCTTGGGGAAAAGTATTGGAGCGATAGTTCAGTGCCCTCGTTTGGACAGTTCCAACAGAATGAATGAACCAGTGGTCAGCAAACCTGCGACGGGAAGTGCCTCATAAGTCTTGTGTCCAGGTCGCGAAGTCCTGCAGTGGAATCATTTTTTTGTTTTGACTATCCATAATCTGGCGTGTTTTATTGATTGTAATATTGGCCTTGGGCGATTGTAGTAGGCATGAAGAAATTACGTGCATCTTCGGCGGGTGTGGGCGCAAGCGTGTTGCTGCTTATTATTGTATTCGCATGGAGATGCGAGGCCTCACGTGTGAGCAACGATGAATGCATCGAGTGCCATGGACGAGAGGATATACAGTCGAGCAGAGGCAAGAACCGATTCATCGACGTGTCTAGATTTGCACTCTCGGCGCACGGAAAAAAAAAGATAGGGTGCGTTTCCTGTCACGATGGGATCGTTTCCATTTCTCGACTGTCCCAAATTCCTCATCAAAGAGGAATTGAACCGAAATGCCGTGAATGCCATGAACGAGTGAGTAACGAGTACGAAAAGAGCCTACACTACCAGGTATCAAAGAAAATCTGCTATTCCTGCCACAATCCTCATTACAGTGTTTCTTTTCGGGACATGTCTGGAGATCAACGGAAGAACATCTGTCTCAAGTGTCACGATACATCCCGGACACACAGGTGGCTTCCCCAAAAAGAACTCCACTTCAATTACCTGGAGTGCACTTCATGCCATTCTCTCAACGCTCAGATCGGGATGTTGATTTTCATGGTAGACAAGGGCGAGGCCTCCTCCGATAACATCTTGAATTACAAGCAGCTTGTACCTTTCATAGAACACGGGAAAGATCTGGTGGAGACCCTGGATAAGGACTGCAACGGGCGTCTGTCGGAGACCGAGCTTTATTCTTTCATGAAAATGGTCCAGGAGAATGGAATATCTGGAGCTACGCTCGATTTACGAATCCTTGTTCTGAGGCCCAATCACGACTATTCAAAAAAAGTGGAGCATACCCAGGACTGCACTCTTTGTCATTCAAAAGGTGCACGATTCTATTCCAAGATTTTGCTGGAGATTCCGGAAAGCGATGGAGGGTTCAGAACATTGCCGGTAGATAAGGATTTCCTGATCTTCAGAGGGCAACGCCCTTTCATCGGGGACTTCTATCTCCTTGGGGAATCCAAGATACGCAAGGAAGATCTCGATGACGTGCTTGAGGTCATCAAACGAATAGGATTCAAATGGCTTGATCTTATAGGGGGGTGCCTCATCCTTTTCACCCTGGCATCTGTCTGTTTTCATGCGATGCTCATGTTCCTGACGCGAAAGTTGAGGAGGAGATCGCAGCGGGTAGAGCAGAGAGAACCCCTTCCCGTCCCAATCCAGGTGTGGCATTGGTTACACGGTCTCGGCATGGTTCTCTTAGTGATGACAGGTATCCAATTGCGGCTTCCCGATTCGGTGCCCATATTCGCGAACTTCCTGAATGCAGTCAATCTTCATAATCTGACCGGAACAGTTCTGATATGTGATTACTTTTTTTGGTTTTCCTATCATGCGTGGAAAAAGGAGTTCAAGAGTCGTTTTTTCATTCTTCCCGCAGACTTTTTCAAAGATATCGCTCAGATGCTCCACTACTACGGCTATCTGATCTTCATTGGAGAGAGTTTTCCCAAAAGCTGCAGGCATTACTCAGCCTTTGATCCAATGGAAAGGGTTTTCTTCTTGACTACGATGTTGGTCATTGTGCCCATTCAGATCGTTACCGGAGTCCTCCTGTTGAACATGCATTCAATGATGCCTGTCATCAGAGCGATAGGGGGGTTGCGTGTGGTAGATGCTATACATCTAGTTTTTGCCTACGTATTCACTTCTTCTATGTTGGTTCATGTCTACTTTCACACTCTCAAGAAATATCGTTCATCGCGTAAGCGCTTGCCTTCTCTTGAAAGTTGAACTTGCAGGTCGGCTGGGTACAATTTCTGTACGCGTGTTTTTTTATGTATCAACTAGGAGTCTGTGAGCTATAATATTGGTACCAGGTACCGTACCAAATTCGAGCCTATGGTCTATATTCGGCTCGCCGAAGCCTGGGACTCAGTCGCAGATTTTATGAAGACATTCCTCCGACTAGCTCAAAAAAAAGGAGACTGAGCCTCAAACCCCAAAAGACTATGGAGTTCACATGAGCACTAGACCTTGTTTCATAAGAACCGTTGCGATCTTGCTTGTCCCAGTTTCGATGCTTCTCCTGTTCAGTTGTAGTACGCCCTCATCAGCAAAGGACATTAGGATCGGAATGTCAGCAGCATTCACCGGACCAAGCCGTGGGCTAGGTATAGAACTTTTTCGGGGGAGCATGGCTTGTTTCGCACACGTTAATGAGAATGGTGGCTTGTTCGGACGCAACATCAAGGTCATAGCCTATGACGATGGATACAACCCGGTGCCTACCATTCGGAACACCATCCGACTCGTAGAAGAAGACGATGTTCTTCTCCTGTTCAACTACGTGGGGACGCCCACCGTTACTAGGATGTTACCACTTCTAAAGGTTTACAACGCTCAGCGTGACCTTTTTCTGTTTTTCCCATTCTCAGGTGCTCAACCGCAAAGAGAAGGCCCTTACGGGGAGTATGTGTTCAACTTGAGGGCCTCCTACAGCCAAGAGATCGATGCCCTCGTCAATTACCTGCTTTCCATTGGGAGATCACGTATAGCAGTGTTCTACCAGATTGATGCCTACGGGCGTAGCGGACAGGAAGCTGTCCATAAGAGTCTCACAAGGAAGGGGTTGCGAGTCGTCGGAGAGGCCACCTACCACCGCGGCACGACTTACGATACAAGCATGCAACCGCAGGTTAAAACAATTAGAGGCTCGAGCCCGGACTCAATTATCTCCATCGGAGCTTATGCGGCATGTGCTGCGTTCATTCGGGATTCACGGGATGCCGGCTTCAATTTCCCGATCGCAAATGTCTCATTCGTGGACAGCGAAAACATGCTCAAGTTACTGCTGAAAACTGGGGAACAAACTGGCACGGACTACACCATGAATCTGATCAATTCCCAGGTCGTGCCCAGTTATGACAACACTGAACTCCCCGCAGTCGCAGAATACCGTGAAATGATTGCTCGGTACGACGCGATGCCTCCCAAAAGCCTTACAAAACAAGAATATGAGAGGCACACATACAGCCCGGTGAGCTTAGAAGGTTTTCTGAACGCAAAACTGCTTTTAGAGATTCTCAGGAGGCTAGGACCTGATCTCCATCCCAAAATCGTCAAATCGGTCGTGGAAAGCATAAAAGAATATGACATAGGGATCGGCGTACCTGTCAGCTTTGGCCCGAACAGGCATCAAGGACTGGATAAAGTATTCCTTACAACGGTAGAGGAAGGCCGATTCGTCCCCATTACTGAGAGCGAGGGGAGGGAGCACTGAACATGTCAAAATTATTCAAAAAAACTCTCATAATGATTGTTTTGTTGTTTGGAGTTATTTCAACGATTACCTCGACGTACGCGGGCTGGATTCTCTACAACAGGATTATAGAAGAATACAAGAGTAAAGCCATCGCGATAGCCAACAACATCGCACAGTCGAGTCTGGAAATCATTCTTAACCGTGACGCTTCTACCATTCAGTCTATTGTGGATCAGTACAGCGAGATCGAAGGCGTGTCGTACGTCCTTGTGGTCCATAAGAACGGCGAAATCCTCAGCCATACATTCGCTCCCAATGTCCCATACGAGTTGCTGAAAGAGGTGGAAAGACCTAGAGAGAACAAGGATGACGTAATTGCTACTAATGTAACTTTGAAGGATTACGGGGTTGTTCTCGATATCTCGTCACCAATACTCTCAGGTGTTGCCGGTTATGTGCACATTGGAATGAACCTGGAAGGAGTGAGAAAATATATCTGGAAGACCATAATTAAACTCCATATGGTTGGGTTCGGCATATTTCTCGTAACGGTAGCCATAGCGTGGGTGCTTACCAACAAAATCTCACGGCCCCTTATAGAGCTTACACATTATGCCGAAAAGGTTGCTAACCGAGACTTCTCTGAAGTAATCGATATAAGGTCCAAAGACGAAATTGGCGTACTCGCCAAAACGATGACCAACATGGCTGCAGAGATCGAGACGCAAATGTCGACCTTGGAGGGCAAGGTTGCTGATGCGACTCATGAATTGCAGGACACACTCGGGTTCGTCTCGGCGATCATAGATAACCTGGCTGACGGGCTCCTTGTCATGGACCCGGACGGCAAAATCAGCAACGCAAATGTTTCTCTGGTAGATATCTTGGAACTGGATCACAATCCCCAAGGCGAGAGTGTCCAAGCACTGTTGGGTGGGGCTGCTGCAGACTTCCTTTTCAGGAAAGGACACGAACTAGCCAACGCTGCGAACAGTGGCTTGCTTGATCTCGATCACGGCCTGTCTTCGAACGAGCATCCAACCTACCGACCTAGACCGAACAACACCACCGAAATTACTGCTACCCGAGGAGACGGTAGCCTCTTTCCTATAGAACTGTTGGCCTCTGTCGTGAATATGAAGGGAGTTTGGTACACAATAGGCATCGTTCGCGACATCACAGCTAGGAAACGCGCCGAGGAGGTTCTCCGACTGAGCGAAGAGAAGTATCGCGGAATATTCGAACAGGCTGTGGAAGGAATCTTTCAAACCGACGCGCGAGGACGCCTGATCAATGCGAATCCGGCATCAGCTCATATTCTTGGTTACGATTCTTCAGAAGAGCTTCTCTATGCCAGCAAGAAGCTCGGCGACAACATATATGCAGATCCCCGGTGTCAATCGGACCTTATACGTCTGATGCAAAACGGTCAGGTCGTTCACGGTTTCGAGATCGAACTGTTCCGCAAGAACGGCGAGCGCATCTGGGCGGCATTGTATGCGCGGCCTATCCGCAACGAAATTGGCGACTTGCTCTCGACGGAGGGAATTGTTCAGGATATAACGGATCGAAAACGCGCCCAGGAAGCTCTGGTTGAAAGCGAAGGACGATATAGAGACCTCTTTGACATCTCGCCGGATCCCATGATCGTGCACCGGGAAGGGAGAATTCTTTTTGGCAACAAAGCTGCCACGGACTTCTTTCGGCTGGATCCGGGCGAAACACTGGAGGGCATGGCGGTGTCCGATTTTGTCCATCCAGACTTCCGTGAAACCGTGGTCATGAGAATCAACCAGGCGGAAAGCTTCGGGCTATCCTCTGATTTTTCCGAAGTGCAGTTCGTGAGTGCGGACGGCTCTGTTGGTTATTTGGAGTCCATAGCCGTCCCCACCACGTATAGGGGCGAAAGAGCTGTTCTCTCGCTGGGTCGTGACATCACGCAGCGTAAAGAAGCAGAAGAGGCCTTGCGCACCAGTGAGGAACGGTTCCGGACCATTTTTGAGATTGCTCCGGACTGCATTTTTCTTAAAAACCTCGACTTGCGCTATACCCATGTGAATCCGGCTGTGGAAACCCTGTTCGGAAGCTCCGCCTCAGAGATCATCGGGAAGCGTGCGGAGGATTTTTTTGGAGTGGAGGCGGCAAGCCACATCAGAGAGGGGGATCTCAGGGTGCTGGCTGGAGAGACAATCGAGGACGAGCACACTCGACCAGTCCGGGGTATGTATCTTACTTTCCATGACATCCGGACCCCTCTGAGGAACAGCGCTGGTGCAGTTGTAGGTGTGTGCAAATTTTCACGTAACATAACGGAAAGAAAAGGAGCGGCTCAACTCACGCAGTTCACGGAGCGGACCTACAAGTCAGAGGCTATGATGGCTACGCTGGAGCAGGCCCATCATGCGGCACAGAGCGACGGGATTATTCTGCTCCTCGGGGAAAGCGGCAGCGGAAAAGACTACCTGGCTCAATGGATTCACTCGAAATCCAAGCGTTCAGATGCTCCGTTCTTTTCGCTCAACTGTGCAGCTATCTCAAGAGAACTGGCAGAGTCGGAACTCTTTGGTCACGAGCGGGGCGCTTTCACGGGCGCGGTAACCAGGAAGAAAGGCCTGTTGGAATTGGCCGAGGGTGGTACCCTGTTACTCAATGAAATTGGCGAACTCCCCCTGAGCATCCAATCCAAGCTGCTCACCTTTCTTGATACCCGTTCATTCACCCGAGTCGGCGGCGAGAAAAATATCAGAGTCAATGCCCGCCTGATCGCGGCTACTCATAGAGATCTGGAAGGGGAAGTGACCGAGGGTCGATTCATGGAGCCACTCTATTATCGCCTCAACGTTTATTCAGTGGTCGTTCCACCGTTGCGCGAGAGGCTTGACGATATTCCTATCATCGTGGAGGAAATCCTCCTCAACCTTGCCGCTGAGATGCAGCTCACTCAAGTACCCACCCTCGATCAGCAGGATGTCCGTAAACTCATGACATATCCTTGGCGTGGAAATCTGCGAGAACTTCGAAACGTTCTTGAACGTGCGGTCATGTTGTCCACTGGTTCCAAACTGGACCTGAGGCTGCCTTCTATAAGCGATGCCGCAGACGAATGGTCCTATGAGATCCGATTTCGAGATTCTCAAAACCTAACGGATATTCTCGACGATG
>Ga0209254_10005238_pt1 | contig 11922 bp, 13 predicted proteins | sample FrelakmetDIP11DI_FD_187148 | JGI IMG/M metagenome (GOLD analysis project Ga0209254, IMG submission 187148) | Freshwater lake sediment microbial communities from the University of Notre Dame, USA, for methane emissions studies - DIP11 DI (SPAdes)... | ecosystem: Environmental > Aquatic >... | reverse complement strand
GCTGGCCTCGCCGAAGTACACCGACACGTGCGGGAAGGGAATCTCGATGCCCTGCGCGTCGAACGCCTTCTTGACGCGGCGCCGGTACTCGCGGCCGACCGCCCACTGCTTGAGCGGAAGGGTCTTGAGCCGCGCCTTGATGATCACCTGCGAGTCCTCGAACGCGTCGACACCCAGGATTTCGATCGGCTCGAGCATGTTCGGGCCGATGGCCGGGTCGGCCTGCAGCTCCGCGGACACGTCCTGCATCACCCGCACCACCCGGTCGGTGTCTTCCTTGTAGGCCACGCCCATGTCGATCACGTAGTACGAGAAGTCTTTCGTCAGATTCGACATCTGCTGAACGGCGCCGTTCGGGAAGACGTGCACCGTGCCCGACAGGTCCCTGAGCACGATGGTCCGCAGCGTGATGGCCTCCACCGTGCCGCCCGTGCCGTTGATGTTCGCCACGTCGCCGACCCGCACCTGGTCCTCGAAGATCAGGAAGAACCCGCTGATCACGTCGCGAACCAGCGTCTGCGCGCCGAAGCCCACCGCCAGGCCGAGAATCCCCGCGCCGGTCAGCACGGGCATGATGTTGATGCCGAACTCCTGGAGCACCATGAGCGCCGCGATCATGCTCACCACGGTGTTCACCACGTTGCGGATGAGCCTGCCGAGCGTTCTCGCCCGCTTCGCCCGTTCGAAGCCCCGCGGTCCGTCTTCCCGGCTCAGTTCCGCCTCGAGACGCGTCACGACCAGCCCGACGATCCGGATCAGGCTGTAGGCCAGCACGGCAACCAGGGCCACGTGCAGGCCGGACGTGAGCAGCCAGTCCACCAGCCCGTCGAGGCGCAGGCCTCGCTCGATCTGCGCGCCAGCCATCTCGAGGGCAGGCACCATCAGCGTCGCCGCAACGAGCAGGAACACGACCGTCTCGATGATCCTGATGGGCCGCCGGACGATGGGCGCTCCGAACGCCAGCGGGTCCTTCTCGCCCGACAGCGCCAGCAGCGCGGCTCTCGCGCCGCGCGCCGCGATCTGGGACACCACCCACGCGGCGAAGAGGACCACGCCGAGCGCGGCCGCCGCGGTCGTCCACTGGAACTGGTTGCCGAAGAGGTCGTTCAGCATCTGATTGCCTCCCTCGAAGCACCGGATCGCCTGGTCCTGCGAAGCGACAGCCTTTGAAGTGCGGGCGGCGCTGATCAAGATGCAGAAGGAGTATCTCGTCGAGCTCGAGGACGCGGTTGTCGTCCAGGGACCAGAAGGGCAAGACCCGGCTCGATCAGGCCGTGAACCTCACCGCCGCCGGCGCGCTGTCGGGCAAGCTGAACGACATCGGCATCAGCGACAAGATGATGAAAGACGTCGGCCAGTCGTTCAAGCCCGGCTCGTCGGCGCTCTTCGTGCTCGTCCGCCGCGCGACGCCAGACAAGGTCCTGGCGGGCCTGGCCCAGTTCGCGGGTAAGGGGAAGGTGTTTCAGACCTCCCTCAGCAAGGACGACGAAGCCGCGCTGCGCGAGGTGCTCGAGGCGGCGACGGGAGCCTGAGGCGCCCCGCGCCGTTCAGCGTTGGGCAGGGCGGTCTCGGGTTATTTGCCCCGGCCGCGCACGCCGCCGACCGTTCCGGCGCGCTTCGTGGTGCTCGAAGAAAGCTTCGGCAGCTCGACGCCCGCTACCCGGCGGCGACCGCCCGTCGACTTGCTCGCAACCGGTGCCTTCACCTTGGACCGGCCGATTCCAATCACATCCCCGAAGCGTTTCTCTGCGCTCTTCTTCGCCACGTTCGTCCTCCTGGTCACGCGCCTCAGCCCTGGGGAATCCCGGCGGCTGTGGCCTCTTCAGTGTCGGTTTCCGCGCGATCCGCGCCGCGCCGTCTCGCGCCGCAGCTGCCGGATGCCCGTCGGACCGGCATTATACATCGCGATCACGGGGAGTCCCACGCTTCGTTCGTCGCGTCGTTCGTCGAGCCGCGCCCGGCGGGTGATGGCTTCTACCTGGATACCTCGACTACTCCGCCGCGCCGACCGCCGTGCGCACGAAATCCTCTTCGGGCCTCGCCCCCAGAATCTCCACCCGCCCGTTCACCATCGTCTTCGGCACGCCGCTGATCTGGTATTTCTGGACCAGGTCGGGATACTCGCTCGCCTCGACGATGACCGACGTGATCAGGGCATGTTCGACCGCCATGCGATTCGCCAGGCTGACCGCCCGGGGACAGTGCGGTCACGTGGGGGTGACGAATACCTGGAGCGCGAGCGGCGCCGCGAGGCCGGCCAGCAACTCGCGGCTGACAGGCTGGAGGCCCGAATCGCCGCTCGAGACGAGTTGGATCGCGTCGAGCAGCGACATGAACTCGTAGCCCGACGGCATCCCGAGGAAGCGGATTCCGTAGTCCTCGGCGCCGACGACGGCGATGGCCGGCACGCGGTCGATTCCGTACGCCGCGGCCGCCTCGGCTTCGAGCAGGAGGTTGTGTTCCTCGACCGTGATCTGCCCGCTCAACTCGGCCAGTTCGCCGAGCATCTGCTTCGTGGGCTCGCACGTTTCGCAGTTGAGCGTCTGCGTAAAGAACACTAGGCGCACGGGGTTGGGGAGGCTCGCGAGCATCTCGCGCACGCGGGCCGCGTCGGACGGCGAGAGGATCGGCATGCGGAAATTATGACAGCTTCGGCGTGCGCCCCGCTCCCCAGACGCGCCTGGGCCGCCGCTATCCGGGGATCAGCGCGAAGCCCTCGCGGCGCGCGGCTTCCCGCAGCCGTTCGTCGAGGCATACGAACGCCTCGCCGTGCGACTGTTCCTCGCACCACACCAGCGCGGCGCCCAGTTGCAGCGCGTCGGCCGCCCGCAGGGGGTGGGCGGCGACGAGCCGGCCAGCTCTCCGTCGGACTTCGTCGGTCGGCGCGACGGCGTCGGCGTCCTCGACCAGCGCCCGCAGGCGGGCGAGCGCCGCCGTGAGCAGCGGGCCCGGCACGGCCTCTTCCCGATGGCGGCGGTAGATGGCGGAGAGGCATTCGACCGGCGTGCCCCACCAGAGCGTGACCTCGCGGTCGGCGGTGAGGGCCTCGGTGAGCACGACGGACCGCGGCTCGGGGAGCAGCACCGGGATGATGGCGGACGTATCCCAGAACATCAGCCGGTCTCGCCTCGTTCCGCGAGCAGGGCCGTCAGCACGTCGGCGCCCACGGCGTCGCCTGCGGGCGGCGTCTGCAGCGCGCGGCGGACGCGGCCCTTGCCGGGTTTGACCGTGCCGGCACGCGCCAGCCTGTCGCGGCGGGTGGCCCGGCGTTCGGCGATCTCGAGGCCCGTCAGCCGGGCCACCGGAACGCCGCGCTCGGTGATGACGACCTCGTTGCCCGCCTTCGCGCGCCTGACGAACTCGCTCAGCCGCGCTTTGACGTCGGCGATGCTCGCAGCGGTTCTCATATGACCATTCTGGTCATATCGAAGTGACCTGTCAAACGCGGGGGGACGCGGGGCGGGCGCTGTCTCCTTCAGAGCTTGAACAGATCGTCGAACGCGCTTCTGGAGGTGGTCTGCTTGGCGGAGCCCGTCTCACGCTCGACCGTGGAGCGCGCGGCAAAAAGATGGCAGGTGGTGAAGGCGTCTTTCGGCGCCACCCGCGCGGTGATGGCCTGCATGCACTCGTAGCGGGCGCCCGGATCGAACGACTCGCACTGCGCGCAGCAGTGCAGCGACGCGCCGCACCTGGCGCACGCGGTGTTGACGAGAATCACCGTGTTCACCAGGCTCCCGCATCGATGGCACCGCACGACCGACCGGAAGCCCGGCATGTTCGGCGTGCGCGGGCCTTCGGGGCGATCAGCCCGGCTCTTCGGCGGTCCCGGCGGCGTGTCGCGATCGCCGGCCGGCGGACGCGGCGCGCGATCGCGGTCATCGTCCTGGTAACCCCGCTGGCGGTACTTCCTGTCGCTCATGGGTGGTGCTCCGCGCCGGCACGCGTCGACCGGGTTGCAGGGGCTGGTACGGGCCGCGCGCATCGGGCGGGAGGTGCGGGCGCAGCCGCGCGGCGGCCATACTCTACCACAAGGAGCCCCGCCCCGCGGTACCTCGTTCGAGCCGGAAGATCACGCCTTCTTGACCCGCACATCTCGATTTCGTGCGCAAACTTGTAGTAATCTTGTCGGGTTCGGCACACAACACAATTCAGGCGCCCATGTCTCAGACCTTCCATCCGAGCGCGAACGGGATTGCCCGCATCATGCTCTTCGGCCTGATCGTCCTGGTCGCGGCCAGCGGGTACCTGGTCTACCAGACCAGCAAGGCGCCGTACGTGACAAGGGCGTTCGAGGCCCGCAAGCAGCCAATCCAGTTCAGCCACGAGCGTCATGTGGCGGGCAACGGGCTGGACTGCCGCTACTGCCACACCTCGGTTGAATCCGCGGCGGTGGCGGGGATTCCCCCGACCAAGACCTGCATGAACTGCCATGCGCAGATCCTCTCGGGCAGCCCGTATCTCGATCCGGTCCGTTCAAGCTACGCCAATGACGTCTCGATCGAGTGGGTCAAAGTGCACGATCTGCCGGATTTCGTCTATTTCGACCACAGCATCCACGTGAACAAGGGTGTCGGCTGCACGACCTGCCACGGCCGTGTGGACCAGATGCCGTTGATGTGGACCGTGCACTCGCTCCAGATGGAGTGGTGCCTCGACTGCCACCGCGCCCCCGAGAAGTACCTCCGGCCGCGTGAAGCGGTGTTCAAGGTTGATTACCAGCCGCCGGCCGATCAGTTCGCGCTCGGCGGCCAGCTGGCGAAGGACTACCGGGTCAGGCGATTGACCAGTTGTTCGACGTGCCATCGATAGGGCCGGATCCACGCATGAGCGGACATCGCGATCTCGACCTCGCTTCGATTCGAGCCAGCCTGGCCGGCGCGTCCGGCCCGGAGTACTGGCGCAGCCTCGAAGAACTGGCGAACACCGACGCCTTCCAGGAATACCTGCACCGGGAGTTCCCCGAGCAGGCATCCGAGTTCACGGACCCGGTCGGGCGTCGGCAGTTCCTGAGGCTGATGGGCGCGTCGCTGGCGCTCGCCGGCGTGACGGCCTGCACCAGGCAGCCGGCCGAAGTGGTGGTCCCCTACGTGCGCGCCCCCGAGGAGATCGTTCCCGGCAGGCCGCTCTTCTTCGCGACGGCCGTCACGCTCGGCGGTTACGCGACGGGGGTGCTGGTCGAGAGCCACGAGGGGCGTCCGACGAAGATCGAGGGCAACCCCGGGCATCCGGCCAGTCTCGGTGCGACGGACCTCTTCGCCCAGGCCCAGATCCTGGCCCTCTACGACCCGGACCGGTCGCAGACCCTGAAACAGCAGGGCGATATCCGCACCTGGAGCGCGTTCCTTGGCGCCCTCCGCGGCGTGGTGGAGGCGAAGCGCGGCACGCAGGGTGCCGGGCTGCGGATCCTCACGGCCACGGTGACCTCGCCCACGCTGGCGCGTCAGATGGCGGACTTCCTGGCGGCGTTCCCGGCGGCGAAATGGCATCAGTTCGAGCCCGCCGGCCGCGACAACGTTCGTGCTGGCGCGCAGCTGGCCTACGGCGCCGTTGTCGACACGCGCTACGCGTTCGACAAGGCGCGCGTGGTGGTCTCGCTCGACGCGGATTTCCTGGGGACCATGCCGGGCTCGGTGCCCTACATCCGCGACTTCGCGTCCGCCCGGCGCGTCCGCGGCGAAACGAAGGAGATGAGCCGGCTGTACGCCATCGAGAGCGCGGCGGGCAACACCGGCGCGAAGGCCGACCACCGCGTGGCCCTGCGCCCGTCTGAGGTCGAACTCGCGGCGCGCTCCCTCGCATCCGCGCTCGGCGTCTCCGGCGCGCCACGGGCGGTGGCGCCCGCGTCCGCGCAGAAGATGCTGGAGGCGGCGGCCCGCGACCTGCTGGCGAACCGGGGCGCCTCGATCGTGTTGGCCGGTGACGAACAGCCCGCGTCGGTCCACGCGCTCTGCCACGCCATCAATAGCGCCCTCGGAAACATCGGCGTCACGGTGCTCCACACCGAGCCGGTGGCCGCGGCGCCCGTGAGCCAGCTGCAGTCGCTCGGCCAACTCGTCAGCGACATCAACGGCGGCAGAGTGGACGCCCTGCTGGTGCTCGGCGGCAACCCGGTGTACGACGCCCCTGCCGACCTCCGCTTCGGTGACGCGCTCGAGAAGGTGGCGTTCACGGTCCGCCTCGGGCTCTACGAAGACGAGACCTCGGCGCGTTGTCTGTGGCACGTTCCCGAGGCCCACGCCCTGGAGGCCTGGAGCGACGCGCGCGCCTGGGACGGCACGGCCACGATTATCCAGCCGCTCATCGCGCCGCTCTACGGCGGCAGATCCGCGCACGACATGCTGATTGGCCTCTCGCAGACGCCGGGCCGCGCGGCGTACGACGTGGTTCGGGAGACCTGGGTGCAGGCCGCGGCAGGCGCGGGCGCGCTCGACGCCGAGTCCTTCTGGCGGACCTCGGTGCACGATGGCGTGGTGGCCGGCAGCGCGTTCCCTCCGAAGCCGGTCACGGCGGGCGACGTGTTCGCCGCTATCGGCGCCCCGGGGCCTGTCGCATCGGGCCTCGAACTTGTCCTGCGGGCCGACCCCACGGTCCACGACGGGAGCTTCGCGAACCTGGGCTGGCTGCAGGAGCTGCCCAAGCCGTTCACCAAGCTGACCTGGGACAACACGGTCCAGCTCAGCCCGGCCACGGCCTCCCGCCTCGGCGTCCGCAACGAGGATGTCGTCGAGGTCGCCGCCGGCGGGCGGACGCTCGAAGGGCCGGCGTGGATCGTGCCGGGCCAGGCCGACGACACGGTCGCGGTGCATCTGGGCTCGGGCCGTTCGCGCGCCGGGCGAGTGGGCAACGGCGTCGGGTTCGATGCCTACGCGCTGCGCACGTCCACGGCCATGTGGGCGGCGACGGGCGTCAGCGTGAAGGCGACCGGCGCCCGGGCACGGCTGGCGAGCACGCAGCTTCATCACGACATGGACGGCCGCGCGATCATCCGCGCGGGCACGCTCGAGCAGTACCGCACGCATCCGCACTTCGTCCAGGAGATGGCGCACGAGCCTCCAACAACGCTCACCATGTTTCCCCCTCACAAGTACGAGGGATACGCCTGGGGCATGGCCATCGACCTGAACGCGTGCGTCGGGTGCAATGCGTGCGTGGTGGCGTGCCAGTCCGAGAACAACATTCCGGTGGTCGGCCGGGACCAGGTGGCCAAAGGGCGCGAGATGCACTGGCTCCGGGTGGACACCTACTACAAGGGGCCTGCCGAGGCGCCGGAAGCCTATCATCAGCCGGTCATGTGCCAGCACTGCGAGAAGGCGCCCTGCGAGGTGGTGTGCCCGGTGGCAGCGACGGTCCACAGCGACGAAGGCCTGAACGACATGGTCTACAACCGCTGCGTGGGCACGCGCTACTGCTCGAACAACTGCCCGTACAAGGTCCGCCGCTTCAACTTCCTGCTGTACCAGGATTGGGAGACTCCCAGCCTGAAGCTGGGGCGCAACCCGGACGTGACAGTGCGCAGCCGCGGCGTCATGGAGAAGTGCACCTACTGCGTGCAGCGCATCACGCGGGCGAAGATCACGAGCGAAAAGGAAGACCGCCTCGTGGCCGACGGCGAGATCGTCACGGCGTGCCAGCAGGTCTGCCCCGCCGAGGCGATTGTCTTCGGCGACATCAACGATCCCGCCAGCCGCGTGTCGAAGCTCCGCGCCGAGGCGCTCAACTACTCGCTGCTCGGCGAGCTGAACACCCGGCCGCGCACCACGTACCTGGCGGCGTTGAAGAATGTCAATCCCGTGCTCGGCGGGGACGGCGGGGACGGCGGGGAGCACGGGGAAGGGGAGTAGAAGCCAGAAGCCAGAAGGGCCAACTGGCGATTGTCAGAAGCAAGAAGGAGACAAGCTGCATCGATAGCTGTTCTTCTGGCTTCTGGCTTCTGACTTCTGGCTTCTGGCTTCTGACAGGGACTGCGAATGGCTGAATCCAACGTGAGCGCACCGATCGGCGGCGAACAGCAGTCGGCGTACATCGCCCCGGGGCACTCGTTCGCCACGATCACCGACAAGATCAGCTCCATCGTCCTCACGCAGAAGACGTCGAAGGGCTGGCTCGCCGGCCTCGCGATCGCGTCGATGCTGGCGCTCCTGCTGCCCGTGTCGATGGGCCACCTGTTCACGACGGGCATCGGGATCTGGGGCAACAACGCCCCGGTGGGCTGGGCCTTCGACATCACCAACTTCGTGTGGTGGATCGGCATCGGCCACGCCGGCACGCTGATCTCGGCCATCCTGCTCCTGCTCCGCCAGCAGTGGCGCACCTCGATCAACCGCTTCGCAGAAGCCATGACGCTGTTTGCCGTGGCCTGCGCGGGCATGTTCCCGCTCATCCATGTCGGGCGGCCGTGGCTCGCCTACTGGCTCATGCCCATCCCGAACACGATGGGCATGTGGCCGCAGTTCCGCAGCCCGCTCATCTGGGACGTGTTCGCGGTGTCGACCTACGCCACCGTGTCTCTGCTGTTCTGGTACGTGGGCCTCATCCCCGACCTGGCCACGCTGCGCGACCGGACCACGTCGAAGACCGGCCGCGTGATCTACGGCATCTTCGCCCTCGGCTGGCGCGGCTCCGCCATGCACTGGCACCGCTACGAAACGGCGTACCTGCTGCTCGCCGGTTTGGCGACTCCGCTGGTGGTCTCGGTCCACACCGTGGTGAGCTTCGACTTCGCGGTCTCGGTCCTGCCCGGCTGGCACACGACGGTGTTCCCGCCGTACTTCGTCGCCGGGGCCATTTATTCGGGCTTCGCGATGGTGCTCACGCTGGCCATCCCCATCAGGGCCGCCTACGGCCTGCAGGACTTCATCACGATGAAGCACCTGAACGTGATGGCGAAAGTCATGCTGGCCACCGGCCTCATCGTGGCCTACGGCTACGCGATCGAAGCGTTCATGGCGTGGTACAGCGGCAACCAGTTCGAGCGGTTCATGCTCCTCAACCGCATGACCGGCCCGTACTGGTGGGCCTACTGGGGCCTGATCCTCACCAACGTCCTCATCCCGCAGCTCCTGTGGTTCGAGCGGTTCCGGACCAATGTCGCCGTGCTGTGGATGCTGTCGATTGTCATCAACGTCGGCATGTGGCTCGAGCGCTTCGTGATCATCGTCACCAGCCTCCACCGCGACTTCCTGCCCTCGTCGTGGGGCATGTACTCGCCGACGATCTGGGACTGGACGACGTATCTCGGCACGATCGGGCTGTTCCTGACGCTGCTCTTCCTGTTCATCCGCTTCCTGCCGATGATCGCGATCTTCGAGATGCGAACCATGGTGCCGGCGGCAAGGGTGCGGAAGGACTAGGGACTAGGGGCTAGGCGCTAGGGGCTGGTCAGACGCGCTTCGCGCGCAAGAATGAGGTCGGCCAGTGGTTGGCGGACTGTTCGTTGAAGTTCGAGGTCCGGAGCTGGAACTAGCGCCTAGCGCCTAGTCCCTAGCCCCTAGTGAGATCGACCGGGTGTTCTATGGAGCAAGCAGGAATCTACGGATTAGTGGCCGAATTCGAGAGTCCGACGGACCTGGTCCGCGCGGCCAATGCGGCGCGCGAGGCCGGCTACCGGAAGATGGACGCGTATTCGCCCATCCCCATCGAGGAACTCCACCGCGCACTCGGCATGCCCGACACGAAGCTGCCGTGGATCGTGCTGGGCGGAGGCCTGACCGGCGCCCTGGCGGGCTACGGCCTCCAGTTCTGGTCGTCCACCATCGCCTACCCGCTCAACATCGGAGGCCGGCCCCTGCACAGCTGGCCGTCGTTCATCGTGCCGGCCTTCGAGACGACGATTCTGTTCGCAGCCGGCGCGGCCGTGCTCGGCATGATTCTGCTGAACGGGCTGCCGATGCCCTACCACCCGATCTTCAACGCGAAGCGGTTCGCCATGGCCAGCCGCGACCGTTTCTTCCTGTGCATCGAGTCGCAGGACCCGAGGTTCGACAAGGATTCGACGCGGCGGTTCCTCGAGAGCCTCGCGCCGCGAGAGGTGAGCGACGTTGAACGCTAAGACCCGCGGACGCCTCGGCGCGTGCTGCCTCGCCGCCGGCCTGCTCGCGGCCGGGTGCCGGCAGGACATGCACGACCAGCCGAAGTTCAAGCCGCTTGCGAAGAACGTCTTTTTCGCGGACCGGCGCTCCGCGCGCCCTCTGGTGGACGGCACGGTCGCCCGCGGCCACCTGCGCGGGGACGCGGCGCTCTACACCGGCAAGGCGGATGGCAAGCCCGTGGACACGTTTCCGTTCGCCGTGTCGGCGGCGGTCATGGCCCGCGGACAGGAGCGCTTCAACATCTTCTGCGCCCCCTGCCACGGCCGGACCGGAGCCGGCGACGGCATGATCGTGCGGCGCGGCTACCGCAAGCCGCCGACGTTCCACGAGGACAGGCTGCGGCAGGCAGCGCCGGGCTACACCTTCGACGTCATCACGAACGGTTTCGGGGCGATGCCCGACTACGCCCAGCAGATCCCGGTGCGGGACAGGTGGGCGATCGTGGCCTACATCAAGGCGCTGCAGCGCAGCCAGCACGCGGCGATCGACACAGTGCCGGCGGCTGCGCGCGCCGCCCTCGAGTCCGCCGACGCACGCTGAGGAACCGACGGGACAGGGCCAGGGACCACATGCACGACGCGACCTACACACCACCCGCCAGCCTGGACGCGCTTCGTCAGCGATCGCTCGGCATCGGCGTCATCGGCCTCCTCGCGGCCGCCGCAGGGGCGTTCCTGAGCCCCGGCCAGTTCTTCCACTCGTACCTGCTGGCCTATCTGCTGTGGCTCGGGGCGGCCCTCGGCGGGCTGGCGCTGACCATGCTGCAGCACCTGTCGGGCGGCGGCTGGGGCGTCGTGCTGCGGCGCATCTTCGAGGCGGCGGCGCGCACGCTGCCCTGGATGGCCCTCTTCTTCGTGCCTCTGCTTTTCGGCCTCCGCGATCTCTACCCCTGGGCCGACTCGGCCGCCGTGGCCGGCGACGCGCTCCTCAAGGAGAAGGCGCTCTATCTGAACGTGCCCTTCTTCCTGGCCCGCGCCGCCTTCTACTTCGCCGTCTGGATCGGACTCGCGCTCGCGCTGACGCGGTGGTCCGCCGATCAGGACCGCACCGGCGACCCCGCGCTCGCCGTCCGCATGCGCAACACGAGCGCCATCGGCATGGTCCTCTATTTCGCCACGATGACGATGGCCTCCATCGACTGGGCCATGTCCCTCGAACCGCACTGGTTCTCGACGATGTACGGGTTCCTGTTCATCATCGGCCAGGCGCTGATGGGGCTCGCCATCGCCATCGTGACGGCCAGGAGGCTCTCTGCCGAGGCGCCGATGTCGGGCGTCTACAACGCCGGCCACTTCCATGACTTCGGCAAACTGCTGTTCGCCTTCACGATGGTGTGGGCGTACCTGTCCTTCTCGCAGTTCCTGATCATCTGGTCGGCGAACCTGCCCGAAGAAATTCCCTGGTACCTGCACCGCCTGGACCATGGATGGGAGATCATCGGGATCGGCCTCGTGATCTTCCACTTCGCGGTGCCGTTCATCGTCTTGCTGTCGCGACGCTCGAAGCGCAATGCCGCGCTGCTGGCGGGCATGGCGCTGTGGTTGATCGCCGCGCGGCTGCTCGACCTGTTTTTCATGATTGGCCCCGAGGCGTATCCCGACGGGCTGAGGTTCCACTGGCTGGATCTGGCGGCCGTTGTCGGCCTGGGCGGCGTCTGGGTGGCCCTCTTCGCCGCGAACCTGAAGAGCCGTCCGCTGCTGCCGCTGCGGGATGATGGGCTGGAGAACGCGCTGCATGCGCAGCATCACTAGGGGCTAGGGGCTAGGGGCTAGGGGCTAGGGGCTAGTAAGGACTGAGACGCGGAGAGGTCAATCGGGTTCCTTTCCACGGCGTT
>Ga0209254_10005236_pt1 | contig 11924 bp, 9 predicted proteins | sample FrelakmetDIP11DI_FD_187148 | JGI IMG/M metagenome (GOLD analysis project Ga0209254, IMG submission 187148) | Freshwater lake sediment microbial communities from the University of Notre Dame, USA, for methane emissions studies - DIP11 DI (SPAdes)... | ecosystem: Environmental > Aquatic >... | reverse complement strand
AGAACCGAGCACTCCTCAATTACGAGTCCCGTCTTCAGCATTCGATTGACCCATTGCAATTTCTCGGCGCGTTTCGTGCGCCTTAGCCTCGAGAATGCTACGTAGCAGGCATCGTCCTCAATGTGCAGTCCGCGACACCAGCCGCGAAGGCCAGAGAAGCCTTTCATCGAAGTCAAATCCACCTGCTCGACCACATGACGACGATCCGCATCCGCAATCATGATGCAGCCGTCGACGGTCGTGAAATAGACACTGCCATTGTGGACGATACCGTCATGTACGCTGATAGGACGGCGTGGCCCGCTAATGTCGATGCGGTTGCTTGGATCGCCGATTTTGACGGCATCCTCCTGCGTACAACGCGTCACCCATGGTTGGTCGTCGATCCAAAAGACATAATTGGGGTGACAGTCGTGAGGTCTTGTCGAGTGAACCATGCGGTAGTCGACATCCGGCGAGAACCGGTGCCACGGCGACTTGCCCTCCGCGCTGGCGATGTTTTGAATGCTACCGTCGCGTTTATCAAGAACCACTACGAGGTCAAGGCCAGTTGAGGTCACATAGAGATCGTTGCCACGGACTACGACCGAGTGGACGTTCTGGAAGCACGGGTGGGAATACGTCCGCAACAGCTCCAACGAAGGGTAACGATACAGGCGCACCTCGGTGTCAGTCGGCAACCAGAGCAACTCTCCCTCAACATCGCCTGCAGTGAACTCAAGGTTCGGATGTATCTCAGGGAAATTCTCATTCCCAACGGCTACTGAGAGCAATTGCTCGCAACACCCAGACTCGATGTCAATCGCCAGCAACTTGGCACAACCGTAGTACTTCCCTTCGCCGAGTTCATAGCCGTTCTCTCGAAGCAGCCCACCGGTTACGAGTATCTTCCTGCCCATAGCACCTTGTTGTTTCGCGCCGGCGCCTGCCCGGCTCAAGCGTGACCTGCGGCCTGACGGATCTATCCGCTGCATATTGTATGCTCACAACCTCTGAGACCCATGGGTGCGAGCCTCGAACAGTGACTCAGGTTGCGTTTCTACCGAACCTCGCGTTCTCAGAAGACTATCCTCCCCCACGGGTATCACTTCTGCCGGGGGTCAGTGCGAACACATTGGCGGGCCGCCGCGAGGCGGTGACCTGCAGCGCATTCGTTGGACAGGAAGACCTGTTTTCCTCTGGCCGATACGCGCTGGCCGAGGCTCTCAGTCGCTCGGGCGTAAGCGCCGGCACACGAGTCCTTCTGCCGGCCCTGCATTGCCGCGTCATGGTGGAACCGGTGCTATTTCTCGGCGCGGAGCCGCACTTCTATCCGGTCACATCGGATCTGCAACCCAACATGAACGCAATCCGGGAAATGGCTGGCACCCGTCAAGTGATAGCTTTGGTACTACCACACTATTTCGGCTTTCCGAACAGCGCTGTCGCAGTTGCCAAGTTGTGCAGGACTCTCGATATGAGGCTAATTGAGGACTGTGCACATGCGCTATATGGCTTTACGGACGGCAGACTCCTCGGCACGATTGGACATTACAGTTTCGCGAGCTTTTGGAAGTTCTTGCCTACGCCGGACGGTGCCGCGCTTCGCGACAACACTGCAGCTACCCTCACGCAACTCAACAGGCGCTCGCTGCGCGACGAACTGAGAGGAATTCGAAATCTGTTTGGCAGGCGATCCCGTAGCGTCCGAAGTGTCCGCACTCCGGCTCCATCTATTGCCAACAACGTCCCGCGAGGAGCGTCGGACCGTTACCGATGCAACGCCGGTCCCAGCCGACCATTTGACCAGGCTCTGGCGGTGAGAAGCTGCCTAAGATCATCCCGCTGGATTTTCCAAAACGCACAACATGCGTTCGTGGCCGCTCGTCGCCGTGAGCGGTACAGAGAGTGGCTACGAGGCGTACGCGACCTTACGTCGGTCCGGCCTTTGTTCCGAGACCTGCCTGAGGGCGTCGTTCCGTATGCCTTTCCGCTGATTGCAGACAATGCCGAGTGTGTCTTCAATTCAATTCGCGGACAGGGGCTCCCTGTCTGGCGCTGGGAGGAAGTCGCAGCCGACGCCGTGTCAGCATGCATCACCACCAGACAGTACCGATCCGCACTCCTTCAATTGCCCTGTCATCAGGAATTGAATGATGACGAAATGGACTGGATGATTTCCGTCACGCGCGCTGCCGCCAAGGCATGCCATCGATGACCTGGGAACAACTCGATCTCCAGGCGCTGCAGCTTGGTCGTCATCGGACGCACTGGGACACCCTGAATCAACGCTACTACCACGGACATCCGTTCGCAGATAGCCGATTTGTCGATGGCCTGCTTCGCCACTTCGGCCGAGGCACAGAGTGTCTTTTTGCGCACCGTCACGACGATGGAACCGTTGACGGCATGGTACTCCTTGCGCCGAGGTCTTTCGGGGTTTGGCGTCAGTTCATACCTGCCCAGCTCCAAGCCGGACTGCTCCTGATCCCGAATCCATCGGTCGTGCGCCAACTTTTTCGCGCATTGGGACCCACATGCATCAGCCTTGAGTTCCTGCAGCAGGACTTTAAGTACCAGGCGTTAGACGGTCTCGACTCCGCGCCTGACGTACGCGTCCAACCTCACTCCACCACCATGGAGGTACTGCTCAACGGTACTTTCAACGAGTATTGGAACGCCCGCTCTCGAAATCTCACGAAGAACATCGGTCGCATTCAACGTCGAGTCGCGTCACAGTGCACGTCAGCAGTCGTGGAGGAAATCCATGACCCGAAAGAAATGGCCGCTGCGGTTCAACGATACGGCCGACTGGAATCGGCTGGATGGAAGCACGCGGTTGGTACCGCCCTGAGCCCGGACAACGCGCAGGGCCGCTTTTACGCCGAGATCATGCAGCAGTTCGCCGAGACCAGCCAAGCCACCGCCTACGAGTTCTGGATCGACGGAGTACTCGCCGCCTCCCGCCTGCTTGTGTCGGGCGCCGGCATGCAAATCATTCTAAAGACGTCTTACGACGAGCAACTATCTCAATTTGCACCGGGTCGTCTGCTGTTGCGAACTCTCCTCGACCGTTCCTTTGCCGCAAAGACTCACCAAACAATCGAGTTCTACACCAACGCCTCTCCGGACCAACTCGCATGGGCGACGCACCAGCGCACAATTAGCCATGTGACCTATTTTCGATACGGCTGCCTGGCGTCCGCACACGACATCTACCGCCGGCTGCGTCTCGGCCGCAGGCGCCCGACAACTGCAGTTGCAGCGTAAGAAAGCCTCCTTCCGACGGATCTATCCTTTCGAGGGGGCCACAAGATCTGCCTCGGACCGGGCCGGGTGTCCGGCGTCAACTATCCTGACCAGCGTGTCAGGATCATCGTCGCCGAATAGCCGGGCTACGGCCGACAACCCGCCATCCGGCTTAGCAGCGATTCGCACGCAGCGGCAATCTCCGGGTCAATGTGCGGAGCAGGCCGACGGCCAATCGAACTCGCGAACACTTCAGCCGCGTAATTTCTCTTGAACGGGAGTCCGGCAAACTTGAAGGCCATCCCCACAACCTCCGTGGGATTGCCGACCAAGTCCTCGTAGTTGATCACGAGCACGTCCCGTCGAGCGTCCAAATGGAGCCTAAAGAGGAAGCTGTTACGAATGAACCAAATAAGTGCTCGGGCCGAGGCTTCCGAGATGCCACGACTCAAATGACTCTGAATCATCAACCTGTCCGCATCGGTAATGTTGATTGACCGCCATCGAGCCACCGGCGATCGAGTGGCGACTTTGATCAAGTATTCGAGGCTGGTCTCCCGAAACAACGCTAGCGCCGACGACACCGCGTCCCGATAGTCCCTAAAGATCCATATGCCTCGAGCACCCGGAAGTGCGTCAAGCACTTCGTCCGCACGATTTCCGTCCGCGGTCGGCTTCAACACGACATGAGATGCCGGCGACGCACCAACGATCGCCCTGAGTACTTGCAGGTCCCTCAGTTCGTAATCGACGAAGGCATCATCGTCAGTCTCGTTATAGACAGCAGTTTGAGGCGAACGATCGAAGCAATCTAGCAACATGTTGGTTCCAGATCGCTGCTCCCCGAAAATCAGTACTGGTACAGCTTCTCCGCCCCGACCACGCACGTGATTGCGCAGGAGCTTATAGCCTTTCCATAATCGTTCTCGCTTTGTGATCATTTTCGATTCAACAACCGCGTCCAGGTCCGCCTGAATCAGACGGTGATCGCGGCCGCATGAAGGCTCGGCTCACGCGTTTCGCGGCCTTTCTTCCACCCCATCGGACAGGTCCGTGAGACCTCGCTGCCAAGCCGCGACAGGAGACCGCTCGGCATCTCGGTCAACAAGCGCGCTAAGCAATAGCATCGCCAGCGTAAGAAACCAAAATCGAATCTCGAATTTTGGATACTGCACGAATAGGTCGCCGATCACTATCGCGGCCAAGCTGCCACCGACAGCTGCGTAGAGCATCGCTACCCCGGCGTCGGTGCTCGACCATAGACGAGCTCGCCATAGCCGCCACACGCTCACCGCGATCCATGACACCAGCGCCAGATAGAAAGCGGCGCCAGGGATGCCATGTTCAACCAGCATCGTCAGAAATGTATTGTGCGAAGACCGCGCTCCACCTGTCAGCTGCGACTCATCCAAGTAGAGCGGACTAAGCGTATCCGTGCACCGTGAACCGCACCCCAGTGGGTACATTCTAGACATCTCCAACTGCGCTTTGGCCAGAGTCAGGCGTTTGTGTCCGGTGTCCACGCCCTGCACCTGCTCACCTCTGTACTGGAGCGACTCCATGCGTCCCCAATAGTCCGGATTGGTCAAAAATACGAAGCCGGCGAGTCCAAGAGCAGAGAGTCCAAGAAGCAGTTTCCTACGCTTGGGAGGAGAAAATGCGTTGAAGACCACCCCCCCAGCGACCAGAGCCAGGAAGGCGCTGCGACTCATAGTCGCTACGATTGCGTTCACCATGAGCGGAGCGGCTACCAACATTGCGAGCTTGGACCAAGCGCGCCCCGACAGGAAAAGCGCGCCCGCCGACATGATGCCCGTGATAATGGCAAGTGCGCCGTTATTGCTGTCGCCAATGCCGGCGCCGCCGAAACTATCAAACCGCCCGCCGGTGTGGCTTGTATACACGATCCAGCCGAGGTAGGTACACCCAAGAACGTTGGCCCAAAGAAAGAGACGGAAGTTTTCCACCGAGTCGACGCTTCGGTAGATCAGGTACATCGCAACAGCGAACTTCAAGTAGAAGACGAGGAGAGACTGGTGCAATTCAGGATTGAGCGCCCAGAAGCTCTGCACGGCGACCCAAGCAACAAACAGCAGAAACCCCACAACCAACGGCTGCCGGAGAAATGGCACCGGAGGCGGCCTTGTCCTGTGGAGGAGAAGTGCGACGAGACCCACCGCGGCCGCAATAAGGGACCAGCGGACTCCCGCTAGTATTCCCTGTCCCCACCAGCGATCCGATGGACTGACATAAAGGACAAGCACGTACGTCATCACGGCATAAATAGGATGCCGGAGGATAGCTAGCAAGCATCCCGCCGCGTAGACAGTCAGAAACGCAAGAACCGTCAGCATCAGTGGTTACCGACTGCGCTGTTTGCCTTCAGCTCAACAGGGTTCGACGGCGAGATCGGGGGCCGAAGAACACACTGGCGGCCGCAACGACACGGCCCGGCCTAGCGTTCAGCTGACTCGGGACGCGCAGGGGCCTCCCGCCACTGCCCTGCTTGCACAAGCGCGTCGCGCAGCCCAGGTAAGGGATACCCTGCTTGGTACGCCGCCCATGCACGTGTTCTTGCCAATTCGTAGTCCGAGTTTTGCAGAGCCAAGAGACCGAGGTTGTAATGGACCTCGGCATTCTCAGGGTCGATCGCGAGCGCCTGACGCCACCACTGCTCCGCTCGGCGCACCTCCCCCTTTCGCCAAAAATAGTACGCGCCGTAGTGCCACACGGCCGAGTCGTCAGGGGCGAAACTCCGAGCCCATGCGAAATAGCACCTCGGCGGTGCGTAAGCTGGATCCCGCCCACCCGCAAGGTCCCACTGAATTAGGAGCCGTAACGCCCTTTCATGATTAGGGACCTTATGGAGGACGAAATGCAGATTGTTCATCACCCCAAACTGGAGCTTGCCGGAATGCAACGCTTCTTCCGCCGGACGAATATGACCATACTCATGCGACGCCCAGTCGCTCTGATTCTGCTTACTCGCGTCACGGGATCTGTAATCGCGCTTCCCTTTTCGCGGATGACCCAAAGGTGGAGGGCCGCATGACAGGTCCAACTCGTCTCCAGAAGCTGGTGGAGATTCAGCGGCGATACCAGAATCAGCAACCATTACTAGCGCGATCAGTACCGAGGTCGCGAATCGTTGCCGGGAAAAACCATTCATCGTCCTTTGCCTTCTACCGGAGCGCACCGGTATGGACACTCGGGCTCATACAGACCTCCCAGCTGGAAGCTTGCAGACCGAAGTCGGTGCGTCAAACTGTGACAAGTGCACCAGCAAAGCTTCGCCAGTGCCCGAGAAGTCCGAAAACATGTTGAACCTGGTGTAAGAACCCCCGCCGCCGCCGATGTTTCCGGCTTTGGGATTGTTTAGCGCCGGAGGTTGCCCGTCCAGAACAATCTCACTCCAAGTCCAGTCTCCGGACGCGTCGTAAGTGCCGTCCTTTCGCAGCGGTATCGCCAGCTTTCTCAAGACAGAACGGTTGGGCAACTGATCACAGTTATAAGCGAGGAAGCACCTACCGGCTGAATGGTAGACCATACCGAACGCGGCCGCATGGCCAGAAAAGTCTGGCTGGACCAACTTCAGGTTGGCGGCCCATTCAAAGTCCTCGGCATTCACAGGCGTAACTGCAGACCAGGCTCGACCAGTACCGGCTTTCGAAATATCGAGCACCCAGAGCCGCAAGCTCGCCACCTCCATGATGACGAACAGGCTTGTCGTGCCACCACCTGCAGTCGGCAAGCCGTAAGCTATTGCTCCGGCGGATGACCGAAGGTCCTTGGCATGCGGAGCGTCATCGTAGTATGAGTGCCGTCCTGGCGCTGGACCCAAAGTATCCATGCTCCAATAAGAAGATGTGCGTTGACCTGCGTACCAGATCTTACCGGTCGATGGGTCAAGCGAGGCCACCCCCATTCCGAACGCGCTCTTATCGCGCGTTTCTTCACTGATCGTCCCGATATATCGCCACGGCTCCGGACTTCCGAAGCGCCATGCCTTCATTGCAGGGTTCTTGCGCACTGCGTCGACGTCAAGCACCAGTTTCACCAGGGACGTCAGCCCAGTACCCTGGTTCCACCCATTCATGATCGGGAACCAGATTCGACCATTGGAATAGTGATAGTGAGAACAGGTATGCAGCGTGCGCGGGCGTCTCAAGATTCTTGAGACATCTGGATTTCGGTCGGAGTAGGGGATCGCGGGATGCGGGCCGTCTGCCAACCAACCGGGCACCAGGAGCGGACGCAGGTACTCTATGCCCTCGAGGTCCGATACCCTGTCCTGATAGCCGTCGGGTGCTGCCCCAAGTGCGCTATTACTTTCGGCGTCGTAGTGCCTGCGGCCGTCCTTGGGATCGACCTCGGGAGTCGCATCCACGATCCGGCGCCACGACGGGACGTCCGAGTTCAGGTCTAGCGCGTACGCGTCATTGTATTGCCACGCGGCGTGACCACCATTTAGGGCGATCATCATCTCGCGGTTGTCGGTGTCGACGCAGGCACCGTTCCATCCGGCTGTGAGGTAGCGCGGGCCCCAGTTTCCGAAGTAGGGCCCGGGCGGCACGACCTCCGCGAGGCGGTCGCCACCCTGCCAGTCGCCGGACATGCTCGGACCGCCGGCGACCGCGGTCCAGCGGAATGGTTCGAGGGCCCTGAACCAGGCGGGTCCGGCCGTCGAATTGCAGACCGCCTTGACCGACGTGCCACCCGAGATGCTCACGGATGAGGGTGGACAAGGCGTGCCGAAGGCCGTCCCGGCGCGAGCCGACCACGACCCAGCGGCCGCCACGGCCGCCGCCCTCAAGAATTCCCTGCGCTTCATGCGATCACCATGCACGGCCCTTGCCGAGGAGCCACCATGTCGCCGAGTTTGCGTCAATACCTTGCACGGGGCGATACATGCGCATTGTCTCCACTCACACAATTTAGACTGCGTCACACATCAAGGGTTCCCAGGCGGTTCCCAAAAGCCACTGCCAATCTGGGGAACACAGCGAAGAGCCACCCCGAGCAAGCCTGACTTGCTGCTTCGGTCGAGGCCGCGCTCGCAAAGGTGTGGTCCGCCTCTGGGAACTCCTGCAGCGTCACATTGGTACGGGCAAGCAGCTGTCGCCAGGGCCCGTCGTCGCGACACAGTGTCACGAACTCCTGGGCCGTGAGGTCGCGGCCGCTCAACAGGAGCAGCACCGGCCCGTGGAACGACTGCCAGCCACGAAGCATTGCCCCTATGAAGCCCGCCGAGACGCGTCCCGGACCAGCCGCTCGTCCGCTGCGGCTCAGCCTGACCGCCCGCAGCAGATCACCGACCGATCCACGGAGGTCCAGCCGGCCGCTTGACAGCTTCCTCCAGAAGGTCGGCTGCAGGAAGCGGCGCCCGTAATACTGCTCGACGAAGGCCTGCGCCAGCCCAGCCTCGGTCCGCACCCAAGGGTTGGCGAGCATAAGCCCCTGCACCCGTGGGTCGCTCGGCGCGTACATCAGCGCGGCCGAGGCCGCATCGCACAGCCCGAACAGCACGACCGAGCGCAGGCGCGGGTCGGTGGCCAGCAACGCGTCCACCGCCGCGCGGATGTCCTCGCTCACGCCGCGGAAGTCCCGCGGATCACCGCCGCTGTCCCCCATGCCGCGGTAGTCGAACCGCAGCACCGCGTAGCCCGCGGCCGCCAGGTGTCGCGCCAGCTGTACGAACTGGCGGTGGCTGCCCGCGCGATACTGCGGCCCACCCACGACGACCACGACGCCTGTGGTGGCGCGCAATTCCACCGGCGCGTGCACAACGCCGACGAGCGGGTCCCCGGCGCAGTCGAACACCACGGCCGACAGTCGCGTCACGTTGGCAACCCAGAGGCACTGGCGGAGGTGTCGCTGTGAAAGTGCACTGTGAGCGCCACGAGCGCCTCGTTCACAACAATTTCCGTCGTTGACCAGAACGGCTCGCCGGGCACGACTGCAGCCTGTAGCTGGGCTCCGGCGACCCGGAGGCGCTCGATGAGTGCCAAGGAGGGCGCGGCAAGCGCTGCGCCCTCGCCACTGACGACCTCGGTCCAAAGCGTCTCGGCCGGCGGTGCAGAAAGACCGGTCGGCGGCACCACCCGTTCGAGGTCGTCGCTGAGTTGGGGCGACAGCTCGTAGCCGCTTATCTCGAGCACGGCACCCTCGCGCAGGCGACGCCGTAAATCGCTCGCGGACTCCTGCACACCCGCGGCCATCGCCGCCGCGACGCGCAGGCGCAGGAACTGGTTCAGGAACCGCCGGCCGTCGAGCACCGGTTGCCAGAACACCACGCGCCTTAGCGCCGGCAGCGCCGCGCGGACGCGGTCGTCGCAGGCCAGCGCACAGCCGAGCCGGATCGCCAGCAGGTCAGTGACCGGACCCGCATGCCGCTCGCACCAGCGCACTGTTCGAACGAGGTCGTTGCACCAGGTGTCCCAGTCCGCGTCGGCAAAGTCCCCTCCGCTGTCACCCGTGCCGTAGAGATCGGGGAGCACCGTTGCGATGCCACGGGCCGCCACCCCCTCGGTTACCCGCGTGATCATCCGGCGGCACTTGTTCATCTCCTCCGCGAACGGCGGTACGACGAGCACACACCCGCGCGGGTTCGACGGACCTCGGCGCAGGACGAAGATGGGTCCCTTGTCGCCGTCGAGGAAATGTCCGGAGACGTCGGTCCGGGTCACGAATTGAGCTTGCTACCCACGAAGTCGGCCAGCGAGCCGACCGTTGCGAAGACGTCGGCGGAAAGCTCGTCGTCGTCGATCGACAGGCCGAGCTGATCCTCGAGCATCGTCACGACGGTCACCACGGCCATGGAGTCGAATTCCGGAATCCCGCCGAGCAGCGGGCTCTCGGGCTTGAGACTCGCGGCCCGGGCCCCGAGCTGCAGGGTGTCCCTCAGGATGGTGACGACCTGGTCGAACGTGGACATTCCGGCTCCAGCCTCCGTCGAATCGCGGTCGCGTAGGATACCCGACTCACGCCGGAAAAATGCGCACTGGGTGGCATGTTTACATAGCGTGGCGCAGCTACACTTCCGGTTCGCTTCCACACAGGCACGGGCAACCCCTCCACTCGATCATGAGCGTGTTCGGATTCTTCGCGTGCGACACCGCGAGCCATGCCGGCGACGCCCTGGCTGCGCACGCACGCTCGATCGCGGACGGAACGGCCGGCAACCGCCTCGAGGTCCGGCCGGAGGCCCGGCTCGCGGCGTGGGCAGACGACGTGACAGCGGCCGCGGGGCTCGTCGTCGCGCTGCACGGCACCGCCACGTGGGCCACCTCGTTCGGCGCCCGACACGATCGCGCGAACGCCACGGACATCCTGGCCGCATATCGGACCACGGGTCCCGCCATCGTTCAGCGACTCGCGGGCCGATTCGCGCTGGCGATCCTGGACGGGGTTTCGGCTCGGGCCGTGCTCGCGATCGACCCGATGGGCATCGAGCGACTCGCTTATGCCGCCCGGCCGGGACTGTTCGTGTTCGGCAACTCCGCCGAGGCGGTGGCCACCACGCCCGGCATCAGTGCCGGACTTTCGCGACAGGCGCTGTTCAACTACCTAATGCTGCACATCGTGCCGGCGCCGGACACGATCTTCGAAAGGGTGCACAAGCTGCGCGCCGGGCACATGGTCGTCTGGAGCCACGATCGCCTCGAAGTAACCCAGTGGTGGCGGCCGCACTTCGTCGAATCAGGCGGCGCACCCTTCGAAAGCCTGAAGGCCGACTTGCATGCTTCGCTCACTACCGCGGTCGAGGAATGCACGCCCGACGAGCGCACCGGCGCGTTCCTCAGCGGCGGCCTCGACAGCTCGACGGTCGCCGGTGTGCTGAGCAAGGCGCGGCCGCAGGCCGTGGACACCTTCTCGATCGGCTTCGGCTATCCGGAGTTCGACGAGTTGTCCTACGCGCGCATCGCCAACCGGCACTTCGGTTGCCGCGGTCACGAGCACACGATCTCCGGTGACGACATCGCCGAAGCCTTCCCGCTGATCGCGCGCGCCTACGACGAACCCTTCGGCAACTCTTCCGCGTTGCCCCTGTACTACTGCGCCCGGCTCGCGCGCGAGTCCGGCATGGAGCACCTGCTCGCGGGCGACGGCGGCGACGAACTGTTCGCCGGCAACAGCCGGTACGCGCGCCAGAACGTCTTCGCGCGCTACGAGCGCGTGCCTGCATTGATCCGCAAGGGCCTGCTCGAGCCTCTGCTGGCCGCGCTGCCGGCGCCGCTGCAGCTGCGCCCGGTGCGCCGCGCCAGCGCCTTCATCGGCCGCGCCAACGTCCCGCTGCCCGAGCGGCTCGAGATCTGGAACCTGCTGTATCGCGTCGGCGCCCGCGACGTGCTGCATCCCGAGTTCCTCGCCGCGATCGACCCGGGCGCACCACTCGCCGGCATGAAGGAGGTTTGGGACGAGTCGCCCTGCCACAGCCAGCTCAATCGATTGCTCTATTACGACTGGCAGTACACGCTTGCGGACAACGACCTGCGCAAGGTGGAGACCATGGCCACCCTTGCCGGCATCCGCGTCTCCTACCCGATGTTGCATCCGGATGTCATCGACGTGTCACAGCGGGTTCCGCCCGGGCTCAAGATGCCAGGCACCAAGCTGCGTCACTTCTACAAGGAGGCGACCACCGGTTTTCTACCGGACGAGATCATCCAGAAGAAGAAGCACGGCTTCGGCCTGCC
>Ga0209254_10005235_pt1 | contig 11924 bp, 10 predicted proteins | sample FrelakmetDIP11DI_FD_187148 | JGI IMG/M metagenome (GOLD analysis project Ga0209254, IMG submission 187148) | Freshwater lake sediment microbial communities from the University of Notre Dame, USA, for methane emissions studies - DIP11 DI (SPAdes)... | ecosystem: Environmental > Aquatic >... | reverse complement strand
GACGGGCAAGACCGCCATCGCGATCGACACGATCATCAACCAGAAGGGGAAGGGCCTCGTCTGCATCTACGTGGCGATCGGCCAGAAGCTCTCGACCGTGGCCTCCACCGTCGCGACGCTCGAGAAGTACGGCGCGATGGAGCACACGATCGTGGTCGTGGCCGGCGCCGAGGACCCCGCCCCGCTCCAGTACCTCGCCCCCTACAGCGGCGTGGCGATGGGCGAGGAGGTCATGGAGGCCGGCGTCCAGATCCCCGGCCAGGAGGGACTCGTCAAGGACGCCCTGTGCGTCTACGACGACCTGTCCAAGCACGCCTGGGCCTACCGCGAGATGGCCCTCCTCCTCCGCCGCCCGCCCGGCCGCGAGGCCTACCCCGGCGACGTCTTCTACCTCCACAGCCGGCTCCTGGAGCGCGCGGCGCGCCTCAACGACGAGCACGGCGGCGGCTCGCTGACGGCCCTCCCCATCATCGAGACCCAGGCGGGCGACGTCTCCGCCTACATCCCGACCAACGTCATCTCGATCACCGACGGCCAGATCTTCCTGGAGACGGATCTCTTCAACGCCGGCCAGCGCCCGGCGCTGAACATCGGCATCTCGGTCAGCCGTGTCGGCTCGGCGGCCCAGACGAAGGCCATGAAGAAGGTGGCGGGGCCCCTCAAGCTCGACCTCGCCCAGTACCGCGCCCTCGCCGCGTTCGCCCAGTTCGCCTCGGACCTCGACAAGGCCACCCGCGACCAGCTGACCCGCGGCGAGAAGCTCTCCGAGATCGTCAAGCAGCCCCAGTACCGGCCTCTTCCGGTGGAGAAGCAGGTCGCGATCCTGCTGGCCGCCACCAAGGGTGCCGTCGACGACATCCCGACCCCGCGGGTGAAGGAGTTCGAGGCCGGCTACTACCGGTTCCTCGAGACCGAGCGGCCGGAGCTGCTGGCGAAGCTCGGCGAGTCGAAGACCCTCGACGACGAGATCGCGGCCGGGCTCGACGAGGCCGTCGCGGCCTTCCGCTCGAGCTTCCTGGCGTAGCCGGCCGGAGCCGCAGGAGCACAGCGTGGCCAGCCAGCGCGACATCCGGCGGCGCATCGGCGCCGTTCGGAACATCAAGCAGATCACGCGGGCGATGCAGTTCGTCGCCGCGTCGAAGCTCAAGCGCGCCCAGGACGCGACGCTCGCGGCCCGCCCCTACAGCGACCAGATCGACGAGGTCCTGGCCGACCTCGCCGCCGTCCTCGACGCCGAGCAGCATCCCCTCCTCGCGCGGCGCGAGGGCGGCCGCCGCCTCTTCGTCGTCATCACCACCGACCGCGGCCTCGCCGGGCCCCTCAACACCAACACCATCCGCTTCGCCCTCACGGAGATCCTCGCCCACGAGGGCCGGGTCAGCGTGGTGACCGTCGGCCGCAAGGGCCGCGACGCGCTGCGCCGGGCCCACCTCCCCCTGGAGGCCCATTTCGCCGGCTTCGGCGACCGGCCGAGCTTCGCCGACGTGACGCCCCTCACCCGCCTCATCACCGATGACTTCCTGGCCGGGACCCACGACCGGATCGACCTCGTCTACCCCACCTTCGTGTCGACGCTCGTCCAGCGGCCGGTCCTCAACCAGCTCCTCCCCATCCGCCCGGCGGCCGACACGCACGGCATCCCGGGAGGCCAGTTCATCTTCGAGCCGAGCCCGGCCACGGTCCTCCGCCAGCTCCTCCCCCGCTACGTCGCGACGCGCGTCTTCCAGGCGGTCCTCGAGACGACCGCCTCGGAGATGTCCAGCAAGATGGTGGCGATGAAGAACGCCACGGAGAACGCCGAGGAGCTCATCGAGGACCTCACGCTCTCCTACAACAAGGTCCGCCAGGCCAGCATCACCAGCGAGATGATCGAGATCGCGTCCGGCGCCCAGGCGCGCTGACGACGCCGGCAGGAGGCAGACGTACCCATGGCGACCGCCGCACCCGCAGCCATCGGCCGGGTCATCCGGATCACCGGCCCGGTCGTGGACATCGAGTTCCCGCCGGGGCAGCTCCCCTCGATCTACAACGCCGTCGAGATCCAGCGCCCGGGCGAGGAGCCGCTCACCTGCGAGGTGCAGCAGCACCTCGGGAACAACTGGGTCCGCACCGTGGCGATGACGACGACCGACGGCCTGTCCCGCGGTACGGCGGTGCACGACACCGGCGCCCCGATCAGCGTGCCGGTCGGCGCGCCCACGCTGGGCCGGGTCTTCAACGTCCTGGGCAGCCCCATCGACGGGAAGGGGCCCGTGGACCGGACGCACGTCCTCCCGATCCACCGCTCCGCGCCGGCGTTCGACGAGCAGACGACCGAGATCGAGGTCTTCGAGACCGGTCTCAAGGTCATCGACCTCATCTGCCCCTTCAAGAAGGGCGGCAAGGTCGGCATCTTCGGCGGGGCCGGCGTCGGCAAGACGGTCATCATCCAGGAGCTGATCCGGAACGTCGCCCAGGAGCACGCCGGCGTCTCGGTCTTCGCCGGCGTCGGCGAGCGCTCGCGCGAGGGCAACGACCTGATCGCCGAGATGACCGAGTCGGGCGTCCTCCCCAAGACCGCCTTCGTCTTCGGCCAGATGAACGAGCCGCCCGGCGCCCGCCAGCGGGTCGGCCTCAGCGCCCTGACCATGGCCGAGCACTTCCGGGACGAGGAGGGCCGCGACGTCCTCCTCTTCATCGACAACATCTTCCGCTTCACCCAGGCCGGCTCGGAGGTCTCCGCGCTCCTGGGCCGGATGCCGTCGGCCGTCGGCTACCAGCCGAACCTCGCCACCGAGATGGCAGCCCTCCAGGAGCGGATCACCTCGACGACGAAGGGCTCGATCACCTCCCTCCAGGCGGTCTACGTGCCGGCCGACGACTACACCGACCCGGCCCCGGCCACGACCTTCGCCCACCTGGACTCGACGATCCGCCTGGAGCGGAGCATCACCGAGCTCGGCATCTACCCCGCCGTCGATCCCCTGACCTCCACGTCGCGGGTCCTCGACCCGCTCGTCGTCGGCCAGGAGCACTACGACGTCGCCCGCGAGACCCAGCGCGTCCTGCAGCGCTTCCGCGACCTCCAGGACATCATCGCCATCCTCGGCATCGACGAGCTGTCCGAGGAGGACAAGGCCACGGTGGCCCGGGCGCGGCGCCTCCAGCGCTTCATGAGCCAGCCGTTCTTCGTGGCCGAGGTCTTCACCGGCCGGCCCGGCGTCTACGTCCCGATCCGCGATACGATCGCCTCGTTCAAGGAGATCCTCGAGGGGAAGACCGACGCCCTGCCGGAGCAGGCGTTCTTCCTGGCCGGCACGATCGACGACGTCCGGGCGAACGCCGAGCGGCTGGCCGGGTAGGGGGCGCCAGCATGCCGATCCATCTCGAGATCGTCACCCCGGAGAAGCGCGCCTACAGCGACGACGTCGACGCCGTCATCCTGCCCGGGAGCGAGGGCGAGCTCGGCGTCCTGCCCCGCCACGCGCCCCTGATCTCGCAGCTGGGGGTGGGCGAGCTCCGCATCCGCAAGGGTGCCACCGTGGAATCGTTCGCCATCGTCGGCGGCTTCGTGCAGGTTCGCCCGGACAAGGTCGTCGTGATGGCCGAGACAGCCGACCTGGCGGCGGAGATCGACCTGGAGAAGGCGGAGGAGGCCCGGCGCGACGCCGAGCGCGCCCTCGAGGCCGGCTTCGTCGAGCCCGCCGACCTGGCCCAGGCCCGGGCGGCCCTCCAGGCGGCCCTCGTCCGCATCCGCGTCGCGGAACGCCGTCACCGGGAGGGGTCGCGCCGGCGCGGGTAGCGCCGGCACGGCCGCGGGACGGCGATGGCGGACGCCCGCCCGTTCCACTGGGAGTACACGCCGGACCCCGTCCCCCGGGAGGTCTTCCGGGTGGAGGGCGGCCGCCCGCTGGCCGGCACGGTCCGCATCAGCGGCGCCAAGAACGCGGCCCTCAAGCTCCTGGCGGCGGCCGTCCTGACGGGGGAGCGCTGCCGCCTCACCAACGTCCCCGAGATCGAGGACGTCCGGGTCATGGCGGAGACCCTCGGCGACCTGGGGGTCGTCGTCGACCACCCGGCGCACGGCGTCTACGAGGTCGCCGCCGGCGACGTGGACTGGCTCTTCGTGCCGCTCGAGGCCGCGGCGAAGATGCGGGCGAGCTTCATCCTCTTCGGCCCGCTCCTCTCCCGCTTCGGCCGGGTCATCATCAGCAACCCGGGCGGCGACCGGATCGGGCGACGGCCGGTGAACCTCCACGTCGACGCCATGCGAGCGCTGGGCGCCGAGATCGAGTACCGCAACGGCTACTACCTGGCGAAGGCCCCCGGCCGCCTCCGGGGCGGGCCGGTGACGTTCCCCTTCGTGTCCGTCATGGGCACCGAGAACGCCATGCTCGCCGCGACGCTCGCCGAGGGCACCACCGTCATCCGGCCGGCAGCCCAGGAGCCGGAGGTGGACGACCTCCTCGCCTTCCTCCAGAAGATGGGCGCGGCGGTGGAGCGGACCGCCCCCGACACGATCGTGGTGGAGGGCCGGCGCCGCCTGCGCGGCGCGGAGCACCCGGTGATCCCCGACCGGATCGAGGCCGGCACGTTCGTGGTCGCCGCGGCGGTGGCCGGCGGGCGAATCACCCTCGAAGGTGCGCCCTGCGAGTTCCTCGGCTCCTTCATCGAGGTGGTCGGGCGGATGGGGGTCCAGGTGGCCTGCGGGCTCGACACGATCGAGGTCGAGGGCCTGGCGCCCGGCGCCGGCACCTACCGGCCGCTGGACGTGGAGACGGGGCCCTACCCCGGCTTCGCCACCGACCTGCAGTCGCCGGCGAGCGTCCTGATGACGCGCTGCGCCGGCACGAGCCGGCTCCACGAGACGATCTTCGAGGACCGCCTCGAATGGCTGGCCGAGCTGCGCAAGATGGGGGCCGCGGTGGCGATCCTCGACCCGCACCACGCCGAGATCACGGGGCCGGCCCACCTTCGCGGGGCCGAGGTCGACATCAGCGACCTGCGGGCCGGCGCGTCGCTCATCCTGGGGGCCCTGGCGGCCGAGGGGACCTCCACGATCCACGGCGCGCACCACGTCCAGCGCGGCTATGAGAACATCGACCGCAAGTTCCACGACCTCGGCGCCCGGATCGAGCGCCTCCCCGAGCAGGTGAACGTCAGGCCTTCATGAAGATCGGCATCGACCTCGGCACCGCGAACGTCCTCGTCTACGTCAAGGGCCGCGGCATCGTCATCCAGGAGCCCTCCGTCGTCGCGGTGAGCGAGGACAACCGGATCGTCGCCGTGGGCGAGGAGGCCCGCGAGATGATCGGCCGGACGCCCGGCAACATCCAGGCCATCCGCCCGATGAAGGACGGCGTCATCGCCGACTACGTCATCACCGAGGCGATGCTGCGCTACTTCATCGGCCGCGCCCGGAAGGGGACCGTCTCGTTCAGCCGCCCCGAGGTGATGATCAGCGTCCCCGCCGGCGTGACCTCCGTGGAGAAGCGCGCCGTCCGCGACGCGGCCCTCAAGGCCGGCGCCCGCGAGGCCTTCCTGATCGAGGAGCCGCTGGCCGCGGCGATCGGGGCCAACGTGCCGATCAGCGGGCCGTCCGGCAACCTGATCATCGACATCGGGGGCGGCACCAGCGAGATCGCGGTCATCGCCCTCGGCGGGATCGTCGTCAGCAACAGCCTGCGCGTGGGCGGCAACCGCTTCGACGACGCCATCGCCAGCTACATCCGCAAGAAGTACAACCTGATGGTCGGCGACCGCACGGCGGAGGAGGTCAAGATCCAGATCGGGACCGCCCTCCCGCTCGAGCGCGAGCTCCAGATGGAGGTCCGCGGCCGGGACCTCATCGCGGGCCTGCCGCGGACGATCCCCATCACCTCGTCCGAGGTGATGGAGGCGATCGAGATGCCGCTCCAGCAGCTCGTCGCCGCCGTGCGCGGGGTCCTGGAGCAGACGCCACCGGAGCTCTCCTCGGACATCATCGACAAGGGGATGGTGATGTCCGGCGGCGGCGCCCTCCTGCGCAACATCGACAAGCTCCTCACCCAGGTGACCGGCGTCCCCTGCCACGTCGCCGAGAACCCCCTCAACTGCGTCGCCCTGGGGACCGGCCTCGCCCTGGAGCACTTCGACTTCTTCAAGAAGTCCCTCGTCCAGCAGGTCTGACGGCCCGCATGACCGGCTTCGGGGGTCCGGGCTCGGGGGCCGGCATCGCCTTCGTCGACCTGCACTGCCACACCAGCGCCAGCTTCGATTCCCTCGCCGACCCGCTGAAGGTGGTCCGCGCCGCGCGCGACCGCGGGATCACGCACCTCGCGATCACCGACCACGACCGCATCGACGGCGCCCTCCGCGCCCGGGAGGCCGGCATCGAGGGGATCACGGTCATCGTGGGCGAGGAGGTCAAAACGGCCGGCGGCGACCTCATCTGCCTCTTCCTGCACGAGGTGATCCCGCCCGGGCTCTCCCCGGCGGAGACGATCGCCCGGGCCCGCGAGCAGGGCGGCCTCGTCGGCATCCCGCACCCCTTCGATCGCTACCGCGGCTCGGTGGGGAAGGCCGAGGACGAGATCCGGGCGCTCGTCGGGCTCGTCGACTGGGTGGAGGCCCACAACGCCCGGATCGTCGGCGGCAAGGGCAACGAGCAGGCCGCGGAGCTCGCCCGGTCGGCCGGCATCCCCGGCGTCGCCGTCTCCGACGCGCACTCGATCCTGGAGATCGGGGTGGCGGCGACGCGGCTCGAGGGCGATCCTTCGACGCCGGCGGGCCTCCTGGCCGCCCTGCGGACCGCGCGGGTGGTGCCGGGCCGGGCCACCTACTTCGCGCGGGCGATCACCCCGCTGGCCAAGATCGTCCAGCGGGTCCGCGGCAACGGCCGGGTCCGGCCGGCCGTCGAGCCGCCGCGATGAGCGCCGGGGTGCCCCCGCCGGCCGCCGGGTCCACGGCGCCCGCCGGCCCCACGGCGCCCGCCGAGCCCGAGGTCACGGCCGAGCAGATCTCGCTGGGGCGCCGCCTGCGCCAGGCCCGGACGATCATCTCCATCCTCGTCCCGCTCGCCATCATCGTGGCCTTCGTCGGGCTCAACTGGAACGCGCTCCAGCGGGTCCCGGAGCTGATCCTCGCCGCGAATCCGCTCCTCGTCCTCGCCGCGTTCGCCGTCTACTACCTCGGCTTCCCCCTGCGCGGCTACCGCTGGGCTCTCCTCCTGCGGGGAACCGGCTTCTACTGCCCCACGAAGGACGCGACGGAGATCATCTTCCTGTCGTGGCTGGTCAACTGCGTCGTCCCGGCGAAGCTCGGCGACGTCTACCGGGCGTACCTGCTGAAGATCAACAGCACGGCCTCCCTGTCGCGCACCTTCGGGACCGTCTTCATCGAGCGCGTGCTCGACCTCTTCGCGATCGTCATCCTGGGCCTCGCGGCCGGCTTCTGGAGCTTCCGCGGCGGGCTGCCGCCGGAGATCCAGGTGGTCGTCGGGATCGGCGTGGGCGTCATGGTGCTGCTCGCCGTCGGGCTCCTCTTCCTGCGCAACGCCGGGCACCGCGTCCTCGCCGCCCTCCCGCTGCCGCGGAAGGAGAAGATCCTGGAGTTCTACGACCGCTTCGAGCAGGGCGTCTTCGGGGCGATCGGCTGGCGGGCGCTGCCGCGGCTGCTCGTGCTCACCGCCCTCGTCTGGATGTCCGAGGGCCTGCGTCTGTGGTTCGTGGTCCAGGCCCTGGGCTTCCCGGATGTCTCGCTGGGGCTCTCCGGTGCGGTCTTCGTGGCGCTCATCGGGTCGCTGCTCACGGCCGTCCCCCTCAGCCCGGCCGGGCTGGGCATCGTGGAGGCGGGGATCGTCGGCGTCCTCACGCTCGTGTACGGCGTGCCGCTCGCGGAGGCGACCGCGATCGCCCTCCTGGACCGCGTCATCAGCGTCTTCTCGGTCATCGTCCTGGGCTCGATCGCCTACGTCCTCTCTCCCAAGCCGCGCGGCGAGGGCCGCATCCCCCAGCCCTCGGAGGCCGTCGCCGCCCCCGCCTGACCCCGGGCCGCGCCCGCCTGACCCCGGGCGGCGACCGGCGCGCTCCCGCCCGGTGAGCCCCGCGCGGCGCCCCCGCCCCGCGGCCGCCCGGCCGTGGCCGGCGGTACCCCGGTACCCCCGTCGCGCATGTGCCATGACCCGGGGTACCAACGGGTCATGGTTCCTGAATGCGCCACTCTCGATAGTTGGCGCACGCGGACCTGCCGCGGACCCCACGGAGCGCCCACCGAGGAATGACTGAGCAGAACGGCCGGCCCTTCAACGAGTGGCTGCGCGCACAGCTCAAGGCCAAGAAGATGTCGCAGCGCCAGCTGGCGCAGGCGTCGGGCGTCGACCATTCGACGATCTCGCGCCTCGTCCGCGGCGATCGGACCCCGTCGCTGGGCACCGCGACCAAGCTGGCCCGGGGCCTGCGCGAGCTTCGCGACGACGCGGACGCCCCGCAGTACCTCGGCCTCGTCTCGAGCGGGGCGACGATCAACCCCGCCGCCCGGGTGGAGTACGCGCTCCGCGGGGACGACGCCCTCGGCGAGCCGCAGGTCCGCCAGATCATGGAGTACTACCTCGCCGTGCGGATGCGCCGGTTTGCGCGGCCGGTCGCACCGACCACGGTGTCCCGACCGGGGCTGCCGGATCGTCCCATCGCGCGGACCTCCCAGCCCCCTCTCGCCTCCGTCGTGGGCCTCTCGACGGAGCGCCGCGTGAGCACCGTCCGCCCGGCGTCGCTGCTGGGGCGGCGGCCGCCAGGAAGGCCCTGACCAGGGAACTCATCTGACCGTCCCGGGGGTACCCTCCTCCCCCGGGTCTCGGGGACAGCGAACGCCGGCGTACTGGGGCGCCGGCGTTCGCTCTGTCTGCCGTCCCGCCGGCCGCCGCGGCCGCCGGCGGCGCAGCCCGTCCCGCAGCCCCGCCCGCCCGCCGCCCCGCCCGCCGCGTGAGCGGCCGCAGCCCGTCCGCCGGCCGCCCCGCAGCCCCGCCCGCCCGCCGCCCCGCAGCCCGTCCGCCGGCCGCCGCGCCCCGCCGGACGGACCCGCCCGCGCTCAGCGCGCCGCGACCTCGTAGACCGAGATCCAGCGCCCCGGGGCTGCCTCGAACCGGTCGAGCAGCGGCCCGGCCGCGATGCCGACCTCGGCGAGCCGCGCCTCCTCTGCCGGCCCGCGGCACGCCGCCCCGACGACCTCCTCGAACAGCTCGTCGCAGAGGACGGCGACGCGGGTGGCGCCCGCGCCCGGCACCGGCGGGCTGCCGAGCACCGTCATCGGGTAGTCCAGGGCCCCGGTGCCCTTGAAGGATGGGACACCGACGACCGCCGTGGGATTGCCCTCCACTGCGTCGACCACGCGGCGCCCGGCGTTCTCGGCCGCCGGCCACCCGCCGTCCGCCGCGATCGCCGGAGGCTGGGTTGCGAGGTTCCACCCGACGAACGCCGCGATCGTCACCACGACCACCCCTCGTCCCACGAGCCCGCCCCCGCGCCGGGCGCGCGGCCCGCGGCGCCACAGCACGGCGGCGGCCACGCCGGCGGCGGCGGCGATGGCCGGCCACAGGAACGCGTGGTAGTGATCGGCCGGCAGCGGCGTGACGACGGACAGCGAGCGGACGCCCAGCGTCAGGGCGGCGATGGCGAGGCCGGTCGAGCCGGCCAGCCAGGCGAGCGCCCGGCGCTCCGACCCCCCGGCCCGGAGGAGGGCGAGGACGACCAGCCCGACCCAGGCCGCGACCGCCACGACCGCAACCGCGGTGGCCGCCGCAATCGGCCCGCTGAGCGGCCAGGAGACGATCCGGAGCGGGACGAACAGCAGCCGCACCGCGAGGCCGGCCCCACCAGTCGCGTCGCCGGAGGTCAGCCAGGCGATCGCCCCGCGGGTCTCGACGAACCCGTGGCCGAGCTCGTAGGCCAGCAGCGGCAGGTAGCCCAGGGCGATGATCACCAATCCGGCGAGGCCGGCCCGGACCAGGGCCGGCCGGTCGCGCGGGGACCGCGCCACCGTATGCGCCCAGAGCGCGACGAGGGGGATGCACCCGAGGACGCCCAGCACGTGGAGCTGCTGGACCATCGCCTGGGCGGCGGCCGCGACGAGCCACCACGCCGCATTGCCCCCGGTGGCCGCCCGCCAGGCCGCGGCAAGGCTGCAGGCGGCGAAGAAGGGGATCGGGTTGGGGTTCCAGATGAAGGTCGATCCCTCCACCGCGGTCGCCGAGAGGGCCAGGACGAGGCCTGCCACGAGCCCGCCCACGGGGCCCGCGATCGCCCGCCCCAGCCACCAGGTGACCGCGACCGACGCCACCCCGAGGGCCGCGATGAGGGCCACCAGGTGGACCGGGTTGTCGCCGCCGGACGGCCACCCGGCGGGCGCCAGCAGGTAGTAGTAGAGGGCGCCGTGGTGGAAGTCGCCGATGGACGTGTGGGGGCCCAGCAGCGGCACGACGCCGTCGCGCACGAGGCCCCGGACGGCGAGGGCGTCCACGCCCTGGTCCGAGTCGAAGGTCCCGCGCGTGGCGAGGTCAGCGAAGCGGAGCACGGCGGCGAGCGCCACGAGGGCGAGCAGGACGGCGAGGTCCGCGAGGCGCCCGATCCGCCCGTCCTCGGGCATCGCCTCCGGCAGGCGGCCGACCTCCGGCAGGCGGTCGACTCCCGGCACGTCCGGCCCGGCGGTCACGCTGCCGGCGTCCGGGCGTGGGCGCCGCGCAGGTGGAGGGCCTCAGGCGGCAGGGCCGCCAGCGGCCGCCCTGCGGCGAGGTCGCGGGCGCGGGCGATGTTCACCGCGTCGTAGCCCTCGTCCATCCCCGGCGTCTCGATGAAGAACGGGACGTGGGCCAGCTCTGGATGGGTGAGGAAGCGCGCCAGCCCGGCCCCGTCGCCCATCTCGCCCGCGCCCAGGTGCTGGTGGCGGTCCAGCCTCGAGCCGCGGGCCGACTTCGAGTCGTTGAGATGGACCATGGCCAGCCGGTCGAGCCCGAGGCGCGCGCCGACCTCCTCGACGAGCGCGTCGACGCCCTCGCGGGTGGCCACGTCGTGCCCGGCGCCCCACAGGTGAGCGGTGTCCAGGCAGATCCCGAGGCGCCCCGACGGCACGCCGCGGACCGCCGCGGCCTCGAGGATCCGCTCCAGCTCCTCGAGGCTCACGCCGATCCCGTCACCGCCCCCCGCCGAGTTCTCCAGGACGAGGAGGGGAGCGGCAGGGCCGTCCGGCACGGTCCCGAGGACGCGGGCGACGGCGTCCGCCACGCGCCCCACCCCGAACTCCGCCCCGGCCCCCTTGTGGCTGCCCACGTGGACGTTCACGAAGCGGGCCCCGTAGTCGGGGGCGACCGCCATCTCGTGGGCCAGCAGCTCGATCGATCGCTCGTACAGCTCGTCCGCCGGGCCAGCCAGGTTCGCGAGGTACGAGGCGTGGACGGCGACCGGCCCGATCCCCAGCTCGGCGAGCCGGGCGCGGAAGGCCGGCAGCTCCGCCGGCGGCGCAGCACGGCGCTTCCAGGCGGTGGGGTTGTCGACGAAGACCTGGAGGGCGTCGGCGCCTATCGCGTGAGCGCGCTCGACGGCGCGGACCATTCCGCCGCCGAGCGGGAGGTGCGCCCCCAGCGGGCGCCCGTCGGGCAGCGCTGGGCGGCGCGGTGGCGGCGCCTCGTCGGCGGCGCGCGGGCGGGAGGCGGGAGGGGAGGACCGGGCGGGCATCGTCGCCGCGCATCGTACCGTCCGGGCGCGCCCGGGACGCTGGGCGATGAGATGCGACCGGCGGCCGGTCCGCGACGGAGCGTCAGCCCCTGCCGGCCATCAGCCGTTGCCGGCCATCAGCCGTTGCCGGCCATCAGCCCTTGCGGGCCGCCTTCTCCCCCCGGCCGGGGGTGTAGCCGCCGACGACCATCGGCTCGATGAGCCCGTAGTCGCCGTCCTGGCGCCGGTAGAGGACGTTCAGCC
>Ga0209254_10005234_pt1 | contig 11924 bp, 9 predicted proteins | sample FrelakmetDIP11DI_FD_187148 | JGI IMG/M metagenome (GOLD analysis project Ga0209254, IMG submission 187148) | Freshwater lake sediment microbial communities from the University of Notre Dame, USA, for methane emissions studies - DIP11 DI (SPAdes)... | ecosystem: Environmental > Aquatic >... | reverse complement strand
CGGTCGACCAGCGTGTAGCCGAGCGCGTTGAGCGCCTGCGCGTCGTCGGGCTTGAGCTCGACCAGGCGCCGCAGCGCCTTCTCCGCGTCGTCGATGCGGTCGAGCTTCTCCAGCACCATCGCGCGGTCGTAGATCAGGTCGGAGGAGTCGGGCAGCTCGGCGAGCGCCCCTTCGAGCACGGCGAGCGCGCCCTTGGGGTCGTTCGCGTCGCGGAAGAGCTGCGCCTCGGTCTGGCGCACCTGCACGCGCTGCTCGATCGTCACCGCCGGCAGGTCGGCCAGATGCCGCCGCGCCGCTTCGCGCTTGCCCTGCTTGCCGAGCACGGTGGCGATGCGCAGCTTCGCGAGCCAGCCGCGCTCGCCGTCGGGCACCTCGCCGTACCGCGCGATCGCCTCGTCGTGCCGGCCGCGTTCCTCGGCGACCTGGCCCATGTAGAACTCGACCTGGCCCGCGTCACCGAAGCCCGCCGCCTTGAGCTCCTTCAGGTCGCCATCAGCGGCCTCCCAGTCCTTCATCTGGATCGACAGCACGGCGATGCCGAACTGCACCTCTCGCTGCGAGCGATCCTGCGCGAGCGTCTTCCGGTACAGCGCGCGCGCCTCGCCGTAGCGCTTCTCCTCGACGAGGAACTGCGCGAGCGCGCTGGACAGCGGCCGCGAGTCCGGCTGGCGCGCGAGCGCCGCCTGGAGCAGCGCGATCGCTTCCGCGGTCGAGCGCTTGCCGACGATCTCGGCCTTGACGAGCAGCGCGCGGTCCCAGTCGGGCTTCAGCGCGAGCGCGCGGTCGGCCGCCGCGTTCGCCGCCTTCGCGATTTCCGGATCCGCCATGCCCGTGTTGAGCGCGGCGAGCGCGACCGCGAACTGCGCTTCCGCGCTCTTCGCGTACGGCCGCGCGAGGTCGGCGATGAGCCGGTAGACGGCCGTCTTGTCCGATTGCTGCGCGAGCACGCGATTGAGCTGCAGGAATGGCTCGGCCACGCCCGTGCCGCCGGCGGCCGCGTCGGCGAGGAATTTCTCGAGCCTCGCGCGCAGTTCCGACTCCGGCGCCTCGTCCTGGAAACGGTTGGGAATCGCACCGCCGGCGGCGAGCGCGGCTACGACCTGGCGCGGCCGCTCCGCGGCGGGTTCGAGCTCCTGCCAGAGCTTCGCCGCTTCGGTGGCCAGAGCGCGCTGCCGCGCGAACAGCGCGACCTCGGTCGCGCGGCGCGCGATCGACGGGTCGCTGGTCTCGCGGGCAACCTCGAGCAGCGACCGAGCGGCCACCGCGGGCTCCCCGCGCTGCATTGCCACGTCCGCGAGCAGCATCCGGTAGAAAAGGTCGGGCGCGATCCCCGGGGCGTCGGCGGAAGGCGCAGGCACGCTTCCCGCCGCGGGCGCTACGGGTTGCGGCAGCGACTGGGCCGCGGCGAGCGCGACGGACAGCGCGCCGGCGAGCGCGAAGGCGAAACGGGTGAAACGAAACATCATGGTGACCTCGGCAGCGGCCCGGCAGCGACGCGCGCCACGGGCAATTGGGGGATCTTAGGTTATATTCCCGGGCCCAACAAACGCGCCCGCCCCACGCGGACCGCCCTTCGTCGGATGCGGCCGAGGGCTCCGTTCGACATGCCCGAACTGCCCGAAGTCGAAGCCACGCGGCGGGGACTGCTCCCCACTGTCGTCGGCGCGAAAGTCGCGGCCCTCAACGTCTACGACGCCCGGCTGCGCTGGCCGGTTCCCCGCGATCTTCCGCGCACGGTAGCAGGCAGGCGCGTGGACGCGATCGACCGGCGTGGCAAGTACCTGTTGTTCCGCTTCGGCAAGGACACGCTGATCGTGCATCTGGGCATGACCGGCAGTCTGACGCTCCACGCCGCGGCGCCCGCCCGGCGCAAGCACGACCACGTCGACCTCGTGCTTTCCGGCGGCGGGACCGTCCGCTTCCACGATCCGCGGCGCTTCGGCGCGTTTCTCTGGCACCCGGCAGGAGAGACGGCGCATCCGCTGCTCGCCGATCTCGGTCCCGAGCCGTTCGACCCCGCGTTCTGCGCGGCCGGACTCAAGGACGCGCTGCGCGGCCGGCGCGCGGCGATCAAGACGCTGCTGATGGACGCCCGCTTGGTCGTCGGCGTGGGCAACATCTACGCCGCCGAGGCGCTGTTCCGCGCGGGCATCCGCCCCGCGACGGCGGCAGGACGCGTGTCGACGGCGAGACTCGAGCGACTGGTCCACTGCGTGCGCGAAGTGCTCGCGGAGTCGATCGCCCGCGGCGGCACGACGCTGCGCGACTACGTCGGCGCAGGCGGTGAGCCCGGCGGCTTCCAGCACGAGACCCGCGTGTACGGCCGCGAGGGGCTGCCGTGCCGCGTCTGCGGCGCGACGATCCGCGGCGTGCGCCTCGGCCAGCGCGCGTCCGCGTACTGCCCCAACTGCCAGAAACGCTAGGGCAACGCGGGCGGCGCCGCCGTCCGTCCGCCGGCGCGATGGCGCCTCGCGGCGGGGCACGGCTCGTGCTTCCATGCCATGCTAAAGTCGCCTTCCCGCGACGGCACCCCGACAGGACTCACCGTGCAGACGCGCGAACTCGCGGCCCGATTCGAAGCCTACGGCGACTGGCGCAGGCGCCTCGCGTCGCGCGTGTCGATGCTGCACCGCTGGCTCGACGAGCAGGACCTCGCCGACACGCAGGTCGACGGGAAGGTGCAGGCGCTGCTCGAGCGGCTGCACCAGGACAAGCTCGTCGTCGCGTTCGTCGCCGAGTTCTCGCGTGGCAAGTCGGAGTTGATCAACGCGATCTTCTTCGCCGACTTCGGCCAGCGGCTGCTGCCCTCCTCCGCCGGGCGCACGACGATGTGCCCCACCGAATTGCTGCACGACGCCTCGCGGCCGCCGTCGATCCGCCTGCTGCCGATCGATACCCGGCTCAAGGACGCGACGGTCGCCGAGTACAAGAACTACCCGGACGAGTGGGTGACGCTGCCGCTCGACCTCGCCTCGGCCGAGCGCATGGCCGACGCGCTCGCGCGCGTCTCGCAGGTGAAGCGCGTCCCGGCGGAGCTCGCGCGGCGCTACGGCCTCACCGAGGACGGCGACGACATCATCAAGGCGCTGACCGAGGGCGAGGACGGCGCGGTCGACATCCCGGCCTGGCGCCACGCGGTCATCAACTTCCCGCACCCGCTGCTGCAGCAGGGGCTGGTGATCCTCGACACTCCGGGGCTCAACGCGATCGGCACCGAGCCGGAGCTCACGCTCTCCCTGCTGCCGCAGGCGCACGCAGTGCTGTTCATCCTCGCCGCCGACGCCGGCGTCTCGCGCACGGACCTCGAGGTGTGGACGAAGCACCTCGCCGGCGAGGATCAGGCGGCGAAGGACAGCCGCATCGTCATCCTGAACAAGATCGACGGCCTCTGGGACGCGCTGCGGCGCGCCGGCGAGGTCGACGCCGAGATCGAGCGCCAGTGCCAGGCAACCGCGGCGATGCTCGGCGTGCCGCCGGCGCAGGTGTTCCCGGTCTCCGCGCAGAAGGCGCTGCAGGCGAAGGTCCATGGCGACGACGCGCTGCTCGCGAGAAGCCGCCTGCCGCAGCTCGAGGAGGCGCTGTCGGGACGGCTGATCCCGGCGAAGCGCCGCATCGTCGGCACGGCGATCAAGGCCGAGGTGCGCGGGCTCGCCGACGGCGTGCTGGCGCTGCTCGACTCGCGCGCGGCAGGGCTCGCCGAACAGCTCGCCGAGATGACGGCGCTGCGCGGCAAGAATCAGGACGTCGTCGAGCACATGCTCGAGCGCACACGCGAGGAGAAGGCGCTCTTCGAGCGCGGCATGTCCCGCTTCACGGCGCTGCGCAACGTCTTCACCGCGCAGACCACCGCGCTGTTCGACCACCTCGGGCTGGAGGCGCTGCGCGCGAACGCATCGCGCACGCGCAAGGCGATCGAGGCCTCGCCGTTCACCAGGGGCGTGCGCCAGGCGATGAACGAGTTCTTCGGCGACATCCGCCGCGACCTCACCGAGACCGCGCGCCAGGCCGGCGAGACTCACGAGATGATGCGCGCGATGTACGCCCGCTTCGCGCAGGAGCACGGCCTGGCGCCGTTCGTGCCGCCCCCGTTCTCGGTGTTGAAGTACGTCAAGGAGATCGACCGCCTAGAGCGCGCTTACAACGAGCACTTCAACACGCTCTGGAACATGGTCAGCAAGGCCAAGTTCGCGCTGATGAAGCGCTTCTTCGAAACCGTGGCCTCGCGGGCCAAGCACGTCTACGATGTCGCCAACCGCGACGCCGACGCTTGGCTGCGCGCGCTGATGGGACCGCTGGAGTCGCAGGTCCGCGAGCACCACCTGCAGCTCAAGCGCCGACTCGACAGCATCCGGCGCATCCACCGCGCCAGCGACGAGCTCGAGGAGCGCATCGGCGAGCTCGAAGCCGCGCGCGAGGCGCTCGACCGCCAGATCAAGTCGCTGGAGCGCGAGGTCGCGTCGATCGGGGAGATCGCGGATGCGCCGGACGAGGTGCCGCAGGCGGCGAACGCGGCCTGAAGGACGGGGCGGGGGGCGAGGGGCGCGGGCCGGAAGCGCCCCGGGATGACGTTGCGAGCTGCAAGGCAGCGCTTCTGATCGATGACGGCGTGGGTTTGCTCGCCCCTCGCTTCCCGCCCCTTATCCCGCGCCTGCGCGCTAGCGGACGAACTTGCCCCCGCGCCCGATCATCGCGAGGTCGACGAACTTCGACGCGCTGTGGTTAGCCGCGGAAAAGGACACCGCGAAGCCGCCGAGGTCGAGGTTGTTGACCGACTCGAGCGCGGCGATGAAGCGCTCGCGCGTGAGGTCCTTGCCGGCGCGGCGCAGGCCCTCGGTCATCACCTTCGCAGCGAGGAAACCTTCGAGCGTCGAGAAGTTGATCTCGACCTGCGCGCGCTTCGCGAGCTCGAGGTACTCGCGCACGACGGGCGTGAGCGGGCTCCAGGGGAACGGCACGACCTGCGAGATCGTGACTCCGTGGCCCTCGTCGCCGAGCGCGTCGGCGAGCGCCTTGCTGCCGACGAACGACACCGTGTAGAACGACGCCACGCTGCCCGCCTTCTTCATCTGCCGCACGAACTCGGCGGTCGACGTGTAGGCGGAGATCATCACGACAGCGTCGGGCTGCGAGCCGTGCAGCGCCTTCACCGCCTCGACGACCTCGGTCGAGTTGCGCTGCACCGTGCCGGTAGCGTGCACCTTCAGGTTGCGCTTGGTCAGCGCACGGGTCGTGCCGTCGAGGCCGGCCTGGCCGTACGAGTCGGCCTGGTGGAACACGGCGATCTTGCGCGCGCCGATGCGGTGGAGATGCTCGACGATCGCCTCGGTTTCGTCGTAGTAGCTCGCGCGGACGTTGAACACGTAGCGGTTGAACGGCTGGCGCAGCAGCTCCGCGCCGGTGAACGGCGCGACGAACGGCACCCTGGCCTCGGTGAAGATCGGCAGCGCCGCCTGTGAAGTCGGCGTGCCGACGTACGCGAACAGCGCGAACACGCGGTCCTCGTTGATCAGCTTGCGGGTGTTCTCGGCCGCGAGGTTCGCCTCGTACTTGTCGTCGCGAGTGCGCAGCTGGATCTGGCGCCCGTGCACGCCGCCCGCTGCGTTGACGTGGTCGAACCACAGCTTCGCGCCGTCGCGCATCTGCACGCCGAGCTGCGCGGCGGGGCCGCTGAACGCCGCGGACTGCCCGATCAGCACGGAATTCGGGCTGACGCCGTCCTGTGCGAGCGCTGCCAGCGGCAGGGCGAGCGCCGCGAGGCAGCCCGTGACACGTCGGATCGAACGCAACATCGCCTTGCCTCCGCACGAAAGGCGCCGCGGACCGGCTAGGCCACGGCGGGCTTGGTTTGCGAGCAAGAGCTGCGCCAAGGCCCGCCGCCCGGGCGCCGCGCGGAATCGGCAGCGCGACGGGCTGCCGTCAGGCGGCCGGAGTGACGCGCCGGGGCAGCGTCCAATGCGGTTCGTACCCGTGTGTGACAACCCCTCGGCGTCCCCGCGCAGGCGGGAATGACGCCGGGAAGTGGAAGCCGCCAGTCACTTGCGCGAGCGTCGTCAGGGCCTGTTCACGCCATGGCCGCGCGCGCGGGCCCTCGACCATCAGGCGGGCGCCTTCGCCGCCATCAGCGCCGCGTACTTGAGCCCCAGCGCCTCGGGCGACTCGACGTGGGCGGGGTCGTTCGGGATGCAGTCGACCGGGCAGACCTCGCGGCACTGCGGCGCGTCGAAGTGGCCGACGCACTCGGTGCACCTGGCGGGGTCGATGACGTAGATCTCCGGCCCCTGCGCGATCGCGTCGTTCGGGCACTCGGGCTCGCAGACGTCGCAGTTGATGCACTCGTCGGTGATGATCAGCGCCATCGGCCGCTCGGGCTTCAGCCGCCGTTGGCCGCCACGCGGGCCCTCAGGCGCGCGTTGACGTTCGGGTGCACGAACGTCGACACGTCGCCGCCGAAGCGCGCGATCTCGCGCACGATCGTCGCCGAGATGAACGTGTACTGCTCGGAGGGCGTGAGGAACAGCGTCTCGACGTCGGGATGCAGGTTGCGGTTCATCCCCGCCATCTGGAACTCGTACTCGAAGTCGGACACCGCGCGCAGGCCGCGCAGGATCACCCGCGCCTTCTGCGCCTTGACGAAATTCATCAGCAACGTGTCGAAGCTCGCAACCTCGACGTTGGCGAACGGGGCGAGCACCTCGCGGGTCATCTCGACGCGCTCGGTCACCGTGAAGAACGGGCTCTTCGACGCGCTCGCCGCCACGGCCACGACGACGCGGTCGAACAACCCGGCCGCGCGCCGCACGAGGTCCTCGTGCCCGCGGGTGAACGGGTCGAACGTGCCGGGGTAGACGACCTTGAGCATGGTGGAAATTGGGGTCAGACCCGCATTTCCGCGCGGCGGCCGGGACGGCGCGGCATGCCCCGGAAATGCGGGTCTGACCCCGATATCAGCCGGGGCGGAACAGATGGTAAACCACCTGCCCGGCACGGCCCTCGCGGGCGAGCGAGAGCCCGGCCGCGGGCGCGATCGCGTGCGCGGCCTCGGCGTACACGGCTCCGCCGGGGGCGAGGAGCCGCGCGCACGCCGGCAACAGCCAGTCCCACGGGTCGTCCGCGAACGGCGGGTCGCAGAACACGACGTCGTAGCGCTGCTCGTCGCGCTCGAGCAGCACCCTTGCGTCGCCGCGCCGCGCCACAAGCCCGGCGTCGAGCCCGAGCAGCCTCGCGTTCGCGGCGAGTGCCGCAACCAGCTTCGGGTCCCGATCGATGGCGGTCGCCGACCTGGCGCCGCGCGAGAGCGCTTCCAGCGACAGCGCCCCGCTGCCGGCGTAGGGCTCCAGCGTGGAGCGCCCCGTCAGGTCCTGGCCCAGCCAGTTGAACAGCGTCTCGCGCACCCGGTCGGGCGTGGGTCGTAACTCGGCGGCGGCCGGGAACCGGATCGTCCGGCCGCGGCAACGCCCGCCGATGATGCGGACGGCGTTGGCAGCGTAGCGGGGCAAGGGGGCGGGCGTGGCGGGGAGGGGCGGCCGCGTAGAATTCCACCTTCCCGCCCTCGCTGTCCACCGCCGCATCCCACGTGTTCGACCTGTTCAAGCGCAAGCCCCCCGAGGCCGTCGCGCCCTCGCCGCCCGGCGAGGCGGAACGCGCGCGCCCGGACGCGGAGCCCGAGGCTGCGACGAAGCGATCGTGGGCGGAGCGGCTCAAGGCCGGGCTCGCGGCGTCGCGCGAGAAGCTCACCGGGGCGCTCGGCGGCGTGTTCCGCCGCCGCATCCTCGACGACGAGGCGCTCGAGGACCTCGAGACTGCGCTCCTGACCGCCGATGTCGGCGTGGATGCCACCGCGCACCTGCTAGCCGACCTCCAGGCACGCTACCGCAAGGCCGGCGAGGACGCGGACCCGCGCGCACTGCTTCGCGCAGCGCTGCTCGACCTCATCGGCCCGCTCGAGCGCCCGTTCGCCATCGGCAGCGCGCGACCTTTCGTGATGATGATCGCCGGCGTCAACGGCGCGGGCAAGACGACGTCGATCGGCAAGCTGGCCAAGTGGCTGCAGCAACAGGGACACAGCGTGCTGCTGTCGGCCGGCGACACGTTCCGCGCCGCCGCGCGCGAACAGCTCGCGATCTGGGGGCAGCGCAACGGCGTGGCGGTCATCGCGCAGGACGGCGGCGACCCGGCCGCCGTCACGTTCGACGCCATCAGCGCCGCGAAGGGCCGGGGCATCGACGTCGTGCTGGCCGACACCGCCGGTCGGCTGCCCACGCAGCTCAATCTGATGGAAGAGCTCGCCAAGGTGAAGCGGGTGATCGCCAAGGTCGACCCGACCGCGCCGCACGAGACCTGGCTGGTCCTCGACGCGAACACCGGGCAGAACGCGCTCGCGCAGGTCAGGGCGTTCGACGCGGCGGTCGGCCTGACCGGGCTCGTCGTGACCAAGCTCGACGGATCGGCCAAGGGCGGCGTCGTGGCCGCGATCGCCAAGCAACACCCGGTGCCGATCCGCTTCATCGGCGTGGGCGAGGGGCTCGACGACCTGCGGCCGTTCGTCGCTGCCGAATTCGTCGACGCGCTGCTGCCCGACGCCTGACCGGCGTTGCAGTTCGTCCCTCTCGTCACGCGGCCGGTCGCCGTTAACGACCGACAACTCGTTGATCCAGAAGGACTTGCCGCCGCGCAGGCGCTTTCCCTACTGATTTGATCGGGAACTTCATGGCAGGCTTAGCACTCTCAGACCTCGAGTGCTAAACTTGAAAACGGTGGCCCGGAGCACTCGGAAGGCCGTGGCCCGCCCCAAGGAGAAGGACCGATGACCGGCACCGCGCTCGCGTTCCCCACCCCGTCCTCGCTGGGCAGCCTGGATCACTACATCCAGGCGGTGAACCGCTTTCCGCTGCTTTCGGCCGCCGAAGAGGTCGAGTTCGGCCGCCGCTGGCGAGAGCGCGAGGACGTCGAGGCCGCGCGGGCGCTCGTCCTCTCGCACCTGCGCCTGGTGGTCGCGGTGTCGCGCAACTACCTGGGCTACGGATTGCCGCAGGCCGACCTGATCCAGGAAGGCAGCATCGGGCTGATGAAGGCCGTGCGGCGCTTCGACCCGGAGCGCGGCGTGCGCCTCGTGTCGTTCGCGCTGCACTGGATCCGCGCCGAGATCCACGAGTACATCCTGCGCAACTGGCGCCTCGTGAAGGTGGCGACGACCAAGGCGCAGCGCAAGCTGTTCTTCAACCTGCGCAGCATGAAGACGCGCAGCGGCGCGCTCTCGCCCGACGAAGCCGGCCACATCGCGACCACGCTCGGCGTCAAGCCCGAGGAAGTGCTCGAGATGGAGACGCGCCTCTCCGGTCGCGACATCGCGCTCGATCCCGCACCCGACGACGACGAAGGCTCGGTGAGCCCGAGCGCGTGGCTCGCCGACGAGCGCGAGGACCCGTCGCAATCGCTGGAACGGCGACAGATCGAGTCCCGCCGCAGCGAAGGCCTCAAACGCGCGCTCGCCGGGCTCGACGCGCGCAGCCGTCGCATCATCGAGGCGCGCTGGCTCGCCGAGGACAATCCGGCCACGCTGCAGGAGCTCGCCGACGAGCACGGCGTCTCCGCCGAGCGCATCCGCCAGATCGAAGGCAAGGCGATCAAGCAGATGCGGGGCGCGATGGCCGCGGTCGCCTGAAGGCGAGGGGGCGGCTTCGCGCCACCCCCGTCCCCGCCCCTCACCACTCATCCCGCGTAGCGCACTGCTCGTTCGCTTGCGTCGCATCAACACGCCGCGCGTGCGGCGGGTGCAGCCTGTGCCGTAGCGTGACGCGTTCGGGCATCCTGCGGAGTCTCCTGCTCGGCTTTCTGCTGGTCGCGGTGCCGTGTGCCGCACAGGCGCCCGCGAAGGTCTGGCGCGTCGGATTCCTCGCGACGGTCCCCACGACCTCGCCGGACGCCGCCCGCAACTGGGCCGTGTTCCGCGACGCGCTGCACGAGCGCGGCTACGTCGAGGGCAGGAACGTCGTCTTCGAGCAACGCTTCTCCGAAGGGCGCCCCGAGCGGTTCCCGGCACTGGCCGCCGAACTCGTGCGGCGGGAGGTCGACGTCATCGTCGTCGTCGCGAACGCTGCGGCGCACGTCGTCAAGGAAACCACACCGACCATCCCCGTCGTGATGCTGTTCGTTGCCAACCCCGTGGGCGCGAATCTCGTGTCGAGCCTCGCGCGGCCCGGGGGCAACCTGACCGGCGTGGCCGACTACCAAATCGAGCTGGTTCCCAAGCGCTACGAACTCCTGAAGGCCGCGATCCCCTCCGCGACGCGCGTCGCGATGCTCGTGTGCGAGCGCTGCACCGCCTTCGGCCTGGCCCATGTCGACGCCGCCACGCTAGCGGCCGCGCGCGGCCGCCGCGACGCCGTCGCGAAGCAGTACGGCATTGCGCTCGCCTACGTGGACCTGAGCAGTCCGGAGGACTTCGCCGCCGCGACCGCCGCGGTCGTGCGCGAGCGTGTGGATGCTCTCTTCCTGTATCCGAGCCCCACCAACTTCGCCTTGCGCCGGGAGCTGGCCCAGTTCGCCCTCCGCCACAAGCTGCCGTTGTTCGCCCCGCTGAAGGAGCATGCGGCGGCGGGCGCCTTGCTGTCCTACGGGCCCAGCCAGGCGAGCCAGTACCGGAAGGCCGCGGAGTACGTCGACAAGGTCCTGCAGGGCGCGAAGCCGGCCGAGCTGCCCATCGAGCAGCCCACGGCGTTGGAGCTCGTCGTCAACCTGCGCACGGCGAAGGCGCTCGGGCTGGAGCTGCCCCACGCGCTGCTGTTGCGGGCGGACGAAGTCCTCGAGTGAAGGGGCGCTGCGCACTCACCCCCCGCGCAGCGCGGCGCACGCCGCGCTAGAGTTCGACCTGCGTCCCCAGCTCCACGACCCGGTTCGTCGGGACGTGGAAGAAGTCCGAGGCCTTGACCGCGTTCTTGCTCATCGACGCGAACAGGCGCTCGCGCCAGATCGCCATGCCGGGGAGCTTGGTCGCGATCAGCGTCTCGCGCGAGACGAAGAACGACGTGTCCATCATGTCGAATGCGAAGCCCTTCCTCCCGGTCGCCTCGAGCAGCGCGGGAACGTCCGGGTCCTCCTTGAAGCCGTAGTACGCGTACATGCGGTAGAACATCGCGCCCAGCGGCGCGACCTCGAAGCGGTTCTCCTCCGCCACGTACGGGATGTCGCGGGTCACGACGGTCAGGAACACAACGCGCTCGTGCAGCACCTTGTTGTGCTTGAGGTTGTGCAGCAGCGCGTGCGGCACGCGGTCCGGCGTGCTGGTGAGGAACACGGCCGTGCCCTGCACACGCGTCGGCGGCGCGTCCTCGATGCTCGCCACGAAAAGGTCGAGCGGCATGGCGTCCTCGCCGAGCCGCTGCATGAGCAGGATGCGCCCGCGCTTCCAGGTCGTGAGCAGCGTGAAGACGACCCCGCCCACGAGCAGCGGGAACCAGCCGCCGTAGGGGATCTTGAGCGAGGTCGACGCGAGGAAGGCGACGTCGATGAGGCCGAGCGGCAACGCGATCGCCAGCGCGGCCGGGAACGACCAGTGCCAGATGCGCCGCATGACGAAGAAGATCAGCACGGTGTCGATCAGCATCGCCATCGTCACCGCGATGCCGTAGGCGCCGGCCAGCGCGCTCGAGCTGCGGAAGCCGACGACGAGCAGCAGCACGGCGACGAGCAGCGTCCAGTTGATGAACGGCACGTAGATCTGGCCGATCTGGCGCTCCGAGGTGTGCTGGATCGCAAGCCGCGGGCAGTAGCCCATCTGCACGGCCTGGCGCGCGATCGAGAACGCGCCGGAGATCACCGCCTGCGACGCGATGACCGTCGCGCAGGTGGCCAGCACGACCAGCGGGAGCACGAACCACGACGGCGCCAGCAGGTAGAACGGATTCTTGATCGCCTCCGGCTGTGCC
>Ga0209254_10005233_pt1 | contig 11925 bp, 10 predicted proteins | sample FrelakmetDIP11DI_FD_187148 | JGI IMG/M metagenome (GOLD analysis project Ga0209254, IMG submission 187148) | Freshwater lake sediment microbial communities from the University of Notre Dame, USA, for methane emissions studies - DIP11 DI (SPAdes)... | ecosystem: Environmental > Aquatic >... | reverse complement strand
ATTTGCCGTAGTGGTTGAAACCATTCCCGGGGCAGAGCTGTTGATAGCGGGTTCAGGGCCTGAGGGTGAATCCTTGCGGCGCCTGGTCAACGAATTGCGGCTTGATCCCAAGGTTCGTATCATGGGGCAGATGTCGATGCAGGAAATGGAGCGCGCTTTCAGCCCCGGCTGGGTGCACGCCGTGCCATCACGCGTCGAGGAGTCCTTCGGGCTGACCGCCGCCGAAGCCATGATGCGCGGCACTGCGGTTGTCGCAAGCAGAGCTGGCGGGCTTGCAGAAATTACTGTCGATGGCGAAACGGGCTTGCTGGTCCCGCCTGGCGACATCCACGCCCTGGCAAATTCACTGCTGCGTGTTCTGTCCAATCGTGGCCTGGCAGAGCAACTGGGACGCAATGCCCGTCGGCACGCCATGCAGCACATGGATCGTGAACGGTGGATCGATGGCTTCCTGAACTTCTATACCGGCCTCGCGCCGGGCCGGGTGTGAGCGAGCATGAAAGCAGTATCTGTTGTCATTGAAACCGTGAACCTCGAGTTGGGCCCGAAGCTCAATTTGCCAGCCGTTATTGCGGGTCTCAAACAACAATCCTATCCGGCAGCAAAGATCGAAATCATCATTGTCGTCGATGCAAAGAACCCTGCACTGAGCGCGTTCATCCGCGACTCCTGGCCGGACGTAAAGCTGCTCGAAACAACTGAATCATGCTACTACCAGATGAAAAACGTCGGGGCCAAAGTCGCAAGCGGGGACATCATCGTAATGCTTGATAGTGATTGTGTTCCGTGCCCAATTTGGATAGAGAGCTTTGTTGCACGGATCGAAGCGGGAGCCGATGCAGTGGGCGGGAAAACACGCTACGACCCCAGCCACTTTCTTGCGCTGACGTTCAACTTTTTCAATTTCGGGTACATCCAGGGCGACTTACATGGTGTCGCCAACAGCACTCTCCCGAACAATGTGGCTTACAAGCGTGCGGTCTTTCTGAGCCATCTGTTCGAAAGCCGCTTGAAGCGCAGCGGGGCTGCGCACCTGCTATGCCAGGTACTGAAGGCTCATGGGTATCGGGTTGTCTACGAGCCCGCCATGCTCACCATTCACAACAGCTACGGCGTCCGCGAAGAGCTGCGCATGCGCGTCAAGGCCGGCTATGACACGGTCAATCTTGCAAACTACGATACGGAGGGCGTGTTGCAGGAAGCGAAATACCGGCGCGCGGGAAGAGCCGGGCTGTTTGTGGTCTGCCTGAATCGAATCGTGTTCGATATTCGCGCCGCCCTGGTGAATCGAAAGGACCTTGATCTCTCGCTATTCCACATCCCTTATTTCCTGGTTGTGTCTCCTTTCATCCGCGGAATTGAGTTGGTCTCCGGGTTGATTACAACGGTACGACCACAATACTTCCGGAACAAGTACGGATGGTAAACCCGGGGGCCCCGTACATCACGCTGCCACTGTTTTTGCGCAAAACCCTGGGGCTATTGTCACGCTACCGGATTCCTTACGATGCCGTGGTAAAGATGCGCATGGGCGAGGCCACCTACATGCTCACACATCCGGACGATATCCGGCATGTACTGCTGGGCAACCCGTCTAATTATGAGAAAACCCCTAACCTGACCAGTGCCGCAGGCAAGCTGCGTGCGGGCTCCGGCCTGCTGACTGCCTCCGGCAGCGAGCATCGTCGGCAGAGGCGGCTTTTGCAACCCCTGTTTCGCAGCAAAGCTGTGGCGCGGTTCTCGAGTGTCATTCTCCAGCGCCTCGAGGTGATGTTTGCGGACTGGCAACACCGCGCCGAGGTCGACCTTGCACAAGAGATGGCACAGTTGGCTCAATCGGTGATCATCGGAACTGTGTTCGGTAGCGCTTACCGCGACGAAAACGGGCAACTGGCCGAGGCGATTCATGCACGGCGGCTGTATACCCAACACATTTACCATTCGCGCCTGCCCTTTCGCACCCGACTGCCGCTGCCCGTGGTACGCAACTACCGCCAGGCGCTCCGGTTCCTTGACGAAACCATCGCCAGGGAGACCCGGGTCCGCAGGCAAAACCCGGGCTACAGGGACGATTTGCTGACTCTGCTGATTGGCTTGTCGTATTCCGATGGCTCAAACATGGATGACCAGATGATTCGCGATGAATTCCTCACCCTGACCAGCGCCGGATACGAGACCATCGGGGAAGCATTGAGCTGGACTTTGTACCTGCTCATGACGCATCCCGAGGTCGCCGACGCGTTGCGCCTGGCGGTCGACACTGCGACTGGTGACCGGTCCATCAACGCAGATGATCTGCCCCGGCTTGATTTCGTGGAATCCGTGTTGCGGGAATCGATACGTCTCTATCCACCTACCTGGGTCTACGTCCGCGTCCCGACCAGGGCAGACCGCCTTCCCAGCGGGGCCAACATTCCCGCGGGTGCCAAGCTGTATCTCTGCCCCTACGTAATGCATCGGCATCCGCGCTATTTCCCCTCTGCGGAAGAGTTCGTGCCGGCGCGATTCGCGGCGGGTGTGGGAAGCTCGCTGCGCGGGGTTTACTTTCCGTTTGGCGATGGTGCGCATACCTGCATAGGCGAAGCTTTTGCGATCCAACAGGGCGTGCTCGTCCTGGCATCACTTGCGCAACGCTTTCGCTTCGACTTGCTACCCGGTCAAGCGATAACGCCAAGAGCCGCGATCACGCTCAGCCCGCGCTGCGGAATCCGGGCGTCGATTGGTTCGCGTAAAAGGATGTCCTGAATGCTCTCCGCTGCCGGCAATTTCCAGGCAATGAAATCGGCACTCGCTGCCGTCGTGCTCTTGCTGTTGCTCGCATTCAGTGGTGTCCTCGAGCGTACCGACCGCTGGTGGTTCGACACCCTGCAGGCATTTGGCGCCAGCCGCGCACCTGTTCCGGACGGCACCGCGATGGTGTTGATCGATGAGCAATCGCTGGAGTTAATGGGCCAGGCGCCCTTTGCCATGCGCTGGCCCTGGCCGCGCGCGGCGTTTGCCGCACTGCTGGCCGGTTTGCAGGCATCGGGCGCAAAAGGGATTGCGGTGGATCTCGTGTTCTTCGAAAACTCCGCGGCGGCAGAACAGGATGCCCTGCTGGGCGCGGTGGCCGCGGGTTTGAGCGGGGTTGTGCTGGCAGCCGTTCCCGATCGACTGCCCGTGGTATGGCCGGAGGAGTTTCGCCAGGCGCATGCGGAGCTGTTTGCCGGGCAGCCGAGGTGGGGTTGGGTCAACTCGAAACCGGACGCAGACAGTGTAATCAGGGTCTACGTTCCCGGCGGATCGCTGGCAGCAGCGGTGCTTGAACCGGACGTAATTGCACCGAAAGCCGGCGACGCGCCCGCTTTGCTGCGCTGGCGTGGCAACCTTGAGCAATTACGGGCACGCGAACTGACCATGCTATCGGCTGCACCGTTCGTGGTAGCCGGCTGGGAAATCCTGCAGCAGGCAACGCAGGCTAGCCCCGGTCTTGATCCGGCGGAACTGGCGGCCGCGATCAACGCAGCGCCGGCTCCGGAAGGTGCGATATTTGACCGCGTGCACGGCAAGACGGTATTCGTCGGCGCCAATGCGGCAGCGACCTTTGACGCCATCGCCACACCCCTGGGCGCCCCCGAGCCGGGCATCGTCCTGCACTGGAATGCCTATGCAAACTTCGTCGCCCATGACTTTCTTGCGCCCCTGCCGCAGTGGTTGAGCTGGGCGGCGGCACTGGCCGTCATTGTGCTATTGCAGATATCCCGCAGCGCGGTCATGGGCCTGCAACGGCCCGCGGTCACGGCCTTAGCAGCCGGGGTGCTGTTAGTTGCCAGCAGCGCCGGCCTGTTTCTTGGCGGCTTCTGGTTTGCACCCGGCCTCCCGCTGGTGGCGGCAGCGCTGGGGTTCACCGCCGTGGCGGTAGAAAGCTTCCGCACGGAACGCGCGCGCAAGCAGGAAATCCAGGGCTGGTTTGGCGCCTATGTTTCCCCGGCCGTGGTGCGCCGACTACTGGCCGATCCCAATGCCATTGCACTGGGCGGCGAGATGCGTGAAGCCACCATCCTGTTCTCCGACATTGCCGGGTTCACCACCATCAGCGAGCGCCTGACACCCACACAACTGGTGGGGCTGATCAACCGCTTCCTCGAAGGCCAGACCGAACGCATAATCGACCACGGCGGCTACCTCGACAAGTACATCGGCGATGCGGTCATGGCGGTGTTCGGCAGCCCGGAAGAACTGGATAATCATGCGCTCAAAGCATGCCAGGCCGCGCTGGCCTGCCGCGCCGCACTCGAACAGCTCAACGATGAGATCGAAGGACAGTTCGGCATGCGCCTTGGCATGCGCACCGGGATCAACACCGGGGATGTGATTGTTGGCAACGTGGGTTCCACGCGCAAACGGAACTTCACCGTGCTCGGCGACGCCGTAAATCTGGCCTCGCGCCTGGAAGGTGCCAACAAGGAAACCGGCACGTCCATTCTTTTGGGGCCGCTGACGGCGATGCAGGTGGTCGGGCGGATGCTGCTGCGGCCGGTGGCCCGCCTGCAGGTCAAAGGCAAGACCGAGGCGGTGGAGGTGTTTGAGTTGCTGGCGGACGGCAATCACGCCGATGATGCAATGCGGGAGTTCGTGGTCACCTTCACGCGCGCATTTCGCGCATACTGTGAACGCAAGTTTATCGAGGCTGCCGCCACGTTCGCCCAGGCCCAGGCGCAGCGCCCGGGTGACGTACTCAGCGCGTATTACCACGAAGATGCGCTAAGATTAAGCAGGGCACCGCCCGAGCCGGGTTGGCAGGGCGTGCTGAAGCTGGAGACAAAATGACACCACACCGATTGCTGCTCATTAGTATTATCGCCGCGCTGGCGTGCGCCACTGCACCGCTTGCGGGTGCGGCTGAATTCAGCAAAGGCGACAAGGTCTGGTCCAAGAACGTTGAGACTGCGCTGCTGGCCGAACCCTCACCCCTCGCCGCTGCCCAGGCAACGGTGGGCTTTGCCGAGAAGCTCGCCGTCAAGGAAACCCAGGGGAAATGGCTGCGGGTCAAGGGCGATGATGCCAAGGGTGATGAAGTCGAAGGCTGGGTGTTCAGCGGCAATGTTGCCAGCGAAAAACCCAAGCTGCCGCCGGCGGCCGGATTCACCACGGTGGAGGCCTCGGAAACCAACACGGTCGCTGCTGCCCGTCCGCTGACGCCGGCTGCTGAGCAATACGCGCAAAACCAGGGTGCGGGCAATGCCCAGGCGGATGTCACCTGGCTGGACGCGGAGTCCGCGCTGGTCACGCAGCAGGACCTCACCGCCTACATGGTCGAAAACAGCAAAGGCGAGTACCAGCAATGAAACCGGTTACGCTTCTGGCATTGCTCCTTGGCTGCATGCTTGCCCAAACCGTGCAGGCGCAATTCCCGGGCATCGGCGATATTGGCAGCGCGATCAGCAAGGCCAAGAAAACCGCCGATGACACGGCCAGGGTGGCAAAAGGCGCTTCGGGGCTTTCCCTGGAGGAAGAAATTGCCATTGGCGACGCCGTCTCCGTTGCCATCGTCGCTCGTTACGGTGGCGTGTGGCGGGACGCCGCAGCGACGCACCGGGTTAACCTGATCGGTCGCATCCTCGCCCAATATGCCACCCGGCAGGACCTCGACTGGCGCTTCGGCCTGCTGAACTCAGATGCGATCAATGCATTTTCCGCGCCCGGTGGCCGCGTCTTTATTACCCGCGGGCTGTACCAGGTCCTGCCCAACGATGGCGAACTGGCCGGTGTGCTGGCGCACGAGATCATCCACATCGATCAACGCCATGCGGTAAACAGCATCGCCAACAACGAAATGCTGGGCGGCTTTACCGGCCTGCTGGCGGATAACAGTGGGGCCTTTGGCCAATTCGCACAGGTAGTGGATGCGGTGGCGGACGAGATCCTGGTCACGGGCTATGACCCCGACACCGAGTTCGAGGCCGATGCCGGCGGGCACGACCTGGCGGATGTGACCGGTTTCGCACCCGGCGGCCTGCGCGCAGCACTGGTACTGATTTCGACCATCAACGTTCAACAGCAGGAAGTGCTGTCCACCCATCCACCCATAGCGGAGCGCCTGCAGCGTTTACCGGACGATCCGCCGCCCTGATCAGGAAGACCCCCGCGAAACCAGGGTAGTCACTTGCATCCGGCCCCTTTTTACTTTTTGCTCTTAAGGAGTGTGTTGAGCGCCGCGAAGGGTTGGTGGGTTGCCGGCGGAACTCCTTGCTCCTTTGAGTCGCCCGGGGCGCCCAGGTAGTTCGTGTGCTCTGCGTCATGACAGTAAAGGCAAAGCAACTCCCAGTTGCTGCCATCCGCTGGGTTGTTGTCGTGATTATGGTCCTTGTGATGCACCGTCAGTTCGCGCAAATTCTTGCCGCTGAACTCACGGGCGCATCTCCCGCATAACCAGGGAAACAGTTTTAAGGCCTGTTCGCGATAGTTCTCGATGCTCATTGCCGGCTAATCCCTAATCCAACTAAGCACGTGAACGCCTTACCATTTAATCCAGAATGCCAAACCTGGCTTTCAGCTCCTCGATTTCGCACAACCTTTCCTGATGCTGTTGCGCCCGGATCTCCTGGTTGCGTATGCGTTGATAGTAAATGGGGCCGGATACATTTTCGAGGGATCTGCTCCATCGAGCAGCGACTGTCGTCCCTTGACCGCTATGGCTTGGTTCGTCCGCGCGTGAACGTCCAGTCAACGTTCAGCAGTCCGCCTTCAACCTTGATTTCCTGACTGCCACCATCGATTGGTCCTTCGAGGGTGAAATCCATCGTCGCCATCGGTGCGGACGTGGCTGCGACCAGCTTGGCTGGATACCCTTCCGCTTCATGCTGCTGGAAGCCCTCGGCGCTGGGCGAGAGGAACATATAGCGGGTTCGTGCGCGGTTAAGATCGGTTTCGACTGTGAGCGGAGTGTCGCCCGTCGAGAGCTGCCGTGTCCCTGACGTCCGGACAATCGGTTCCGGACCGGCCAGTGTCGGATCGTCCTGGTGATAACTGTCTTCGATAGTCAGGCTGCCGGTGCATTCTTCGTTCCACCAGGGCTGGTAGGAGCCGGTCGCGGCGAACGCATCGCCATCCGGGTTATCGAAGGCGGCAAAGTAAGAGTAGGAAGCCTCGCTGCTGGACGTGACGGGGCACACGAGTTGCGTTGTGCGCTTGTAAACCAGCGTTAGCAGGCCTTCTTGGGGAATGCCCTTGACGATCTCTGCCGACCACCTGATCGTGATGGCAAGGGTTCCTTCGACCCCCGCTTCTTCCGCAATAAGGCCGCCACCCGGTTTTGCGGCAGGGCCGGCTGCTGGCACCTGCTCCCAGGCAGCCAGTGCCGCCATGAGCACAGACGCAAGAACGGCTATCGTTTTCACTTGCATTGCCCTACCCTCGAATATCCGTGATCAGAAGCTGAAGTTTACACCCCACCGCCAACGATTTGGGCCTGTCCGGACGATCGCCATACGGTTCCCGCGAGACCAGGTAAACCTCATCGCCCAGGTTCTCAATTGCCGCATACAGCTGCCATTGTGATATTAAAAAGCTGATTGACAATCATTCTCATTTGGAACTACCATTGCCGTATATCCAGAGCCAGCAATAGGGACCAATCCACTCATGTATATCTGTCTTTGCCATGGCGTCACCGAGTCGGCCATCCGCGCGGCAGCCAATGGCGGCGCGCGGACATTCCGCCAGCTCAGTTTCATGACGGGCTGCGGCACCCAGTGCGGCAGTTGCGCGGAACAGGCCCAGACCTTGCTTGAAGAGTGCCTGGAGTCACCCGAATCGCGGAACCAGCTTCCCTTGCTCCATATCAACTGCGCGGCCTGATCACTGCTTCTTCGCCCACCTCCTGCCCGGTTTGACCCATGCGGCCCCGGCCAAAGATTCATATTCCGGAAACAATTTGTGGCTGATAGTAGAATGACTCCCTGGTCTTAATGGGCAGAAACGGGAGAGCGGATTACCATGAAGGGCGACAAGAAAGTGATCGAACATCTGAATGCTGTGCTGCGGAATGAACTGACGGCCATCAACCAGTATTTTTTGCATTCGCGCATGTTCAAGAATTGGGGCCTCACCCGGCTCGCGGATCATGAACACCACGAGTCCATCGATGAAATGAAGCATGCCGACCAGCTGATTGAGCGCATCCTGTTTCTCGAAGGCATCCCCAACCTGCAGGACCTGGGCAAATTGATGATTGGCGAGCATGCGCGAGAAATCCTCGAATGCGACCTGCGACTGGAAATGGAAGCCTTGCCCGCGTTGCGCGACGCGGTGACGCATTGCGAAGCCGTCAAGGACTACGTCAGCCGCGAACTCTTTGAGCACATACTGGAATCTGAAGAAGAGCATGTCGACTGGCTGGAGACCCAGCTTGAGCTGGCGGACAAGGTTGGCATCGAAAACTACCTGCAGTCGCAGATGAAAACTGCTTGAGCCTGTACGCAGATCGGACTATGAACGCTGGTCTGGCTTTGCAGAGGTGCTTGCGGCGACTGGAAACTCCACATTGTGCATCCGGCCCTGCAGGGTGTATTCGGCATGTTGCTGTATCAGCTTGGCGACCAGCGCGCTCCAGCCCGTCTGGTGACTGGCGCCAAGACCTGCGCCGGTGTCGCCGTGGAAATATTCGTAGAACAGGATCAGGTCACGCCAGTGCGGATCGTTCTGGAATTTCTCATAGCGACCGTGCACCGGACGCCGGCCCGACTCATCGCGCGTGAACAGGCCAATCAGCCGCTGCGCCATGCCGCTGGTCACCTGCCACAGGGTAAGCTGCTCGCCCGGATTGGCCGGATCGGGCACGGTGAAGTCGTCACCGAGGAAGTAGTGGTGCTTTTGCAGCGCCTCGATGAGCAGGTAGTTGAGCGGAAACCATACCGGCCCGCGCCAGTTTGAATTGCCGCCGAACATTGCGCTGTTCGATTCGCCCGGCTGGTAATCGAGCGCGAAGTGCGCGCCATCGATGTGGAGTTCAAATGGCGCAGCACCGTGTTCCCTGGAAACCGAGCGCACGCCACCGGGAGCTAGCAGGCGTTGCGGGTCGAGCATAACGTGTAGCATTCGCGCCAGCCGCTGCGAGTCGACCAGCGCGAGGCGCATGCGCTGGCCGACACCCCGGTGCATGAGGTCGGCCAGATTGCCCAGCAGCTCGGGGTGGTGCTCGGAGAACCAGCGCACGCGCGAGGCAAAGTCCTTGAAGCCGCGAAAGTCCTGCGGGTCGCCCACCGAAATCGCAAACAGCGGCACCAACCCCGCAATCGAGTAGGACTCGATGCTGCGGCGCCCGCCATCCGGGAGTTTGAGCACATCAAAGTAGAAGCCCAGTTGCTCATGCCATAGTCCCTCGGCCTTGCCGCCAACGCGGTTGATGGCCTCGCCGATGTAGACGAAGTGTTCGAAGAACTTGGTCGCCACGTCTTCATAGGCCGGGTTTTCCTTCGACAGCTCAAGCGCGATGCCGAGCATGTTGAGGCAGTACATCGCCATCCAGCTCGTGCCATCGGCCTGCTCCAGGTGGCCGCCACCGGGCAGCCCGGCCGTGCGGTCGAAAGCGCCGATGTTGTCCAGTCCGAGAAAGCCGCCCTCAAACAGGTTGTTGCCGCCCGCGTCCTTGCGATTGACCCACCAGGTGAAGTTGATGAGCAGCTTCTGGAAGATGCGCTCCAGAAACAGCCGGTCCATGCGCCCGGTCATCTTTTGTTCGATCTGGCAAATCCGGATCGCGGCCCACGCGTGCACCGGCGGATTCACATCGCCAAAACTCCACTCGTAAGCGGGGATCTGCCCGTTCGGGTGCATGTACCACTCGCGCGTGAGCAGGATCAACTGGGCCTTGGCGAAGTCGGGGTCGATCAGGGCGAAGGCGACACAGTGAAATGCCATGTCCCAGGCCGCGAACCACGGGTACTCCCACTTGTCGGGCATGGACAAGACGTCGGCCGCGTCGAAGTGTGGCCATTCGTGGTTGCGGCCCTTGCGCCGCTCCCGCGGTGGTGGCGGGCCGGCATGGTCGCCCTTGAGCCAGCGGTGTACCGAGAAGTGGTACCACTGTTTGCTCCACAGCAGACCGGCAAAGGCCTGGCGCTGCACGCGGCGCAGGTCTTCGGGCATCTCGAAAGGCGTGACGCGATGGTAGAACGCATCGGCCTCCTGCCGGCGTTGCTCGAACATCGCATCAAAAGAGTCCGTGCCGAGTGCATCTCCAGGCTCACTGCCAAGTGCATGCATGATGTCGCCACGATTGGCCAGGCGCAACTTGACCACCCAGGTCTCACCCGGCGCAACTTCACGCTGATAGTGTGGCGCTGCCTTGCTGCCCTCCTGCGCCGGGTTCACGGCCTCGGTGCGCCCGTGTACGACGGCATCGTCAAAGGCGTCTTTGCAGTAGCCCTCGACCGGCAAGCCCCACAGCCGTGCAGCATTGCTTTCGTTTTCGGTGAACAGCAGCGCCGCGGCGGGCTCGTGATACAGCCAATGCGGCGGGTGATCTCCGTGTACCGCCTTCAATAGCTGTGGTTGCGACGGGTCTTTGCGGATGCAGGGCCTCTCCTTGCCGGGCTTCCACGACCAATCGTTGCGGAACCACAACGTGGGCAGCAGGTGCAAGGTGGCTGTCTCCGGGCCGCGGTTGACGGCGCTGATGCGCACCAGCAGGTCGTCGGTGCCGGCCTTGGCGTACTCGACGAACACGTCGAAGTAGCGGTCGTCGTCAAAAATGCCGGTATCGAGTAATTCGAATTCCGGTTCGGTGCGGTCGCGGCGGCGGTTCTCCTCGGTCAGTTGGGCATAGGGGAATGCCTGCTGGGGGTACTTGTACAAGTACTTCATGTAGGCGTGGCTGGGCAGGTTGTCGAGGTAGAAGTAGTACTCCTTCACGTCCTCGCCGTGGTTGCCTTGGTGGCCGGTCAGGCCAAACAAGCGCTCCTTCAGCGTAGTGTCGGCGCCATTCCATAAAGTCAGCGCAAAGCACAGCCGCTGGTGCTCGTCGCTGATACCGGCAATGCCATCCTCACCCCAGCGGTAAGCGCGCGAGCGCGCCTGGTCGTAGCTCAAGGCTTCCCAGGCTGTGCCGTCGGCACTGTAGTCCTCGCGCACGGTGCCCCATTGGCGCTCACTCAGGTAGGGCCCCCAGCGGCGCCAGTGCTCGCGCTGTTCGCGCGCCGCAGCAAGGCGCAGATCTTCGGCCGTGGGATCCGCCGGAACTTCACTCTGTGTGTTCATTCACTCCAGCCCTGGGCCGCGCAAACCGGGGTCATGCAAACTGGGGTCACGCAAAACCGGCGTCGTGCAAAATGGGGTCGTGCCAACCGCCAGGGGGTGCAATGGCCAGGGCTTCTGCCGGGCCCCAGGTGCCGGGTGCATAGGCATGCACCGGCGTGTCGGCCGCGAGCGCCTCGTCGACGACGCGCCACGCTTCCTCGACATAGTCCTCCCGCGCGAACAGGGTAGCGTCCCCGTGCATGGCATCACCCAGCACCCGCTCATAAGCGTCCATCTCGGCCGCGGCTGGACGGCGGCTGGCCATCATCTCGGCGCCCAGGGTGAGACTCTCGTCCAGTGGTGAGAGCACGTTCATGCCAAGCGCGATCTGCACGTCGGGGCTGATGCGCATGCGCACATGGTTGGGCAGGCTGTTGTGCGCGGTGTACACGGACGGCGAGCGCTTGAGCCGCACCAGCACCTCGGTGCAGGTCACGGGCAGGTTCTTGCCGGAGCGTACATAGAAGGGCACATCCTGCCAGCGCCAGGAATCGATGTGCAGGCGCAGCGCAGTAAAGGTTTCCGTGCGCGAGTCAGCGGCGACCCCGGGCTCGGCGAGGTACCCGTCAAACTGGCCACGCACGATGTCACCTGGGACAACCGTACGCATGGCCTTTAATACTTTCACCTTCTCCTCGCGGATGGCCT
>Ga0209254_10005231_pt1 | contig 11926 bp, 7 predicted proteins | sample FrelakmetDIP11DI_FD_187148 | JGI IMG/M metagenome (GOLD analysis project Ga0209254, IMG submission 187148) | Freshwater lake sediment microbial communities from the University of Notre Dame, USA, for methane emissions studies - DIP11 DI (SPAdes)... | ecosystem: Environmental > Aquatic >... | reverse complement strand
TGTCTGTTGCAGCGCAGTGCCGCCTGCTTCATCCGCTCGCGTACACATGCAAGGTTATCTGCTATGGCCATCACGTAAAGGTACTCTACGGTTCAGAGTTTATGCTAACAGAACTATCAACAAATATAGACCACTCAACCGCAATATTCAACCGGCTTTTGTACAGACAAATAATCTTTGACTACTATATGACTTTTTTATTATAGTACCAGCAGGCTGTTGAAAAACTATTTTTTCAACAACCTGATAGTGTTGTAAAAAAAATCTGCCTGTCAAACAGCTCAATCACACCATGAAAAATTGCCGGCAAAAAGGCTTTACCCTTATAGAAATTATCATCCTCATTTTGATTATCGGGGTGCTGGGTGCCGTTGCAATTGTAAAATATGTTTCCCTGACCCGAGAGGTTGAGCAGGCAAACTTTAAGGCAGTGCTCGGCAGCCTGCGGTCAGCGCTGACTATTTATGCAACCGGTCAGATAGTCAGCAGTCAGCCGATAACTGCTCACAACCCGTTTGATGACCTGGGCAATATACCGTCAAACTATGCCGGAGCTTTTGGAGATGTTGACGTGGGCAACTGCAATCCGGGGCAATGGGCATACCAGGCAGGGGTCCCCGCGAATGGCAACTGGAAGGTTGTCGTGTACCGCCCCAAAGAGAGAATTGCTGCCGGATTCAGCTGGGCAGGTGAAAACTGGATTATCCTCGTGGTCTCGGAAGTCCAGGACGCACAGGGCAGGGTTACTGGTCTTTCGTTAGGCAATCATTCATCCTATCCCTACCAGTGGTAAATAGTGCTGCCATGAAAAATTTCATTATCAGGCTGTTGAAAAACACCCATCTGCGTCGTTGCGCTCATCGTTCGTCATTGCGACGTACGGTAAAGTACGACTCATTCCTCACGATTTCGCGTGCCTTGCATCTGGATATTTTTGACCAGCCTGGGAGAAAACCAATTTTTCAACAACATGCTATTGCTCTCATACTGGTGCTTGCTGTTTTTTCATTTGCGCTGCTCCCGCCCCCGGCAGCAGCTACCCCGTATTACTGGTCACCATTTACTGATAAGGATGGGCTCATATATAATAATATAGCGGCCCTTTCCGTAGATCCCGGGGGCTATGTGTGGATCGGAACCGGCGATGCTGCTGCGCCTGAGAAAGGCGGCCTGTCGGTATTAGACCGGATGGGCCAGTGTGTCTCATACACAACAGCCCAGGGCCTCGGCAGTAATTACATCCAGGGTATCGCCTTTGAAAAAGTTCCGGAAGCGCAGCTTGATGCCGCAGATCAGGGAGCAATCTGGATCGCGACCAGGAAGGGCTTGAGCGTCCTTACCCGCAGGGGCGAGTGGCTGCCGGTTCTGCCGGGCAACAGCATGCTGCCGGGCGAGGATACAACAGCAGTTTTTATTGACCGGGAAAACACCAAATGGATTGCCATCCGGGGCAGCGGGGTATGCTCTATAGACAGCAAATCCAACTGGGGGAAATATTCAGCAGCACAGGGATTGTTCAGCAATAACATCCTCTGCATCACCCAGGACAGCAGCGGCAGCATCTGGTTCGGCTCCCAGGACAGCGGGGCAAGTTACCTTGACCCCAAGGGCGCCTGGGTAACATTTTCTTCTGAAAACTCCGGGCTCATCGGGAACTGTGTCAGACAGGTTATGGAGGAAAAGCCGGGGACGCTGTGGTTTGTCACCGCAAGCGGCGTGAGTGTCTTTGATGGCCGGAACTGGACGTCCTACACCGCAAAAAACAGCCCTGTCGCAGGTTTCATCCCTGCCACCATGGTAATTGACCGGGCCGGAAACAAATGGATTGGCACTGAAAACGGCGGATTATTCAAGCTCGATGCCTTGAGCGGATGGACTCGCTTCACCAGGGAAAACAGCGGGCTTATTGATAATAAGATAACAGCCCTGGCCCTTGACCAGGGTGGAACCCTCTGGATCGGAACGCCTTCCGGCCTGTGCAGCGCATCCGCTTTACCTGAGCGCTCACCGGCCATTACCGCAACCGGCAAACAGCAGCAGCGCACGCCACTTGGGCTGGGCAAGGGCCGCTACAGCCCGTTTCAGGATGCAATGGTCTGGTCTCTCCTGGAGCAGACCTCATCATTGGTCAGCCTTTCTTTTTACCTCCCGGCGCTCTTTGACCCGGGCAAGCTCTGGTTTTACGCTGCATTCTGGGCTGACGGGAATTTCAAGGTGCAGGATAGCCGCTACCACATTAGCGGAACCCGGCAGGGAAGTCTCTCTGCTGCCGTACAGGGAACATTCTCCCAGGCACATATCCTCATAGCCGGGGCTATGCTGCTCAACCCCGGGGACATAGCCATTGATAAAAACCGGGTCTATCCGTTTCCACAGCAAGCCGCAGAGGACCTTGCCGTGTACCTGCAGCCCGGAAAGAATATCCCCTGTGATGACCCTGAGGTGAGAGCGCTTGCTGATTCCCTGGTCCCGGCGGAGTCCCGTACTGACATGTACCGCGCGGCCCGCGCTATTGTCTATTCGCACGCTGTTCAGGATATCGCGCTCGACACCACGCGGGATACTGCCTCCGGCGTAGAAACCCTGCAGGTGCTGAAAGAGAAAAAAGGCGGGCGTCAGGAAAAAGCGCGGCTGCTCTGTGCTCTGGCTCGTGCTGCGGGAATCCCGGCACGGATCGCTCTGGGCAGCGGGGCAGCGGTGTGGGCGCAGCTCTACATAGATGGGGCCGGCTGGATGCCGGTTGAGCCCTCATACCCGATATATGATTATGTGCGGCCTTCCCGCACCTTTATGCCCAAATCTTTTTCTTCTGCGGACGCTGCCGCCCTGGCCATTTCAGGAGCTGATGATGATGTGCAGCGCTTCTCCTGGGAGCCGCTGGTCAGGGCTTCCTGTAAAAATGCCGCGCCGGAGCAGCTGCCACCCCTTGCCAGCGCGAACCTGCTCTTACTTAAAATTAATGGGGAAGAACGGGTGCCGGATGATGCCAAGGTAACCCTGGGGAAAAATATATTTGTGCTGGCCGCTGAGGAGCAGGGAGAAACCGTGCTTCTTTTTCATGACCGGGCAGGAAGGACGATAAAATCAGTTCCCCTCTCTTTTAATGGCCTGGCCTGCACCGTAAAAATCGCCGGCCAGCTCCCGTGGCGATTTATTCCCCGGCGCATCGGCCGGATTTTGGCCCTTGAGAATCTTGAGTACCAGGCAGATAGTTCCGCGCCAGCTCAACCATAAACAAAGCAGGGTTCAAGGTTAAAAGGTTAAGAGGTTAAAAGGTTAAAAGGTTAAGAGGTAAAGAGGTAAAGAGGTAAAAGGGTGAAACAACGTTACTTGTGTGCCTTTTAGCCTTTTTACCTTTTAGCCTGTTTCCCTTACCCTTCCCTATTTACAAACTCCACCGCAACCTGATCCGCAACGCTGCCGGTATCCACCGTTATTATAATTGTTATATCAAACTCTTTTTCCAGTTCGCACAGAGCAGCGCGTTTCTGGTTCAGCAGATACTGCGCTATCTGCGGCGCCAGGGTTGCATGCACCAGCGCCAGCTTGCCGGCGCTGGCCTGGGTGTGAATATTTCTCAGAATGCTCAGTGACAGCAGCTCCGTGGATTTGACCTTGCCCCTGCCATTGCAGACGGTGCATGGCGTATAGCTCAGATCAGAAAGCGAAGGCCGGATCTGCTCTCGGGTCATCTCCAGCAGCCCGAATTTTGATATTGCGGACAGTTCAATGTTTGCCTTATCAACCTTAAACGCATTCCTGAGATGGCGTTCAACCTGCTGCCGGTTCCTGGTGCTCTTCATGTCAATGAAGTCAATCACAATCAGGCCCCCCAGGTCACGAAGACGCAGCTGCCGGGCAATCTCATCCGCTGCTTCCAGGTTGGTGATCAGGGCGGTCTCTTCAGGATCCTTGATTTTGGTGAACCGTGCTGAGTTGACATCAATGGCAACCAGGGCTTCCGTTGGATCAATAGAGATACTGGCGCCGGATTTTAAGGAAATTTTTCTCTCATGAATTGACGCTATCTGCTCTTCCAGCTGGTAGCGTGAAAACAGCGGCTCCCGTTCTTCATAGTGCTTGACCTGCCGGTAGTTCTTGGGAATGACCTGCCGAAAAAAATCTCTGACCTTTTTGTACATCTCTTGATTATCCACGATGACTTCTCCGATATCTGAGGTATAGTAGTCACGGATGGCCTGGATAACGGTGCTGCTCTCCTGATAAATAAGAGCGGGTGCCGGGGAGGCTTTGCTTTTTTCCTGGATGGCCTTCCACAGGCGCAGCAAATAGGCCGAGTCCCGCTGCAGGTCTTTTTTATTTTTGCTGAGCCCTGCGGTTCTGACGATAACACCCATGCCGTCGGGCAGACGCAGCTGGTGGGCGATCTCTTTCAGTTTTTTGCGCTCCGCATCATCCTCTATCTTGCGGGAGATGCCGCTCCGGTTAGACCCCGGCGTAAGCACCAGATACCTGCCCGGCAAAGACAGGTAGGTGGTGAGTGATGCTCCCTTGGTATCCTTTTCCTCTTTTACCACCTGCACCAGCACTTCCTGGCCATTGTGCAGCATTCTGCCGGGGGAGATGGAAGCTTTGGACGGAGTATCGCTACTGTAATAATCCGGATGAACCTCATCCAGCGGCAGAAACCCGTGCCGGCTGCTGCCGTAATCCACAAACGCGGCGCGGAAACTTTGCACAATCTTTTGCACCGTCCCTTTATAGATATTGCCCCGCTGTTTCTCGCGGCTGCTGATTTCAATTGCCAGGTCCGAAAGGATGCCGTCTTCAATGATGGCAATGCGGCTCTCCTCCGGATGGGAAACATTGATCAGCAGTTTTTTTTTGCTGACGGATTTGTCACGGCTGTGCGTGAAGGAACTGAAGAGCATGTGCTAACCTTTCATAGTAGGGGTGGTATCAATAATTCGGGTTCCGCCGATAACCGTGCCGCACGGCAACCATACACCGCCGGGTTCAGGCCCAGCCTAAGTCCTGAGTGAGTAAATTCGTCATTGAATTTATGAATCGTAGGACTTAGTCACCATACCGTGCATGCGTCTCGTCATGTTTTCGCAGGCGGAGCAAAACATTCTTGAGCAATGCACCATCACTCACGGTAACTTCAGGCGGATTTATTATCTTTAAGTAGTGCCATTTTATGAATGTTGCTTCAGCATAGGCTTCTGGAAACGGTCCCATGGTCTTGGTAAACGCCGGGCCTTTGGCAAAAAGAACCTCAGGCTCAATGCCGTCTACTGCTATGGCCACATAGGATTCCTCGATGTTTTCTTCAAATAATACCGCAACCATGCGAGGCATACGCAGTCTTTTCCATAATAAAACGCACCAGGATCCTATAGGTATTGCAGATAGATTCCGGCATCATTGGCCTGTATCTCCGCACTTATTTTTGCAGCAGCAGGAGCGGTGAAGGCACGGCAGAGCAGTGTCGCAATAAAGATACCCGACGCATACGCAGTAATGAAGCGCCGCATACGTTTCTTCTCCTCGCATTACCTCGCCTGTTCTTTAAATACCTGGGCGGTAAAAACATAGAGCTCCGCCCCCTCTTTCCACGCCCCGTCAGGAAGACCCGCCTTCTGGCAGACGGCGTTGAGAAAATCAGCCCTGTTCCAGCCCCATTCAAGAGGCACCTGAGGAAGGAGCACCCCCCGGTGCATGCCCTTGGTAATAATAAGGCCATGTTTTCCTATTTCAATTGCCTTGATGGTATCAATCTTTTGGGGGGGTGTCAACACTGAGATTTCTATGTTCACTGCTTGCTCTTCCCCTGACTTTAGGGGAGCAAACCGCTGGTCGCGGGTAGCTGCTTCCACCGTGCAGTCCCGTACTGCTTCACGCAGGGCCTTTGCCCCGTAGATATACCCGATGCAGCCGCGCAGCTCGCCATTGTTTTTATTCTTCAGGGTAACGAAAACACCGCACTCTGTTTGCAGGCTGGCTGGTGCGGGGTACGCTGACAGCGCCGGCACCTGCTGCTTGTTAAGATACAGCCGCAGGGTATCGCGCGCTATCGTCATGAGCACCTGCTGCTCGTTGTTATTGAGGAACTCGGCGGCCAGGGAAAGCGGGCACGAAGAAAACAGTACCAGCACAGAGAGGATTGCGGTGAGGATCGGGGACATGTGCAGCTCCTGTATCTATTCATCGTTTTTAATAATTTTTATTCTAAGATTTTTATTTGTTCAAAGCAAAGAAAAATTTGAAAATAATGGAAAAATAAACTATAATCCGTTCCCAACATCAATGAAACGCGCCATCGGGGATGCAGAATTTTTATATCACAAAAAAATTTCAGCCATCACAAGGCGACGCATGGTGACAGCCTCCGAAAAAAACAGTTTCAAGCTCCCGCAATTTCTTGCCTTTATTTTTATTCTGCTGTTTATTTCCATCTCCCTCACCGGCTATCTCTACTATCGCAGTCAGAAGACCATCATAATAGCAGATAAGAACCGGGAGCTGTTCACGCTTGCGGCCCTGAAAAAATCGGAAATTGCAACCTGGCGTCAACAGCTCCTGGTGGATGGGGAGGCTATTGCCGAAAATATCTACTTCTCCTATCGTGTCCAGGAATGGCTGAAAAATGAAGCGCTGCCGGGACACCGGGGAGAAATTACCTCCTGGATGACGGGCCAACGCAGCCACCCGGATTATACGGATGCTCTTCTGCTTGACGCGCAGGGCACGGTCAGGCTGTCAACCGCTGCCCGGAGTGACCCGATTGACGGGCAATTACAGAAAAGCGCCGTTGCATCCCTGGGCACCCAGAAGCCTGTGCTTTCAGACCTGGTGACGTCAGACAGCAACGGCCATATTTATATTGATCTCTTGATTCCGTTGCTGGCTCTTGACGCCGGCGATTCCCCTGGCGTTGGTATTCTGGTTTTCCGCATTGATCCCCATAAAACCCTCTATCCTCTTATCCAGAACCAGCCCATACGCAGTGCTACCGGAGAAACACTGCTGGTCAGACGCGAGGGCGACACCGTGCTGTTTTTAAACGAGCTGCGCCACAGGAAAAATACCGCCCTGTCCCTGAAAATCCCGCTCAGCAGCAAAGACATGCCCGCAGTTCGTGCCGCGATGGGACAGGAAGGCTTTTTTGCAGGCATAGACTACCGGGGGGTGGCGGTCCTTGCAGCAGTTGCGGCGATACCGGGTTCCCCCTGGTTTCTGGTAGCAAAAATAGATGAAGACGAAGTGCTCGGCCCGTTCCGGAAAGAGGTCTGGTTTATCACCCTGCTGGTGCTGGCACTTATCTCTGTGGCGGGTGTCAGCATTATGCTTTTCTGGCGACAGCAGCAATCAGAGGCTGAGCGCCGGCAGTATGCGCTTGAGCTTGAGCGCCGGAGTATCTCGCAGCAGTATGAATATCTGAAAAAATATGCAAACGACATCATCCTGCTGTTTGACGAGCAGGGAACTATCCTTGAGGCCAATGACCGCGCCCTTTCTGCGTATGGATACAGCCGCGAAGAATTGCTGCAGCTTGATATAAGGCAGCTGCGAGCGCCTGCATCCCGTTCATCTTTTGAGGCAGATATCCGGAAAATAGCTAAACAGGGCGGACTTGTTTTTGAAACCCTCCATCAGCGGAAGGATGGAACAATTTTTCCTGCGGAAATCAGTGCCCGGATAGTCGCGGTTGAGGGGAAAACGCTTTATCAGAGCATCATACGTGATATTACCGACCGGAAACAGGCCGAAGAGGAGATTGCAAGAAAGGATGTGCTGCTGGGGCGGGTCGCAAAGAGTTCCAGCGACTTGCTGTTGGCAGCCGATGTATCCGCTGTTATTCCCGGGGTATTGGAGGGTATTGGCCGCGATGCGGGTGTTGACCGCGTGTATGTTTTTAAAAATCATGCTGATCCGCAGACCGGTGAGCACCTCATGAGTCAGCTCTACGAGTGGTCGCATGAAAGCGTAACAGCGCAGATCGATAATCCCGAGCTGCAAAACCTTTCCTATGCGCATTTCTCCGGCTGGCACGAAACCATGGCCCACGGCGCACCGGTTAAAGGCCTGACCCGGGATTTTCCTGCTCCTATCCGGGCAATTCTTGATCCTGAAGCTATCCTCTCTATCCTGCTGGTGCCTATTATCATCGCCGACACCTTCTGGGGGTTCATCGGTTTTGACGACTGTAAAAAAGAGCGCGCCTGGTCGGACAGCGAAATATCCATCCTCTTGACGCTTGCAGGCAGTATCGGCAGCACCATACAGCGCCATCAGGCGGAACAGGAGCTTATAAGTACCCGGGATTTTCTGGAGAATATTTTCAGCACCACTGCTGACGGAATCATGGTGAGCGATGCCAAAGGCTATGTACTGCGGTTAAACAATGCAATGGGAACCATGCTGGGATTCTCGCCGGATGAGCTGATCGGCAAACACACCGCGGAATTAGGCCCCCAGGATGAAGCCTATCTTGAAATCGCCATGCGGATGATAACTGACCTGCGCGAGCAGGGCTTCATAAAAAGCTTTGAAGCTGCGTGGTTCAGAAAAGACGGCTCTTTGCTGCCCATTGAGCTGAATATCACCCGGTTGAAAGATAGGGACGGCGCGACGCTGGGCTCCGTGTCCGTCATACGGGACATCAGCGAGCGCAAACAAATAGAAAAAGAGCTCCTGAGCACCAGGGATTTTCTGGAGAATATATTCAATTCCAGCGTGGACGGTATTATAATCAGTGATTACCGGGGATATATTACAAGGGCCAATGCAGCCGTTGAAAAAATGCTTGGTTTTGTTCAGGATGAGCTTATCGGCAAACATACTGGAGAGTTGTTACTCCAGGATGAAAAACATATCGAGATGGGCAGCAACATGATGAATCTTTTGTTTGAGAAGGGTTTCGTCAACAACATAGAGAATGAGTGGCTGCGCAAAGACGGCACCGCAGTGCCGCTTGATATCAATATAACCTTGTTGAAAGACGGCGAGGGCGTTCCTATTGGAGCAGCCGCTTTCGTTCGTGAAATCACTGAGCGTAAAAACGCGGAGGAGGAGAAAGCACGGCTGCAGACACAGCTCTATCTATCACAAAAACTGGAGGCGGTGGGCCATCTGGCAGGGGGCATTGCCCATGACTTCAATAACATCCTCACGGCAATTATGGGCTATGGGAGCCTGCTGCAGACAAAACTGAAGGAGGATGACCCGCTGCGAAATCATGTCGACCAGATCCTGACGTCAGCCGAGCGGGCCGCAGCGCTGGTGCGCAGCCTGCTTGCCTACAGCAGGAAACAGATCATCAACCCGCGGCCGGTTAAGATTAATGAAATCGTCATCAATGTGGAAAATATGCTGCACCGCATCATCGGCGAGGATATTAATCTGCAAACCGTGCTCTCAGAGCAGGATACCACGGTGGTGGCAGATGCCGGCCAGATTGAACAGATTCTTACCAACCTTGCCACCAACGCGCGCGACGCAATGCCAGCGGGCGGCGCTTTGACTATTGAAGCCGGCGTAACCGAAATGGATGAGCAGTTCATAAAGGCCTACGGCTACGGAACGCAGGGCATATATGTTCTGCTCACGGTGAGCGATAGCGGCAGCGGCATGGATGAAAAGACCCGGAGTCAGATATTTGAACCGTTCTTTACTACCAAAGAGTTGGGTAAAGGAACGGGCCTCGGGCTTTCAACCGTGTACGGCATTGTCAAGCAGCACAACGGCTTTATTAACTGCTACAGTGAGCCGGGCGCGGGAACAACCTTTAAAATATATCTGCCCCTGGTGAAAACAGCAGCCCCTGCTGTTCAGCCGTCAGCAATTTCCACTCCGCCGGTCCTCAAGGGCGGCAGCGAAACAATACTGCTGGCAGAAGATGATGATGATCTGAGAAAGCTCATCAAACAGGTTCTTGAGGACTTCGGCTATACGGTGCTTGCGGCAGCGGATGGTGACGAAGCGGTGGGACTGTTTATGGAGCACCACGACGCCATCAACCTGCTGCTCCTTGATGTCATAATGCCGAAAAAAAACGGCCGGGAAGTGTATGCCGAGATGCAGAAAATAGAGCCAGCGGTTAAAGCCCTCTTCACTAGCGGCTACACCGCGGACATAATTCATAAACAGGGTCTTCTGGAAAAGGGGCTTGAATTTATTCTGAAGCCCGTCTCACCTACCGAGCTGCTGAAAAAAGTGAGGGAGGTGCTTGATAAGTAGGAATTGGGGGTTCGGGGTTAGTGATTAGGGTTTTACTATTTATTTCCCGAATCCCCAGCCCCTAATCCCCAACATCACTCTGCAACAATATTGGTTATGGTCCTCACCACTCCCGGTATTGCCTGAATGCTCGATATGATCCTGCCCCAGAGAACCTGTATATCCTGGGCACTGGCAAACACGATAATATCATAGGGACCGGTGACAATGTGGGAGGAAGCAACCCCGTCGACCTGCGCGATTGCGGTAGAAACCTCCCGTGATTTCCCCTGGGTAACCTCGACAAAAATATAGGCACTTGTATCCATACGCAACACCTCCTTCTTGTTTTTCCTGCTATTTATTTCTCTCTATTTTAAAAGAAAACCAGAAATCCTGCAATGCCTGAAATTTTATTTTTTCAGCTGCGTTCATGTTTTACCGGTTATACCTACATATTGTTTATCTAAAATAAAGACATACTATATATTGTTTTTTCTTGACAGAAAGGTTTGTTTTTTTGTATATATGGATGCAATCGAATTTTATCGCATATTAATATTTCAATGCGCACGATTAAGTATCAGATAAATAGCTCGCATTTTTAATCGCAGCATACGGTTACTGTTCATAAATTCACCCTAAAAGAGGGGCGATGATGGAGCATAATAAAAAGCCGGGGCGCACACTTCAGGACTATGCCCATCTTTTCCTCTCCAGAAATCAAGACCACGAAAAATCAGCTGCTGTCCCGCAGAAAGCCGCTACTGCTGATATAGATGCGGGGCTGCCCGGCAGCCAGCCAGCGGCAGATGAAACGACTGCTCCCTCCCGTCGTTTTTTTTCCATCAACCCTCCTCAAGAAAAAGATCGCACTGATCAGCCGCTTGAACCGGCTGCTGAAAAATCCCCGAAATTCCCCTGGGCGATTGCCCTGTGCTGTCCTGACCGGCCGCTTGCTAATTCATTTCTCACCTTTAACCTGTGCATCAATGGTGTGCAGAGAGGTCTGCAGGTGCTGGTCATCAATGCCGACCTGAGCTTTCCCAGCATGAATTTTCTGGCCTCGCTGCAGCCCCAGGCTATGAAGAGCATCGCAAGCCAGCCGGAATCAATGCGCGCGCGCAATCCTCATACTCTTCAGGTGTTTACGCTCGATATGGATATAACGGTCCTCAATTCACCCTGGCCGGATGAACAAAACCCTGTCGTAGAGGAGATTTCCGAGGCCGGGCGCAACGCTGATATTATTCTCATTAACACCGCTATCGGGTTCAGCGCCAATGCCAAAGCCCTGTTTAAAGCTGCGGATGAGACTATAATCATTTCCGGCACTGAGCCGGCGCAGCTCATTAATGCCTACAGTACGGTCAAAATGATATATCAGATCGCCGCACCGCAGCCCCGCATCAGTGTCATAATGACCGGACCGGAAGATGCAGCGCTGCGGGGTTTTAATAAACTGCAGGAAGCGGCGCAGCAGTTTCTCAACAGATCACTCAACTCCTATGGTTGTTTCCCCTGGGACGCTGACGTTATTAATTCGATCCTGCGGAAAACCGCGCTAAAGTCTGATGGTACTGCGGCACAGCGCCTGCAGGAGATCAGTGAACGCGTGTTCACGGAAAATACCCGGCAGCAGAAAACGCGTGAGTCTCAGGAACCCGGGTTTACAGAAAAACTGTTCGTTACCAGTGGTCAGGAAATGGGAGTTACCTACGATGCAAGCAGGCAACAGCACTGG
>Ga0209254_10005230_pt1 | contig 11927 bp, 8 predicted proteins | sample FrelakmetDIP11DI_FD_187148 | JGI IMG/M metagenome (GOLD analysis project Ga0209254, IMG submission 187148) | Freshwater lake sediment microbial communities from the University of Notre Dame, USA, for methane emissions studies - DIP11 DI (SPAdes)... | ecosystem: Environmental > Aquatic >... | reverse complement strand
GCGTTTTCCCCGGTCACGACCACTTCGCCGAGGTCATAGGCGGTAAAATCTTCCTCGGCCTGTTTTTCTTGTGACCATGCCGGGAGGGAAAAAGAAACCAATAAACCAAAACTAATTAATAATAATAAAACTTTTACTTTCATGATACTCCTCCTTTTTTTAATCTTCTCTTGCAATTTTTTCCAAATCTTTCCTCTTTTTAAGAGAATGATATTTATCAGTTTAAATATCCTCTTGTCAAGAAAATAATTACCAATAATTACCAATAATATTATTAAATAACTAAAAAATACATTTTTGCTTGATATTAGGGGGAAGTTATCAATAAGGGATCCCTGAAGGTTGGAGTAAAGAAGAAGAGAAGGATAATAATTTTAGTTTTTTCAACTACTTGATGATTATTTTATCCCTGCTGGGACGTGGAGTGGTGTGGAAGGCATTCAGGGTAAGGGTTTTATAATTTTGGGAGAACGTTTGAAGGCAATATAAATGGTGCTAAAATTCGGCCATTACCTTGCCGGTATCTTTTGTATCGTATCCGCCCATTTGGTTTATGCTTTGTTTGAACTCCGGAGACCGGATTACTTCAATCAATGAAACTATAGGCTGAGCAGATAAATTTTCTCTGGGAATCACGAGGTCATATCTCTCGTTATTCAGATGGATAAAGGTGAGATTTAACATCTTGGCGGCTGACAAGATTCCTACGCCAACATCCGCGCTGCCGCTTACTACCGCCATAGCCACCTCAAAATGAGTGTTGACTTCTTGTTCGTACCCATTAACCTGGTTTGGTGCAATACCCATTTTCTTAAGCTCATAATCCAAAAGCACTCTCGTGCCGGATCCTTGTTGCCGGTTAATGATTTTGATTGCCGGCCGTGACAAGTCCTTAATAGAAACAATGTTTAAAGGATTTCCCGGCGTTACCATTAAACCAATATCACGATACACCAAATTGATGACCGTGGTTCTAATCCCCGGGAGATAACGGGAGACATAGGGCACATTGTATTGGGCGGTGTCAGGATCAAAGAGGTGGCAGCCAGCTATGTGGCTGTTCCCCCTGCTCAAGGCAATAAGTCCGGCCAAACTTCCGACATTGGCAAAAGAAAGACTATATTCAGGAAACCGTCTGCTTAATTCATGCGAGAGAAATTCTACCGTAAAATCATTGCTTCCCATGATCACGATATGATCTTTCAGCTCTCTCGGTTTATTTTTGAGGCCGATAGTTTCCTTGGCGCTTTCGACGATCCACTCATCAATTAATCCTCTCGGGAAAGTCCACTTGCCCGTAACCCTGGTTCCCGGTATTTTCTTTTCCTTTAAAAGCTTATAAACAAGCTTTTCATTTATATTGAGATACTCTGCAACCTCCCTGGTATCCATCATTTCTTTGGCCATAACCTAACATACCTCTCTGGACTTAAGATGATTATAAAACCATTGCCTCTTTAAAAAATATGTATAATAGTACCATAAGGAAGCAAAAAAAGCAAAAGCCGGTCAAACGACCGGCTTTTTTTATCCGTAAATTTACTTTTCATAGCTTTTAACTGGTTATAATATCGGCAGATATTTTTCCAATTCGAACTGGCTTATATGAATCCGATACTTATCCCATTCAATTTTCTTATTGGCAATGAACTTCTCAAAAATGTGATCACCGAGCGCTTCGCGCACCAGCGCGCTTTTTTCCGTTTCCGCAATCGCCTCATCTAAGCTTCCGGGCAAAGAGTCAATGCCTTTCTTTGCTCGTTCCTCAGGAGAAAGTTCAAAAATGTCCTCCTCAACCGGTTCGGGCAGCGCATAACCTTCCTGTATACCTTTCAGCCCTGCTGCCAGCATGACTGCAAAAGCCAAATAGGGATTACATGCCGGATCAGGGAAGCGCACTTCAATGCGCGTTGCGTTAGCCTTACCAGGCTTATACATCGGCACCCGAACCAGGGTTGAGCGGTTTCTCCGCGCCCAGGAGATGTAAACCGGCGCTTCGTATCCCGGCACCAACCGTTTGTAGGAATTCACCCATTGCGCGACTACTGAAGATATTTCCCGGGCATGCTTAAGGATACCGGCAATGTATCCCTTTGCTATCTTGGAAAGGTGATACTTATCGCTGGGATCAAAAAATGAGTTTTCTTTTCCTTTGAACAAGGATTGATGCACGTGCATACCGCTGCCGTTCTGGCCGAAGAGCGGCTTGGGCATAAAGGTAGCATACACACCGTTTTTCATAGCTATTTCTTTTACCGTCAAACGAAAGGTCATGGCGGAATCCGCCATGGATAACGCTTCATTGTATCGCATATCAATTTCATGCTGACTAGGGGCAACCTCGTGGTGACTGTATTCAACTTTGACCCCCATGCTCTCGAGCGACAGAACGGTTTCTCGCCGCAGATCACTGGCAGCATCCAAGGGGGTAAGGTCAAAATAACCACCCTGATCCAATACCTGAGGAGCGCCATCAGAGCTTTTAAAGTAAAAGAACTCAAGCTCTGGCCCAACATAAAAAGTGTAGCCAAGATCTGCTGCTTTCTTTAAATTACGCTTGAGCGCCCAACGAGGATCACCAATATAGTGAGTCCCATCAGGGTTAAGCACATCGCAAAACATCCGTGCCACACCCGCACCATCCTGGGGCCGCCACGGTAAAATGGTAAAGGTGTTCGGGTCAGGCTTGGCTACCATATCGCTTTCCTCAATCCGGGCAAAGCCTTCGATTGAAGAACCGTCAAAACCCATCCCTTCCTCAAATGCATCTTCCAACTCCTCAGAAGTGATGGAGAAACTCTTTAACATACCAAGAATGTCGGTAAACCATATTCGGATAAACTTAATCTTTTTATCGTTTACGATTCTCAGCACATCCTCGCGACCTAACTTTTCCATGACCATGACCTCCTTATTTTTTTTTGAGGTTTATAAGACAAAAACGTTACTGACTAATGCTTTTCGCAGTGCACCCGCAATTCAATATTTTTTTCCCTGTGCATTAAAACTCGGCAAATCGTATGCCAAAAAAATACAAATCCTTATCATCTGATAATGCAAAAACTTTTTCATTGATTCCCGGTTTTTACTTTATCGTTTATCTTACTAAATTGTATCTTATTTATCATAAATCCTACAATTTAGCGGGTTTTTTATTCTCGGGCGTTGTCGCATAACTTAAATTTACTTTGGCTCGAAATTGGAAACAACCCCACAGTGCTACAGCTTTAAAAAGTTAAGATTCTGGGGCTATAATTTTCTACTTCATCAGTTCAACCGGTCAGGAAAACTAATTCTCAACCTTAACATCCGCAATATTCTGCCTAAAAATAATAAATTCCCTATCCCCCTCTTTAATCATCACATGCATAATTATGACTACTTTCATTTCCCTTATCATAGCGGACAGGAAATAAAATGTGTGACCTTATCGAAAACCGATCAATCGAGACACCATCTCAATAATGCCCCCTACAAGCAACAGTTTAGGCCCACCTTTCCCCTAAATAATATCATTCAAAAAACTTCTCCCCTTCGTCTTTCAAGGAGTTATGCAGCCATGTCATTACCCGCCCATCATACTCTGCCTACAAATTCCAGCAGTTATGTTTTTTGTGCGCCATCATGAGAATAGTCAAGATGAATAAGGAGGTCCGTGCGACCACGAAGTTCGGTGATCCTCCGCATTCCAAAGCGTTGAAGGATTCCAATCAATTCTTTTCGCCAGGCATTATAAAGGTTGATAATTCGCTGGGTGGCCCATTCTACGTTCATTTTAGCTGCCAATTCAGTATCGGTCGTTGCAATGCCGCGGGGGCAGCCGCGTCCGCTTTCGCAGCGCCCGCACCGTACGCACTCGAGCGCTACCAGCTCAGCCGTCCCGATTACAACGCCGTCGGCACCAAGAGCGATCGATTTTGCTACGTCATGAGCAGTGCGCACTCCACCGCTGGCCATGAGGGTGACTTTCTCTCGCACCCCTTCGGAGGTCAGAAAATCGTGCACTTTGGGTATGGCATATTCGATCGGCATGGCAATATTTTTCTTTGCAATGTCAGGTGCAGCGCCGGTGCCTCCGTAAGCTCCGTCCAGGTGGATAATGTGCGTTCCTGCAGCACAACTTCCCACCGCAACCATATCGACATCCGTGGGAGTTGATACTTTGGTAGATACCAGAACTCTCCGGTTGATGTGTTTGATCCAGTCAATATGTTTCATGTGATCTTCTATAGAATAAACACTGTGAAACGGAAAGGGAGAAAAAAGCGGGATCCCGACCACTGCCTCGCGCATACGTGCTACCGCTGGTGTGTTCTTATCACCCAACAAGTGTCCCCCAAGACCAGGTTTGGCTCCCTGTGCATACTTAAATTCTACAATCGGCACCCGCTGAATCGTTTCTTCCCTGACCCCGAATAAACCGGTAGCAACCTGGGTAATCATATAATCATCGTAAGGCTTCATGCGTTCCATGTACCCACCTTCACCGGTGCAGGAAAAGGTGTTCCATGCGGCAGCACCACGCACCTTTGCCAGTTGTGTTACATTGCTCACTGAACCGAAAGACATACCTCCGCCATACCATGGAACATCGATTCTAATGCGAAGGCGACCGTCATTGCGACGATTGAGTTCAATGCCTATATCAATGTCATCTTCGCTCAGCGCCACCGGAGGTTTATCAGGAAACTTGAATCTGAGACGATCAAAACCCCCGCCGGAATTGCCGCACTGATAGTCAAAACCAAAATCATCTGATGGAATATCACCGGTTGTCGCCATCCTCCAGGTAGCCAAAATCATGTCCGCGGTCCAGCGATAATCTCCAAGTGCTTTCATCATGGGGTTCTCAACCATCCGCAGTGCACCCTGCGGGCATAACGCCACACAATAATGGTCGGTCTTTTCGCAGACCGGACCTTTGCAGAGATGGCTTTGAGCAGCAGCAAAATATTTGTAACCCGGCTTCAGCACATGGACATCATAAGGACAAACGTTTTCGCATTTACCGCACTGTATGCAATCATCATTGCTGCGCCGGATAATGTATTTCGCAATTTCATTACGGTATCGCGACGGAGCTGGCTTGATTTCACGGCTGATTTTAACCTGCGGTACAAAGGTTTTCCGCGTATTCTCCGGTAGGATATTATCAAACTTATTTTCTGGTTCCGAAAAGTTTTCCAAAGGTTTGCTCCTCAAGTTCTTCAAAAAACATTGCCCGCCCCACATCTCCACGAAGACGACGGACTTCACGCATTCCCATTGCGCCCATAACTTCTATCAGCTGCAAATGCCAGGCGGAAGCCAAATTAGTCATCCGGCCAACGCTGTAATCGAATGGAACATGCTCAAGTTTCGCCGGGCACGAAAAACCAGTCTCACAGGATTCACACAGATGGCATTCAAGAGCGATCATAAAGGGCAGGTTGGTAGTCACCAGATCGGCACCGCAGATTATCGCCTTCGCCATATGCTCTGCTAAAGCTATTCCTCCACCAGCCATGATCGTGACTTCATCCCTTTTACCGATTTCTATGAGTGTGGTGTGGATCTGACGGAGCATATCTTTAATGAAACGGGGTTTTTCTGCTCCAATCTCGTTCCCGTTAAGATCAGCAACCACATGGATCACCTCCAGGTCTTCTTCCTGAGCAAGCGCGACAGCCCGCTCTACCCCCTGGGAATCTAATTTAAGCCTTACTGCCACAACAATCTCCGGGTGTATGTCCTTAAGCTTCTTCATCCGCGTGGTCACGCCATCATGGTCTGCTATTTCCACCAGCCTTGTTTTCCTCAGCACTTCCTTGGGCACGCCAGGTGAGTCCGGGCGCAAAAAAAATGCCACGTGAGGCAACTGCCGATCTTCATCAATATTTTCAAGAGGCCATTGGTCAGCGTCAATGATAGTAATTAAATCAGTTCGAGCCGCGGTCTCCACAAAAATAGGCTCAAGCTTTGGTAAATTGTATCCTTTTGGCTTCTTATCAATAATCAATGGTAGAGGCATGGAAAGCAGTGGCGGTGAAACATTGACCAAATTTTTTCCGTCGAAAGATAAGACTGTCGGTTTTCTCCCAAGGTCAACTGATGTGCTGATATATTCGCGGCCGTGGATCCCATCTCGCGTGGGACGAACAATTTCAGACATATCTGTCCACATGGAATCAAAACCCGGACCGGAGAATCTCCCTTTGTACCCAGCCCCTGAAACCGGTACCTTACCGGTCTCCGCCTGCAGCCAGGTTGATAAAATAATATCAGGAGTCCAGTAACTGTTTCCCAGCTGTTCGTATACGGGATTGATGGTGAGGCATAGAAGACCCTTGGTGCAATCTTGCACGCAGGAGAAACAGCCCATGCAATCAAAAAATAGGCTATCCACGTCCTTGAGATGTCTGATGTATTCGGTTTCCTGTCGGTGGCGATCGTAAACACAGGCTTTTTTTACGCAGTTATGACACCGGGCGCAGTCTTCCCGCCAGTCCACAACGCCGTGCTTTCCAATGCGCGGAAGCCGCGGTGGAATCGAAGTGGTATTAATGTGGTATTTTTCTGGCATAGTTTCGAATCGGTTATCTTATATTGGTAATTTTTTGTTCGTGTTATTTTGTTGCGGCCATCAGTTTGGACACGGTAGCTTCTTTCCCACCGGAAAGAATATGTATCCCCCGAAGGCCTTTCATTCCTCTAATTTTTTTAATTACTTCCGTACAAATGGCAAGCCCTTCTTTTTTCTGGGCTTCCTCATTACCTGCTGCTTTCAATCGGGTAATCACCTCGTCTGGAATAGAGAAATCAGTTAAGGTGTCGCGCAAGTTCTCTGCTTCCGCAGCGCTTTCCAACGGTCGCACTCCTGCCAGGATAGCGGCTTTTTCAGTGATACCCTCTCCACGGGCTGCTTCGAGCCACTGCTGAAAGCGCTCGGTATCAAATACTGCCTGGGTCTGGATAAATCGCGCACCCGCCGCTACTTTTTTGGTAACCCGAAGAATATTGAGTTCCAGAGGAGTCAGGTAAGGATTTGCCCCCGCGCCTACAAGCAGGGAAAATGCTCCCTCAATTGTGGTTCCGTCCATCAGGATTCCTTGTTCATTCATTTTCTTTATCGCAGCAATAAGTTGAATCGAATCAATGTCAAAGGCATTGCCGGCTTCATATGAGGTAGTCAGGGTTTGATGATACCCGGACAGGCAGAGCACGTTTCTGATCCCTAAATAGGCTGCCCCCAGGAGGTCGGACTGGAGAGCAATGCGGTTTCGGTCGCGGGTTACAAGCTGATAGACTGGTTCTATATTCGCCCGATACAAAGCAATTGATCCTGCCAGGCTTGACATAACCGGGCCATGCGGGTTGTCAGCCACATTTACTGCTACCGGTCCATTTTTTAGGGAACCTACTGCTTTTTCAATTACCGCGGGCTCCGCGGTAGCGTATGGCAGAAGCTCTGCGGTAACAATAAAAGTTCCCTTCTCTATCGCCTGTGCAAATTTACTGTCCTGTGTCATACTGTCATCTCCCCACCCGGACAAAGCCGGGGGCAAAAAAAACTTTCGAAACGTTTCATTGAGAATTTGAACGAGCCAAGCTACTAATCTTGGCGCGAAAATTGTCTACTTCACGAATAATGTGCTCTGCGTCACCTTCTTCTTGTGGTTTAATAACCTTTATTCTTCCTCTGCCCACCCCGATCTCCTCAAGAAGTGAGTCTACTGCCTCCGCTCTCCGCGCCGCCCGCAGATTCCCCTCAAGGTAACGACAAGCACCCTGTTTGCAGGTTATCACCATCACACCATCTGCACCGGTTTCAAACGCCTTAATCAAATAGAGCAGATCTACCTTTCCGGAGCAAGGCAAACTGATTGCCTTCAATTCTTCTCCTTTTTGTCCAGCACAGTAACGTCGTGCTGTATCAATATCGAGACTATTAGAACAAAAAAACAAATATATCTTTAACGGTCGATTATCCATAACACTCAGATCCTGTGATCTTCCCGGACGATGACACGGGGCCCGCCATGAATGCTCGCATTCCAGTTTTTCGGCGGCTTGATTTGTTTGAGCCGGTCAAGCTGACCAATGCCTTTGAGCCGCCGATAGATAAGTTGCCAGGCGCAGGGACGGTCGGGCATGACCTCACAACGGTCTTCCCGGGAACCACCGCAGGGGCCATTAAGCATATGTTTGGCGCACCGGGTAATCGGACAGATACCGCCGTATTCGTGCAGCACACAGGCTCCGCAGGCAACGCATTTCTCGGTCCAGACCGCTCTCTCTTCGAGAATACCAAGGAAGGCGGTGTTCAATCCGGCATAAACCGGCTTTTCAGGATACCGTTCCGCAATGGCCTGAACGCCGGCACCGCACCCGAGAGAAAGCACCGCATCGTTTCTTTGGATTGTTTCGGCAGCCTTCTCGATGAATACATTGTCGCACTGACGCTCAATGGTAAGTTCCTCAATCTCGAGAGGAGAGCCGGCTAATCGCGAAGCTATTCGTAGTGCCGAAGAAATGATACTCACTTCACGCTCACCACCAGCAAGGCAGACGGTAACACAGGTGCCGCATCCCAGCACTAAAACCTTTTTGTGCTCTTTTAATATCTCAATAAGCTCAGGTATGGTTTTTCTTTCTGCAACGATCATGCGAGGGCCTCCGCTTTATAAATGACGTTTTAAAAATTTCCGTGTAGTACCATCTTCGGATTGTTGCTACACCGGATGTTGAATGTAAGCATAAACCAGCGCTTATGTTTGAACAAAGTCCTTCTGTTCTTTTTTGTTCCCGTTCGTTGATTTTAAGGGGTTCGGGCCAAGCTCGCGAACAGTTTTAATCATGTCGATAATAATATCAACCAAAGGGCGCCCCATGGCGGCAGAAATATTAACCATTCGCAAGCGCTCCTTTTCAATTCCAATTTCAGCCAAAATGTCCCGAGTCTGATTAACCCGGCGTTTCGCCACAAGATTCCCTTCGATAAAATGGCACCCGCCCTCAAGACATCCCGCAACAAGCACACCGTCTGCCCCATTCTCAAAGGCCCTTAAATAATACTCAATCTCCAGCCTGCCCGTACACGGCGTGCGAATAATGCGGATATTTGGTGGATACTGAAACCTCATCGATCCAGCCAGGTCCGCGGAAGCATAGGCACAATAGTGACAAAAAAATCCCACAATCAATGGTTCAAAGGCATGTGCATTCATGATGGATTTCCAACTGCTAACAAGGTATCAAGCATCATACAAAACTGACCGGTCTCAAAATGACTCAGCTGGATTGCGCAAGCCGGGCACTCTGCGGCACAAATACCACACCCCATGCATTTGGCACCAACAATCTCCGCCTTTTGATCCCTGTTTACCAGAGGCGCCCCATAAGGACATACCTTCAGACAAGTCATGCACGAGATACATTTATTCTGGTTGACGTGCGACACCTGAGCCCCTACATCAAGATGCGTCTTTGAAAGCACGGTGGCCGCCCGCGCAGCAGCAGCCCGGGCTTGAGAAATATTTTCGTCAACGAATTTTGGCGAGTGAGCGAGTCCGCACAGAAAAATACCCTCACTGGCAAAATCCACCGGCCGCAGCTTCAAATGAGCTTCCACGTAGAAACCATCGGCGTTAAGAGGCACCTTAAACAGGTTAGAGAGAGCCTTGTTATCTTCGCCCGGTATAACTCCAGTGCTGAGCACGACGTGATCTGCTTCAATCTCAAGAGACTCTGGAAAGTCAGGACTATCAAGGGTGACAACGAGACCATTCGCATCAGAAATTTTCGGGGGGGAGTCCTGATCGTAGCGGATAAAGATAACCCCGGCTTCCCGCGCTTTCTTGTAGTAAGTTTCCCGGAACCCGTACGTCCTCACATCCCGGTAAAGAACAAAGACATGTGCATCAGGATCCTTCTCCTTGATGCTCAGCGCATTCTTAACCGCCATGGAACAGCAAAGCCGGCTGCAATAGGGATGCTCAGGATTGCGGGAACCCACGCACTGGATCATGACCACGTTCCCACCGCCGGTAGAAAAGGTTTGTTCATGGAGCTGCTTTTCTAATTCAACTTGGGTCAGCACCTGTTTTGATTTACCATACAGAAACTCTGAGGTCTCCGCCGGGTTAGCGCCCGTAGCCACGATCACGGCACCGCAAGCAACGTCGATCTTTTCTTCCTTCCGGGAAAGGGTGATCAGAAAATTACCGATGTGTCCGGCAACACGTGCAAGCTCCGTCTCCCGGTAAACGGTTATATCGGGATGATTCTCAACCCGCTGGATGAGAGAAGCGGTAAAAGTGGAGATGTCATCCTTTTCCAGGGTGCTGTATAAGTTGAGAAGATTTCCTCCCAGACGATCAGTGCGCTCAACGAGACTGGTTTTAAAACCTTGGTCCGCTAATGAAAGAGCCGCAGTCATTCCGCTCATGCCTCCTCCGATGACCAAGCCGCTTTGATTAATTTCAAGCGATTCACCCCCCAGCGGAGCAAGAGACTGTGCCCGGGCAATGGACATGCGCACCAGGTCAATTGCTTTGTTCGTGGCCTCCTTCGGATTTAATGGGTGAACCCATGAGCACTGGTCTCGAATGTTGGCAAGCTCGAATAAATAGGGATTGAGCCCTGCTTCGCGTAGTGTTTCCCGAAACAAAGGTTCGTGGGTTCGCGGGGTGCACGAAGCAACAACAATCCGGTTCAGTCGGTATTCACGAATTTTCCCCTTGATTTCTGACAGGCTTGTGTCCGAACAGGTGAACATGCTATCTTTGGCAAAAACAACTCCCGGCTGCGACTTAACACTATCCACTACCTGCATAACATCCACGACTGAAGCAATGTTTAGTCCGCAGTGACACACGAACACCCCAATCCTCGGCTCCTCGTCGGTAATGTCTCGTTCGTCAGGATAGCTTTTCTTGGCAACCAGTGTATTGCGGGAGTCCGCCAGCAGTTCCATGGCCATGGATGCTGCTCCACTTGCCTGGGTAACGGTTTCCGGAATATCCTTGGGCTCCTGGAACGCTCCGGCAACAAAAACCCCGGGCCGTGATGTTGTCAGCGGAAGAAGGCGGTTCGTCGCACAAAAGCCGAAACCGTTAAGCTCTATCCCCAAGCGGGATATTCTTTCCGTGACCGATGTTTTCGGATCAATGCCCGTGGCCAGCACCACAAGATCAAACTCACGTTCTTCAAATTTCCGGTTTTCATGAGCAAATCGCACCCGAAGATTCTTGGTTTCCGGGACCTGCACAATCCGTGACGGCATACTGCGGACAAAATGGATGCTCGTTTCACTTCGGGCACGTTCATAATACTGGTCAAAATCTTTTCCGTGGGCCCGAATATCCATATAAAAAATGCTCGCATCCAGACCTTCTACATGCTCGCGGGCAACCATAGCTTGTTTGATCGTCGCCATGCAGCAAACCGATGAACAGTAGCCATTGCCACACTTACTGTCACGGGAACCCACGCACTGAATAAAAGCAATGCGTTTAGCTTCGCCACCGCCTGCCGGACGCACAATATGCCCTTCAAAGGGGCCCGCAGCAGAAAGCATGCGTTCAAACTGCACATTGGTAATCACGTTACCATAGCGACCAAAGCCAAACTCTCCTTTCTTGGCAGCGGGAAACTCCTCAAAACCAGGGGTAAGGATAACCGAGCCCACCTCAAGTTCGATCATCTGCTCTTCCATGGCATGATTGATCGCGTTTTTCTCACAGGCGGCCATGCACTCCTGGCATTCGGAGCACAAAGCGCAGTTGAGACATCGCTCAGTTTCGGCAAGAGCATCTTCTTCGGAAAAGGTTGCTTCTATCTCAGCAAAGCTGTTGATTCGTTGTTCCACCGGCAGTTCTGGGGCCTGTGCGCGCGGTCTTTTTGCCACCTCTGCTGTTGAGGGAAGAAGTTCCTCTGCAACCGGAGCG
>Ga0209254_10005229_pt1 | contig 11930 bp, 12 predicted proteins | sample FrelakmetDIP11DI_FD_187148 | JGI IMG/M metagenome (GOLD analysis project Ga0209254, IMG submission 187148) | Freshwater lake sediment microbial communities from the University of Notre Dame, USA, for methane emissions studies - DIP11 DI (SPAdes)... | ecosystem: Environmental > Aquatic >... | reverse complement strand
AGATCACTCCGGGGAGATTGCAGAAGTCCTTCTTCACCAGCAGTGGAACAGAGGCTGTTGAGACCGCGGTTCTCATCGCCCAGCTTTATACGAAGAGCAATGAAGTCATTGCCCTTCGGCATTGCTACAGCGGATCGTCCCTTCTTACAATGAATATGACCGGACATCAAAAATGGCGTCTCGGAGGCAGCTCCGTCCCGGGGATCAAGCACGCCCATAATGCCTACTGCTTCAGATGCGCCTTTGGAAAAGAGTATCCCCATTGTGATCTCGAATGTGCGAAGGATGTGAAGGAGTTGATTGAAACAACGACCTCGGGGCGGCCTGCCGCCTTCATTGCGGAACCCATTCAGGGCGTCGGAGGGTTCGTCACTCCGCCAAAGGAGTATTTCAAAGAGGTTGTCTCCATTGTGAAAAGTTACGGAGGGCTCTTCATCTGCGATGAAGTTCAAACAGGCTGGGGAAGAACAGGGGGAAGGATGTTCGGGATAGAACACTGGGGGGTGGAGCCGGATATCATGGTCATGGCAAAAGGGGCGGCCAATGGCTCCCCTGTTGGGATCACCATTGCGACGCCAGAAGTAGCAGATGGCCTTAAAGGTTCTCACCTTTCCACCTTCGGCGGAAATCCGGTGACTGCTACGGCGGTCTTAGCCACCATCGATGCCATTGAGAAGAGAGGGCTGGTTCAGAATGCCGAGCAGATGGGTTATTTCTTAAGAGACCGATTGGAAGGGTTGAAAGAAAAGTTCCAGATCATCGGTGAGGTTCGGGGGATGGGGTTGATTCAGGGGATGGAGATTGTCAAAGAGGAGAAAGAACCGGCTCCGGATCTGGTCAATGAGATCTTTGAAGGGACAAAGAAAGAAGGGCTTCTCATCGGACGGGGCGGCCTATACGGGAATGTCATACGGATCACACCGCCGCTGACGATTGAGAAGGGCGAGATTATTAAGGCGGTTCAGATTCTGGACCGGGTTTTTGAGAAGGTTTCTTCCTTTGGAGCGGTTTGACAATCGGAGGGTATTTGGATAGTATTTCTAAACCATAGGTCACATAGGGGCTAAGGATTTAAGGGTTCAAGTGGAATAATTAAAAATCACTCGAACCCATGACCCCGTAAGCCTTGATATAAAAGGAGGGAGAGATGAAGAGATTTGTATGGTTAAGTTTAACTGTTTTTGCATTTATTCTTGGAGCCTCGATGATTTATGCCCAACCCAAGCCGGTCTCCGGAGGTTCTCTTACCATTGCCCAGGGCGTTGAGCCTCCGGGATTGGATCCAACCACGGCAACCTCTGCCGCCATTCCGAGGGTTGTCTATGGCAATGTGCTTGAAGGTCTGGTCAGGATCGATCGGGATGGAAAGATTATTCCCGCCCTGGCGAGGGAATATAAGATCTCCAAAGATGGAAAGGAATATACCTTCATCCTTAAAAAGGGCGTCAAATTCCACGATGGGAAACCTTTTGATGCAGAGGATGTGAAGTTCACCTTCGGACGGCTGATGGATCCCCAGGTCACCATCGCCAACAGGAGATATTATCAGGACATCGAATCGATCGAGGTCGTGGACCCTCACACCATTAAGTTCAAATTGAAGAGTGTCAACTCGATGTTTCTCTTCAATCTGGCCAGGCCCGACTCCATCATTATCCACAAAGAGGCAGCAGACAAACTGAAGACCGCGCCGGTGGGGACAGGACCTTTTAAACTCGCGGAATGGGTTCGAGGAGACCGCATCGTGCTGGAAAAGTTTGCGGCTTATCACAGGAAAGGTTTTCCATACCTCGACAAAGTCACTTTTAAATTTATAGGCGACCCGAGCGCCCAGATCGCCAACCTCAAGGCCGGGGATGTTGATGTGATCGGTTACGACGTGAGCCCAGAGAATGCGCTCCTTCTTGAGAAGGACCCGAAGTTCAAGGTTTTCAATGGGTATACGACAACAGAGGTTATCTTATCGACCAACAATTCGAGAAAACCTTTTAATGATGTCCGCGTGCGGAGGGCCATGGCCCATGCCATTGACCGATCTGCCCTGATCAAAGGGGCGATGTCAGGTTATGGAATGCCCATCGGAAGCCATATGGATCCGGGCAATCCTAACTATATTGACCTGACCTCCACTTACCCATACAATCCGGAAAAGGCCAAACAACTGCTTGCAGAGGCAGGTTATCCGAACGGGTTTGAAGCGGTGATCAAACTACCGGAGCGTTTTGCCTATGCGAAACGCTCGGGTGAGATCATTACAGATATGCTTTCCAAGGTAGGAATCCAATTAAAGATCGAACTGACAGAATGGGGACAGTGGATTGATCGTGTCTTAAGGAATGCTGACTTCGATCTCACGGTGATCGGTCACTCGGAACCATTCGACATCGATATTTATGCTAATCCGAAATACTACTTCCGTTACGACAACCCGAAATTCCAGGAGACGCTTAAAAAGGCGGAGATGGAGCCGGATCCAAAACTGAGGAGAGAACTCTATGTCGCCCTTCAGAAGATGATTACCGAGGATGCGGTCAACGGGTTCTTATTCGTAATGCCCAGTCTTCCCACAATGAAGAAAGAGGTGATGAACTGGTGGAAGGACTATCCCATGACCGCTCAGGATGTAACGGAGGTGTGGATACAGAAGTAATAATTGCAGATTGCAGATTGCGCCTGCCTGCCGGTAGGCAGGGATTGCGGATTGGAAAAATCAATATCTAAAATCGGAAATCTAAAATGACTCATAGGCCTGAGGTATTCCTTTTAAGACTTCAGGCCTTTTCTTTCAAAGATGATAACTTATTTACTCAAACGGACCCTCATCCTCTTTCTGACGCTCCTGCTTGTCTCGATCGCCATCTTTGCTGTCCTCATGGTTATCCCGGGCGATCCGGCCCAGATCATTTTGGGCATCCACGCCACACCTGAGTCACTCCGGAATTTAAGACATCAAATGGGACTGGATCGTCCTGTGATCATCCAGTATCTTCACTACATGAAAAACCTGGTCCTTGGAGACCTGGGTCGATCCATCACCTATGATGTTTCGATCACTTCGCTCATCATCTCACGGCTTCAGGTAACGATCCCGCTGGCGATCCTTTCATTGATCTTCGCTGTTTCGATCTCCATTCCCATGGGAATCTACTCCTCATTGCATCGGAACCGACCGGGAGATTATGGTGTCATGGTTTTTTCCCAGGTCGGTCTGGCTGTGCCTGCCTTTTGGGCGGGGATTCTCCTGATCCTTCTATTTGCAGTCACGCTTCACTGGTTGCCTGCAGGCGGATTCCATGCCTGGCAAACGGATCCAATCAAGGCGTTGCGCTCCCTTCTCCTGCCTGCCTTTTCACTCGGTTTTGTGAGGGCCGCGGTGCTGACCCGGATGACTCGATCCTCCATGCTTGAAGTCCTTGGTGAAGATTATATCCGGACAGCGAGGAGCAAGGGCCTTCCGAAAAGGATTGTTGTTTACAAACATGCCTTTCGAAATGCGATCATCCCGGTTGTAACGATCGTCGGGCTTCAGGCCGGCGACCTTTTAGCCGGAGCGATCATCATCGAGAATGTCTTCCATCTCCCCGGAGTGGGAAGGCTGGTCTTCGAAGCGATCGGCCAGAGGGACCTTCCGGTAATCCAGGGAGTTATTCTTCTGATCGCCGTGATAATTGTGGTGATCAATTTTGTGATCGATATCGCGTATCGGTATCTCGATCCGAGAATACGATATGAGTGAGGAAAATTAAAAAACCGATGAGCCTTCGTCGTTCCTTTCGAAACATCAACTTTACGATCGGATTTTTCATCACCCTGATCATTCTTCTGACTGCCCTTCTCAGCTTTGTCTTTACTCCCTTTGATCCGAACCGGATGAACCTCTCCGAACGATTTCAGGCTCCCAGTAAACATCACTGGCTGGGAACGGATCAATACGGAAGGGATATCCTCAGCCGGGTGATGAAGGGAGCGGTCAATTCGATCATCGTGGGTCTGGTTGCGGTTTCCATCGGCATGGGATTTGGCATCCTCCTTGGCTCCATTGCGGCCTTTTACAGACGGTGGATGGATGAAGTCATTATGAGGGTCTCGGATGTGCTCTACGGGTTTCCGGCTGTGCTGAGCGCTATTCTCATCACCTCGATTCTGGGGCCCGGGGCGATCAATAGCATGATCGCCATCGGAATCTTCAACATCCCTATCTTTGCGAGGTTGACCCGTGCGACCTCACTCTCCATCTGGGAGAGAGACTATGTGACTTCAGCCAGGGCCATCGGCAGAAGCGATGCGGGGATTATCTGGAAGTATATCCTTCCCAATATCCTCTCCCCCCTCATCGTTCAGGGAACGGTCCAATTTGCTATTGCGATCCTTGCGGAGGCCGGCCTGAGCTATTTAGGACTGGGGACTCAGCCTCCTCATGCGAGCTGGGGAAGGATGCTCAACGAGGCTCAGACCTTTATGGGAACCTCTCCTTACTTAGCCATCTTTCCGGGATGTGCCATCGCTTTGGCTGTTTTGGGATTCAATCTCCTTGGAGATGGATTGAGAGATATGCTCGACCCGAAGCTGTCAAGATGGATTGGGAGATAGGGAGATGGGGAGGTAAGGAGATTTTGTTTTCACCCTATCACCCTATCTCCCCATCACCCCACCATTGATTCATTAGCTCAAGGAGGAGCTTGTGAAAACCGATCAGGTACTCAAAAGCATCAAGCGAGAAGAGTTAATTCAACTCACTCAGGAGCTCATCCGGATTCCGAGCGTCAGGCGTCAAGACCGGGGAGGAGAGGAGAAGGTGGCCCTCTTCGTTGCCCGTCTATTGGAGGAGATGGGGCTCGATGTGGTCGTCGAAGAGGTGGAGCCCGGTTCTCCAAATGTCATCGGAATTCTACAGGGGCAGGGGGAGGGGCCCTGCCTGATGTTCGAGTGCCACACCGATGTAGTCACAGAGGGCGACGGTTCGGAATGGAAATATGACCCCTTTGAGGGGAAGCTGGTGGGGAATCGAATTTACGGAAGAGGAGCCTGCGATACAAAGGGAAATTTAGCAGCGGCGCTAAAAGCCGTCGAAGCGATCTGCCGATCGGGCACCTCTTTTAAGGGTAAGATTCTCCTGGGCATTCTGGCCGATGAGGAAGGGCTGATGAGAGGGGTGAAGCATTTTATCCGCAATGGGTGGGCCAACAATGTGAATGCGGCCATCATATGCGAGCCGGTGGACAACCATCTCTGCATCACACAAAAGGGAGCGCTTCGCGTTGAATTGATCACAACGGGGAAGATGAGCCACGGGGCCATGCCTCTAGCCGGATTCAATCCCATCCCTCCTATGGTATCGATCCTTGAAAAGATGAAACATCTGGAAGAGGAGGAGATCGAAAGGCTTGGAAAGGATGCTTTTCTTGGATACCCCAGCATCACTCCCACCGTGCTCCATGCCCCCATGAAAGGGGAGCCCCAGCTCAATGTCGTCCCCTCTCAGTGCAGGGCATTGCTCGATATACGGACTGTTCCCGGCCAGTCGCATGAGGCATTGAAGAAGCAGTTAGAAGATATTGTCAAAGAGGAGGAGAGATCGATCTGTGAGAGTCTCCAGTCCGGTCCCTCAAGAGAGATCAGAGAGAACCTTGAGAAAGGACTCTCAAAAGGGATCTCGTTTCAAGCCATGCTCAATATATTTGAAGACCGTCCCTGGACAAAGACCTCTCGAGAGGAGCCGATTGTTCAGGCCGTATCAAGGGCCTATCGATCTGTCACCGGAGAAGAACCGATTTACGATGGCGTGCCTGGTGCAACGGATGGCACGTTTCTTACGGCATGGGCAGGTATTCCGATCGTCACCCTGGGCGCGGGAAAGCGGATGATCCCCCACCAGAAGGATGAGTGGGTCTCGGCGGAGGATCTCTGCCTCACCGCCAAGCTCTATGCCGCGAGCGCCCTCGAATTTTTAAAGGGATAGAGTCGGAGGAAAAAATGAAAGTGCCCAAATTTAAAAATTTAAAAGAAGAAAGAAAATTTTGGGATACCCATGATTCAACGGATTATCACGATGACTTCAAGATAACTAAAAATGTGGTTTTTGTTCGGCCTAAGAAAGAAGTTATTTCATTGCGTCTGGAGCCTAAGTTCATAAGAAGGTTAAGAGAGCTTGCTGATAAAGAGGGCCTGCCACCTACCACCTATGCCAGGATGTTAATTATTAAGAGTATTCAGACCCATTCAAAATAAACCCGTCATTCGTCATCCGGAATTCATCTCTGTAACCCTCTTGACTTCTTTGCGCCATTCTCAATGTTTCATGGGTTATATTTTTACGCTCTGCGTTTTGCCCTCTGCTCCACCCTGTTTTTAGTGTTTTGAATTCCGCATTTCGCAATCCGCAATCCGCATTGGAGTGAGCCAACTTTTTGTGGATGATGCCGTCTTTTTGGAATGTCAAAAAGTCAAGCCTGACCCCAACTTTTCTTTCCATGCACAACCCGGTTTTGCTAGAGGAGACCATAAGCCATTGACATAAGAAATGACTTAATAATTAAGTCAGGGTTGGTAAGTGCTCCTCCTTTTTTCCTTTAGGATGCGGAAGGTTTCTCCGGGGAAATTTGGGCTATACAAATCTTTTGAGTGAGGAAGAACATAATTCATCGATGGGATGTGTCAGGATGTCTTTGTTTTTCGTCTTCCCATTTCTTAGGGGCTTCCGAGGCTAAATTGTAACAGGTTTAATATCTTTCGCTTCAAGATCTTTTCTGTCACCATAAACCAGAAACGGAAGTTTTGAGATCTCTATTTCCACAGTTTTTAACATTTCCTGTTTGGTAGGGATATTTATAAATTCCCCCTTTTTATCAAGGGTAAATTCTCCCACGATTAATATCCCCCTTTCTGTTTTGCACAAAACCGGCACCTTCCATATCTCAGTTTTCAAATCAAATCGCGGTGTTCCTGGGGCGGTTAGATGACCGATGTTTTCGTACAAATATCTTTTTATTTTTTCGTAGATTTCCATATCGTTACCCCTTTCAATGAAAATTTTTCCCAGGCAGTGAAAAAAAATTGAACATCTTTTGCTAATTCTATCCCCATGTCAGGATCATGGTAATAAATTAAATTTTGTTCTAATCCAATAATTATCACAAAATGCCCAAAACCCTGTAAACCTCCATAAAGCACAGCGGGGTCTAATAAAGCTATAATTGGTATCCCCCTATTTAATGTTTCTTTAAGGCTCTCCAGGGTAAAATTTTCTACTACCTCTGACAAAAGTCCAAGTTTTTCAACTCCGGAGGCAAGTTCTTCACAAGTATTGCCCAGCCAACTTGTTTCAAAAATATCTTCCAGTTCTTTTTCAGATATTCGAATTCCATTATATTCTAAAACCATTCGAATGCAAGCTGGTCCACAAGTAGTAGACTTTTCCTGCTTAAAATAAGGGACCTCTAACTTCAATTATAACTTCCTCCTTATTTTATTATTTTAACCTATCCCATGCTTCTAAAACCAGGCGGCGGGTGCGGTATTCGCCGTACCCCCACTCTTCTTTCTCTTTCAAGACGCGGAAGGTTTCGCCGGGGAAATCATGTCTATATACACCCTTCGGATCGAGGATATAGCGAATTTCATTACGGGTAAGACCGAAGTCAATTATCAAGTCTGAAGAACATCTTCTTTTGTCTCTCGAAATTAAAATATCAAAAAGCAAGACCTGGCCCCCAATCTCTTTCCGGCGCGGGGCCTCTGACTACGTCCCCTATTTCCGTCATTTTTTTTGGGAATGTCAAAAAGTCAAGCCTGACCCCAAAGCATTATACGTTTGAATGTTGAGACCCTTCTATCTTGCGGTTTTCCATTACCTCCATTTGTCGATGGAGGCTGTAAAGGGGTAAGCCATCTTCCATCCTTGCATCATCTCGTTGGTTTCTCCACCAACCACAATCACTTTCACATATTTACGCGGATAAGCCTGTATGATTGCATCATCCGCTAAGTCCAAGTATTCCTTTGGCCACAGATATTTTTCCCCATACATCTCTTTCCCTTTCAGGATGGGCTCGATGAAGCTTTTGTAATACCTAGAGGCCTTAAACTGCTTCATCGTCAGAGTCGCTTTCTCCCAAAAGCGCTGCTCTGCGTCCTTTTTGCTCTTACACCCTAATGTAACCCAGCGCTTTGCCATAGGAGGAGAAAGCAGAATGACGGCCCCATTGGGCCATTCAAAATTTGCCATCGGCAACGCGATCGCTTCAATAGGGTTTACTTCATCGATATAGTTTCCCACATGGCTCCACCCCCCGCTAAAAATGGTAACCGTACTCTCTTCTTTTTTAAACCCTTGGCTCACATGGAAGGGTTCCCAGGGACTGTTTTCCTCGTTTTCGGGTATACAGAAGGAATAGCAACTCACATTGCCCTGGGTTCCCATAATGTTGACCCCCACCCTACCCCCTCCTAAATTGATAATGAATAATCTTAGTGCACGTCCAATTGCAGCATTGGCCTGGTTACCAGGACCTAATGCAAAGATCCCGGAATTCATGCCAATCTGGTTTCTTATGGGTCCATTGACGACTTGCATAAAAGAGAATGAGTTCGTCGAGCGGACAGAGGACTCATAATCCCAAGAAGCGAAAGCCTCTACTGAAGCCAGGAGAACTGGCATGTATTCTGGTTTGCATCCAGCCATGACTCCATTGATTGCAACCTTCTCAACAGTTACCTCCAGCCTCTCAGGCCACATCGTTTTGGTAACCACTTTGTCAGGTTTTTGGCTGGTCCCTTTAAGCATTTCAGCAACTTTTTCCTCCGTAGGAATGATGATAGGAAGGCCATCAGTCCACTCGCGGTCATGAAAGTATTTCAGAATATGGTCAGAGGTCCCCTCTACAGCAATCTTTGGGGGTTTCGCTGGTGAATAGGAGCCTGTCTTCTTCTCGGTTTCTGTTAAGGGTGATAAGAGAGCATTGACCACTTTATCCATGATCTCCTTCATCTGTCTATCCGGTATTTTATCTGGTGGATAGGGCACAGTGACGGTCCGTATTGGCATCCCAATTTTCTCATAGGTCAACTGGGCACTATCAAGAAGCGTTTCATAAATGATAACCGCTCCCGGAACCCCCATCTTCTCAAGTTTTCCGGACCATGTGACAGTCCACATCGTGGTGGAGTTCGATGCTGCCGCAAAATAGATAAAAGCATTTGCATTCTTCTTACAGTCATCCCACAGCTCCCTATCATCACTCATATAAGGAGTCGTTCTAGGTTTTAAAATGGCTTTAGCATTGTATTTTGAAAGTGCCTCTTGTATCTTCGGAAATAGGCTGTCAACCAATTCTTTACCTAAAGGGGTCGTTATAATATACACTACTTTCCTATCCAAGCTGGGTAATCGTGGTGAAAGAGGGCTAAGTTTGACTTCGGGACGATAAGCGCAAGGATTGAGTGCTTTGTAGTTCGCTTGGGCAGTGGCCACCCGGGAATAAATCAATGAAAACATGAGAATTAGCGTAACCATTAGATGAATCGACAGTCTCCTCTTCATAAAGTCCTCCTTATAATCCTGGATTTCCTAAAAATGACATCTCATATTTATGCGCCCTGATGCTCTTATCTTAAGATTGCGCATTCGGCAATTTCCATTCTGCATTCCGCATTTGAAAGGGTCAACTTTTTTATGGATGAGACCAAGACTTTTCCCTAAGCCATCAATACGATATTACGATTGCCTGACCCCAGATCTTAATGGAATTTTACGACTCTTCTCACGAGAGGTCATGCCAAGAAAATAGACCTGGCCCCCAGCCTTTTTAAGCCCAGTGCCCTCTTGTTCTGTATCAAACAAAGTGTATAATGTAGCTTTGACCCCCAAGTCTTCCACTCGAAGTTTTTCGAGGCGAATGTCACCAGGAAAAACTCGCCCCTTAGATATTCCAACGTCCCGCAGGAAGCGCGGTTAATCGACATGTGTTACGGATTCAAACGCTTTCTCAAATAATTTAGAAAAAGATTTTATTTTTGTCTTTGAGGGATCAATCTTATACTCCGCCTGCTTCCATTGATCACTATATTTATCCATCTTAATCCCCTTTGGTTTATATCGCTCTGCAACAGCTTTTGGCACCTTAAAGAAAAAAGCAAATGTTTTTGAGCCCACCCAGTGAATACCAAATGCGTTAAAGAAACCATGCTTGAACCCGCAATACCCTTGGTTAAATTTCATTTCGAGTGGCCATCCTTTTCTCTTAACTAGTTTTCTTGTTTCCTCTGCAAACTTTAGGAAGGCCGTGACGCTATTCTTGTTTCGATATTTTTTGTCGGTCGATTTCCCGGCTCGCTTCGTCGTAACTGTGCCAGGCTTCGTCGCGCTTTGTTTCGAGCTTTCGTAACTCCTTTTGGCGTTCCAGCTTTTCCGGCAGGTTAGGTGCCAGGCGTGCGGCCTTTTTGGTCTCCTTGATTTCCTGGTCCAGTTCCTCCAATTCTGCCTTGAGACCCGCTCGCCGATCTTCTGCCCAGCGGTCGAGCTTGTCCATCTCTGTATCAAACCAGTGGCCATTTTTAGCGGCAAGCGCGTCGAGAAGTCCCTGCCTACGCCCGGCGGCGGCCTCTTCGAGCACTGTTTTAACGGTGTCGGGAAGATCGGTGCCGCTCTGTTCCTTGCCGGGCAGATCAAACAAACGGCGGCACTGGACTTCATCCAACCCTTCGCCAGTGTCAGTTAATCCCGCGAAGATAAGGTGATCTTCCGATTCTAAGGCGCTAACGCTGAAACGGGAGCAGCAAAGCCATCCATTTTGATTCACCAGCGGCTCAAGAATGGCAATGTTTTTTTTGCTGCCGGAATAGTCAAAGACCACTTCTCCGGGTTTAACTGCCAACGCCATACCCTTTTCCAGCAGTCGGCGGGCAAGAGGGTGACCCACCCGGTAGGTATTGGCATCCTCCACGTTCTTACCCATACGGTAAGGGCCGGGATGAATTGTCTCTCCCGGGAAGGGATTTTGCTCCAGCATGAAGCTATAATTCCCATCCTCAAACCGCGCATAGGGCGCCAGTAGATACCGAGTCAAGAGCCAGAGCCGTTCATTGAAGCGGTCGAGAAAATCACGACTCTGAATGCGTACCTTCTCCACTACTTCCTGGTCGAAATTATCGAGGAGCTTTTCGCGGGCGTCGCGCTGGCCCTCTGCGATTTTGATCTCCAGTTCCTGTTGGAGTTGGTCGAACTCGAACTGGATCTGCTCCGATGTACGGCACTTCTGGTAAATCGTGGCAATCCGCTTTTCGAAGTCGACCCCGGACTCCATTGCGCCCAGTACCTCGTCACTGGCACCGAATACGCCGCTAAATGGGAGACAGGTCCGGGGTAGAGTAGAGAGCTGGCGTAGTGGCTAAGGCTCTATCTCCAGCTCCCCCTCGTCAAACCGTACGTTCAGTTTTCCCGAATACGGCTTTCCGATCATCTTCTTCCAGAGGCTTTCGTAGTCTGGGTCCATGGGGCAGTGGTCGGAATCTTGTAAAGATGCAGATTTGCGTAAAGGTATTGAGTTGGATACTGGCGATAGCCTCTGTTTTTCTTCGCCTGCTTACGTCTCAGGTAGATGCGTACTCTCTCCTCCAGAAACCGTTTGGTAGTGGACAGGTTTCGGCTACAGTTCCCATAGTAAAAGTAACCGACCCATCCCCTTACTGCTTCATTCAATTTCTGGATGATTACCTCTTTAGGTAATCTAAGAGTTCTCCGACAGGTTAAGGCCTTTATCTCCGCCTGGATTTGCGCCATGGCTTTCTTTGAGGGCCTGATCAAAGGAAACTTCTTCCCTGTCCTGGGACTTTTAGCCATTTCCACAGTGAACCCAAGGAAGTCAAACCGCTCCTTCCAGGTGTTCACCACTCTCGTCTTTTCTTGATTTAGGCGTAACCCCAGTTTTTCCAAT
>Ga0209254_10005228_pt1 | contig 11931 bp, 11 predicted proteins | sample FrelakmetDIP11DI_FD_187148 | JGI IMG/M metagenome (GOLD analysis project Ga0209254, IMG submission 187148) | Freshwater lake sediment microbial communities from the University of Notre Dame, USA, for methane emissions studies - DIP11 DI (SPAdes)... | ecosystem: Environmental > Aquatic >... | reverse complement strand
GAGGGCCTGACGCCCTGGGTGAGCGACCGCGACGCGGTCAGCGAGGTACTCGACATGTGCACCGGTTCGGGCTGCCTCGCGATCATGGCGTCCGACGTCTTTCCGCGCGCGTCGATCGATGCCGCGGACATTTCCGCCGATGCGCTGCAGGTCGCGCGCCGCAATGTAGCGGACTACCAGCTCGAGAAGCGCGTCAACCTCGTGAAGTCGGATCTGTTCGCCGCACTGGGGACCAAGCGCTACGACGTCATCCTGTGCAATCCGCCGTATGTCACCGACAGCGCGATGGCCAAGCTGCCGGCGGAGTACCAGCACGAGCCGCAGGTGGCGCTGGCCGGCGGCCGCGACGGCATGAATTTCGTCAAGACGCTGGTGCGCCAGGCACGTGGCCACCTGAAGCGCGGCGGTCTGCTGATCGTCGAGGTCGGCGACGGACGTGCCGCGGCGGAAAAAGTGTTCAACGATCTTCCGCTTACCTGGCTCACGACCAGCGCTGGCGACGACATGGTGTTCCTGGCGCGACAGGAAGAACTGCCCTAGCCGCTCCACCGATTCACCATCAACCCCGCTGGCGGCTGACCGGCTGAAGCACATCGGATTCCGACTGCATGCTGCGGCTCATTGACATTGCACTCGCGCGCGGCGCCCGCACGCTGTACCGCGGAGTGTCACTGATCGCGCGTCCCGGCGAGCGCATCGGCCTGGTCGGCGCCAATGGCTGTGGCAAGTCAACCCTGTTCGCGGCGATCCTGGGTGAACTCGGCGTCGAGGCCGGCACGCTGGAGACCCCGGCACAGGCGCGCATCGCGCACGTGGCGCAGGATATCGAGGCCGGCACCGAGCGCGCCCTCGACTATGTCGTGGCCGGTCATGCGCCGCTCGCGGCGGCACGCGCCGAACTGGCGGCCGCCGAAGCGAGTCACGACGAGATGCGGCTGGCACTGGCGCACGCGACCCTCGCGGAACTCAACGAGGGTGCGATCCTGGCCGAAGCGCAGGCGGTGATGCACGGCCTCGGCTTCGCGACGGCGGATGGCGAGCGACCGGTGTCCGCATTCTCGGGCGGCTGGCGCAATCGCCTGGCACTGGCGCGCGCGCTGCTGCGCCCGGCGGACCTGCTGTTGCTCGACGAGCCGACCAACCACCTGGATCTTGACTCGGTGGTCTGGCTCGAGTCCTGGCTGCGGCGGCAGCCGGCCACGGTGCTGGTGATCTCTCATGATCGCGAGTTCCTCGATCGCATTGCGGAGACGATCTGGCACGTCGACCAGGGCACGATCCGGCGCTATGCCGGTGACTTCACGGCCTTCGAGCTGGCCTGGCTCGAGCAACAGAAACAGCAGGACTCTGCCGCGAAGACGTACGCGCGCACCGCGGCGCATCTGCAGAGCTTCGTCGATCGGTTTCGCGCCAAAGCCACCAAGGCCCGTCAGGCGCAGAGCCGGCTGAAGATGCTCGAGCGCCTGACCGTCATCGAACCGGCGCGCGCGCGGCGTGAATGGCGGTTCGAGTTTCCCGAGCCGGTGCGCGTACCGGAGCGGCTGCTCGATGCGGAGGACATGGCCCTTGGATACGGTGAGCGCACTGTGCTCGCCCATGTCACGCTGACGGTGCGGGCCGGCGATCGCATCGGCATCCTCGGCGTCAACGGCGCAGGCAAGTCGACCCTCGTCAAGGCGATCGCCCGCGAACTGGCGCCACTCACCGGGGAGCTGCGGCGCGGTCAGGGGCTGGCCATCGGCTACTTCGCCCAACACCAGCTCGACCAGCTGCGGCTCGACGAAACACCACTGGCGCACCTGCGCCGACTCGCCCCCGACGCGCGTGAGCAGGAATTGCGCGACTTCCTCGGCAACTACCGCTTCCCTGGCGAGATGGCCACTTCGCCGCTCGGTCCGATGTCCGGCGGCGAGAAGGCGCGCTGCGCACTCGCGCTGATCGCCTGGCAACGACCCAATCTGCTGGTGCTGGACGAGCCGACGAATCATCTCGACATGGAAACCCGCGAGGCGCTGACGATGGCACTGTCGTCGTACGAGGGCGCGCTGCTGCTCGTCTCGCACGACCGCCACCTGCTGCGCGCGACCTGCGACCAGCTCTGGCTGGTGCACGACGGACGCGTCGCGCCGTTCGACGGGGACCTCGACGACTACGCGGCATTGGTGCTCGCGAGCCGGCGCGACCGCAATGACACGGGCGCTGGCGACGCGTCGAACCGGCGCGCACAGCGACAGCAGGAGGCGGCGGCCCGCCAGCGCCTAGCCGACTCGCGACGCCCATTGCAGTCGAAGCTGAAGCGCCTGGAACAGGAACTGGCTCGAGTTTCAGACGAACTGCGCGAGCTCGACGCGCGGCTTGCCGATCCCGAGTTCTATCACGCGGGGCATGCCAACGAGGTCGCGGTGACGTTGAAGCGTCGCGGCGAACTCGCCGGCCGCGTGGACGAGCTGGAGGCCAGCTGGATCGCCGTGACCACGCAACTCGAGGCGATCGCATGACGACCGATGCCCCGCTCGCCGGGCTGCGCATCCTCGACTTGACGCGGCTGCTGCCCGGCCCGGCCGCAACGCTGCATCTCGCCGACTTCGGCGCCGATGTCATCAAGGTCGAGGACACCGGCGCCGGTGACTACATGCGCGACTTTGCGCCGCATATCCCGAATGGCGCCGGGGAGCGGGTCAATCCGGCGTTTGAAGCCACGAACCGCGGCAAGCGCTCGCTGGCGATCGATCTCAAGCATCCGCGCGGACGTGAACTGCTGCTGGATCTGTGCGGGTCCGCTGCCGCGCTGATCGAAAGCTTCCGGCCCGGCGTGCTGGCGCGCCTGGGGCTGGGGTGGGACGTGCTGCACGCGCGCCATCCACGCCTGGTGCTGTGCTCGATCTCGGGTTACGGCCAGACCGGTCCCTGGTCGCAGCGCGCGGGCCATGACATCAACTACATCGCCACAGCCGGCGTGCTCGACCAGATCCGCGTCAACGGACAGCCGGCGATTCCCAATCTGCAGCTCGGCGACCTGCTCGGCGGGGCACTGGCGGCCCTCTCGTCGCTGCTGATCGCGCTGCTGGCCGCGCAACGCACGGGCCAGGGCCGCTGGATCGACGTAGCGATGAGCGAGGCGCTGCTCGTGCATCACTATTTCCCGCACGCCGAACTCGATGCCGGTCATACCCCGGTCGCGGGCGCCACGTTGCTGACGGGCGGCGCGGCCTGCTATCGCACTTACGAGACCGCCGACGGCCGCCATCTTGCCGTCGGTGCTCTGGAACTCAAGTTCTGGGAGACCTTCTGCGACGCGGCCGGCTTGACGGAACTGCACTCCCGACACTGGGCGCATGGCGAAGTGCCCGGCTCAGCGGCTGCGCTGCAGACGATCGAACGCGTCGCCGACCGTATTCGCAGCCGCAGTTTAGCCGAGTGGACCGAGGTGTTCGCTGCAGTCGACGCCTGCGTCACTGCGGTGCTGACACCTGCAGAAGCGCTCGCGCATCCGCAGGCGGTCGCCCGCGGTGTCGTGCACCATAGCGGGCGCATCACCGAGGTGGGGCCGCTGGCGCGGATGTCGGGCCATACACTGCAGACGACAACGGCGCCGCGTGCGGGCCAGCACACGCGCGCACTGCTCGCCGAACTCGGCATTGCAACGAACGAGATCGAGCGCCTGCTCAACGACGGCGTCGTCAGGGAGCCGGAATGATCGAACGACGGCGCCTGCTGTTGATGCGCCACGGTGCGGTCGACTATTTCGATGCTGACGGGCGACCCTACCCGCCCGACGCCGTACCGCTGACCCCGGTCGGCATCGAGCAGGCGCGCGCGATGGGTGCCGCCCTCGCGGCGGCGGGCGTGCGGATAGATCGCGCAATCACCAGCGGTCTGGTGCGCACGCGCCAGACTGCCGCCCATGTTCTCGAGGCCTCCGGCCTGTCGCCATCCATCGAGCACTGGTCGGAACTGCAGGAAATCCGCGCTGGCCACCTCCCGAGCATCCCGGACGCCGAGTTGCGCGCCGCCTTCATCGGTGCTTTCGAAGGTCCGGTGGCGCGCGAGACCCGTTTTCTCCACGGCGAAACCATCGGCGAACTGCTCGATCGCACACTGCCCGCGCTGCAGCGCCTGCTCGCCGCGCAAGACTGGGACACCGCCCTGATGGTCCTGCACGGCGGGGTCAACCGCGGCCTGCTGTCGTGGTTCCTGACCGGCCAGGCGGTATTCCTCGGCGGACTCGCCCAGGACACCGGTTGCCTGAATATCATTGATGTCGGCACCGGCCCGGCCACCAGCGTCGTGCGCGTGATCAACTTCTGCCCGATCGACACCCTTCAGACCACGACGCGCCTGTCGACCATGGAGCACCTGCTCCAGAAGTACCTGAAGCTGCGCGAACGGCGCACCGACCTCGGAGATCCAGGATGAGCCAGCTCGGCGAAGTGACCGGACGCCATGCCTTCGATACGGAGCGCCTGCGGGAGCACCTCGAACGCCACTTGCCCGAATTCCGCGGGCCCCTGGACGTGCAGCAGTTCCAGGGCGGTCAGTCGAACCCGACCTACCTGCTGACGACGTCGAACGCGAAGTACGTGCTGCGCAGCAAGCCGGGTCCGGCCGCGAAGCTGCTGCCGTCGGCGCATGCGATCGAACGCGAGTTTCACGTCATGCGCGCCCTCGCCGCGCACGGCATACCGGTGCCGTGGACACTGCTGCTCGTCACCGACGAGAGCGTGATCGGCCGCGCGTTCTACGTGATGGAGCATGTCGACGGTCGCATCTTCTGGGACCAGTCACTGCCCGGCGCCTCGAGCATTGAGCGGTCGGCCATCTATGACGAGATGAACCGTGTGATTGCGCGGCTGCACACGGTGGACATCGAGCGCGCGGGCCTGTCGGACTACGGCAAGGCCGGAAACTACTTCGAGCGGCAGATCGGACGCTGGAGCAAGCAGTACCGCGCTTCGGAAACCGAGACCGTGGAGGCGATGAACCGGCTGATCGACTGGCTGCCGGCGCACATCCCGCCGGGCGACGAGACGACCGTCGTGCACGGAGACTACCGGATGGACAACCTGATCTTCCATCCAAGCGAGCCGCGCATCATCGCGATCCTCGACTGGGAGCTGTCCACGCTCGGTCACCCGCTGGCGGACTTTTCCTATCACTGCATGAGCTGGCATATCCCGCCCGGCGCGTTCCGCGGCATTGCGGGGCTGGACCACGCGGCGCTCGGCATTCCGTCCGAGACCGATTACATCCGGCGCTATGCCGAGCGCACCGGCCGCGGCGCGATCGAACACTGGAATTTCTACCTTGCCTACAACCTGTTCCGCATAGCCGCGATCCTGCAAGGCGTGTACAAACGGGCCACCGAGGGGCTCGCTTCGTCCAACAACGCAATGCAGGCGGGCCGCAACGCACAGGCGCTGGCCGAAATCGGCTGGCGTTACGCCGAACGCTCCTGACAGCGAAATTCACTGCACCATGGCTCTCCTCGACAGCCGCCTGACTCCCAGCGCGATCGTCCGGCACCTCGACCAGTACGTCGTCGGCCAGGAGGACGCAAAGCGCATCCTCGCGGTCGCCGTATACGCGCACTACAAGAAGATCGCCCGATCGCAGGCCGACGGCCTCGAGATCACGAAGAGCAACGTGCTGCTGGTCGGGCCCACCGGGACCGGCAAGACACTCGTGTGCGAGTCGCTCGCGCGGCTGCTGAAGGTGCCGTTCGTCACGGCCGACGCAACCTCGCTGGCGCAGTCCCGCTACGTGAACGATGAGATCGAGGCGATCCTCGAGCGGCTGCACGACAAGGCCGAAGGCGATGTCTCGCGCACCCAGCAGGGCATCGTCTTCATCGATGAAATCGACAAGCTGCGCTCGGCAGCGGACGCGGCGCGCGGCCAGTCGGGCGAAAGCGTGCAGCACGCGCTGCTGAAGATCATGGAGGGTGCGCCGGTCCGGCTGCGCAGCGGCCAGTATCTCGACACGACCAACGTGCTATTCATCTGCGGCGGCGCCTTCGTCGGGCTCGACGTGATCATGTCGCAGAGCCATGGCTTCGGCTTCGTCGCGACCTCGGACGATGACAACCAGCGCATCCTCACGCGCCTCAACGCGCGCGTGAAGCCAACCGACCTGGTCGAATTCGGCCTGATTCCCGAGTTCACGGGGCGGCTTGCGATCGTCGCCCGGTTTCAGGACCTGACACGCGACATGCTGGTGCGCATCATGACGGAGCCCCGCAACTGCATCTACCGGCAGTTCCAGGCCATCCTCAAGGCCGAGGGCGTCGAGCTCGTCGTGGCGCCGCGCGCGTTCGAGGAGATCGCCGACCTCGCGATCGAGTACAAGTCCGGCGCGCGCAGCCTGCGCGGACTGTTCGAGGAACTGATCACGCCGGTGCTTTACGCGATTCCCGATCACCCCGAAGTCAAGCGCGTCGAACTGAGCTCGCTGTTCGTCGAACCGCGCTACTTCCGCGCTCCGCCCGCGCACTGAACCGGCCCGCGGAGCCGCAGTGCCGTCGCTCGCTGCTGCGCGTCGCGTCGTCTTCGGGCTGGCGCTCGCCAGCTTCGTGCTGTCGTTCTTCCATCGGACCGCGCCTGCGGCGATTGCCGGCGAGCTGACCCGCGCTTTCGATATCAGCAGCACGGTGCTGGGTACGCTAGCCGCGACGTACTTCTATGTCTACACCGTGCTGCAGATCCCGGTGGGCGTGCTGGCCGACACACTCGGCCCACGCAGGATCCTGACGGCCGGATCGGCAATTGCCGCTGCGGGCTCGCTGCTCTTCGCACTGGCGCCCGTCTGGGAGGTTGCCGCCGTCGGTCGCACGCTGGTGGGCATCGGCGTATCGGTGGCATTCATCTCGATCCTGAAGCTCTCGGCCGTCTGGTTCACGCCGCAGCGCTTCGCGACCCTCGCCGGTGTGACGATGTTTGCCGGCAATCTCGGTGCTGTCGTTGCCGGCGCGCCGCTCGCCTGGATCGTCACGTTGACTTCCTGGCGTGCGGTGTTCGTGGCACTGGCGGTCCTGTCCGGCCTGCTGGCGGTGGCGACCTGGCTGCGCGTGCGGGACCGGCCCGAGGAACTGGGGTTCGCGCCCGTGAACGCCGCGGCGCCCGCCGTGGGCGAGGTGCCCTGGCTCACGGCGGTCATGCGCGTCCTCGCCAATCCGGCCACGTGGCCGCCATTCATCGTGAATTTCGGTGTTGGCGGCAGCTTCCTTGCCTTTGCGGGCCTCTGGGCAGTGCCCTATCTGCAGCAGGTGCACGGCATGCCGCGTGTCCTGGCCGCGCAGCATTCAAGTCTGCTGCTGCTCGGTGTCGCCTTCGGATCGATGGCCATCGGCGTGATCTCCGATCGCCTCGGCAGCCGGCTCGGCGTCATGCGAGCCGCGGTCGTGTTGTACACGGTGTCATGGCTGCCGTGGATACTGCACGTGCAATGGCCCGTGTGGGCCTCACTGGCGTGGTTCCTGCTGATGGGCCTTTTAATACCGGGATTTACGCTGTCGTGGACCATTGCCAAGGAGGCCAACCCGCCGCAGTACTCCGGCATCGCCACCTCGGTCGTGAACACCGGCATCTTTCTCGGCGCCGGCATCCTGCAGCCCCTGGTGGGATGGGTGCTGGATCTCGGCAAGGCCGCCGGCGACACCGCAGCCGCCTGGGACCGCGCGCTCTTCGTGCTCGCGGGTGCGGCACTTCTCGCGCTGCTTGCGACTCTGGTGCCGGCGCGCTCGGCCGCTCGCCGTTGAGGCAGCGAGCGTCGTCAAGCGCAACTTAGGTTTTGGCGGATCGGGACCGCACCAGCCCGGCCAGGTAGCCGGCAGCGCGCGCCGGTTGCAAGAGCAGGCTGTAGCCGAACATGTAGACCAGCAGGCCACCGACGTTGCGGCGGATCCTGAGCCCGTGGTCATGAAACATCGAGCGCATCACGAAGAAGATCGCCAGGTTCAGCAGCAGCACGGCAGGCAGCAGTGTCAGCACCATCGGTCCCATCAACAGGTGGCTGCTGTAGATGACCGAGAGAATGACGCCCGGGACAAAACCCAGCGTGAATGCCAGGTCGGTCCACGGGAACAGCAGGTGCCAGATGACGAACAGCATCGAACGGCGCTGCTTGAGCAGCGGGACCGGAAGCTCGCGCAGCGCCCGCAGCGTCACGCGGGCATGGCGCATGCGCTGCCGGGCGAACGACTTCACGTCGGCCGGTACGATGACGAAGCAGCAGGCGTCTTCCGCGAAACCCACGCGCCAGCCGCGCTGCAACAGGTCCCACGTGAGCAACACGTCCTCGGCCACGTCGGCGCGCCAGCCACCCACTTCCTTCAGCGCCTCGCGATCGTAGATCGTGAAAGCCGCTTCGGCGACGACGGTGCCCTGGTACTGCGACTGCATCCGCTTCATCGCGGCCAGGCCATGGAAGTAGTCCCATTCCTGGGCGCGCGTCAGCCAGTTCTGGCGCGAGTTCCGCACCAGCACGCAGCCAGAGATTGCACGCACGTCGCTCTCGGCGGCGACGTAGCGCTCAACCATGCTCCATAGCGCATCGCCGAACAGGATGGCGTCGGCGTCCAGCGTCACAATGAGGTCATGCTGTGCTGATTCGAGGGCGCGGTTCAGCGCAGCGGCCTTGCCGCGATTGCGGCTCTGGCGCAGCACCTTGATCCAGCGGTAGCCCATGTCGCGCACGATCTGCGCAGTGCGATCGCTCGACGCATCGTCGATCAGGATCACCTCGAATGGTCCCGGGTACTCCTGCCGGCGGATGCTCTCGATCGTCTGCGCGATCGACTGCGCCTGATCCCGGACGTACATCAGCACCGACAGTGCCGGGTAACGCGCCAGGGCCCGCCGCGGGGGGCGGCGGTCCAGCAGGAGGCTGGCCACGACGAACATGTTCATTGCGCTGGGCACCAGCGCCAGACCACCAATGAAGAAGATCGCGGCGATCAGCCCGACCGCATCGGCTAGTGCGTTGAACCAGAATGACGACGCCCAGACGGTGAAGGCAAACCACAGCACGGTCACGGTGCTCACGATGATCAGCTGCCGCCGCTGCGACGGCTCGGCATTGCGCAGTCGCGGCAGATTGATCAGCGGCGCCCGCGTGCTGGCGGCGGGGACATCGGCCTCCGGCGAGGGAGCCTTGGAAGTTCTGCGGGCAGGACTGTTCATCCCGGGTTTCTACCGGTGCCGTGCAAGTGCGCACGGAACGAAAAGCGGCACGGAACGCGACGACTCCTGCGCGATGGACTACAGGTTTCCGCTCTCTTTCTCGCCATCTGTGGCACTCGGCTGGTCATCGAGGCTTTGTCCGCTCGGCCGTCTGGCGGACTTCAAACTCCCGCTTGGCCTTGATGTACTCGTTGACGCACTCCACGGTCGCGCTGGCCGCTGCATCCCGGCAGGTTGCCGATGGTTTGTAGAACCGCTTCCAGGCCTCCTCGGCATCGACCGCGGCGCTGTGCGCCTCGTCCACGGCAGCGCGCCGGCTTGCCAGTTCCTCGCGTTCGGCCCTTGCCTTGGCCTCGGTGGCACCATCCGCCAGCATCGCGCGACGAGCCTTTTCTGCCGCCGCCTTCTCCATCTCCAACCGCTCCAGTTCCGCAGCCGCCTTTGCCTTGCGCTCAGCCGCGGCCTTCCGGGCCGCAGCTTCCTCGGCGGCCGCCTTTCGGGCCGCCGTTTGCTGGGCAAGCTGCGACGCTTGCATGGAGGCGGCATGGCTCGGCGAACTGAACGCGAAGGCCTGTCCCGCCTCAAGCCAGTGGAGAAATGCACCGGCAGTGATCAGGACGGCCCCACTGCCGATGCACATCATGGGACTAATGCGTTGCAACGGATTGAATTTCTGGGCGGAGCCCTCTTTTGCGGCCATCTTCAACGAACCGGAGATGCGGGTCATACGGTCATTAACGGCACGCCGCCGCTCGATTGCAGCGGCGGAACCCCCCAATTGATGCTCATCAGCACGCGAATTCGGAATTGGCTGGCGTAGCGTCCGCAACTTCACGGAACGGATGCCCTCCAGCCGTCGCGCACCGGCCTCCTGGGACAAAGGCACGTGCCGGCCGATTGCGCGCGTCGATGGCTGCGGCTAGATTGGAGCCAAGGCAGACGAGCAGTCTGACCAGGCTGCACAGCGGAGCCCACGGCCCGGTGGCTGCTGTCCCCGCGGTTTCACGTGTTTCACCTGATACAGAGAAGGACAAATGGCAAAAGGTCAGCTGAGAAGCAACAAGGAAAAGAAGAAGCCCAAGCAATCCAAGAAACCGACCGGGCCCGCCGTTCCGTTTGGTTCGGCCAAGAGCAAGACTCCACCCGCCAAGTAGGAAGGCGGTCCGGCGGTGCGGGCCGCTCTACCGCACGACACGCCGGGCAGCTGCTGCGGAAGCGCGGACGGCATTCATCGTTGCGCTGCGCGTCGCGTCATACCCAGATCACATACACGCGGCCCCCTTCGCGCACCCGTTGCCGCGCGCGGGCGAGTAACCTCGGCGGCCCATTCACAGCGCACAAAAGGGCCTGCCATGCATCCCATCGCTTGCACCTTCGCCACGCCGGTCCTCATCGCTGCTTTTGCGGTGACTTCAGCGCACGCACAGTCGAACGCGCCAGTTGTCCTTTCCGCCAATGACAAGGCTATCCAGTGGGGGCCCTGCCCGGCTTTCCTGCCCCAGGGTTGCCAGATCGGCGTTCTGCATGGGGATCCCGCCAAGCCAAATGTCGACATCTTCTTCAAGGTGCCGGGCAAGTCGAAGATCGCCGCCCACAAGCACACCTCGGCCGAGCGCATGGTGCTGGTCCAGGGCGACATGCAGGTGACCTACGAAGGCCACAAGCCGATAACGCTGAAGCGCGGCGCCTATGCCTACGGCCCGGCCGAACTGGTGCACGAAGCCGCCTGCCTGAGCGCTGATCCGTGCGTGCTGTTCATCGCGTTCGAACAGCCGCTCGACGCCATTCCGATGAAGATGGCTGCGGCCAAGGCGGCCGAGGCGAAGGCGGCGGCGACCGAGCCCAAGGCGAAGCGCGGCGGCTGCTAGGCCGCAGCATCGCGCGGACTGCGGACAATTCCAGGACGCACGAAGACGGACCGAGCACCGCGCCGCGAGCCTTTCGAAGGCGCGCGACAGGGCAGCGTCAGTTCGGTCCAACCGCCGTTCGAGCCCTGGCTACGGCCCTTCGGGCAGCGGTATCCACTCCTGCGCATCAGCTGCAGGCAGCGGGAGGCGGCCCGACGTCCAGTCGGCCTTGGCCTGTTCGATGCGTTCGCGGCGCGACGAGACGAAGTTCCACCAGATGTGACGCGGCCCGACAGGCTCGCCGCCAAGCAGCATCACAGTCGATGCAACCGGCGCGCTGAGGACGGGCAGTGCGCGGGCAGGAAAGACCAGCATCGTCTTCGGCCCGTAGGTCTGACCGCCCCACTCCACCGCGCCACTGACCACGTAGGCCGCCCGTTCCGAATAACCGCCAGGAACTGCGACGCTGGCACCGATCGGCAGTTCAAGGTGCAAATAGAAGAGCGGCGAGTGCGTTCGTACGGTGCTCGTCCTGCCGAATGCGGTGCCGGCGATCAGGCGACCCTGCCCCGCGTCGAGTTCGACCAAAGGGATTTCGGCCCGTTCGTAGTGCTCGAAGGTCGGAGCATCTTCCTCGTGAGACTCGGGCAGCGCGACCCAGGCCTGCAGGCCATGAACAGCGCCGCCGCCGTCGCGCATGCCGTCGAATCGTTCGGAGTGACTGATGCCCCGCCCCGCCGTCATCCAGTTGATTTCACCGGGACGGATCACCTGCTCGACACCGAGCGAGTCGCGATGCGTCAATTCGCCGGCGAAGAGGTAGGTAATCGTCGACAGGCCGATATGCGGATGCGGCCGGACGTCTGCCGTTCGTCACCTGCCGGCATGAACACGGCGTCGTGGGCATA
>Ga0209254_10005227_pt1 | contig 11932 bp, 7 predicted proteins | sample FrelakmetDIP11DI_FD_187148 | JGI IMG/M metagenome (GOLD analysis project Ga0209254, IMG submission 187148) | Freshwater lake sediment microbial communities from the University of Notre Dame, USA, for methane emissions studies - DIP11 DI (SPAdes)... | ecosystem: Environmental > Aquatic >... | reverse complement strand
CCTAGAATCACTTGCTGCCCTGTGTATTGATTCCAGAAACTAATCTCAAGGTACTCAACACCGACGTTATCGGTCGCTTGCGCCGAGATGGTCACGCTGCCGGACACATGCGCGCCGTTCGCTGGTGTCAGGATGGTTACCGTGGGCGGTATTGTGTCGACCGGCGTTACGGGCGCGTTCACTGAAATCTCGTTCGACCACGGGCTGGCGCCGCCCACCCCAATCGCGCGTACCCGGTATTGATAGGTGACACCCGCGTTGACCGTGGTATCGCTGTGATTAGTTGCCCTACCCGGAGGCGTCAATGTCAGGCGTGTCCATACTCCTGCCCCTGTCTCGCTGCGTTCGAGCTCGTAGCCTTGCGTCAGGGGACTGGTATTCTCCCAGGTCAGATCGATGGAATTCCACGGCCGGCCGGCAGTTGCCGCACGCGCCACACCCTGCAGGTTGGCCGGCGCAGTCGGCGGCGGCAATGGTCCTACAGGTGTTAATAGCACACCGCCCGACTGGCCTGTCACTGAATTAGTAGCCGAGGTAACGACCTGGCGCTGATCGTTAATGAAGCATCCGGAACCACTGGTAGCCCAGCCCGCGTTAATGACCGCGGGATCTAACAGTTGCCAGAGGGGATACTTGCCCAGTCCATCCAGATACAGACCGGTGCCCAACTCGCCATAGCAGATGTCGCCGAGATTGTTGATATTGGACGCAAACGCGTAGCGGCTGGTGCCGTCAATATATTGCCAACCCGCGGCGCCTTCATAGCGAAAGACAGAAACAATGTTCAATGAAGTCGATCGCAATGAGGCCGCACCGGCCATCTGGCCGCGATTGTTGATGTCAACGGCTGTGACCGCATTGTAATTCGACGGTCCGTTTCCGACCCACTCGACGACCCCCGTGTTGAGATCCAGGCGTTCTGCACCGCCAACCACTTGACCCATATCATTGATCTTGGTCGGCCAAGTCCACCAGCCATACCGCGCAACCAGATCAACCACGCCCAGCTGGTCACTGTATTGCCAACCCGAACCAGTCGGGGCATAGCCCAGCGTGCGCCGTGCGCCAATGATCTGCCCCAGATTATTAATACCCGTGGCATAAGACGAAGCATCCCCGGAGAGGCGCGGAATTTCCTCGATCGTGTATCCGCCATTAACTGGCCTCCAGAGCACGGCGACCGGATTCCAGTTCGCGGCAAACGACACTCCGACGATGATGCCGTTGTCATTCACGTCGGTGGGGAACACGCTCATGGCTCCGGCCGGAACTGGCAACGTCACCCAGGCAGCGCCATTGACACTGACCAGTGGTTCATAGTTACTGGTGCTGCCCAGAAGCTTGCGCCCCACTACGACTCCGGAGTTGTTACTGGATACCGGCGAACCAGGGCCCAGATATTGAAGCTGGTAGCTCGGCGGGCTGGCCTGCCCCTGGGCGGGCAAGACTGCTCCAAGAGCTAAGAGGATGGTAACGACGATCGGCAAGACGAGGAAAAGTTTGCGAGACATGTTGCGCCTTCCTTTCTGTGAAAAACCGCTAATTACTTGGAATCGGACGCGATCGATGACGGTGAACGCTGATCTTATGAAACAGGCACAGCCGTCACCTTACGCCATGGCTACGCACTTACTTTCATCATTCTATTCAATCGGAAGCAGCCTGTCTGTGACTACTGTCACCAACGCTACATCGCGAAGGCGCGCTCGCGCTCTTCCCGCGTCCAGCACGCGTACCAGCCCACGCTCCACCTGAGCTAGCTTCTGCGGCTGAAATCCTTCCCCCACCCGGCTGACGACTTCACGCACGCAGCCCAACTCGTCGGCTGGATTCGGATCGGTAGTCGCAATGACCGGGCCGTAGATGTCGCTGCAACTACTACTTCATCATTTCCACCAACGCCGTCATGCCCCAACGCAAACCCTCCGGAACCTGCGCCAGATCGATCGTGACCGTGTAATTCACGCCCGTTGTCTTGCTCGACTTCGGCGCAATCTGCGCGATCGTGCCTTGCACTTGAACGCCGGGCAGGGCATCGATCGTCACCATGACCTTATCGCCGACCTTCAACCCGGCAATGTCCTTCTCGTTCAGATCTGTCGTCTCGATCTGCAGCCCGCTCAGATCGCCCAACAACACGATCGGTTGTCCTGCGTTCACGTACTGCCCGTCGCGGATCAACACATCGCTGATCGTCCCATCGAACGGTGCAGCGATCTCGGCCTGTTGTCGAACCGCCTTCGCGCGATCGAGTCCTGCTTGCGCTTGCGCCACACTCGCTTCCAGCACGGCGATGTCTTCCGGGGTCGCTCCGGCTAACAACCGATCGAGCTGCGCCTGCTGCGCGGCCAACTCGGCATTGATGGCGCTCACGCTGGCCTGAGCCGCGCGCACTGCCGCAGGTTCTGCGCCTGCCCACAGTCTATCCAAGCGCAGCTGCGCCGCTTCATACTGGCGATTCGCAATCACGTACAACTCATTCGCGTCGTCTACTTGCTTGCGCGTGGCCTGGCCCTTTTCGCGATCGCCGTCGAGCACATCACGTTTGGTGCGCGCGCTGACCATGTTGATATAAGCTTGCTGCACGTCCGCCTGTGCTCGATCGATCTCGGCCTGCGTCGCGCCTTTGCGGACTTCATCGCGATTCGCTGCGGCCTGCGCCACTGCCGCCTGCGTCACCGACAGCGCACTCCGGGCTTCGAGGATTTGTTCGGGCCGCGCGCCGGCCTTCACCCGATCGAGATTCGCCTGCGCCAGCGCGAGACCCGCTTTAGCCTTGGCCACTTCGGCGTCCAGCGTCGACGTGTCAAGCCGCGCCATCACATCGCCTTGCTTCACGGGCGAGCTAACATCAACGAGCAATTCCACTACTTGACCAGGCAGTGCCGCGCTCAAGATCGCTCTATTAGCGGGCAGCGCTTTGCCCGTCGCGCTGATGCGTGAGGTGCTATCGTTCGTCGCTTTGCTTTCAACGGCGCTCGCCACGCTGGCATTGATGTCGGCGTGGGCTGTCATGCCCCAGCGCAGCCCTTCAGGAATCTGATCGAGTTGGATCACGGCGGTGTAGTTGACACCGGCGCCTTCTTTGGCTTTGGGATCGATGCGCGCGATCTTGCCGCTGACGTTCGCTTCCGGCAGCGCGTCGAAACTCACCTGCGCCGCAGCGCCGATCTGGATACGCGCCACATCGTTCTCGCTGAGATCGCTCGTCTCGACGCGCAAGCGGCTGAGGTCCGCCAGCTGCACGATCGGCACACCCGGCCCCACGAATTGCTGCGCGTCGATCAGCAACTTCGCCACCACTCCGTCAAACGGCGCGACCAGGCGCGTCTGCGCCAGTTGCGCTGCCACCAACGCCGCTTCCGCTTTCGCCTGATCGATCTTGGCCTGCGCGATGGCGATCTCTTCTGCGCTCGCGCCCGCCTTCAACCGATCGAGCCGCGCCTGCGCCACTTTCACCTGTGCCTGCGCCACGCCGATGCGCGCCTGTGCCATGCGGCGCTGATCGACCGTGGGCCCGGCCAGCAGATCATCCAGCACCTGTTGCGCGGCCGCCAGTTCCAGCTCGGCGTACTTCTGCTGATTGCCCACCGGCTCGCCCGCTGCTAGCGCAAAGCCGCCGCGATCGATAATCTTCTTCATCGCATCGTCCAGTTTTTCTTTCTGCGTCTGGATGGCGTAGACCTGCGTCTCGGCCTGCATGATGTCGGCCTGGGTCACGGCGTTGTACAGCAGATCGCGCTGCGCGGTCGCTTCGGCCACGCGCGCTTCGGCGGCCTTGACGGCTTCCTGCACGGCGCGAATATCTTCCTCGCGCACCGGAGCGGTGAGCTGCGCCAAACTCGCTGCGGCCACTTCTACGGCGGCCTGCTTCTGCGCCAGGTTCGCCTCTAACTCGGGCACACTCAAGCGAGCGATCACATCACCCGCTTTGATCGCATCGCCTTCATTCACTAGCATCTCGGCCACGTTGCCCGCCTGCGCGAAGCTCAACGTCGTCCACTGTGCGGGCACCACCTCGCCGCTGGCATTGATGACGGGCGTCATCACTTCTTGTGCGCCCGGTGCTGGCGTACTGGTGACCGTGGGTTGTCCCGCACAGCCGCTGAGCGCCACTGCCGCGATTAGTGCGATGATGATTGCTTGCGAAAAAATCTTGCGTTGCTTCATGTCTGGTTGTGTCCTGTGGATAAGCTCTCACCCAAACCCTCTCCCTTTGGGAGAGGAAGTGGTTACTTCTCCCTTTGAGAGAAGGCCAGGATGAGGGTGGATTGGCGATTAAGAATCTCTTCGTGTCTCTCGTGTACTTCGTGGATCAGAATCCTCTATCGATGAACCTCGTCCACGATCTCCCCGTCCGCAAGCACGATGGTGCGCTTGGCGCGCTGCGCCAGATCGCTGTCGTGAGTCACCATCAAGATCGTCTTGCCCTGCGCGACGAGGTTCTCAAACAAGCCCATCACCGCTTCGGCCGTCGTCCAATCGAGGTTGCCCGTCGGCTCATCGGTGGCGATGATGGGCGGATCGTTGGCCAGCGAACGCGCGATGGCGGCGCGCTGCTGCTGGCCGCCCGCCAGGTGATTGGGCAGCTTGTGCGCGTGCTCGGACACGCCGACGAGTTCCAGCAGCGCCAGCGCGCGATCGTTGCGCTCCTGCCGGGGATAAATGTCGCAAAAATCCATCGGCAAGCGCACGTTTTCCAGAATGGTCAACGCGGGCAGCAGTTGAAAAAACTGAAAGACCACACCCAGATGCGTGCCGCGCCATGCCGCCGTCTGGCTTTCATCCAACCTATGGACGGGCATGCCGCCGACGAAGATCTCACCCTTCGTCGGGCGATCGATGCCCGTCAGCACGTTAATCAGCGTGGTCTTGCCGCTGCCTGACTTGCCGATGATGGACACGAACTCGCCGCGATCGATCTTGAGATCAACGCCGCTCAGCGCGGTGAACTTGCCGGCCGGCGTCTCGTACACCTTGTGGACGTCGTGCAGCTTGATCAACGAGCCGTCTTCATTCAATTTGCCGTTGGCGTTGGGGCCGTTAGGTTGCTTCTTGCTATTGCGGAACATCTTTAATTTCCTATATTGCGTCATGATCGTCATTCCCGCGTGCTTTCGCCCAGCGCGCCCCCGCTTCGCGGACAGGGCGTGGCGGGAATCCAGAGCGCCTATCAGCGCGATTCGCTAACCGCAAACTTGGATGCCCGATAACAACACTCGGGCATGACGTGATGACGTTACTCGTAGTCCAGCACTTCGCGCACGCTCAAGCGCACGGCATTGCGCGCCGGCCCCAGGCTCGACACGATGCCGATCACCACCACAATCGCCAGCCAGACGATCACACCCAGCACTGAGTATTGAAAATTCGCCTGCGCCTTCAATACCGATTCGACCACCGCTCCCGCCAGCACCCGGCCAACGGGCATCGACAACAGCGTGGCGAACACCCAGCTCATCAATCCTACGACGATGCCCTCAACCACCACCACCTTGCGCACCGCCGAATTGGCCGCGCCCACCGCGCGCAGCACGCCAATCTCGCGGGTGCGTTCCAGCACATTCATGCCCATCGTGCCGGTCAGACTCAAACCGCCGACCACGGCCAGCAAGCCCGCCATCACCACCAGCACCAACAGGATGATGTCGAACGCGCTGGAGAACATTTCATACGAAGTGCGCCGCGTCTGGCTGAGACTGTTGCTCAGGCCTGCATCCTTGAAGTGCTGCTCCAACTGCGCTCCGATCTTGTCCTGGGTCGCATTGTCGCTGATGCGATCGGCGTCGGCGCGCACGCGGACCGAGTCGGCTTGATTCTGACGGCCGGTGAGTTTAGCGAACGTGTCGAAGTTCATGTAGACGCGCGGCCCCGATAGATGCTTCGATAAAATGCCGGCCACTTCGTAAGTGCGCTCGGTGTTGCCAACCTTCAACGTGATCTCGCTGCCCACTTTCACATCTGGCTCGCGCTCCAGAAAATCGTCGTTGATGACCACCTGGCGCGTATCATCGCCGCGCAGCCAGCGGCCGCTCAGCAGCTGAGGATCGATCGTCTGGGAGTCAGCCGGCAGGCCGCTAATATCGATCTCGTCGCCCTCGCTGCCATCCTCGTGCATCACGATGCCGCTGGCCGCCGCCCACCCTTCGGCCACAGTCACACCCGGAATGCGCCGCGCCTCCCGCTCGGCTGCAAAGCGATTAGTGCCATAGGGCACGCCCAGTGCTGCATCAAAGTCCAAATAGCGCCCCACTTCATTGATCTGCGCCGTCAACGACGCGCGCGTGCTGAACGCCGCCATGAACATCGCCCCGGCCAGTGTCAGCGTGATCACCGTAAAGGCCAGGCGCGCTTTGTTGCGGAACGTGTTGCGCAGCGACAACAAGATGGGCGGGCTGAGGCGGCGCACCTTCACCAGAATCTTGTCGATCAGGCCTTTCCGATCTTCGTCGTTAAGGCCGTATTCGTAGATCGCATCATGAACCGAAAGGCGCGTGCCGGAGAGGATGGGATACAGCGCCACCCCGATTGGCATCAGCAGCCCCACGGCCGCTTGCAGCAGCCACACGTGCGCGGGCAGATCGAACTGGGAGATGCTGAAGTTCAGGAAACTGGCCGCCAGCGTGGCGAGTCCTGCCGCGCCCAACAAGCCCAGCGGCAGGCCAATCATCAGCCCGATGATGCTCAAGATCAGTACGTTGAGCAGATACATGCCGATCAACTGGCGGCGCACCGCGCCCACGGCGCGCATGATGCCGATCTGCTTGATCTGCTGGCCCATGATGGCAGAGATCGTATTGACCACCAGTCCGCCGCTGAGGAAGATCGCCAGAATGCCCATCACTTGCAGCACCAGCAGCAGGCCATTGACCTGATTCTGCGCCCAGTGCTGGCCGGGATCGGAACTGTAGCCCGGCACTTGAATGCGGGACACGGTGTAACCGGCAGGCAAGATCACGCGATCGCGCGCCAGCGCGGCCACTTCCAGAACGCGCGCGCGATCGTATTTCTCCGTCGTCGTGACCAGATCGATGCGATTGTAGTAAGGCGGCAAGCCCAGCCACATCAGCGTTGGCATCGATACGTATCCGCCGGCCTGACTACCCAGGTTGTAAGGCCGCACGTAAATGTCATGCAATATTCCGGCCACAGTCAGATCGTAGCGGCGTTGATTGTCGATCTCCACGGTGACCTTATCGCCCACGTTGACGCCCAGGCCGGCTGCCGATTGCTTTTCGAGCAGAATCTCACGCACGCCCGGCACACCCGAACCTTCTACCACCGGCAGTTGATTGATCTGAATGTTATTGAAATCCGGCACGGCCATCAAGGTAATATCCCGCGCGACACCATCCTCGTCGAAGACCGTCGCCGAGGCCATGCGGCGTGCCTGCGTGGCTTCCACTTCGCGCAGTCCGGCCACGGCATCGGCCAGGTTCTTATCGAACGGCGAGACGTAGATCTGCACCAGCGCTGGATTGCCGGCGAGGTATGGCCCGAAGAGATCGCGCTCGATCATGCTCTTGGCGTTATTGATCATGCCCACGGCGGCCACGCCCACGGCGATGGAGAGGATCACCAATAACGATCGAGTCTTGTGATCCCAGATGTCTTTGAAGATTTTGATCCAGCGGGTTGGAAATTCCATGTAATCTCAAATGTAAGGGCGAGGCATTCGCTCGATGATCGAGGGAATGCGAACGTTCGTCACACGAATGCCTCGCCCCTATTTGTGAACAATCTGCCCGTCGGCCATTTCGATCAGGCGTGGGGCGCGCGCGGCGATCTCTTTGTCGTGCGTCACGACGAGCAGCGTCTTGCCCTGTTCCACCAGGCTCAAAAACAGGTCGAAGATTTCGTGCGCCGTGCGTGAGTCGAGGTTGCCCGTCGGCTCGTCGGCGACGATGACGGGCGGATCGTTGGCTAAGGCGCGCGCGATGGCCACGCGCTGCTGCTGTCCGCCGGAAATGCGCGATGGGATTTTGTAAGCGTGTTCGACAATGCCCACCTGATCGAGTAGGTGCAATGCGCGTGCCTTGCGCTCACGCAGTGGATAGGTGTTATTGAAATCCATGACCAGCGTGATGTTCTCGATCAACGTGAGCGAAGGCAGCAGTTGAAAGAACTGAAAGACAACGCCCAGGTTGAGGCCGCGCCAGCGCGAGCGTTGATCTTCGTGGAGATGGTGAATGGCTGTGCTGTTGACGACGATCTCGCCCGAAGTGGGCCGATCGATGCCGGTAATCAGGTTGACCAGCGTCGACTTGCCCGCGCCCGATTTGCCCAGCACCGCGGCAAACTCGCCGTGCTGCACGCGCAGGTCGATGCCTTTCAGCGCCGTGTAATCGCCGGCCGCGGTCTTATACACCTTCACCAGCTGCTGGGTCTGGATCGCATCATCGGGCTGGCCGTTGGCCGCCGTGTTGTTGGTCGTCACGAGTTGCTGATTGTTCATGATCCGCCTATACAAATCAAGCGCCGCCTCACGGGCGGCGGCCGATTGACTTATCGACACTTTGTCGATAAACTGTAGCAAGTATAACCGACATTGGCCCGGCGTCAATGCGCAATCGGTTAGGGGTAGATGAAGAACTTTAGCCCGTGCCGAGTATGCGACAGGAGGGCAGGTATGTCGAAAAAACCGAAGAAGACTGATCCGCGCGTGGTGCGTACTAGGCAGCAGCTGCGTGACGCGCTGGTGTCGCTCATCGAAGAACGAGGGTTCGATGCGCTGACGGTGCAGGACATCACCGATCGGGCGGAGCTGAACCGCGCCACGTTTTACCTGCACTATCAAGACAAGCAGGAACTGCTAGTGAAAAGCCTGCGCGACGCCATTGACGAATTGATGGCTGACATAGGCGCTTCGACCGACGAGCAGGGCCAGCTGGTGGTTGACGAATCGCCGCGCCCCATCAAAGCGACGTTCGAGCACGTGGCGCAGCACGCGCGGTTCTATCGCGTGATGATGAGTGCCGAGGGCGTGCCGTCCTTCATCGCGGGGGTGCGCGACTATATGGCGGAGATTACACTGAGCTGGCTTAAGGCGCTGCAGCCTAACCCGCGCCAGAGCCGGGTGCCGCTGGAGATTGTGGCCAGTTCGCTGAGCTGGTCGCTGTTGGGCGTGCTGATCTGGTGGCTGGAGCACGACAGGCCGCATCCGCCGGACTACATGGCCGAGCAGTTCCGGATGCTGATCACGCTGGACCTGCGGCAGGTGTTGGGATTGGAATGATGTGACATTCGTCAATTGTCAGGTGACGCATCTTGTCATACACTTAGAACGCCCTCAATCCATTTCTCCGGAGGTTGACGATGAGCGACGGTATCCACTTTGCCTTGACTGAAGAACAAAAGATGCTGCAAGCGTTGGCGCGCGACTTCGCGCGGAACGAGATCGCCCCGGTGGCCGAGCATTACGATCGGACGGCGGAGTTCCCGCTGCCCGTCATCGAGAAGGCGCGGCAAGCCGGGTTGATCAACACGAACATCCCCATGGAATACGGCGGCGTTGGCGCGTCGCTGGTGGAAGAGGCTGTGGTGTGTGAGGAATTGGCGTGGGGGTGCACCGGCATCAGCACGTCGATCCTGATCAACAACCTGGCGGCTATCCCGATCATTGTGGCCGGTTCCGAGGAGCAAAAGAAGATCTGGCTGGGCCGCATGACGGGCGGGCAGCTCGGCGCGTATGCGGTGACAGAACCTGCCGCCGGATCGGATGTGGCGGGCATGCTCAGCACCGCGACGAGAAAGAGCGACGAGTACGTTATCAAGGGCAGCAAGACCTTCATCAGCAATGCCTCGTATTCGCAGTTCTTTGTGGTGTTTGCCTACACCGACAAAGCCGCCAAATACAAGGGCATTAGCGCGTTCATCGTAGAGCGCGATCGACCCGGCTTCAGCGTCAGCAAGAAATTCGACAAGCTGGGCCAGCGTGCCTCGGACACAGCCGAGATCACCTTCGATGAAGTGGTCGTGCCAGAGTGCAATCGCCTGGGCAAAGAGGGTGATGGCTTCATGATCGCGATGAAGGTCTTCGATCGATCACGGCCAACGGTCGCCGCTTCAGCGGTCGGGTTGGCGCAACGCGCTTTGGATGAGAGCGTGAAGTACGCTCAAGAGCGCACGACGATGGGTGTGCCGATCATCCAGCATCAGGGCATTGGCTTCATGCTGGCCGATATGGCCATGAACGTGGAGGCGGCGCGGCTATTGACTTTTAAAGCGGCATGGCTCGTCGATCAGGGCCAGCCCAATACCAAACTCGCTGCCTTTGCCAAGGCCTTCGCGGCCGACTCGGCGATGAAGGCTGCGACAGACGCCGTGCAGGTCTTTGGCGGCTACGGCTTCATGAAGGAATATCCCGTGGAGAAGTTGATGCGAGACTGCAAGGTCTTCCAGATTTACGAAGGTACTTCGCAGATTCAGCGCACCATCATCATGCGTGAGTTGATGCGGTGAAAAGCTAGCCACAGAGACACTGTGCCCAGCAGCCTGCTGCTTTACAGCGGATACGGGCAGACGCGGAGGCTAGTAAAATCCTCAGTGCCTCTGTGCCTCCGAGGCAAGTTTCGTATCGGCTTGACTTCGCGTGATTCGCGCAGTATATTGAACACACCCAACCCCAATCCGCATTCACGGAGGCACCAGCGATGCAAATCAGCACCATTCTTGCAACAAAAGACAGCACCGTCGTCACCGTCCGGCCCGATCAAACCGTGCGCGAAGCGGTGGCGCTGCTGGCGGACAAGCGCATCGGCGCGGTGGTCGTGGTCGACGAGGCCAACCGGCCGATCGGCATTGTGTCCGAGCGTGATGTCGTGCGCGTACTGGCGCAGAACGACCATGTCTTGAGCGAACCCGTCAGCCGCGTGATGACCATCGACGTGATCATCGCGCGCCCCGGCGACGACTCCAAAGCCGTGTCCAAGACTATGACGGTGAAGCGCTTTCGCCATCTGCCGGTGATGGATCACGGCGAATTGGTGGGCATCATCTCGATCGGCGACGTGGTCAAGGCGCAGCTCGACGAGTACGAGGGCGAAATCGAAACGCTGCAGACGCGCGTCGAGAAGGGCTAGGCGCCATGACTGCCGGAACCGAATCTCAACCGCTGCGCGTGGCAATTTTCGGATCGGGCCCCGCGGCGTTTTACGCCGCCGAGCACCTGTTCAAGCAGAAGCAGTTCGCCATTGAAGTCGATATGTTTGATCGGCTGCCCGTGCCGTTCGGGTTGGTGCGTTACGGCGTGGCCCCCGATCACTTGAAGATCAAGCAGGTGATCAAGGTCTTTGACGGCATCGCCGCGAATCCGCGTTTTCGCTTTTTTGGCAACGTGGAGTTCGGCAAAGACGTGCTGCTGGCCGAGCTTAAAGAATACTATCACCAGATTTTCTTTGCGACGGGCGCCCAAACCGATCGGCGCATGGGCATCCCCGGCGAAGATCTGCGGGGCAGCCATCCCGCTACGGAATTCGTCGCGTGGTACAACGGCCATCCTGACTATCACGATCGGCAGTGGAACTTGGCTGTGGAAAGCGCGGCCGTGGTGGGCGTGGGCAACGTGGCCGTTGATGTGGCGCGGCTGTTGTGCTTGACGCACGATGAACTGTGGGCCAGCGATGCCGCCGATTACGCGGTGGAGGCATTGAGCCACAGCCAGATCAAAGACGTCTTCCGCATTCCCCGTGTTCGTGATCCGCACCGTGTACGCCACCATCGCACCCGGATCACCGGTCTTGGCGGCCGTCGGCGGCTTGGGGATGGTAAAGCACCGCCGCGCTCGGTAGGCCCCAGCCCACGCGCTGGGCCCCGCTCCGCGCTGGCAATTGATGATGGCAGGAGGCCGTCCGCGAGGGCGGCCTCCTCCTCCCTCCTGGCTAACTCCGGGACCCGTGGGGCAGATTCTCGAAAGGAAAGCATGATGATCAAG